>TARA_R110002012_G_scaffold242788_1_pt1 | contig 108957 bp, 88 predicted proteins | sample TARA_R110002012 | Tara Oceans TARA_R110002012 (sample SAMEA4396515) | marine metagenome | biome: Westerlies Biome; feature: [DCM] deep chlorophyll maximum layer (ENVO:01000326); material: water (ENVO:00002006), including particulate matter (ENVO:01000060) such as... | depth 40 m
TGTTCCTTGTTGGTCTTTTTCAAGAGTACCAGAAGTACCAACCATTAAATCACTATCAATAGTTTGGATTAATTGAGATTCGCCTTCCAAGTCAATTTTACCTTCTAAATTTAAATGGTGTGTAATGGTAACACCATTTCCTGTTTCTGACGTATTATCCCCATCAACGGTTATTTTATTAGATTCCACAAATAAGGCTAATAGATTTCGGTTATCTGCGTTTACAATAGCTAGACTGCTATTATTCATGGTAATGTTATGATTGGTTTCTACAATATTCCAGTCTACTGTTTTGGTGTTATCTACCAGAGAGTTTGTACCAGGAATAGTTTGTATGCTACCATTTGCCCATGTTGAATTTGTATCCCAAGCAGTATTTGCCGCAGACTTATAAGGTAATGGAGCGGTTTGTTTATCTACAGTTCTTAATGTACGTAAAGCACCTTGATTACCGTTTCCAGATTCATCTTTTGTATTCGTATATGTATACGTAGACATTGGGTAATATCCAGCTAAACTAGACCAAGGAATTGTGGCAACTTCATCTTTAGTGGGTGTAACACTTTTACTTAAGAAATAAGCACCACCAACAAAACCTGAATTATTTTCAATTTCCTGATTCATAATATAACGAAGTTGAGCTACTGATAAAGCTGTATTCCAAATACGCACTTCGTCAATATTTCCGTTAAAGAACGCTTGAGGCGTTAATTTAGAAGCCGCACCAATATAAAATGATTCATCCGTGTTATTAGGAGCAGTTTTAGCTTCTTGTTTATCTAATATTCCATCGATATATAAGTATGCTGTACCTCCTTGATAAATAACAGCTACTTGATGCCATTCGTCTTCAGGAATAATAGTGCTAGATGTTGTTCTTTGAATAGCACCCGAAGATGTTTTCCAAGACACTTCAAATTGTCCTACTGCATTAATTTTAAAATCATAACCTTCAGTGTATGAGGTATCACGTTTAGACAGAATTGATTTATTTAAAGAGTTTGCATCACGTCTAATCCAAGAAGATATTGTAAAAGCTGTAGGATTTACATCCAGAGTATCTTCCATATCCACATAGTTTGTTGTACCGTTGAAATATACTGAACGTTCAAACGTGCGTTCAGGAGCCCAACCGAATGTGATGTATTTAGTGTCATCAAAATCATAATTTGTTTTTAAAATAGCTTCCCCTAATTCATTTGTACCTTCGGTCATAACACGATAATCAGCTGTAGGATCAAAGTTAGGTGTATCAGAAATAAACATTAAATAACGACCATTTGGAGGTGTTGCTGTACGAACAGCACTTTTTAGAATAGCAACTTCAACTGCTGGAATATCACCAAGAGGAGCTACTTTTTCAACAACTTTCCAAGTTCTTGCAATACCATTAAATTGAACATGCGTTCCTCCGGGTATTGAAGGTGAAATATCTGTACTCATATCCACATCTACTATAACAGCAGCATTATCTAAATCGATGCCATTATTACCCCAAACAAGGAACTCTTTATCTTCTAATTCTGAATTAGCATTCAGGCTGTTTGTGTTAGATAGGTTACCCATACCAATAGTTAAAACACCTTGTGCTCTAAAACCACCATCAATAGCTTTATTGACACTACGTGATTGTTTTTGATGTAAATCAGATGCGTCATCACGACCAATTCCAGCAATATCATAGTTAAAAACGTCTAAAGCAGGTGTGCCTGTATTGACATCCCAAATTAGAGTTCCATCGCTATCTACATAATCTTGAGACGTACCATTAACACCTAATGTTATACCATATTTAATAGCTAAATACGATTGGATTCGGTTACGTTCTCGTGTTAAATTAACATCGTCTTTTCTGGCTGAATAGGTGATTATTTCACACATACGACCATTTAATGTTGCTTCCCAACCTTCACTTCGTCCAATCCAAAAACGTGAGTCACTAACATTTACAAACGAAGGAATATCATTCTGAAGGTATTCAATGTTATTGGCATTATAAAATAATTGTTGTTGGGTAGCACCAGTATTGTTTCGGGTGTTAATTATACCTACGTTATCATACGTTGTACTTGGTCCATCTTGAACTGCATAACCATCGCCCGGAATACTTTGATTATAAGAATCGATAGCAAATGATATCGTTTCGTTTGTTATTCTACCTGTGTAATCTCCAAAACCAATACCTGTAGCATCAGGAGAGTTAGTAGAGAAATCGGCGTCTCCACAAAATACATCCATAAATCCAAAAGAGCGATTAATTGCCGTATCATCTGGAATAACCACGACAAAAATATCTTGTGTGTACAAACCAGATGTACCTTCTAAAAATTGAGTTGATGTATCATCATAAGAATAATCACCATCTAAACTAAATGAAGAAAATGTATTATCAAATTCTACAACTGGGTTAAAATTTACATTTCTAGTAGGATTATCAAAATAAGTAGGTTCCTGTCCAGCAGTATTAACCGTTGCATTAGCACCACGACCTTGATCTGCCCATAAAGTTACTGGTTGTCCATTAGTATAGCCAAGACCATCAGTACCTTTTAGCCATAATGCTAAATCATTAGTTACACCACCTGGACCTTCAGTTAGTGCCGCAACACCAGAACCTTGAACTCTAAAGTTATATGGGTTTTCGTTACTGTCGTTATTGTCAATTGAAATATTAGCTGTAACCGTTCCGCCTATTGTAGGTGCAAAACGAACTACAAAAGTTCTACTTGATCCAGCAGCAATAGTACTTCCACTAGGTTGTGTAAGGATTGTGAAAGCAGCATTACCAGAAATATCAACAAGTGGAGAACCTCCTGTTAAATTTAAAGTAGCTGTTCCTGTATTATGAATAGTAAATGTATGATCTACGGTAGAGCCTTCACCAACGGAACCAAATTCTGTATCATCAGTTGGTGTTGGTAAAATATCGCCATCAGTAATAGAAATAGCAAGACCCGTAATATTTATTTCTGGCTGTGGCGTTCCAGATGTAATGTTAATGGTATAATCTTCAATTTCTCCATCAAATCCAGAATCACAAGAATCAGCATATCCGTTATATCTAGCTGATACACGCATTCTTGTATTTCCAAGTGTTGCCGTTGCAGGTATAAGAACGCCTGAAGGCGAACCACTTGTTGGAGAATTGGTTACACTGTTTGCACTTCCCATATTATATTCTTCTCCTGGATCAACAAAATCACCATCTTGATTCCAGTCAAACCAAACTCTGGCATAGACATTAAAACCTCCATCAGTATTAACATTGGTAGATAGGTTATAAGTAGTACCTCTATCAACAGTAGTTGAAATTGCTGTAAAATCCTCATAGCCAACATCTTTTAATATGCCGTCGCTATTATCAATAGTATTAAATTGTACTCTGGTTATTCCTGTTTCGTAGGATGTACTACCTGAAGCTGAACAATACGTTGGTAATGATCCCGTTCCTTGAATTCTGAAATTATATGGATTTTCATTACTATCGTTGTTATCTATTGAAATATCAGCAGTAACAGTACCAAGAACAGTAGGAGAGAACCGCACAACAAACGTTCTACTACTTCCGCTTGCAATTGTGTTTCCACTAGGTTGTGTTAAAATTGTAAAAGCAGCATTACCTGAAATATCAACTAAAGGTGTTCCGCCAGTTAAGTTTAATGTAGCTGCTCCTGTATTTTGAATCGTAAATGTATGATCTGATGTAGTGCCATTAAATACGGAACCAAAATCAGTATTATCTACTACGGTTGGTGCTAAATCCCCATCATTAATAGTATTTCCTAATCCTACAATATTAATTTCTGGTCTAGGAGTAGCTAGGTTAATTACCTGAATTTCGTTATCTATTGTGTTTCCACTTCTGTGAGCCCAATGTGCCGCTTGCGTTGTTGAGTTTAAGTAGAAGTTTCTCCAACCTCTACCATAAGCAGTTCCAGTTCCACTTGATGTTGCTGTTCCTATAATTAACGCTTCATTTATGTTAGATAAAGCCGCAGAAGTAATGTCTACATTTGTTAGACCTTCAGTACTGCTAGAATCTGAGAATCTACTAATATTTATGTTTGGATTATTAGCAACATGAATAAAATGCCTATTTCCAGAAGCTGCAGCATCATGATTTGAATGAAATTCCCAACTAACAGTTTGGTTGTTTGCTCCTGGACGAGTTATTGGCCAATTATCAGCAATAGCTTCATCAACATTGTTATCCGCAATGTTTCCTCTATGGTGTGTGAAAATCATAGCATTATTCCAGTTACTTACGTTTGTTGCAGTACCTGTACCATTAGCATTGGCACGTAACGTTATATTACCTGTATCTGCATCAATAGCACCAGAGTCTCCATGTAGAATTGTCCAGTTACTTCCGGTAAACTCCACTATAGTAATATACACCGAAACGTTGTTTATGTTAGATCCTTTTTGAATACGCATAGTGGATGCATTTTCAAGATAAGCAATTGCACTTCCACTATCTGCACCTTCTACAGTTGCATTATTAACAATTCCAGTAATGAATGGAATACATTTGTTAGCATTTGAAATACCACTTAAAGCTTGAGTAGTCGAGTTGTTTGTTCCATTTAAAGCTACAACATACCTTCCGCGAACAATAAACTCATTTGCGCCTCCAGGTGTTCCAGTATAATCCCAAATTGAGGTGCTAAATCTTGTATTGTTGTTTGTAGATCCACCGTCTCTGTAAAACGTGACAGTATTGGTTGCCGTTAATTTTGCAGCACCAGATAAATCAGTAGCCGAATGTGTACCATTGTTATCTGGTCTTCCTGCTTGCGCCAATCTGTTATTGTTGTTTAAAACAAAGGCATTGTTTAATGATGATACCGCCGTAATGGTGTTAGTACCACCACTTCCTCCAATGTTGGAAGCGGTTAAGTGTTGTACGTTAAAATCTTGTGAGAATGAATAACTTGAAAATAGAAGTACACTGAGTAGCATCAGGTACTTTCGTACTAGATTAGTAGAATTTTTCATAAGTAGTTTATTTATTAGTTTTTGGGACTAATGGTTTAATCTTTAATAGCTTAAGCAAACAAAAGTCATAATTCTATGAAATGCAAAAATAATCGATGAAATGCAAATATTTAATTTAAGTTACTGTTTAACAGTTTGTTAAAAGAGGTTAAAAACAGGTGTTTTTTGTTTTCAACCTCTTTGACATTTTGTTTTGGAAGAAGTCTTATTGTTTAATAATTCGTTTCACAACTGTTTTATCTCCAGTGTTATCAGTTATCTGGATGAAATAGGTTCCTGCTGAAAGTTTATCCATATTACTTAAGGTAATTATTTGGCTTACAGGAACTATGTTTTTTTGTTTTGAAATTGTTCGACCACTAATATCAAATACGTCAATATTAACAGGATTATTCTCAATTAATTTAATATTCACTGAATTATTAAATGGATTTGGATAAACCTTAATTGCGTTTGTATCAAAACTTGAAGTGCTTAATGTAGAATTGGTAATGTTTAAATTATAATCTTCAACTTCACCATAATTAAACGTTTCACAAGGATTATTGGCGTTGCTTCCGGCTCCGCTATAGTATTTCATTAATACGCGCATTCGTGTATTACCAAGAACAGCATCATTTGGAATATCAAAAGTACCTGAAACTGGGTTTGTTTGATTAGAGCTTCTTCTAAATATGCGTTCAGCAGTTTCAAAGGTGCCATTTTGGTTAAAATCTATCCAAATTGTAACCGCTTCGTTATAGTTGCCTCCAGTCCAGTGTTTTGTTACACTAATCGTATTTCCAGTTGCATTAGTTAATATATCTAAATCTCCAAAAACAGATGTTGCTGTTAAATCTGAATATCCAGACGTTGTTGTTGAAACTGTATTATGACTAGTTCCATTTATGGATACAATTCCAATAAATTCATCTGTAATACTACCTCCTTCAGCAACACAATAATTAACATTAGTTGTTGTAAATTGTTTTAAAGCCGAATTTACAGAACTTACGGATCCACAGTTAGATCTTACTTGGAATTCATAAGTTGTATTTGGTGATAAACCAGTAATTTGGTAAGAATTAGTAGTAACTACTAAAACATCTACCCAAGTTAATGTTCCTACTTCACGATATCTTAAATCATAACTGTCTGATGGAGCAGAAGTCCACGAAGCCAGTGAAGAGCTGGAATCTGTTCCAGAATTGGTTAAATTAGTTGGAGCAGTAGCAGTTGCTGCGGATAATTGTATAGTACCTAAATTTTTAGTTTGGTAATTAGCAATTGTTTCATTTGTTAATGTTACAGATTGATAACAAGGTGCTTCAATTAAAATAGTATAGTTACCAGCATAAACGGGTCTGTAAAAATCTCCATGTGGTAAAGTACTTATTGTATGGGATCCAAGTGCATCATGACCAACAAGTGTAATGGTTGCTTCAATAGGGTTTCCAGTAACAGCATCTTCAACACTACCATGAAAACCATAGGTTCCTTGAATTAAATATTCAATTAACGCTTCTCTGTTATAGTTCCAATGATTTACTAATTGGTTTGCTGGAGTTATTTTTATATCAGATAGCTCCATAGTAGTTTCTTTACATTGGTGTGTAAAATTCATATAATCTTGACGACCACCATAAACACGATACCAATCTGCTCCGTGAGTAATACCATTGTTTAAAGCTGTCATATAACCATTTGGGCTATTTGCTTGTGCATTATCGGCATATTCTCTGGAAAGTTGTACAAACCAATCGTCATCTGCATGTCTGTCATAGGTATTATCCCATGGATAATTTACAACTTCTATGCCACCATGAAAGTTTGCTGATAATACAAAATGTGTATTAGCCGCTAAATTCATAAAATGCTGCGTTTCTAATTCATACGATGTATGTCCATTTGAATGTGGGCCAGCTACATTGTCTGGATAGTTTCTGTTTAAATCTATATTGTTAGCATTTGCTCTTCTAGAGTTTACAACAGATGTGTTAGATGCATTATTATAATATGTTCCATCTGGATTTGCCATTGGATTAATCCAAATTTCAGAATTATCAATTAAATTTTTAATTCTTAAGTGATCTGAATGTCCTGTATTTTTATAGGCTGTAATAAAATAGTTAATTAAATCTAACATTAAAGGATATCCTGTAATCTCATCACCATGCATGGATGAGGTGTACATTAGTTTTGGTTCAGCTTCATCTGTAGTAATATTATCTGATAGCTTAAGAAATAATAGGCGTTTGTTACCTCCACCTGCTCCTTCGGTTGTTCCACCAATATCTACTAATTCACAAATGTCTGGATGATTGATAGCAAATTCTTGCATTTGTGACGCATAATCTGCGTAAGTTGGGTAAGCTGCTAATGGGAATGTTAATGGATATGGACCTCTGTTTTGACTAACAGGTAGTTCATTAGACATAACTATACCAGTAGCTTCATTATCTTTTGTTTTTACTTCAAAAATTCTATTACTTGATTCAAATCTTCTAAACTGTTCTGTATTTGCCCAAGCATATACGGTTTGAGTTTTTGGATTGTAATTAAGAATTGATAAGTCTGAAGATAAAGATTTCAATTCAGATACATCATTAATTTGAAAGCTAAAAGTAATTTCTCCTTTTTGGCTTAAATACTGATTTGCTTTTCTTGACGGATTTGTTTGTGCTTCAATAGCAGTTGCAGCAAACAAAAAGATTAATAGCATAAAAGCTACCTCTAATTTTGAGTAGATTAATTTCATTGTGTTTTGGTTTTATTTTTTTGATATGGCTAATATATATATTATTTTGAATAAATATCCATGAAATGCAAAAAAAATCGACAAAACGTAATTTACGTAATGAGTGTAATCTGTTATTATATTGATTTAAAGCGTTTTATGTGTTTTTTTAAAAAAATGATTTTTTTTGAAAAGTAAGACATATCTTACCTTTTTTGTTTTGGTTTATATAGTTTAAACAAAAAAACCAGTGAATATGATTCACTGGTTTTAAGATATTTAAGTAATAGGAATGTTTAGAACATAATTTTTTTACTGGTCTGACTTTTGTTTGTATGGATTTTAATAATTCCATATCGTTCTCTAGATACATTTAATGGTAATCTAATATTTTGGCTGTTTATATTTTGAAAATAACCAATACGTTTTCCAAGTATGTTATATATTTCTAACTGTGTGATAACTTGATTTGATTTACAATGGAGCTCTTTGCTATTTCTTAAGTATTTAATATCAATAGTTTCTTTATGGTTTTCGTTAACCGATAGTAAATCTGAATTAGGCTCTGCTATAGCATTTTGATTAAATGTTATATAAAACCGGTCTATATAGTTTCCTTCTGATACTGTTTGTTGGAAATCAAACTCATTTAATAATGTGTAGGTGTTATTTAGACTATCATATAAGTAAACATCTATCGGATTATTAAAATTTTCTAACCTATCTAAAGCTATTTCAATATTACCAGTGTTAGACAAAAACATACCTAGTGGGTATTGTTTAGACTCATCAAATGCACCAACACCTTGAATAACATAGCGCTCACTATCAATCATCCAATTTAAATCGTCAGGATAGTTGTCAATATTAAGTGCATCATAGCCATAGTCTACACCATCTGTAGCTACATTATCTGGAGTAAAGCCTAATAGTAAATGTCTAACATAGCCATTTGGCATAGTAAAATCTATCCGAACGAGTTGTGGTGGATTAAAAGCAACTGAAGATTCTAAATTTTTTGCTATTGCAGGTGTTGAGCTTAAAATGAAAGCGGAAAACACCCATGTGCATAAGTAGGTAAGTTTATTCATTTTGATTTGGGGTTTAAATGAATGTTAGTTTAGTTTGGGACTGCTAATATATAATTTTTTTCCAAAAACACCTATGAAATGCAAAATTATTCGTTGAAATGTATTTTGATTTTTTTTTGAATCTTCCATTTTCTTGGAATTATCTTGTTTTATTGCGTTTTAGTAGTATTTAGCATTTTTATTGGATTCAGAGGTTTTTGTTGTATTTGCTCTTTTCTGTTGAAATGGCTCTTCCATACAGTTGCCATACGGTATCTATACACTAGCTATGCATATCCAAACCTCCTGGAGAATAATGTCTTCTTTAACCAGACTGCGTTCTTTACGCCAGAGAGCATCATAGTAAGCATGTCTTGTTTTGCCAAAAAACCGCCACAGCAAGCCTATCCCTAGTTTAGGGAAGTCCTGCTTCATTTTTAAGACTGTTTGGCACCAGACTTTTTTCTGATATCGATTTTAAGCTGCTCTTCAGCTACATCAATCAGCGTGTTTAAAGCCTTTATCTTTAGTTCAGCCTCTTGTAAGGCTTTTTCCAAAGCCTGTTTGCCTGATGGTTTTTTAGTTGCCATTAGAGGTTGTGTTTCTATACAAATATCAACTTTTTCTTCTTTAAAACGCAAGAGCCAATCTCTTATGGTTTTTTCTGTTTTGATATTGTAGGCTGTACGGGCTTCTTTAATGGTCATTCTTCCTTGCTCAATGGCTGTAACGATGGTACGCTTCTGAAGCTTGGTATACCGCCTTCTTTTAAGGTTTTGATGATAGTGTTCTGAACCGTATTTGTTCATCCAGAGATCCAAAGAACTTTTTCCTAATTTATAAATACGTTTGGCTTCTTTTCTTGGTAAGCCAGCTTCTACTTCTTGGACGATTTTCCTAATTAATCGTTTGTCATAACGCTCTTGTTTGCTTGAACGCAATACATAATTTTCTGTTTGTTTTGATGTTTCCATACACGTGGTTTTGTGTATAGCTATTTCAGGACAAGACAACTTTCTGTCTTTTTTTATAAAAAGATATGGATTTCTCCTCAAATAATTATAAATAAAATGATTCAAAGAGTGGTTTTTAAATAAAAAATTTCTGTTAACAAAAGCAAGTTCTCATTCTTCAAATAATTCCTTATTTAAGATTATTATGAGCAGGATGAGAACGAAAATAGCTTGTTTTATAATGGATTTATTTTTTTAGAATTTCTTTTAATATTTTTTCTTTTGAAATATTCTTAGTGCAGAAAAACCAATCTTTACAGTCTAATTCTTCAACCGATGTCATACGTTCTTCAGCAACACCACAGGAGCCTGCAGGCGAAATAATAACGTCATCTCCTGGATACCAATCTGCGGGTGTTGCCACCGAAAATTTATCGGAAGTTTGCAAGGCAATTAAAGCTCTATATATTTCGTCAAAATTCCGGCCCAAACTTAAAGGGTAGTAAATAATGGCTCTTATAATACCTTTAGGGTCAATAAAGAAAACGGCTCTAACAGCTTGAGTTTTGCTTTCTCCTGGTTGAATCATACCATATTTTTTGGCTACTTCCATGGTAATGTCTTCAATTAAAGGAAACTTTACTTCAATATGTTTCATGCCATTAAATTCAATTTTTTCTTTAATGGTTCTTAACCAAGCAATGTGGCTGTATAATCCATCAATAGAAAGTCCAACTAATTTACAATTGGCTTTAGCAAACTTGTTTTCAAGATGCGCAAAGGTCATAAATTCAGATGTGCAAACAGGCGTAAAATCTGCTGGATGACTAAATAAAATTACCCATTCTCCAGCATAATCTTCCGGGAAACTGATATCTCCTTGTGTTGTTATAGCTTTAAATTCTGGGGCATTATCACCAATTCTTGGCATTGATACTGCTTTTTCTTGTTCGATTACTGGTTCCATAGTACTAAAATTAAAATTTGTTATTTTTAATATATGCTGTCTTCAGCATGATTTATAGGTTATTTTGTTTTAGTGAAAATAATATTACCAGTTCTAGAAATGGGATACCCAATCAAGGAAAGGCGATGTTTTGCATTTTCAAAATCCCGATGTGTATAATATTCAAAAGTGACACTTTCATTGTCTATATTAACCTCAACCTCACTTATGTTTTTAACTTCAGTCAGGTTTTTAATTATGGTTGCTTCACAGCCACCGCATTTTAAATTTTGTATGTGTAACGTTGCTTTCATTCTTAACAAAGTTAAATTTAGGTTCTGTAATACAGAATGATTATTATCAGTTAATCATTTTTTTAAAACAAGATATTTTATTCAATAATTTGTTGTTGGCTAGTTCTTTAATAGTTTCATCGTAACCAATTTTACAAATTTCATTTAAATAAGTCTTGTCGAAAGTACCATATTTACTCAATTGTTTTGGGTAGATAATGACATCACATTTTTTAAATTTTTTAAGATCTTCTTTAACTGTTTTTAGTTTAAAAACCCGTTCTACCACATTATGAGAATGTTTTAAATCTTCAATAGAAATGGTTTCAAAACCATTAACATATACACCAATAATTGCATCGCACGTATTTTCTAATTGATCTACTGGAAAATTATTAAGTACACCACCGTCAACATAGTAGGAATTTTTAATGTTTACTGGCGCAAATACACCTGGAAATGCTGCAGATGCCAAAACGGGTTTTATTAATTCTCCTGTTGTAAAAACATCCAACTGCCCTGTCAGAACATTTGTAGCTGTAATAGATAATGTTTTTTTTAAAACTGAAAAACTATCTACTTTAAGGTATGATTTGAAATCATTATAAAATTTTTCAGCATCTATAAATCCAGGTTTATTAAGAGCAAATTTATTAAAATTAAAAATTTGTATCGTTCTAAAAAATTGAAGTATTTCTTCCCAATTATAGCCATAGGCATATAATGCACCAACTATGGCACCAGCACTTGATCCAGCTATGTGATTTGGAATGATACCGTTTTCTTCCAATGCGCGAATAACACCAATATGAGCAATACCTCTCATGCCACCTCCAGAAAGCACTAAACCAATATTCATAACTATCAAGAATTATATTGTACAAATAAAATTAGTACATTTAGTTGATTCATTACATGATATTTATCAGCAGAATTGTATGATTTTTATCATTTCTTGCCTCATACTATTACAGTAAATTTGAATAACTATAAGCTATATAATGCTAGATAAAAGTAATATAACCCTTCGCTTGCAAACTTTTTTAATTGAAATAGGTGACCTTTCTTATTTTACGGCACGCTTTTTTAAGGAATCTTTTAAAAGACCATTTGAATTTAAAGAATTTTTAAGGCAATGCTATAATATGGGTAACCGTTCACTACTTTTAGTTGGAATAACGGGATTCATTATTGGCTTGGTTTTAACTTTACAAACCAGACCAACGCTTATGGAATTTGGCGCTGTTTCTTGGATGCCATCCATGGTAGGAATTTCCATTATTAGAGAAATTGGACCTATGATAACAGCTTTAGTTTGTGCAGGAAGAATAGGCTCTGGTATTGGAGCCGAATTAGGATCAATGCGCGTAACGGAACAAATTGATGCTATGGAGGTATCAGGCACCAATCCGTTTAAATATTTAGTGGTTACCAGAGTTTTAGCAACGACTTTAATGATTCCAATTTTAGTTGTAGTTGGAGATGCTATTGCTTTATATGGTTCTTTTTTGGTTGAAAACTTTAAAGGGAATGTGTCCTTTCAATTATATTTTAATCAGGTGTTTGAGTCTCTGGAATTTGGTGATATTATTCCTGCAACTATAAAATCGTTTTTCTTTGGTCTTGCTATTGGTATTGTAGGTTGTTTTAAAGGCTATTATTGCGAAAAAGGAACAGCAGGAGTTGGACATGCAGCAAATTCGGCTGTTGTGTTTACATCGTTGCTTTTATTTATTATTGACTTCATTGCTGTGTTTGCAGCTGATATTTTTTATGATTTATGATTGAAAATAACACCATATTATCAAATGATAAACCACAAACTAAAGAGGTTGTTCTAGAATTAAAAAACCTGAACAAAAGTTTTGGAGAGAATCATGTTTTGAAAAATTTTAATATGATACTTCATAAAGGAGAAAACCTTGTAATTATGGGTAAATCTGGCTCTGGGAAATCCGTTATGATTAAGTGTCTTGTGGGATTAATACAGGCGGATAGTGGTGTTATTTCGGTTATGCACAAAGATATTACAACACTAGACCAAACCGCATTAGACATGTTGCGGTCTGATATAGGATTTTTGTTTCAAGGGAGTGCTTTGTACGATTCCATGACTGTTAGGGAAAATTTAGAGTTTCCACTACGCAGGCATTCTAGTAAATTTGAAAAAAATGTGGATACTAATACGCTGGTTTTAGAAGCCTTGGAAAATGTGGGTTTAGCTCACACGATAGATTTAATGCCTGCAGAATTATCAGGAGGTATGAAACGTCGGGTTGCTCTAGCAAGAACATTAATATTGCAGCCTAAAATTATTTTATACGATGAGCCAACAAGTGGATTAGATCCAATTACGGCTAAAGAAATTATTATGTTAATGCAAGATATTCAAAAAAAATATAATACATCATCTTTAATTATTACTCATGATGTTGATTGTGCAAGAGTTATTTCAGATAGAATGATTTTATTAATAGATGGTACAAATTACGCGGAAGGAACTTTTGAAGCCTTATCAACTTCATTAGATCCAAAGGTTAAAGCATTTTTTAAACACTAATTATAGGGCTATGAAAAACACAAAATCACAAAAAATGCGATTAGGACTTTTTGTAATTATTGGTACGCTATTATTTGTAGTAAGCGTTTATTTAATTGGGCAACAACAGCAAATGTTTAGAAAAACCTATGTAATAAGTACCGAGTTTCAAAATGTAAATGGACTACAGAAAGGGAATAATGTACGGTATTCCGGAATTAATATTGGAACGGTAAAAAACATTGAAATGGTAAATGATTCTATTGTTAAAGTAGATATGAATATTGAAGAAAGCATAATTAATCACATCCGTAAAAATGCAGTCGCTACTATTGGTTCTGATGGATTGGTCGGTAATATGATTATTAGTATTTTACCTGGTGACGGCATTGCAGCAAACATTGAAAATGGTGATACCATAAAATCATTTAGTAAAATAGGTCCAGATGATCTTTTAAGTAATTTAAGTGTTACTATAAAAAACACTGAATTTTTAACTGAAGATTTATTAAAAATAACCAAATCCATAAATAGTGGTCATGGTACATTAGCTACCATATTAAATGATACCATAATGTCTTCTAACTTAAAGAAAACAGTTAAAAATTTAAACGGAATGAGTCAGGACGCTTCTAATATTTTATTAGAATTAGATAATTTAGTTGCATCTTTAAAAACAGACGATGACTCTGTTTTAGGCATATTATTAAATGATACTATTTCTGGGAATAAATTAAAGTTAACATTAAGCAATCTTGAAAATTCTAGTATGGATATAAATAATGTTTTAAAAAAAATAGACACTATTATTGATGGTGTTGGTTCCAACCAAGGTGCTTTAAATTATATTACAAATGACACCACTTTGGTAAACAGTTTAAAGTCCACCCTAAAAAATGTAAATGAAGGTACTGATAAGTTTAACCAGAATATGGAGGCCTTAAAACATAATTTTTTAACAAGAGGTTATTTTAGAAAATTAGAAAAGCAAGAACAAAAAAAGCTAAAAGAAAATAACTAGTTAGTTTGGGCGTTTAACCAAAATCCTTGTATGTCATTCTGGATTTCCATTCACTAATGGATTTAAACGTAATATAATTTCGTTGGAAATTGTGCCTAATTCATGGATGTTAGATTCTCCAGTAATAGCATCAATTCCATCCATTTTGTATGACCCATTTCCAGATGTTGTCATAACAATAAGTTTGTTTTTATCACTTTCAGATAAGGTGTTTATAAAGTTTTCAACCATAACAGGTGGTTTCCAGTTTTCCCAAGTGTGGATTAGTAAAATGGCTTGATAACTGGTTAAATCTGATTTTTTAAGAGCCGTAATATCAATTATATTTATGTAAATAGAATCGTTTTTATACTGTTCAATAATCCTGTTTGTTAATTCATTTTTAAATTTACTGCCCTGTGTTGCAATTAATAACTTTCGGTTATATTCTGTTGTGTTTACTTGTGTAGGCTTAATAATATCCATAGAATATGTAAAGTTGTACCATAATCCAAATACTAAGAGTAGTATTACAATTACAACTATAAAAAGTGTTATTTTTTTAATGTGTGACATAATATTTATAATTTGAAATTTTAAGTTAGTCTTATTAAAAATGAAACACTATAATTTGATTGTTTTTAAAGAAAAGTTTCTAATGGTCATGCTGTTACACTCTTCGTTTGTCTCTTAAAACCCAATAAATTCCCTTAACATCTGCCACCCAATTATCATACATAAAAAATCAGTTAAATTTCTTCCAACGTTTCTAATAAACCAAAAGTAATCATTAAGTAAAATTATTAGTTTTCAACAGTTTTATAACAATTTAATTCCTGTTTAATCCAGTTTTATCACAGACCATTTATTATCACGATTTTTTGTAGCCAAAAGCGTGTTAGAAATAAATTTTGAGGTAATGGGTGGCGGATTTTGCAAATAATTTGATGATAAAGTAATATGTATAGGTTCCGTATTTAAATATTTTAAAACATTACCGTTTAAATCAATAACCACTTCAAAATAATCGTAGGATACAACCGGTTTTTTTAAAGCGGCATTGTTGGATATTTCTGTGCGTTCTAAAAGCAAAACAATGGCTGTATTATTTTGAAAATTGGAGGCGTTTAAAAATTTGGGTTCTATAACTGTTTTCCCTGTTTTATCTATATATCCAAAATACGTTATGCCATCTTTTTTATGTGTAATTAAACATCTGTCATTTTGAAACATTGGGTATTGGTTGTTTTCTAAAGGGGTTTTTACTAAATCTGCTCTGTAGCTTACAGCAATTTTGCCATCAGAATTCAAGAAAGCCCATTGGTTTCCCTTTTTTACAGCAATTACATTATCATGTATATTTGAAACAAAATCAACAGATTCTAAAGTTTGGGCAATCCCAAAAGACGTTATAGCAAAGAGTAAAAAAAATAAATAGTTTTTAAATTTCATGACTTTATAATTTATGATTACGTTATAAAAATAGTATGAATTTAGTAGTTGTAAAATGATATTCCTCATGAAAAAAATGAGTTACAAATAAAAAATCATCGTTTATAAATTTTTTATAATTTGAATAATTTCGTTTTTTTTGATACCTAATTGCCTACATAAAGGCTTTTCGTTTTTTTAACAAAATCATAGTTGGGACTCATTTTACTTGGTATTTAGTTGCCAAAGGTTGATTTTTATCCACATCTATTTCAATGGTTTTTATGCTGTTTCCAAGTTCTGTTTTAACATCCTTTAAAATAAGAACTAACACTTAACAAGGATCACACCAATCTGCAAAAAAATCTATAAGATCTGGGATGTCCGAATTTATAATTTTACTAAATGTACTTGTCATTTTTCAGACCTTTAATAATATTTTTTAATTTTTCAGTAACATCATTAGCAATGACTTCCAAGGCTGGATTTTTTATAGCTTTCATGGATTCAATAGGGTTTACTATTGCAACCTCAATGGTGTTGTTTTCTAGTTCTTGAACAATAACATTACACGGTAACATGGTACCTATTTTATTTTCTATTTGTAATGCTTTGTAGGTAAATTACGGATTACAAGCACCAAGAATGGTATATTTATTAATAGTAACATTTAACTTCTTTTTTAGTGTTTGTTGCATATTAATCTCAGTTAGAACACCAAAACCTTCCTTGTTTAGTAATTGTGTTGTTTTGCTTACAACAGCATCAAAATTACCCGTTACAATTTTGCTAAAATAATAGTCCATAGTTATGCTTTATTTAATTCTATTTTCAGTTTAGCCAGAAGTATTAATTCCGATTTATTTTTACCCGAAAAACTATCTGCAATGGCATGAGCCGTTTTATAAATTAATTGGTTTACATTTTCAGTAAAAAGGTGCTTTTGGTCTTTTTTGTAGGCCACAAAATTGTTGTAGCATTCTTCTTTGTCGAGTTCTTCATTTGTGTTAAGCCACTCAAAAACAATTTCAATTTGATAGGCAGCATCGGTTCCAAACACATCTTCAATGTCATCCATGGCTAACCATTCTTTTTTTACAAGAGCTTTAAGTTTGTTTGTTTCTGCTACATGAACCTGATTGTCTGCAGCAGCAATAGCGTAAAATAATTTACCCAAATTCTGATAAAATTTTAAGGTCTTATGCTTTCTTGTTTTCATTTTAGTAGAATTATTTATTACAAATTAAAAGGTAAACTGGTTATTTTAAAATGATATTTATCAGGGTAGCAACTAATTATTATTGAAATAGTATATTAAAATTCATGTATTTAGGGTTATATTTAACCTAAACACTAAAGAAACCTATTTATGTACAAAGACAATAAGGATGTTTTTCAAATTTTATCCGATGCCATTTCTGAAGGGATAGTTATTGTAGATGAAAAACAGAATATTGTTTCCACTAATGTTTCAGCAGACACCATTTTTGGCTATAACAAAAACGAATTAGAAGGGACGAGTTTAAACGCGCTAATTCCAAAGAATTATCATACCGACCATGTTATTCATTATAAATCATTTTTTAAAAACAGCGAAAAGCGAAAAATGAGTCCTGATACCAATCTTTTTGGTTTGCATAAAAATGGAACTCAGTTTCCAGTTGAAGTAGGGTTGAGTCCGTTTACAATTTTTAACAAGACGTATGTCATGGCTTTAATTATTGATGTTACGGAACGCAAAGAAATTGAAAGAAACCTTATTTTAAGAAGTGAAGCTTTGCAGACGGCTAACAATGGAATTTTAATAAGCGATGCATTAGCAGCTGATAATCCTATAATTTATTCGAATCTCGCTTTTCTGGAAATGACAGGTTATTCATTAGAAGAGGTGCTAGGTAAAAACTGCCGATTTCTGCAATGTGATGACAGAGACCAAGAAGGCATTTTAAAAATGCGAGATGCATTTAAAAACGGACATACCTGTAAAGTTATATTAAGAAATTATAAAAAAAATGGCACCTTATTCTGGAACGATCTAACCATTACACCAATAAAAAACAGTAAAGGTATTGTAACCAATTATATTGGAATTCAAAATGATATAACAAAGCGAAAAGAAGCAGAAGATGAACGTAATTATCTATCCAAAATACTCAATGATTCTTTAAATGAAATTTATGTTTTTGATTTAAATACCTTAAAATTTATTACCATTAATTATGGTGCACGGAAAAATTTGGGTTATTCTTTAGAAGAATTAAAAACCATGTCGCCTTTTAGTATAAAACCAAAGTTTACTGAAAAAAAATTTAAGCAACTAACCACTTCTTTAGTAGATAAAACAATAACTAAAATAGAATTTGAAACCCTTCACGAGCGTAAAGATAAAAGCACATATCCTGTTTTAGTTAATATGGAATTAGCCAATTTAGGCGATAGAGAGGTCATAGTAGCTATTGTTTTGGATATTACTGAACAAAAAAATTACACCCAAAAATTAGAAAGAACGGTTGCATTAAGAACAAAACAACTTGAAATAGCATTAGGTAAGGAAAAGGAACTAAATGAGTTGAAAACTAAATTTTTATCTTTAGTTTCTCATGAATTTAAAACACCTTTAAGTGGCATTTTAACGTCTTGTATACTTTTAAGTAAATACGACCTAGAAGAGCAACAAGAAAAGCGCGACAAGCATATACAAATAATTACAGATAAAGTCCATTATTTAAATAATATACTAAACGATTTTCTGTCCATTGAAAAGTTAGAAACGGGAAAAATTAAATACAAATTTACTACTTTTAAGTTAGGTAAGTTACTCAATGATGTTGTTTATAATGCCAATATGTTTTTAAAAAAAGGGCAGCAAATAATATTTTCGGACAATTGTAATGATATATCTATAACTCAAGACGAGAAAACTTTAGAATTATCATTGTCTAATTTAGTTAATAATGCTATTAAATATTCGTCTGAAAATACCGTAATAGGCATTCAAATTACACACGATGATTTGAACACGACTTTCAAAATTTCGGATTCTGGTATTGGGATTCCTGAAAAAGATCAGAAAAATATATTCCATCGTTATTTTCGCGCAGAAAATGCCCTCAATACAGAAGGAACAGGAATTGGTTTAAATATAGTTCAGTTCCATATAGAGAATTTAGGCGGTAGTATTACGTTTGAAAGTGCTGAAAACAAAGGATCAACTTTTATTTTAACCATTCCAAATAAAGCTTTATGACCACAAGAATATTAGTAATAGAAGATGATGCCGCTTTACGAGAAAACACAGCTGAATTATTAGAACTTTCTGGCTATGATGTTCTTACAGCTGCTAATGGGAAACTAGGTGTTGAAAAAGCAAATTTAGAGCAAATAGATATAATTGTTTGCGATATTATGATGCCTGAATTAGATGGTTATGGTGTATTAGAAGCACTTACAAAAGCAGAAAAAACCAAATATATTCCGTTTATTTTTTTATCGGCAAAAACAGAACGCAAAGATGTGAGGTTAGGAATGGACCTTGGAGCCGATGATTATATTACCAAACCTTTTAGTGAGGACGAACTTATTAGTGCTATAGAAAGCCGATTGGCAAAAGCAGCTATTTTAAAAGAGAGTAGAGATAATCAGGATGTTGTGGTATCAAAAGATGATGACGAAATTAAAACTCTCAATGACCTCAAAAATTTTTTTGATAATAAGGGGAAATCATTTCACTTTCAAGCAGGTGATGTTATTTATAAAGAAGGCCAAAACTCCAACTATATTTTTCTAATAATTAAAGGTGTAGTAAAATGTTTTAAGTTTGATGAGCAAGGCAAAGAGCTTACCACAGCATTACACAAAGAAGATGATTTGTTTGGGTATACGTCTTTTATCCAAAATATTCCTTATCAAGAAACCGCTATGGCAATAAAAAATATTGAATTGGTTGGGATATCTAAAGACCAACTTAAATACGTTTTGGATAATAATCATACCATTACTCTGGAGCTTATTCAATTACTAACAGATGACCTCAAGGGTATTAAAGATCAATTGTTGCAAATGGCTTATAGTTCTGTACATAAAAAAACAGCAGCTACCCTTTTAAAGTTTGCCGAAAAACTTAATAGAAAACCAGAAGATTCTATTAAAATTTCGCGTAGCGATTTAGCAAGTGTTGCTGGTATTGCAACAGAAACTCTTATCAGAACCATGTCTAATTTTAAAAAAGAGGGCATCATTGAAATTGTTGGTAAAAATATTAGAATATTAGATATTCAGAAACTTCAGGATATATACTAATTAGTAATTTAATGCCTTAAGGTTCAGCATCATTTTTAAATTTCTACTATCAAAAATGGTGCTAAATTAAACCCTTTTATAAATTTACCTTAACTGCATCTTTTTTTAAAGTAAGTAAAAGAAATAAGCTATTACTTCAATAATAACGCTTGCAAACTCTACCTGATATATATCATTGTAACTTTAACTTGTAATCTGTAATTTTATAATTATTAGATGATGTTCATGTTTTAAACTCAAACTAATTTTATAAAATCACCAGTATGGATGTATCACTTTTTTTAGCCAAATTTTGGGGTTGGTACTTAATTGTATTCTTTGTAATTCTGACCTTTAATCCTAGTAGAATTAAGCAAATATTTGAAAATTTAAGAGACGAAAAATTTCTTATTTTATCTTCTCTGATAGCAACTGTTATAGGTCTTTTAAATATTTTGTTCCATAATATTTGGGAACCATCATGGACTATTATAATCACATTAATAGGATGGACTGCCTTTTTTATTGGTTTGGCACTATTTATAATACCTAAAGCAACCGTAAATATTTTAAACCTCTTAAATATTAAGCTGGTTCAGGTTATATACACCTTATTGTTTTTTACAGGTCTTTATCTTTTAAATATTGTGTACCAAGTTTTACCCTATTAGTTTAATTCTGCTTGATATGCCTATTCCAATTAAAATTAATTGTAAAAAAACAACATAATTGGAGGTAGGACTTCGTATATATTTGAGTCTGATATATATCATAGTTTTTAAATAATAAAGGTTTTAAATTTAGATTACAAAACACAAATAAAATGATATCTATACTGCTTCCAACTGATTTTTCGGAAAACTCAATGAATGCCATTACGTATGCATTAGAGTTTTTTAAAAATCAAGAAACTGAATTTTATGTATTACATGCTTATCAAAACGAATTTTATAATCATGAAGAATTAGTGTCTCGTGAGGTTTTTAATGATGTTTTAGATGCTGTAAGTGCTCAATCTCAAAAATATTTAGATAGACTTCTTATTCAGATAAAAAAAATAGCGCCAAATCCAAAATTTACATTCCATACATTGTCTCTTTATGATACTTTGGTGGCATCTGTAAACCTAGTTGCTGAAGCAAAAGATATAGACCTTATTGTTATGGGAACCAAAGGAAAATCTAATGAGCGACATATTGTATTTGGTAGCAATACGTTTCAAGTTCTAAAATATGTACAGTGTCCCGTTTTAGCTATTCCTTCACAGTATACCCATGCTAAACCAAAGCGTATATTATTTCCAACTAATTATTTAATTCCTTACAAACGTCGAGAATTAAAATTGCTTTCCAATTTGGCTTCAACTTACAACAGTGTTATAGATGTATTGTATGTGTCTCAAAGTGATAAATTATCAATACGACAAGAAGATAATCAAGCTTTCATAAAAGAAATAATATCTAATACAGAGGTGAATTTTTATATAGAACACGATAAAAAAGTGGTAGAAGCCATACAACACTATTTAAGTAATAATGCCATAGATATGCTTGTTATGGTTAATTCTCATCAATCCTTTTTGGAAGATATGTTGTTTCCAACCCATATAGACAGAGTCAGTATTGCTCTCACAATACCGCTTTTAGCATTACAAAATGCTGCACGTACTTTACGTATACAATGAAGATACTGAATAGCTATTTAATTATTTTTTTAAGATAATTCATAACATGTCATTTTATAAGTGTAAAGTTGATAAGTACCTGAAAAATTGAGTGTTTTTCCTACATTTAATTTATATATTTATAGCAAACTATAAAATATGGAAGTAGATGTAATTATTAATAAAATAGCTCAAAATCCAGTTGTAAAATCACACCTAATTAACGTGTTAAATGCATTCCAGGCTTTAGATTATCATGCTCTAAACGATTTGTTAGAGGATGGTTGTTACTTTCAAGATATGACTAAAACAGCCTTTATCTATAAGCAACAACAGATTTTTAGTTATTTAGATAAACAGGGTGATTCAACGTTATTGTTATCCACAAACTTATGTAATGGATGTTTGTGTAACGAGCCTATTTTTGTATTAACAGGTGATCAATCCGGATTAAAATATGCCATCTATATCAAGTTCCTAAATGACGAAATTGTAGATATCTATAGATGTCAGGAGCATTCGGATGCTTTTGGTAACAATTTCATTTAAAAGTTTTAATATCTCCAATAATTAATTCCAATTCATGTACATTAAAATTTCATGCCTTTATTTATTAATGGTTGTTTTTTCTCTATTTTTTACACAGCCTGTGTATTCTTTCCAGAAGATAGATAAAGATAGCCTTAAATATTATGAGAATAAAGTAATTAATGCCAAGCATAAAGACGACTTAATTGAAGCTTTTGGTTTTTTTGTAAAAACGAAAGATCAATTTTTAAAGGAGTCAAATTATAAAGATGCTATTTTTACTTTACATCAAATAGCGAGAGTTCAAAATCAGTTGGGTTTTTTTATGATAGTGAAGCTTCTACTATAGAGGCTTTAAAATTGTTAGATGCATTCCCTAAAATGAAAAATGCCACATCCAATAGAATTGTAATTTACAATCATTTAGGTGTAATTTACAGGAACCTTTTAGATTATGATAAGGCTATTAATTACTACCAAAAAGCACTAGATATTGTGCAAACAGATATTCAGAAAAAACATTTAAAAAATAATAAAGCATATGCTTTATTGCGTTCTGGTAAATTAGATTTAGCACTTAAAGAATATCAGGCTTTAATTACTGTTGTAGCCACTGAAGAAGATTCACCCGATAAAGCTAGAGTTCTGAACAACTATGCCATTGTTAAAGGTAAACTAAACCAACCGGATGCTATTTCTTATTTTAATCAAGCGCTTGAAATGCGTGAAAACTTGGATAGAAAAACAGAAATAATAGGTAGTCATATAGACCTGTCTAATTATTATAATGATTCTGGATCTTTAGTTAAAGCCAAACAGCACGCCAGAACCGCCTATAATCTGGCCCAAGAGAGTAAGAATTCGAATATTATTTCTGAAACTTTAGATTTAGTAATTGGTTTAAAAACTGATGCAGAAGTGTTGTTATACAAGCGAATTAGTGATAGTATTGAAGTTGCTAATCTTTTAACAGATGGTAAATATACATCTAAAAAGTACGATTTAGACCAGTTAGAAAAACAAGCTAGTGCCAATTTACTTCAAGCAGAAAAAGAGAAATATTCAAAATTAATTTATGCGTATTCTGCTGCACTAATATTAATACTCGCTTTTGTTGGATTTTTTATTACTAGACAAAGGCACAAACGAGACAAACAACTAGAAATTTATAATACCGAACTGCGAATTTCCAAAAAGGTCCATGATGAGGTTGCTAACGATGTCTATCATTTAATGAATAAATTCCAACAATCCACTACTCATCCAGATAGTATTTTAGATGATTTAGAATCCGTTTATGAAAAAACAAGAGATATATCTAGGGAGTATCATGACATTAACGTGACTGAAAATTATCAGGAACTTCTAAAAGATTTCATTTCAAATTATCAAAGTCCGGAAACAAACATCCTTATAAAAGGGGTTTCAAAAATAAATTGGGAAGGTGTGTCTGAAACTAAAAAAGTTACTATATATCGCGTAATTCAAGAATTAATGACCAATATGAAAAAACACAGTTCGGCAACAATTGTGATTTTAGACTTCAAAAAACAAGGTCGAAAAATTCATGTTCAATACACGGATAATGGAGTAGGAAGCAACCTAAAAAAACAAAATGGATTGCTAAATACGGAAAACCGTATAAATACTATAAATGGTTCTATTACTTTTAAATCTCAAATTAACGAAGGCTTCAGTGCTTTAATTATAGTTTAGGATGTTTAAAAAAGTAATATTTTCAGACGATCTAATCAGTATTAATCTAGGAATGTTAACCATTCTGGACACGTTGAAAATAACCAATGTCACATCAGTACAATACTGTGATGATGCTTATTTACGTATTAAAAGTGCTAGTTTAACGGATGAGCCTTTTGATTTATTAATCACAGATTTATCTTTTAAAAAAGACCATAGAGATCAAAAATACACCTCTGGTGAAGATTTAATTGAAGCATTACACACTAATTTTCCCGATTTAAAAATTATAGTTTACTCCATAGAAGATAGGATTCAGACTGTAAAACGTTTGTTGAATGACTATGCTGTTAAAGCTTATGTCTGCAAAGGTAGGCGAGCACTTGCTGAATTAAACGATGCTATAAAGGCTGTTTTTCAAGATCAAGTTTATGTTTCTCAAAGCGTATCGCAGGCATTAAGTAAAAAAACGGATTTAGAAATTGATGATTTTGATATTTTACTATTGAAAGATTTGTCTTTAGGATTATCACAGGAACAAATTAGTCAACAATACAAGAAAAAAGGTGTGTCACCAAGTAGCTTGAGTTCTATAGAAAAACGACTTAATAAACTTCGTATTCAATTTAAAGCAAATAATGCCATTCATTTAGTCGCTATTGTAAAAGATTTGGGTCTTATTTAGAAAAAAAATAGCTTCATTACGGGAAACAGTAATGAAAATTTTAAGTTACTATTTAAATTTGTTTAGCTATTATCTAATAGAAAAAACTGGGGAGTTTTTTAAGCGCACAATTTTTTTGTGCGCTTTTTTTATGACTAATTCTTTGTAGGTAAATTTTTAAAAAAACGATACTTAATATATCGAATAAAAATGTCTAAAGTAGGTAGGGTTTTATGACAAATAAAAATAGAATACTATATATAATTATTGCTACCATAATATTTAAAGCCGTTTTAAACGATGTTAGTTTTTGTGCTATTTTAATTCCTAAAAAAAGAAGAATTAATTGAAAGCTAACACATAGTAATTCTATTAATGAAATCGTAAAAAGTAAAATAGAATAAAAGGATTTAGTTACTTCGCTTATGTCTGTAGCAATTAGTTTTTCTATAAGTAGTTTTAAAATTAACACAAAAATTAAAATTGTAAATGGCAAGTTGGACCAACTTATTGCCTTATAAATTTGTATTAAATTGTTTTTAGTTTTAAAGAGTTTCCCCGTTATTTTTATAAAATATCCGACTAATAAATTGGATAATATACCATAAAACACTCCTAACGTTATAATAGATAAAATGGAAATAACTGTTGTTTTTTTATTTTCAAGACTTATGAGTCCTTCAAGTTTTGCTAAATAATAAATAATAATTATACCGTTAAAGCTAAATAGAGTTATAATGTTAGCCCAGTTTACCCTTTTGTAAATTAATATTTTAAAGGTTTTGTTAGGTTTTTTGGTGAGGGATATTAATGTTTTCATTCGGTCTATAATTAAACATGTCTGTTGATTTTAAAAATTAGTTTTAGCTCAATTAATCTTATTTAGCAACTAATTTCTTCTGTTTTTAAGCATTTTTTACTTAAATAATTTAAGAGTTACTTAAATTTCATAAGTAACATTTTCGATTAAAATATTTAATATTCCACTGAATTAGTAAACGTTATTATAGTGCTGATTTATAAGAATCAAATTCATATATTATTTTACGTTATATCAGTATTTAAACATATTTATAACCAAATGCTGTTGTGAAATATGTATTTTATGTTTTTAATTCAAATAAAAATATTGCAGAAATTTCAATATAAAATACGGTTATCCGTAAAGAATGGAAGATTCAATAATTTTTCAGTGTAAGAATTTCATAACTTGGTTGTTACATCGCTTTCTTTTAGATGCAATATTCCTTTAAGTTGATGCTCTGGTTTTTTTTTATTGTATTTACGCGATTTAAACTCATTTTATGACATCCTCGTTTTTTGCTAGCTGTATGTATACATTAATGCAATTTCGTGTTTCTCTGTCGGTATTATGAATACGCTGTTTAATATTTTTGGCCTTAAAATAGCTTTGTTTAACGTATTAAATAAATTTATTTTTTGTTGTCAAGAACTTGATCAAGTAGTTTATGATAATCCTGTTTAGCAAGTTCCCAAATCTGATTTTCAATATCGTAAACTTTATCTCGAAAATGTTCGTCTAAATCCGATGCAGTTCTTCCTTTTAATAATGATTCTATTTCAAGTTGTCTTTCAAAAAGTGTTCTAATATATCTTTGATTTCGAGTAGATATTTCTAAAAGTCTCAATAAAGTAGTTCCAATATCTACTTCATATTTTTTCTTGGATTTGTCATTCATAAATTCATTCATAAATTCATTTATATCCATATTGTACTTTTTAGTTATTGGTGTTAATTTATGTTAATATATCTGTAAAAGTAAAAGTGTGCATTTATCCGTAATTTATATAACACAAAAACTTAATGTATTTTAATATCAAATATAGAAACTAAAATGCATTCAAAAAATACGTAGAACTACGTAATTTTAGCTCGTTATTACATAATGATAAATATAAAGAAGCTATTTTTGAAAAAATTATGGTTACCCGTAAAGCGGCAAAAAAGAATAAAAACTTTACCAGTAATAGTATCAAAATAAGGATTTGCACCTTGAGGGTTAGTAGGTAGGTTTTTGACGGCATGATACCATTTTAATTACACTTGGATATTGGTATTATCTCTTTTGGTTCCTGGTCTGTTTTGTTGTTCCTAAAATTAATGTTTTAGGTTTTTTTTATGCCTTCTATGTTTTTAACACTTAAAGGCATAAAAAAAGTCTTGCACTTTAGTACAAGACTTTTAAAACTGTAGCGAGACCGAGATTTGAACTCGGGACCTCTGGGTTATGAATCCAACGCTCTAACCAACTGAGCTACCTCGCCTTTTTCAAGGGTGCAAATATAACAACAAATTTATTCCGTGCAAATAAAAATCGACATAAAATATTTATAAAAAATAGTTTTAATTCTCATGAATTAATGTATATATTGAGCGCATAAATTTATTAACTATGAATGAAAAAGTAAAATTTGAAATGGAGTTTCCAATCCAAGCTTCACCTCAATTATTATATCAATATATATCAACACCTTCTGGTCTGTCTGAATGGTTTGCAGAAAATGTAAATTCACGAGGCGAACTATTTAAATTTATTTGGGATGGCTCTGAAGAGCAAGCAAATTTAGTAAGTAAAAAAAGTGGTGAGCGTATAAAATTTCGTTGGGCTGCCGATGAGGGCGAACCATATTATTTTGAAATCCGTATTCAAGTTGATGAAATTACCAAGGACGTCTCTGTTATGATTGTTGATTTTGCCGAAGAAGATGAGGTGGAAGAGTCTAAAATGCTTTGGGAAAATCAAATTTCAGATTTAAAACAAGTATTAGGTTCCGCTTAAGGTAGTTTCTATTATAAAACATATCTTTGTCCCGAATTTATATTTGGGACTTTTTTTATGATCAATTTCAACGGAAATATAACTGATAATTTAAACGTAATTTCAACCAATAACCGAGGTTTTACTTATGGTGATGCCGTTTTTGAAACCTGTAAGTATTCACACGGAAGTTTGCTTTTTTGGGAGGATCATTATTTTAGACTTATGGCTTCTATGCGTATTATGCGAATGGAAATACCTATGAATTTTACTATGGAATTTCTGGAAACTGAAATCCAGAAAATTGTAGAAGAAAATAATCTGTCCAATAAGACGGCTCGAGTAAAACTAACCGTTTTTCGTGCCGAAGGTGGACTGTATAAACCTACAAACAAAGCGGTTGGATTTGTTATTTCGGTTACTGGATTAGAATCCGATTTTTATTTGATGAATGATGCTGTTTATGAAGTAGATTTATTTAAAGATTTTTATATATCGCCAAGTTTATTATCTACTTTAAAAACCAATAACAAAGCCATTAATGTGGTTGGAAGCGTATATGCTGAAGAAAACAATTTACAGAATGCTTTGTTACTTAATACCGATAAAAAGGTCGTTGAGGCTTTAAATGGAAATCTGTTTTTAGTAAGTGGAAATATTATAAAAACACCACCGCTTTCTGATGGTTGCTTAAAAGGTGTTATGCGCAAACAACTGATAGACTTAATAGCACAAATACCTGATTACACGTTAGAAGAAGCATCTATTTCTCCTTTTGAACTTCAAAAAGCAGATGAATTATTTATAACAAACGTTATTACAGGTATTCAACCCATTAGTAAATACCGTAAGAAAAACTTCAACAATTCGGTGGCTAAAATGTTATTACAAAAATTACAAGTAAAAATTAGACTGGCTAGTTAAAAGTAGGATCTTCTGGAGCATTGGACCAAATAGTATATTCACCACCAAACTCAATCATTTTTTCCTTCCAAAACGTTTCATAGTCTTTTTCTATTATGTTTTGTTTGTAGATGTTTTCGGTTACCACCCACGAATTTGTCTTTAATTCAGCATTTAATTGATTGGATTCCCAGCCAGAATATCCTAGAAAAAAGCGAATGTTTTTTTCGTTTATTTCGTTTTTGGCAATAAGCTCTGCTACTTTAGTAAAGTCGCCTCCCCAATAAATCCCTAATGAAATTTCAACACTATTCGGAATTAGTTCTGGTACTTTATGAATAAAATATAGATTGTCCTGCTCAACGGGTCCACCATTATAAACTTTAAACGAGGCATCTAATTCTGGAATTAAGTCGCTAATAGTATATTCTAATGGTTTATTAAGGATAAAACCTATAGAACCCTCATCCGAATGTTCTGCGAGTAAAATGATAGATCTGTTAAATGAAATATCACCAATTATAGATGGTTCAGCAATTAATAGGTTTCCTTTTTTTGGTTGTATTGAAATCATATAGTAATAGATTTTCTATTATAAATCTAATATTTTTTTAGTTATAATAAAACATTTCGTAGCATTAATAACTAAAAAAAGCCTTCAATTTGAAGGCTTTTTAAAATATAAATTAAGCGATAATTAGTTTACTGCTCTAGATAAATCTGAACCAGCTTTAAACTTAACTACGTTTTTAGCTTTAATTTTGATAGTTTTTCCAGTTTGTGGATTTCTTCCGTCTCTTGCAGCTCTTTTAGAAACTGACCAAGAACCAAATCCTACTAAAGAAACTCTGTTACCTTTTTGTAAAGCTCCTTCAATTTCAATTAACGCACATTCTAAAGCCTTTTTTGCAGCTGCTTTAGTAATTCCTGCGTGTTCTGCCATTGCATCGATTAAATCTGTTTTGTTCATAATTTAAAGTTTAATTATTAATAAATTGTTGGTTAAACATTTTTGTTAAATCCTTTACAAATTTATACGGATTATCGTATCATGCAAGTAATAGCAGGGGAAATACCTAATTTTGTTGATAACTTAACCGATTTGTTAATAAAGCGAGTGTGTTTTATCGTTTTTTTTTGAAATATCAACATTTACAAGGGTTTAGAGCATTTTGGCTTCTACATGAAAATCATAGCCATTTAAAAGGTCATTTATAGCCATTTTCCGCTTTCCTGGTAATTTCAATTCATCAATAAATATATAACCATCTGTAACGGCAACTTTTAATGTTTTCTTACTTGTTATGATACTGCCATTAGTATGTGAATGCGTTTCGATTTCTTTATGAGTTTTGTATATTTTTATTTCTAAATTTTCATCATTATTATTATTTAAATAACACCAAGCCGAAGGATACGGATTTAAACCACGTACCTTATTATGTATGGTGTCAATTGAGTCATTCCAATCTATTTTACAATTATCACGATTCAGTTTATTGGCTTCTTTTAATTCACCTGTGTTGGGTTGTGGTATTGTTTGCACAGTGCCATTTTCAAGATGTTTTAGTGTTTCAACAACCAACTGGCTTCCAGTTTCCATTAACGTGTCATGTAGTGTGCCAACAGTGTCTGTTTCGGTAATAGCAACAGACTGTTGCAAAATCATATCACCCGTATCAATTTTATCATCAATAAAAAAGGTGGAAACACCTGTTTCAGTTTCACCATTCATAATAGCCCAATTTATAGGAGCAGCACCACGATAATTGGGTAATAAAGATGCGTGCAGATTAAAGGTTCCTAAAGTTGGCATTTTCCAAACGGCTTCTGGTAACATTCTAAATGCAACTACCACTTGCACATTGGCTTGCAATGCGTGTAAGCTTTTTAAAAATTCGGCATCCTTCAAGTTGGTTGGTTGTAAAATGTTTAATCCGTGTTTTTGTGCATATTGCTTCACAGCCGATTCATGAATTTTTCGTCCACGTCCTGCTGGTTTATCTGGTGCGGTTATAACACCAACTACATTGTAATTATTGGTAAGTATGGCTTCTAATGTTGCAACGGCAAAATCTGGTGTGCCCATAAACACGATGCGTAAGTTGGTTTTCATAAATGAGATAATTTATACGTATTGGTATGTGTTATAGTAATAATTTGGTATTCTAGTAATAGTTTAATTGCGTTATGGATATCAGTTTCTGCAAAGTCCAACGTTTCTGTTAGTGTTCTAGAGGAACAATCTGTTTCTTCTAATTTGGTAATTATAGCGTTTTTAATTGTTTTAAAATCTGCCGTAGGTTTCTTTTTGTTTTTACGTTCAATACAAACGGAACAGATTCCACAATCTTTAATATTTTTTTCTCCAAAATAGGTGAGTAGTTGCATGCTTTTACAGACAGAATTATTAGAAATATATTTTAATACATCAGAAACTTGCTTGTGCTTTAATTCATTTTGCTGATTAATAATATGGGTAATTCGGTTAATGGTTTTATCATCTTCTCGTGGTTCTAAAAAGGTAACTTGCGCATCGGTTTTAGAAATTTGCAAACTAATGATCTCATCTTTTTCTAAACGCTCTAAAGCTTCTATTAATTGTGGTTCAGTTACAGATGCTTTTTCAGCAATTTTAATGGTGTTTATTTTTGTTTCATGTTCAAAAATCCCACCGTAACTTCTAAGGACAGATTTTACTATGGTATTTAAATGCTCATGATTTCGTAAATACTGAAACAATTGTGTGTCTGAAACAATAAATTGAACGCTTGTTTGCTTATTAAACTGCTGACTTAAAGAAATAATACTCGTTCTGTCCAACGTTTGAATAGCATTATATGCTATAAGCGGATTGAATTTATAGGTTTTGCAAAAATGATTAAAATTAAAATCTTCCACAAAATCAACACCTTCACCATAAGAAATTTGAAAATAGTTGCAGAGTTTCCGGTAAATTTGCTTCATGAAATCTACACTAGGAAGGACTTTTAAAAACTGATCTTCTAATTTACTTTTATCAGTATTGTTTTTTAAAATAACAGCAAATGCTTTATCGCCATTTCGTCCAGCACGACCAGCTTCTTGGAAATAACTCTCCAAACTTTCCGGTAAATTTAAATGAATAACCGTTTTTACATTGGGTTTATCAATACCCATTCCAAAGGCATTGGTAGCAACCATAATTAATTTTTTTTCTCGGAGCCAATCCTGAAGTCTGGTATCTTTTTCACTATTGGATAATCCACCATGAAAAAAAGTGGCAGAAAACCCTTTTTTTTCTAAAAACTGACTAATTTCAATAGTCGCCAATCGGTTTCGAACATATATAATAGAAGGTGCAGGATTTTTCTTTAAAATACGCTCTAAATGATAATGCTTATCGGTTGCATCAAAAGTCATATAGGCTAAATTATCACGACCAAAAGATTGTTTAAGAACCTTTGGACTAATAAAATCGAGTTCTTTTATAATATCTTCAACTACTTCGGGTGTTGCAGAAGCGGTTAACGCAATACAATTTACAGTTGGTTGTAACTCGCGCAGTAATTTAATGTTTTTGTATGCTGGACGAAAATCATTGCCCCATTGCGAAATACAATGTGCTTCATCCACAGCAATTAAATTAACAGGCATTTGCCGAATTCGGTCTTGTACTAATTCTTGCTGTAAGCGTTCTGGAGATAAATAGAGGAATTTATAGTTCCCATAAATGCAATTATCTAATAGTGTATCCAATTCGTTATAATGAATACCACTAGTAAGCGCCATGGCTTTTATACCTTTGTTTTGTAACGCTTGCACTTGGTCTTTCATAAGCGCAATTAATGGCGAAATAACAATACAAATACCATCTTTTGCTAAAGCTGGAACTTGAAAACACAACGATTTCCCACCACCAGTTGGCATTAAGGCAAACGTATCTTCTCCTTCTAAAACGGCTTGGATTACCGTTTCTTGAAGTGGTTTAAAACTGGTGTAGTTCCAATAGCGCTCAAGTATATCTATGGGTTGTTGCATTATAAATTTTTAACAACATTTAAAATAAAGTCGCTTCTGTTTTCAACCGAATCAAAAGGAACATCTAAAAGTTGATACCCAAATTTTTCGTAGGCATGTAACAGATGATCGTGAATTTCTATGGCTTGATTAAAGTTTTCATAACGTTCACTATCGCTTACAAAAATTTCTTGCCATGGTTTTAGTATAAAAGCTAAATCATAACTGTGTTTTTCACAACTTTCAATAAATGGTTTCGGATAACTGTCACCAATATAATCCATATATGCCAAAACGTCTGGAATACCACGATCAAGAAAAACAAAGCTTTGGTTCTGGCTGTTAGCTTCATGAAATTGATTTTCCCGTCCTTTTAAAAGGAGTTCGCTAAACAGCAAAGGCTGACTTAAAAAAAGCTGATCTATCCCATCTTCTCTGGCTTTTAAGGTTATTTGACGAGATATTTCATCCAAACAAATATACCCACGGCTTTTTAATTCGTTAATGATAGATGTTTTTCCTGTACCTGGACCTCCAGTAATAACTATTTTCTTTATTTTCAAATTGGCAAGATTTTGGATGTAAAAATCGTAATTAAAAAGGAAACTAAAAAATGACAAGGATATACTATCTTTGTATAATTAAAAAAAGAGTATGGACGAGAATAAAAAAACAGATGCTTTTTACGAAAAACTAAAAGCTCAATTATATGATACGGCTTTATGGCCAACACAATATTTATTTAAATTTATTGTAGAAACAGAAGGGACCGCTGTTAAAGATATAGAGGGTTTATTCGATAATATGGGTGCGGTTATTAAAACGAAAGAATCCTCAAAAGGGAAATATACTAGTGTTTCAATTCACGTAGTCATGAAAAAACCAGAATACGTTATAATCAAATATAAAGAAGTTACAGAAAACATTAAAGGCGTTATTAGTCTTTAGTTTTTTTTTGTACTTTGCGCATGCACAAAACTACGTGCCATAAGTAAACACTACACATACACATATTTTGATAGATCATTTAGAATACAATTCAGAACGTGAGCATTTAATTATTCCAGAATACGGACGCCATCTTCAAAAGATGATTAATTATGCTAAATCACGCGAAACAAAAGAGGAACGTAATAAATTAGCTAAAGCTATTATTTCCGTTATGGGTAATATTCAGCCGCATTTACGTGATGTGGCGGATTTTCAGCATAAGTTGTGGGATCAATTATTCATTATGTCTGATTTTGACTTGGATGCCGATTCTCCTTATGAAAAGCCATCTAGAGAAACTCTAAATGTGCGTCCAGAGCATTTACCATACCCACAAAATTTCCCAAAATATCGTTTTTACGGAAATAATATAAAAACCATGATTGATGTGGCTAATACTTGGGAAGAAGGCGAACTTAAAGATGCATTGATTTATACCATTGCCAACCACATGAAAAAGTGTTTTTTAAATTGGAATAAAGACACGGTTGAAGATGATGTGATTTTCGAACATTTACGCGAACTTTCAGGTGGTAAAATTAATTTATTAAATGCCGATGAAGATTTAACGGATGCTACCAGTTTAATGCGAAGCAAATCCAAGTATAGCTCAAATAGTAATACGAGTAATAAAAAGAGTTATCAGAAAAAATCGAACACAAATACAAACAGAAGTAGAAAACGCTATTAATTAAACGGCAATGGGTATATTTAAAATTGAAGGAGGACACCAATTAAAAGGAAAAATTCAACCTCAAGGTGCCAAAAACGAAGCCTTACAAATATTATGTGCTGTTTTACTAACGCCAGAAAAAGTTACCATTCATAATATTCCTGATATTGTAGATGTAAATAAACTGATAGATTTATTAAAAAATCTAGGTGTTAAAATTGCACATATTAGGCAAGGTACGTATACATTTCAAGCGGATGATGTTAATTTAAACTATTTAGAGTCTGAAGCGTTTAAAAAAGATGGACGTGGTTTACGTGGTTCCATCATGATTGTTGGTCCTTTATTAGCACGTTTTGGAAAAGGGTATATCCCAAAACCAGGTGGTGATAAAATTGGTCGTCGTCGTTTAGATACGCATTTTGAAGGCTTTATTAATTTAGGCGCTAAATTTAGATATAACAGAGAAGAGTATTTTTATGGTGTTGAAGCTAAAAAGCTTAAAGGCGCTTATATGCTTTTAGATGAAGCATCTGTAACCGGAACTGCCAATATTGTTATGGCTGCCGTTTTAGCTGAAGGAAAAACAACCATTTATAATGCCGCCTGCGAGCCGTATTTACAGCAATTGTGTAATATGCTGAATAGGATGGGAGCAAAAATAAGCGGTATTGGTTCCAATATGCTTATTATTGATGGTGTTGACACTTTAGGTGGTACAGATCATACCATGCTTCCTGATATGATTGAAATTGGTAGTTGGATTGGACTTGCTGCTATGACAAAAAGTGAGCTTACCATTACTAATGTGAGTTGGGATGATTTAGGTCAAATACCAAACGTATTTAGAAAATTAGGAATTACCGTTGAAAAACGTGGTGATGATATTTATATTCCTGCTCATAAAAATGGTTATGAAATTCAGAATTACATTGATGGTTCCATCCTAACAATATCTGATGCGCCTTGGCCAGGATTTACACCTGATTTATTGAGTATTATTCTGGTTGTTGCAACCCAAGCAAGAGGAAGTGTGCTAATTCATCAAAAAATGTTTGAAAGCCGCTTATTCTTCGTTGATAAGTTAATAGATATGGGAGCCAAAATTATACTATGTGATCCACATCGCGCAGTAGTAATTGGTCATGATTTTAAATCGCAATTAAAAGCTACCACCATGACATCTCCAGATATTCGTGCAGGTGTTTCTTTATTAATTGCGGCACTTTCTGCCAAAGGAACGTCTACCATTCATAATATTGAACAAATAGATCGTGGTTACGAAAACATTGATACGCGTTTAAAAGCTATTGGTGCTTATATTGAAAGAAATAAAGAAACGGATTAAAGTTATTCAAACTCATATAAAAAAAATGCTTCTAAATAATTTAGAAGCATTTTTTTATGGAATAAATTGAAATTATTCTTTTATAATTTTTCGCATACTTGTTTCGCCATCCATGTGTAATTGTAGCATGTAAATACCAGTAGCTAATGATTGTAATGGTATTTGATTATTAACGTTTAACGTTTTATTTGCATGTAATAATTTACCTGAAATATCATATAATGAATAGACTACGTTTGAATTTCTATTGTTAGTTTCAACCGTAATAAAATTGGATGTTGGATTTGGATATATACGTAACTTAGAAATTGTTGAAGGATTTGTTGTACTTAATGTAGAACCTTCGCTAATAGTTAAAGATTGATTAATGGTTGGCGCTAATAACTCATCTACATTTCCAGAAGGCCATTTAACAACAATTTTGGTAATAGTTGTTGCTGTTCCTAAACCAAAATGTGTTTTAAGCGAATTCATAATGCCATAACTCTCACCAGAACGTACTTCGCGAATTTGTTTTCCCCAAGCACCATAAATTTCTATGCGAGCTCCAATTCCATTAATATTACTTGTAGTTCCTTCCAAAAGAATTTCAGTCCAATTGTTTGTCGCATTTCCATTATTAAAATACAATCTATCGCGTCTACTACTACTTGGTCCATTATATCCAGAAGCAAATCCAGCCATAACATCAACAAAACCATCATTGTTTAAATCGCCTATAGCAGCACTTTGAATTCTGCTGGTGCCAAATGGTAAAGGAAACGGATTAGATAATTCCGTAAAGGTTTTATCACCATCATTTTTGTATAATTTATGTATACCATTTCTGGTAGTTACAAAAATATCTATAAAGGTATCGTTGTCAAAATCTTCCATAATTACTTGAATGCCACCATCACCTAAATTATTTAAGGATGTAGCAATTCCTGATGAAGCTGTAATATCGGTAAAATTCCCAGTGCCATCATTTTCAAGAATCATACTGGTTATATCGTGATTAAGAATAACACAATCTAAATCGCCATCATTATCAATGTCTTCAAAAGAAGAAGCCCAAGATTGACCGTAAGGAACGAGCCCACGAGCTATAGCAACTTCCGTAAAGTTGTTATTACCATCATTTTCAAAAAGTAAATTAACACGTCTACCATCATTGGCATTGGTAACTCCCAATCTACATTTAGAAATATATAAATCTAAATCATCATCATTGTCATAATCAATCCAGATACTTCCGTAATTCCCTGAATTATCAGAAGGAACTGTAGATACTGCATTAATTAAACCATTATTTTCAGTCATAGCACCTGAACCATCATTACTAAACGCTTTAGATAATCCAACATCATGACAAGCAAAAACATCAATGGTTCCGTTATTATCAATGTCAGCAAAATTCAGATTTTGCACAAAAATATTGTTAGTAAGCAACGTAGATGTGTAATCACTACCTGTGCTATTAGCAGAATATATTTTTAAACCATTATAGTTTCCACCAATTAAAATATCATTATAACCGTTTTTATCTATATCGGCAATAGCCATTCCCCATTTAGAAGTACCCGTACTTCCATAATTTAATCTGGTGAAGTTTCCATTTGTATTTTGATATTCTATTTCTAATGATGATGCATTGTCTAAACGTATAATATCGTCTAAACCATCACCGTTCATATCTGTAACACCAATGGCAACACCACTAGATAAAGACGCATTCACTAAAGCGGAATTCCCACTAGAAAAAGAAATTTGAGCCGTTGCTAAAAATGGGCAAAGGCAGCATACTAAAAGTAGTTTTTTAATCATTTGTCTATGTTTTAAAGTATTCAAATATAATTTAATTCACATAAATATTGGTTAACTATCTGTTTATCTGTTAATAATATTCGATTTTAGGAAAGCTTAATTAATGAAATAAACTTTAAACTAATTGTAGATGCCTTATTTTGAAATATAAATCATCATTTTCAATTTTAGGCAACAGCTTCCTTATAAACTTTTAAACATCGTTCCCGAGCTGCTTTATGATCCACAATTTGTGAAGAGTAGGTGAGTTCTTGGAATTCAGGAACCCATTTTTTTATATATTTTAAATCTTTGTCAAATTTTTCAATTTGAGTGGTTGGATTAAATATCCTAAAATATGGTGCAGCATCTACACCCGAACCTGCAACCCATTGCCAATTTCCAATATTACTAGCCATTTCGTAATCATGTAATTTTTCAGCAAAATAGGCTTCTCCCCAACGCCAATCAATTAATAAATGTTTGCATAAAAAACTGCCAACCAGCATACGCACACGATTGTGCATAAAACCGGTTTCATTTAGTTCACGCATGCCAGCATCTACCAAAGGATATCCTGTTTTTCCTTGACACCATGCCTTGTATTCAGATTCGTTATTTCGCCATTTAATGCCGTCGTATTTGGGCTTAAAACTATTTGTAACCGTATGCGGAAAATGCCAAAGTATCTGCATGAAGAATTCGCGCCAAATAAGTTCTTGCCAGAATATTTCATTTTTTTCTGCAATGGCTTTTTTTACCATTTTCCGAATACTAACCGTTCCAAACCGTAAATGAGGTCCTAACCGCGAAGTCGCATCTTTAGCTGGGAAATTTCGGTTGTCTTCGTATTCTTGAATTAAAGTTGGCGTAACATCATAAGCTGCTATGTTTTGATTCGATTTTTTAAAACCTAAATCCGATAATTCTAAATTCGGTAATCGTGTGTTTTCTACTAAATTATCTAAATAGCTATTGGTATAATAAATTTCTAAATCAAAGGTTTTAAAAGTTTCTTTCCATGTTTTCATAAAAGGTGTGTAAACACGATATGGCGTACCATCGTTTTTTACTATGTCATCCTTTTCGAAAATTACCTGGTCTTTAAACGTTTTGAAGTCTATGTTTTTATTAGATAAATAAGAACCTATATCCTTATCACGTTTTATGGCATAAGGCTCGTAATCATGATTGGTAAAAACGGTTTTAATATCATAATTTTCTGAAAGTTTTTTAAAAACAGCTTCTGGTGTGCCATGATACATGGCAATACTACTGTTGTGTTCCTCTTGAAGGGTTTTTCGCATGGTTTGCAACGTATTGTAAATAAACGTTACACGTGCATCATGTTCTGGTAATGAATCTAAAATTTCAGAATCGAAAATAAAAATAGGTAAAACGGGATTTTCACTCTTTAAGGATTCATAAAAACCACGATTATCATCTAATCGTAAATCTCTACGAAACCAAAATATATTTAACGGTTGCTTCATGCCTACAAAGTTCCGAATAATTCTATTAGTTTTTTCTGTCGGTAGGCAAAAATTTCTTCTAACTTTGGTTTAACAATAAACGGATGGACCATTTGGCCTAAAATACCCATGGGAACCTTATAGTCGATAGTATCTTCCATTTCCACACCACCATCAATAGCTTTTATAAAATGTTTATGATGCCATAAGGCATAAGGTCCAAAACGTTGTTCATCTACAAAATACGCTTTGTCTATAACGTGCGTAATTTCTGTAACCCATTTTGTTTTAATACCTAAAACAGGCGTAACAATATATTGAATTAATTGACCAGCATACATAGGTCTATCTGCTCCAGAAAGAATGTGAAAACCCATATAATCTGGTGTTATAACTTTTAGGTTTTTAGGGTCTGATAAAAAATCCCAAGCCTGTTCTACAGATATAGGAAGCTTTTGTTTTTTGTGTAAGGTGTATATTTTCATTAATTATAGAGTATAATGTATAGGTTTAGTGATGTAGCAATGCATAGCCAAATCATATAGGGCACTAATAAATACCGCCAAGAATTTAGGGCATCCATTCTGTACGTGAAAAATAAATAGAAAATTATAAGCGTCAGAAATACAATCGTTATTAAAGCAAAGAGTATCAAGCGTTGATTGAAAAATAGATAGTTCCAAGCAATATTTAAAATTACTTGAAGTGAAAACACACCTATTAAAAACGACGATTTATAATCTTTAAATAAATAGCTTAAGTATACTGAAAAGCATATCATTATTAATGTCCAAGCAGCTCCAAAAACCCATCCTGGAGGTGTCCAAGGCGCTTTATTTAATTCAACATACCATGACGAAGTTGCACCATTTCCCATAAGCCAACTACCTACGGCAAGACTGCCAAAGTTAATGACTAAAAACAGGATTAAAAGTGGAACAAACTTCATGTTACTTGTTTTGTAATGATTCTATTTTATCCGCAATTTTTTGAGCCTCAGCATATTTTAAATCGCTAGCTTTTCTATCGGTAGTGGATAGCCTATGCCAATCTTTCATGATAACCTCATATTGCTTTTGTAGTTTTTCAATTTCTGATTTTGACTTAAATAATCCGAACATAATTTATAGTGTTAGATGTTTTGTTATTTTACCACTCATTGGGTTGGTTACTGAAAAGTAATAATCCACCAAATCGCCATGACCATCTACTAAATATTTTTGAAAATTCCATTTTACTGTTGAACTAGATTTTCCGTTTAATGATTGATTTGTTAACCAATTGTATAGAGGGTGCTGATTATCTCCTATAACATCAGCCTTTTCCGTCATTATAAACGTAACACCATAATTGGCTTGACAAAAAGTTTGAATGTCTGATGCTGTTCCTGGCTCCTGACCACCAAATTGATTACAAGGCACACCAATTACCATCAAGTTTCCATTGTAAGTATCGTATAGTTTTTGTAAATCTTCATATTGACCAGTAAAACCACATTTGGAGGCCACATTTACAAACAGGATATGCTTTCCCTTGTAATCTGATAAATTTATTTTTTCACCATTTAATCCGTTAATATCAATATCATATATAGATTGCGTTGGTTCTGTTTGTGCTTGACTTTTATTAAATAAACTAAACATAATAATAAGTATTAATAAGTGTTTCATAAGTTATATTTTAAACGATACAATACCACAATCCATTTCAAAAATTTGTCCCGAAATGGAAGCTGCTTGATCGGACACTAAAAAAGAAGCCATTTGAGCAACTTCTGCTGGATTTAAGAATTTTTTAAGCGGATGACGATCGGTAATATTATCAATCATTTTTTCGTTGCGCAACAATTTGGATGCCAATTCGGTATCTGTAACAGTAGGAGCAATGGCATTAACACGAACAGTAGGTGCTAATTCAGCTCCAATAGATTTTACTAAACCTTCCACAGCCGATTTTGCCGCAGCCACACTTGCATGAAACGGCATACCCAATTTTGCAGCAACTGTACTAAAAAATAACATAGCTGGTTTATTACCTTTTTTTATAATAGGTAAATATTTCTGAATTGCTTTAACAGCTCCAATAACATTAATTTCAAAATCGGAACGGAAATCTTCTAAATCTAAACGTCCAATAGGTTTTAAATTGATACTTCCAGGACAATAAATAAGACCATCAGCTTGTTCAATATCTGGTAAATTATCGGTTAAAATATCTATGGAATAATGTGTAAAATTTACATGTTCCAAATCTGGTTTGGTACGACTTAAATTAATAACATGGTGGTGCTCCAATAAATTTTGAGTAATAGCATGACCAATGCCCTTGCTGCCTCCAACAATTATATATGTTTTCATTTATATTTTAGCTTAAGCTGTTAAAGGAATCCCTTTTAATCGTTTTTCTACTTTACGTTTAATGGCTGTTAGGCGTTTCATGATATCCATAATACGCTCATCTTTCTTTTTCTTATAAATCTGATTTAGATCTAAAATAAGTGTTTTAGCCTCTCGGGATATTTTAATTCTATCGCTGGTGGATAATGATTTCAGTTTTGTTTGCTCAAATTCTAGAGCACGTTCTATTGTATCCATAATTTAATGATTTAAATAGTTTTGTAATTCGGCAATTTTTTCTGGTGTATTAAAAGCACCACCATAATAAGCAGTAACGGTTGCAGAAGTATCATCCTTAATGCCTCTGGATGATACACATAAATGTTTAGCATCAATTATTACAGCAATATCTTCCGTATCTAAAATAGTTTTTAGTTCGTTGGCTATTTGATTTGTAAGACGTTCTTGGACTTGAGGTCTTTTAGCATAATATTGTACTATTCGGTTTAATTTAGACAAACCAATTACTTTTCCAGAAGATATGTAGGCTAAATGTGCTTTACCAATAATTGGTACAAAATGATGTTCGCAGTTAGAATAAAACGTGATATTTTTTTCTAAAAGCATTTGGTTATAGCGGTATTTATTTTCAAATAAAGCTACTTTTGGTTTGTTTTGAGGGTTTAATCCTGAAAATATTTCATCTATATACATTTTAGCCACACGATCAGGTGTTCCTTTTAATGAATCGTCTGTTAAATCTAATCCCATTACATCCATTATTTCCTCAAATAATAACGCAATTCGCTGTTTCTTTTCGGTATCAGAAAGTTTAAAAGCGTCTTTTTTCATGGGTGTTTCTAAACCTGTGTATAAGTGATCGTCTCCAATCATTTCGGTAGAAAAACCATTTAACTCGTTTTTGTTGTTAAGATGTAATGTTTCAGTTTTCATAGTTTCTTTTTTTATGTGCTGTCCTTACTTTTTTAATGAGGCAAAGCACTTTTAGCGTTTACTTATTTTATTGTGTGTTATTTGCTTTTGTCTGCTGCATTTAAACCGACCTTTTTCAAATGTGCGTAATTTTTCATGTTTGGTTTTTCTGCCTTGAACGCGTTTGCGCCACATTCTAAAACTACTGGGTTTCATTTCCCGTCGCATGAGGTTTATAACATCTTGTTCCTCCAAACCGAATTGAAACTTAATTGCCTCAAAAGTGGTTCGGTCTTCCCAAGCCATTTCTATAATTCTATCTATTTCATAAGCTTTAAACACCATTATATATCTATAAAATTAAAGCGTTCATCATACACGACTTTGATATCCAATAAGCGATTAAAAAAAGCCTTATTTTCTTTAAACATTTTGTTGTTTTTAAAGTTGATAAATTTGCCTTGTGCGTGAATACTGGTACCATCTGTTTTGTACAAAACCAACTGATAATATGGAATAACCCAAGAAAAATTCTGTAAACCTTTATTTATGTATATAATGATACCACCTGGTCGCATTTCTATATTGGTATAGTTAATATCTGAAACACGATTTAAATACGGTTGTAAATTAGGACTAACCTTATTTATTATCATACGTTTAGAACCAACACCTTTTAACTTTATAGCTTCAAAAAAGCTATATGGCTTACCAATCAAGTCAGTTATAACTTTTTTATGGTCTTTGTTATGGTATGTGCTGTTTAATATCAACTTATTGTTATTTGATATCAAATTTACAAAATGTTTAACTAATATCACTATAAGTTAAACAAAATTTAACAAGATAGTTTTTTATTGGGTCTAATCGGTATTGTCAAGCATTTGGGAACGGTTGTCAATATTATGTTTGTTGAGGATTCGGATACTTTCATTTCTAACATGCAAATTTTTTTTCATATTCCAAAGTGTATCACTTGCACGTTTTCTTTTCAGTTTTAAATCTACAATCGGAACAGGATAGTTTACGCCCAATTCAAAATTATTAAATAGTTGGTCTAGTGTTGTCATTAAATAAGGTTCATGAACAAAAGGTAACTCTAAATTTCGCAATTCGGGAACCCACTTTTTGATAAAAATTCCTTCTGGATCATGTTCTAAACTATTTTTTATGGGATTATAAATACGCAAATTATTAATACCTGTTTCACCAGCTTGCATTTGCAATTGTGGAAAATGAATACCTGGCTCAAAATCTAAAAACTGTTGTGATAAATGTTTGGATGCATTTTGCCAAGGTTGCCATAAAATATGTGTAAAAAAGGATACTAATAAGGCACGCATTCTAAAATTAAGATAACCTGTTTCGTTTAGGCAGCGCATACTTGCATCTACTAAAGGAAAACCTGTTTGTCCAGTTTGCCATGCTATTTGATAGTGTTCTGAGATAGTTTTTTTTAGTTTATGATATCCTTTATTAACACTTACCTTTTCCATAACATGCTCCATCTCAAATTTCTGAATAAAATGAGCTTGCCAACGTAAACGCGATCGGAAAGCGGCTAATTGTTTTTTCTGACTTCCAAATGTGTGTAGCGCCTTTGAAGCTTGATATACTTGCCTTATGGATAAATTTCCCCAAGCTATATAAGGTGATAAACGACTACAACTTCTTCTAGATTTGTCGGGTTTTGAAATATGAAACATGTAGTCTTTATATCGTTCATCTAAAAAAGATTGTAAGTATTTTAAACCCATTTTAGTACCACCTGGTTGAAAAGGTTTATTAGGAGAAGTATCTAAATCTGTTGCTTGACAATGGGATTCTATTTTTTGAATAACATTTATATCTAGAAAATTTTCATTAGCAGGTGAAAATGAAAACAGTGGCTGTGCCATAAACGTATTCCAATTATCAAACCAAGATTCCCTATTTTTTAATCCGCGAGAAACACCATTTGTGTTATATTCTTGCCAAGAAATTAGGTTATTTTTACAATACCGTTTAAAACTTTTATCACGATCAAACGTCACCTGAATACCAGTTTCTTGATGCGAATAAACTGTTTTTATGTGAAATGTATTGGATAATAAATTACAAGCCGAAATAATATCAGAATTTATAGCAAGCACTTTAGTATTGTAAGCTTTTAAGGTTTTGTTTAAATCCCGAATGGATTCTTTTATAAAATCCCAATGCCGCTTACTATAATGTGGGTCATTTAGCAATAATTGCTCAAACACAAATAGGAATAATACACGCTCATTTTGTTTGAGTGCTTCATGAATAGCTTCATGATCATGCAAACGTAAATCACGTTTAAACCAAACAATATGTATGGGCTCTCGGCTAGTATTCATCTTGGTTTTCTATAATGTGGTTTGCACGTTCTTTGATTGCTGATAGATTTTCTGCGCTCATTTTGTCTAACAGATGATACATCATTTTCATTCTGTGATTGGACCCTAAAAGTGATCGTTTATCATCTAGGAAATTCCAATACAAACTGTTAAAAGGGCAAGCATCTGTTTCTGTTTTTTTCTTGTAGTTATAATGACAGCCATCGCAATAATTACTCATTTTCTGAATGTAAGAACCAGAAGACACATAGGGTTTCGTTGCAATTTTTCCTCCATCTGCAAACTGACTCATGCCACGCGTGTTTGGCAGTTGTACCCACTCCACAGCATCTGCATAAATTCCCAAATACCAAGCATCCACATCATCAGGATTTGTTTGGGTTAGTAAGGCATAATTACCCGTAATCATGAGTCGCTGAATGTGATGCGCATACGCGTTATCCAAAGAATTTGTTATGGCATGTTTTATGCAGGCCATCTTTGTGTTTCCTGTCCAAAAGAAATGTGCTAATTTATTTTTATTTTGTAAATAATTTCTCGTTTTAAATTCTGGCATTAAAGCCCAATACATACCACGCATATATTCACGCCAGCCAATTACTTGACGAATAAAACCTTCTACTTGCGAAATATCAATTTCATCTTCATGTTTCCTGTAATAATTTAAAATGGTGTCCACGACATTTCGAGCCGAAATCAATTTGATATTCATAGCAAATGATAAGCGCGAATGAAATAAATACACTTCATCCGTATGCAACGCATCTTGATAATCGCCAAAATGTTTAAGCAGATTTTCACAGAAATATTTAAGTTGTTCTAAAGCTTGTTTTCGATTTATAGGATAATTAAAGGTTTTTTCATTCCAATTACCCAAGGTTTTAATTCCAGACTTTTCAATATCTGAAACAACTTCTGTTACATCATTTTTAAAATATTTATACGTCGGAATTTTTGGTTCATTTTTCCATTTTTTTCTATTGGATTTATCATAATTCCATTTCCCACCTTCTGGATTGCCATACTCCATGAGAATATCGTGTTTTTTGCGCATGTCACGATAAAAATTCTCCATAACAAATTGCTTCTTTCCTTCGTAGAATGTCTTTAAATCATTGCGTTTGGTGTAAAAATGTGCAGTATCAACAGTGTTAAATTTTATGGAAAGTGTTTTGGTGAAATTTTGTAATTGCTGATCCAATCGGTATTCATCTGGAAGTTGATATTCAAAACTACTTATATCTTTATTTTTGATAATGTTTTGAAGGTTTTCAACCAAGTCATGAGTATTGTTTGTATCGGTAATTTTATAATAAATAACATGATGTCCAGCCGATTCTAAATCGGTTGCAAATTGACGCATAGCTGCAAAAAAACCAATTACTTTTTGAATATGATGCGTGACATAATCTGTTTCTTGTCGCATTTCAAATAGTACAAACATAACATCATCATCAACAGATTTAAACCATGGATGTTTTATGTTTAATTGATCACCTAAAAGGAGTCGGAGTGTTTTCATTAAAACAAAGTATTTTGTAGCCAACGTTTTTGAAATTTCCCATTTTCATCATAACGTTCGGCTTGTAATTTTACATTAAAAGTGCGGTTTCTGGGATCGTTGCCAACACCTGCAACATATAGCCAATTTCCATAATTGCTATGCACATCATAATCCAGTAAAAGCGATTCAAAATAAGCAGCACCAATGCGCCAATCCAGTTCAAGTGTTTTTGCAAAATAAGATGCCACATTTTGCCGACCACGATTACTCATCCAACCTGTTTTATTTAGCTCCACCATATTGGCGTTTACAAAATGTTCTGACGTATTTCCAGAACACCATTTTTGAATCAAATCTGTATCTGTTTTCCAATGATAGGATTGATTATTAATACCTTCAATTTTGAATATATTAGTACCATGTTGCCAAGCAATATATTTAAAGAAATCGCGCCAAATTAATTCGAAAATTAACCAATAAGTGGATTCGTTTTTAAATTCGGTTTTTTCAAATTCTTGAATAGCCCAATAAATTTGTTTGGCGCTAATGCAAGCATTTGCTAACCAAGCTGAAAATTTGGAACTATAATCTACACCTAACAATCCATTTCTAGTTTTCTTGTAGAAACCTATTTTTTTGCTTTCAAAAACATAATTATTCAACCTGTCTTGAGCCGCAGTTTCTCCACCAGAAAATGGAAAAGCAGTTTGAATAGGTGTTTTAAATTCCGCAAGACCAAGTGTTTCTAAAGTTGGAATAATGCTATTGTTTTCAATATTTATAACATCTTGTTTTGTAGAAACAGTTAAGGTTTTAACTCTAGATTTTTTTTCAAGTATCTTTCTGAAATTTGTAAATACCTTCGGAATGATATTAAAATGTACTAAAACATCTTCAGGATGAAACAGAAATTGGTCATATAATTCATGAAACGTAACAGATTTAGGTGCGTTTTGTTTAACATTTTGAATGACTTGATTTTCTTCGCTTGTAAATTCTTGTTGGAAACAGATATCTGAAATATTGTACGTTTTTGATAATTCTGAAATGGCAATTTCTGGTTTTTCGTAAAATGTGAATAGCGGAATATGTAAAGTTTCAAGCTGTTTTTTTAAATCCTGAATACTTTCAATAGTAAAACGTGCACGAAAATTCTCGGTTTTTTTAAAACCATATTCTGTTGTTTCATAATGTCTTGGATCAAAACAATAGATGGCTATAACAGGTTTTTTAAATTTTAGAGCATGGGCTAAAACGGCATTATCTTGAATCCGTAAATTGGTGGTAAACCAAACTAATGTGTATGTGTTTTGTTTCGTTTGCATCTTTCGCTACAGTAAATTACGTGCTCCCAATTATTTCGCCATTTTTTTCGCCAGGTAAATGGCAATTGACAAATTGGACATGTTTTTTTAGGTAAATCTGATTTTTTCAATTAGGTGGCTAGTTTGTTTATCATGCCTCTAAAAATAAAGCCATGGAACGGTAAAACGCTGTACCAATAAAGTCTACCAGCCAAACCACGTGGTCTAAATGTGGCTGTTTGTTTAAGTTTGTTATCTTCAATTTTAAACTCAAGCCAAGCTTCTCCAGGTAATTTCATTTCGGCATAGAGTAGGAGCTTTTGTTTGTCTTTATCGGCAAAAATAACACGCCAGAAATCCAGAGAATCTCCTACGTGCAAATCCGTAGGACTTGTTCGCCCACGACGTAAACCAATTCCGCCAACCATTTTATCCATGTAACCACGAATTCGCCATAAAATAGTACCATAGTACCAACCCGTGTCACCACCAATTGCCCAAATTTTACGAATGGTTTCTTGACTATCTGTTATAGGTAATTCCTTATAATCTTTAAAACACCCAAATTTTGGTACGTTTACATATTTATGAATACTGTTTTTAAGCAGACCGCTACTAATCATAGAGTCTTTCCAGCTAGAAATGATACTGTTTTGCTCAATTTTCTCGAAAGCCAATGAAACTGCTTCTTTGTAGGAAAGCGGTTTAATATTCAAAAGTTCTTTGATATTGCTTTGCTTTCCAATAATTTGAACTCCCATGCTATCCACTAACGAAGATGCTAATTTATACGATGTTGATGTTACAAAATAAAGCCAATAAGACGATAGTTTAGGCGTCATAACAGGAACCGTAAGAATATAGCGTTTTAGTTTACGTACTTCGGCAAATTCCAATAACATTTCTTTATATGTAAGTATTTCTGGCCCAAATATATCATAGGATTTGTCGTATAATCGCTCATCTCCTGCGCTTTTAGATAAGTAACTTAATACATCACGGACTGCTAAAGGTTGTGTTTTTGTATTGAGCCATTTTGGAGCAATCATGAATGGTAATTTTTCAACAATATCCCTAATAATTTCAAAAGAAGAACTTCCAGAACCTACTATAATTCCTGCTTTAAAAATGGTAGTTGCATAGCTGTCTGTTTTCAGAATTTCTTCAACTTGCTTTCTAGAGCGTAAATGTTTAGATAAGTTTTCATCGTTAGTAATACCACTTAAATAAATAACTTGTTTAACCTTCGTTTTTTGTAATGCGTCTTTAAAATTTTCAGCACATTGCGCTTCCAAATCTTCAAAATCTTTTGATGAATTGGACATGGAATGAATTAAATAGTAAGCCACATCAATATCTTTTGGGATATTGGTAAGTGTTTTAGGTTTTAGAAAATCCCCTTCAATAAAATCTATATGCGGTTCTTCAACATAATTAGCATCTGCTCGTAAAATATCACGAACCATACAAACTACCTGATGACCATCCTGAACAAGCAATGGAATTAGGCGTTTGCCAATATAACCTGTTGCACCTGTTACAAGAATTTTCATTTAAATTGTTTTTTATAGTGTATTTATAGTTGTTTTTGGTCGTTGGTAAGCGTGTCGTTCTTTTAATTTTGGAATGGCATATCCATCCAATCCGTTTATGGTTGCTACGTTTCCTTTGGATAAGTTAACAAAGCCATCTGATTCTAATAAATTATCCTGAATGAACAAGGCTTTAATTTTCCCAATGATTAAAATGGTACCATTGGCTTTTATATTATATTCTTCCACAAATTCCATATGCATTTGTACAGGAGCAGTTGCAACAAATGGGACATGTATTCCGGGTTTGTATTCAGATTTTAAGGATGTAACATCAAATTCGGAAATCTGTTTGTCATATTTGGCTGATGTATGATGCGCTTCTGAAACTATAGATTCATGTACATGATTTAAAGTATAAAAACCAGTTTCCTTTATATTATCGTATGTATTTCTGGCTACCGTTGTTGGTCTCATAAATACACCCAATAAAGGTGGTTCTGATCCTACATGTGTAACTGAACTAAAAATAGCTACGTTTTCAATACCATCTCCCGATTTAGTACCAATTAAATTAGCAGACTTAAACCCTGAACAACTATTTATAAGGTTAATTTTATATAGATGCTCCAATTTAGAAATTTCCTCGTGGCTAAAATGTGTCATTACAAATTATGAAAATTATTAATTTTGACATCTTTAGCTTTTAGGTCGAACATGAGATTATACAATCCGAAAAACGTACGGTTAATGTAAATAAAATGTTTGGAACCACGATTGCCGTTCATTTTGCGTAATTCGGTATTTTTTGAATATTTTTCACCTAAATCTGCTATGCGGCCAAAAAAAGTAGGATCAGAAAAATCGAAGGTTTCCTCGTGAAATGGCTGCGTAAAAATACTCAACATTTCATGAAACATATTACTGAAAAAATCTAATTCTTCAGGAGAATCGTCTGTGCGTAATATTTCTAATTCGAACATTTTTTCACGAAAAATAGCAGGATTTTCAATACTTTTCTTTTCGGCTAATTCAAAATAAGGAATATAAAAATCTTGTGGAATGGTTTTCATACAGCCAAAATCCAACGCAATCAAGTCTCCTTTTTTTGAAATTAAAAAGTTTCCAGGATGTGGATCTGCATGTACTTTTTTTAGCTTGTGAATTTGAAACATATAGAAATCCCAAAGCGATTGCCCAATTTGATTAGCCATATCTTGATTGGCGTTTATTGCTGTAAATTCAGATAAATGGTCGCCAGTCATATAATCCATAGTAATAATGCGTTCTGATGATAACTCTGGATAATAATCAGGAAATTTTAAATGTGGAATATGCTCGCAGGCTTTAGCAATTTCTTGACTTTGTTTGAGTTCTAAAATATAATTAGTTTCTTCAACTAGCTTATTTTCAACCTCTTTGAAGTACTTATCTGAATCTTTACCTTTAATGTTAAACATTTTAATGGCAATGGGTTTAACCATGGATAAATCCGACTGAATACTTTCTGCTACACCAGGATATTGAATTTTAACAGCTAATTTTTTACCGTTTTTTTCTGCAATATGAACTTGACCAATACTAGCTGCATTAACGGAAGTAGAATTGAATGTGTCAAAAATATCTTCAGGATGTTTACCAAAATAGTTTTTAAATGTTTTAACTACTAAAGGAGGCGATAATGGCGGAACAGAAAATTGTGCTAATGAGAATTTTTCCACATAAGCTTGTGGTAAAATGCTCTTTTCCATGCTTAACATTTGCGCGACTTTTAGTGCACTACCTTTCAGTTGTTTTAAACCATCATAAATATCTTCTGCGTTATTTTTATTTAATTTTTCTTTGGCTTCTAATTCTGTTTTAGTGATTTTATCACCATAATATTTTAAGTAGTTAACACCAACTTTAGCACCTGTTTTTACCAGCTTGCTAGCACGTTGTATTTTGCTTGTCGGAATACTATCAATTGTTTTCATAGGCGTTTACTGCATTTTTTCTTTAAAGAGAAATTTCCCTAAATCTAAAACGCTTTTAAGTGGTTTGATATCCATTAAATCAAAACCAGCATGTACAGATTTTTCAATAAAAATATCGGTCTTTTCAAAAGAAGCAGATGTATCATCCAACCAAAATTTCATAACCATTATCAGTTGAATCCAAAATGATTCCTGTTTGGAATAATCCTGTAACTTTACAATACGAGGTTCTTTAATATCAATGGTTTCAATATCTAACGTATCAATAAATTTTTTGAAGGCATGGCGTAATTCAGAAAGTGTACTTAATGATTTTAAACCCTTATCTTCAAGTGCATAAACCACATAACTACGGTTAGCTGTTAGGTTTTCAAAAAATGTAAAATAGAAACTTAATAGTTTGTTTCTGGCATCAAAATGCTGATACTCGTCACTTTTTTCTAAAATATGCATGGTGTTATCAAAAAACACTTTAAAAATAGATTTCTCTAATGCTTTAAAAGAAGCAAAGTTTTTATAAAATTCTGTTTCATCAAAATTATTCTCTTTTGCAAATGCATACACGGTTTTTGGTGCGTGATTATGCATTAAAACATGATCCATATAAAATGAAATGAGCTTGTCTTGGGTAATATTTTTCTTTTTTGCCATAATACGTAATTTCTGGTGTAAAGATACAAAATGTTTAAGTAATTAATTTAAAAGTTAAACAATATTTTTTCAAATATAAATTTGCTTATTTTTGATTGTTAAAAAATAGTATATTGGTAACTAAAATTTAACTCTATGAAAGCTACTAGGATCTTATGTGCATGTTTGTTTTTATTATCAGTAAACGCCAGTTTTGCACAGATTAAATCAGAAAAACAAATTGAATTACAAGAAGCAAAAGTAGATACTGTTTACACAGTAGAAGAACGCGCTAACATGCAACGATGGTTTTATGAACGTGTTAATGATATGAAATTAGAATCAGACATCCGAGACGATTATGATCGTATTGTAAATAAATATGTGTTTGAAATGAGTCGTTTAAACGATTCTGATAAAAATTTTAAACGTGATGAAATACATGAAAAATTCAACCTGTTAGTTGGTAAAATGAATGGCGAGCTTAAAGCTATTTTAACTACAGAGCAATATGTAAATCATTTAGAAAATTTTGGTGAAATTCAGCGTAGTATATACAGAAGATGGAATTTCAACGATTTAGAAGACTAGCATTTAATTTAAGTTTTACTTAACAAGCTTTTTTTGCGTTTAGGCGTAATTTTACATACTTTAAATAACTATTAAACAATATAATTATCACTATGAAAAAAACACTACTAATTTTAGCAGCTTTTGTGTTAGCATTTAGCATACAAGCGCAAGTAACAACACCTCAACCAAGCCCTTTAAGTAAAGTGGAGCAGAAGGTTGGATTAACAGATGTGACTATAGAATATTCTCGTCCAGGTGTTAAAGGAAGAAAAATATTTGGAGGTCTTGAAGCTTACGATAAAATGTGGCGTACAGGTGCCAATAAAAACACGATTATTACATTTAGTGATCCAGTAACCATTAATGAATACGAATTAAAAGCAGGTTCTTATGCTGTTTTTGCAAAGCCAGGCGAATCTATATGGGAAGTTTATTTTTACACAGACACTAATAATTGGGGAACTCCAGAAAAATGGGATGAGAGTAAAGTAGCTGCTATTGCTAAAGTAAAAGCAGATGCCATACCGTTTATAGTTGAAACATTTACTATTGATATTAACGATATTAAAACAGGTAGTGCCAGATTAGAAATGATGTGGGAGAATACATATATAGGTATTCCATTCACAGTTCCAACAGATGATAAAGTATTAGCATCTATTAATGATGCCTTAAACGGAACACCAAAAGCAGCAGATTATTATGCATCTGCAGTTTATTATTTAAGCGAAGGAAAAGATATCAAACAAGCTAAAGAGTGGATTGATAAAGCTATGAGTATGATGGACAGTCCTGCTTATTACCAATTAAGACAGCAGTCTTTAATTTATGCAAAAGCTGGTGATACCGAAGGCGCTATTGATTTGGCTAAAAAATCTTTAGAGGGTTCTAAAGAAGCTGGTAACATGCAATATGTAAAATTTAATGAAGAGTCTTTAAAAGAATGGGGAGCTAATTAATTAGTATACCTAATAAAATTCAAAAGCGACTTGGTTTTACCGAGTCGCTTTTTTTTATGCTTAATCATTTCCATCTAATTGAAATAAGTCCTCAACCGGTTTCTTAAAAAGTCGCGCTAATTTTAAAGCTAAAACTGTAGATGGTACGTATTTGTTTTTTTCCATGGCGTGTATGGATTGTCTGGAAACACCAATAGCTTCAGCTAAATCTGCTTGGGTCATGTTATGTCTTGCGCGTTCCACTTTTAGATTATTCGTCATGGTTAGTCGATTTTAATTTTAAGAAATTGAAGCGAATAATAAAGATGAAAAGCGGTGTAAACATATTAAATATCATGACATTAAAAAATAACATATCATAAACAAATATAACCGCAAAACCCAAAATAGAATAATTAACTATTATAGCCCAAACAAGTGATTCTGTTCGGAGTTGGTATATAAATTCATCTTCCACTTTTTCTTTAGTAAAACCAACTAGAAGTCCACCAATAATAATGGCTAACGCAGATAATTCATCTACAATACCATTTTCTATTATTTTAAACCAACCTTCGTCTGTTCCAGAAAAAAGGCTATCACCATTATAGATACTTAAAACATGAGTATTTAGGACATCAGGTTCAAAATCCGTAGCATATAGAATGATTCCTGAAATGATTCCAAGAATAAGAAATACCCAACCAAATACCTTGTATTTATGTGGTAATAAGAAGTTTGTTTTCATCTGTCTGATTTTTAATTGATAATTCAAATGTAAAATAAACTTTACATATTGATAAATAAACATGACAAAAAATTATAAATACCAAGTAATTATATTTATTGAAAATTTAAAATAGAAGTAGTAGAACAGAATTAAGCTGGCAATTTACTAATAGATTGAATCAGCATAGCAATACCCATTACAATTGCGCAGCCAACAAAATTTAACCACAAGAAAGGTAAATTAATATATTCGTATTGATTTAATAAAAATAAGGCAATCACTAAAAATTGAGTGATTATAGCTGCAATAAAAACAGCTTGACCTTTTACATGTTTTACAAAAAATGCTAATAAGAAAATACCAAGCACATTTCCGTAGAAAATGGATCCTATTATATTAACGAGCTGAATTAAGTTTTCCGCTAAATTGGCGACACATGCAACTAGAATAGCCATAATTCCCCATCCTAAAGTAAACCAACGTGATACTTTTACCATTTCGGTGTCGCTTCTTTCGCGAGTATTTCTTTTAAATAAATCTATAGTTGTTGTAGAAGCTAATGCATTCAATTCGCTTGACGTGCTAGACATTGCTGCACTTAAAATAACGGCTAATAGTAGACCAATTAAACCACGAGGTAAGTTGTTTAAAATGAAATTTATAAACACATAATCCTTATCATTACTTTCTACTTTAACGCCTTTTACTTCGCCAGCTTTATCAATTAAATGACGAGCACGCGCTCTAATGCTATCATTTTTGGCGTTTGCAGATGCAACACCCGCTATGGAAGCTTCGTTTTTATTGGCTATAAAATCGGCAATCAAAAGTTGTTTGGTATTGTAAATGGCGTCTTGTTCAACTTGTAGTTGTTCGTATTCTTCTGCGTATTCGGTGTTTAAAACCACCTCTGTTGCTACAGGATTAAAGTTAACAGGTGCTTTGTTAAACTGATAAAACACAAAAACCATAACACCTACTAACAGAATAAAAAACTGCATCGGCACTTTAAAAAGACCATTAAACATAAGTCCTAATTGCATTTCACGAACTGATTTTCCTGATAAATAGCGTTGTACTTGACTTTGATCTGTTCCAAAATAAGATAGCATTAAAAACGTTCCGCCAATTATACCGCTCCAGAAGGTGTAACGGTTATTTAAATCGAATGAAAAATCTAAAATATCCATTTTACCACTTGCGCCAGCAATATCCAAGGCATTGCTAAACGTTATGTTTTCTGGTAATTTATTCACAATAAGAACAAAAGCAATTATCATTCCTGTAAAAATTACCACCATTTGGTGTTTTTGGGTCACATTTACCGCTTTGGTACCACCTGAAACTGTGTAAATAATAACCAGAATTCCGATAATAATATTGAGCAATAATAAGTTCCAACCCAATACAACCGATAAAATAATGGCTGGTGCAAAAATGGTAATTCCAGCAGCCAAACCACGTTGAATTAAGAAGAGAATTGCCGTTAATGTTCTGGTCTTTAGGTCAAATCGATTTTCAAGAAATTCATAAGCTGTATAAACTTGTAATCTATGATACAACGGAATGAAAACCATACAAATCACAATCATAGCTATCGGCAAACCGAAATAGAATTGCACAAAACCCATTCCGTCATTAAAGGCTTGTCCTGGAGTAGATAAGAATGTGATAGCACTAGCTTGGGTTGCCATAACGGATAATCCAATAGTCCACCATTTTGAGGTGTTTCCACCTTTTAAGTAATCCTGAACATTTTTACTTCCACGTGTTTGGTAAGTTCCGTAGGCAACAATGGTAAATAAAGTAATGGATAGTACAATCCAATCGATAGTTTGCATAGTTAAAAGGCTTGCATGATGAAATAAAACGCGATGAAATATATGGCATTAGCCACGAGTAAAACTGTGTACATTTTTTTCCATTTATATGTTTCTTGTTTCATGTTTTTATACTTTTTCAGCGTTATTTTCCTAAAGATAAGATATTTGCAAATAAACGGTATGCGCCAGAAACACCTGCAGGAAATTCCCGAAAGAAACTCAATCCTGTGTAAACATAATAACCTTTACCATATTTAGCGACTAGTAAACTTCCTTTTTTAGCAGATTCACCTTTGTCATGCATAGATAAAATAGGCGTGAAGTCCTTGCTCCAGCTATCTGGAAAATACAAACCACGTTCTTGAGTCCAGTTTTCAAAATCTGTTTCTGTAATTTTATTTGGCACATTTAAAACAGGGTGAGTTGGTGCTAAAAAGGTGACATCTGCAAATTCATCGGTAACACGGTCGCGCGACAATTCTAATTTGTAAGGTGCCAATTGGTCTGTTACTAAACCACGACTTGTATTATACTGAACCACCATATTACCACCATTTTTAACGAAATCGAATAAGATGGTTTGTTTGAATTTTAAAGTTTCTACTGTATTGTAAGCACGAATTCCAATCACAACCGCATCAAAACCACTTAAGTTTTCTGGCGTAATGGTATCAGGTGATAATGTTGTTACGGTATATCCAATTTGTTGTAAACTTTCTGGAACTACATCACCAGCTCCAGCAATATAAGCAATGTTTTCGCCTTTCTTTTTAATGTCTAAACGAACCACTTTGCTTTCACTTGGCAATAAAATCGTTTGATAAGGAATATGGTCGTAATCTATTTCTATTAATTCATTGGAGTAGGAGTTTCCATTAACGGAGATGATAGGTTTGATAGAGCCTTCACTTTGATTATCTGGAGGTGTCACCGAAAATAAAACTGTTTGTTCTTCACCTTTATTGATAATGTTAATATTTTGGTTTTCAGGTAAAACGCTCCAGCCATTAGGAACCGACAATCGTACCGTTCCCTCTAAATTATTATGACCAGCTTTTACGCTAACAGGAATATCTTTCGAATTTTGCGTTTCAAAAATGATGACTTTTTCAGCAATTCTAGCTGAAGCTTCTGGAATAATTTCAAAAGGTTTATAAACTTCACCTTTAACAGGATCATTGGTTTTGTATACTACTTGTTTAGTATATGGTATAATGGTTTCGGAAATATTCACATAAAAAGTAACATTGAAATAATCTGGTGTTTCGGGTTTGCCAATTAGAGATTCATCAGAAACTTTATACATGCCTAAAGTCCCTTTTTCCGTTAACCAATATGGCGTTGTAATAGGTGTTTCGTTATTACTTAGAATTTTAAAAGTCTCTTTAATGGATATGGACTCATTCTCATTTAAAGAAATTCCTTTGCTCACATTTAATCCATTCGGATTTGTAAAGGATACTAAAGTCATTTCTGAATCACTTCTATTAATAGCTTCTATATTTAAATTGATGGTTTCACCTGAAGTCGCTTGATTGGTTTCAGCAACAGCCTCTAGATATAAGCCAGAACAAGCCGCAATAATGTCTTTTATTTCTATGGTTTTAATGGTTTTCCAATGTAAGTTTTCTAAATTCTGAATAAGGGAATACGCTTGCACTAACTTGGGAAGTGAAGCAGATGGATTTTTAAAATCATAATTAGCTTCCACATCTTTTAAAATCATTCCAATTTCGGCACCACCTTTTACGCGATTCCAACTGGTGTCAATACCTTCAAATAAATTAGTTTGATTAGAAGGCATAGTTCCTTTAATCAATTCAATATATTCCATTTCGCTACCACGAGTTCCGGTATTTCCGAATCCTTGCGACTTATGTTGACTTCTACTTAAAGCAGCAATTTCGGGATTGCTTAATCCGCTTGAAGGAAAATAAATTCCCGTATCCAAACCAATTAAATTGCTTTTGTCTGCTTTGTTAAATTTTTCTTGACTTCCGTAAAACCACCATGATGTATTGAAAAATATGCGTTGTGGTTGCCATATTTTTGTGTTTGTTAATTGGTTTGGATAAACCGAAGTATCGTTAGCTAAACTAAAAGCTTCCAAACTTAACATAGCTGAACTGGTATGATGACCATGCGTGCTGCCTGGACTTCTATGATCAAAACGATTTATTATGACATCTGGTTGAAATTGACGGATAGCCAAAACGACATCACCAAGTACAGCTTCTTTATTCCATATAGCCAAAGTTTCATCTGGATGTTTAGAATAGCCAAAATCGTTAGCGCGAGTAAAACGTTGTTCACCACCATCAATAGCTCTAGCTGTAAGTAGTTCTTGAGTTCTAATAACGCCTAAAAGTTCACGAATTTCTGGACCAATAAGATTTTGACCACCATCACCACGTGTTAATGATAAATAAGCGGTTCGGGCTTTAACTTCATTTGCCATATAGGAAATGAGGCGTGTGTTCTCATCATCAGGATGTGCTGCTACGTATAAAACAGATCCTAAAAAATTGAGTTTTTTAATGGACTCGTAAATCTCGGAACTATTTGGTTTTTTGGGTTGTTGTGCGTAGGTTAGCGTTGTACTTATTAAAATAAAAAATAGGGATCTTAAAATTTTGGTCATAATGGCTTTTTGCTAAAAGACCAAATATAATAAAGTCAGTAGCTATGATGGTTTGATTTAATGGTTTTTTAACGAAATTGGTTTACAACCACTTCTTGCGTTTAAAATAATACAGCATCCCAATAAAAATAAGGATCATAATTCCCCAAAGAATGTGGTAACTGTATTTATAATGGAGTTCTGGAATATGGTCGAAATTCATACCATAAATACCAGCTATAAATGTTAAAGGGATAAAAATGGTAGCAATAATGGTAAGTACTTTCATGACCTCGTTCATTTTATTGCTAATGGTTGTCATGTACATATCCATTAAACTCCAAATCATTTCTCGGAAAATATCAATACTATCGGATAGTTGAATGATATGATCGTAGACATCATTATAGAACTGAAGGTTTTTTTTAAGGATAAGTTCACTATCACTTTTTTGAATGCGACTAATTATTTCACGTAATGGAAAAATGGCGCGACGAACTTTTAAAAGTTCTTTTTTCAGACTTAAAACTTGTTGACTTAAATCTTCTTTTAAATTCCCACTAAACAGTAAATCTTCCAAATCCTCCACCTTATTTCCCATAGTTTCGCTAACTATATAATAATGATCTACAACAGCATCTACTAGCGCATACAGCAGGTAGTCTGAACCGAGAGTTCGAATACGACCTTTTCCAGAGCGCAAACGTTCACGAACCGTATCAAAAACATCGCCTTCAGATTCTTGAAAGGTAAGTACATAGTTTTCTCCTAACACAAAACTCACTTGTTCAATAGTAATGTTTTCATCTACATCATAATAGAGCATTTTTAAGGACACGAAAATATAATCTTCGTACTCGTCAATTTTCGGACGTTGGGATGTATTTACAATATCTTCTAAAACAAGTGGATGTAAATTATAATGAGCACCTATTTTTTCAATTTCATCAATGTGGTTAAGGCCATTAATATTAATCCATGTTATGGAGTCTGTAGATTTGAAATTAAAAACCTCATTAATATCTTGAAGTTCCAGCTCATTTATAAATTCGGTATTATAATCAAACGATTCTATAAAGAGTTTTTGTGTGTTTTTTTCGCCAGTATAAACTAATGCACCTGGCGATTTGCCTACGTGTTTCTTATATTTTGATGTTCTTTTCTTGCCCATAATGCTGAAATTTACAACAATTATTTGAAAAACTTATAAGGCGTCTGTGCCATCGTCTTGTGGTAAATCGATAGCATCTTTTTTTAATAGGGTTACTGGTTTTTGAAGAATTAAGTTATTCGGATAGGTAACTAGGTCGCCATTATCCAAACGTAAATGCAACTGAAACGCAGCAATATCCTCAATAATAGCTTCAATAGGAAAATCCTTGTCGTGAATTAGAATTTTATCACCAACCTTATAAGGGAAATTAAAAAACATAATAATTCCTGAAGTAATATTACTTAAAATGGACCAAATAGCAAATAAAGCAATTCCAATAACAGCAAATACAGACGAAAATATAAGTGCTAATTCTTTAAGTTGCGCTCCAAAAATCATGGTTTCAACTAATATCCAAATTAGAACCAATGTAACCGTTGCATAACGGGTAATTAAGTGGGTTCTGGCATCATTTATTCCGGCTTTATGACCTATTTTTTTTATAAGGGTTTTAGCAATAATTCGGATAATTATTAAAAGAATAAGCAAAATGATGCTTGCTAAAATTTCAGATTTATAGTTTTCAAAAAACTGCATAATTGTCTATCAAATTTGTTATACAAATATAAGGGAGAAACAAAACAAAAGGCGTGGTTTTGTATTATATTTAAGAAGAAATAAATTGCTGAAGCGTTTGGTATACTAAATGTGTTGGCAGCCCTACAACGTTAAAATAGGAACCTTCAATTTTGGTGATTCCTATTTGTCCAATCCATTCTTGAATGCCATAGGCACCTGCTTTATCAAAGGGTTTACACGTTTCTATATAGTAATTAATTTCGGCATCAGTTAATGCTTTAAAGGTTACTTTGGTTACAGCATTAACCGTTTTTTGCTTTTCGGTTGTTGTAAAACAAACCGAAGTTATCACCTCATGAGTCGTGTTACTCATGGATTTAATCATATTGAAAGCATCAGCTGCATTTTTAGGTTTTCCTAATGCTTTTTTGTTGTGCCAAACAATGGTATCACTTGTTATAAGAATATCATTGGGTTTCAAATTGTCTTTAAATGGTAAAGACTTTAGTTGTGCTAAATAATCACTGATTTCAAAATGTGTTAAACGTTCAGAGAATTCCTCTTTAATAGGCTTTAAAATGACTTCAAAGTTTAGACCTAATTCCTTAAAAAATTGTTGTCTTCTTGGCGAACCAGAAGCTAGAATGAGTCGGAAATTTTTTAGTTGTTCATTAAGCATTAGCCAAGTAATTTGTATTTATAGATTAGTAGTGAGAGCATACCAAAAAGCATAATTAACTTCAATAAATTGCTAATAAGATGATAATCTGTTTTTAATTTCGCCTGAAATAAACGTATTATAACATAAATTAAAGGTGCAATAATAAATATTAAAAAATAGCCAACAATCCAGAGATTATGATACAAGTAGGTGGTTATGTAATATATTAGAGCAAATAAAGGAATTAAAGCTAGAACCAAGGTGACTTGGGTAGCGCGTGCTCTCCCAATAGCAATAGGCAAGGTGTTCATGCCTGCTTTATAATCGCCATCAATATCTTCAATATCTTTTACCATTTCTCTTATAAAATTAATGCAGAAAGCAAAAAGCGCATAATCTAATATAATTTTAAAGAACGTAAGTTGGGTTTCTTGGTTTTGAGCTGTAATGGCTGGTAATAGTTCAAATAAACCAACCATTATAATACTTAATGCAACCAATGCAGAAACAACTATATTTCCTACTAGAATAAGTTGTTTTAAATAAGAAGCATAAATATAAAGTAGTCCAGAAACCACTACAAAAAGAGCAAAAAAGCCAGAACGACCAACTAAATGTGATAAGTAAAATCCTATGAGTACGCCAACGATATTAAAACCAATAAAAAGACTGTAAGATGTTTTTTCAGAAATGGATTTGCCTACAATTAGTTTATTAGGTTTGTTAATAGCGTCTGTTTCTTGGTCAAAAATGTCATTAATAATATTGCCTCCAGCTGCTAAACAAATTGTAGAAATTATTAGAAGTGAAAAACCAAATCCGTTTAAGGTTATGGTTACTCCAAAAGGTTCTAATAAAGCATACTTAATGAGCAATTGCAACAAGGCAATCATGAGTAGGTTTTTCCAACGAATTAATGATAATATGCTTTGCATAAAGGTTAAAGAGTAGGTGGTTAGTTTTTAAAGGAGTATTTATAATATTGAATTAATCATATTTAGCATTAAAATTACCTTGCCATTTGTCTTGTACTTTTAATACCTGTTCAATGACATCTCTGGCTGCACCTTGACCACCATTTTTATGTGAAATATATTTAGAAATAGCTTTAATTTCAGGAACTGCATCTTGAGGACAACATGGTAAACCTACTAGTTTCATGACGGGATAATCGGGAATATCATCACCCATATACAATACATTATCTAATTGAATATTATTTTGAGCTAGATATAAATTTAGCTGTTCAATTTTATCATGAGCGCCTAAAAAAATATCTGTAATACCTAATCCTTCTAATCTAATACGAACACCTTCATTAGAGCCTCCAGAAATAATACATATGTTATATCCTTTATTGCCAGCTGTTTTCAAGGCATAACCATCTTTAATGTTCATGGTTCGTAGCATCTCTCCGGAAGTCGTTACAGCAACAGTGCCATCTGTTAAAACGCCATCCACATCAAAAATAAATGTGGTAATGTTCTTTAAGTATTCTTTGTAACTTTTTGTTTCCATGATTTATTATTGAATTAATGAGTTGTAGAGTTAATGTAGCAATGAGTTAAAAACCATTTTTAAAATTCATACATCTGTAAAAACCACACCTAAACTGTAGTGATTTATTTTTTAGCGAGCCGCTTATTAGAAACACCTTGTGTTTTTTTAATGGCAGCCGTTAACAGCTTATAAATGGCCTGGTGTTGTTCGTCTTCAAGTAATTTTAAGTGTTTTTTAATGGTCTTTTTATCGTTGCGTTTTGCTGGTCCAGTTTGTGCTAAATACGGTGAAATATTCTGAACTTTATGTGCCGTTTCCAAAATAAGTGGCTTTAGAATATCAAATTCAACACCTTCAGACTCTGTAATTTCATGAGCAACACGATACAATTGGTTGGTGAAATTATTAACAAATACAGCCGCTAAATGCAAGGTTCTCCGTTGATCGCTATTCACTTTATGTGTTTTACAACCCATACTTTCTCCTAATAATTTCAATAGAGGAGCATCTTTTTTACCAATAGTTTCAATACAAATAGGGACTGTCTCCATTATCACAGGAACATCTTTAGAAAATGTTTGCAATGGATAAAATACACCACGACGATTTTTCTTATCAATATCATAAACACTCACACTTCCAGAGGTGTGAACTACAAATCTATTTTCAAAAGGTAGTTGTTCAGATAGTTCTGAAATGGCATCATCACTTACAGCAATAATATAAATATCTGCTGGTTTTAGCTGCGATAAATTGTCAATTGTTTCAACCTCACTTTGAAACATAGCTAATTTTCTGATATCTCTGTTATACCATTGTACAACCGAAATAGTTTCGGCGTTGCTAAACGCTTTATATAAATGTGTGGCAACATTTCCTGCGCCTAAAATACTAACTGAAATCATCCTGCTAAAATAGCGAAGTCTTGCATGAAATAAAAACAACATTCATATCTTTGTATGTATATGGACAAAAAAAATATAGAAACCCGAGACGATGTATTTCTTTTAGTATCTTCATTTTATGCTAAAGTACGTGCTGATGCCTTTTTAGGACCTTTTTTTAACCGTGTTATTTCGGATTGGGACGCACATATTGAACACCTTACAACTTTCTGGGAAACAAGCCTTTTTATGTCCCGAAAATTGGAGAAAAAATATCATGGAAATCCGCTTGAAGTCCATGTTCAGGTTGATAAGGAAAATAATAACACCATTACAGAACATCATTTTGGTGCTTGGCTTAATTTATGGTTTCAAACCATAGACGAACATTTTGAAGGCGAAGTAGCCGATAATGCCAAAAGACGTGCCAGAAAAATGGGTAGTTTTATGTATTTAAATATCTTTCAGGCAAGATCATCTACAACATAATTAGTTTATTCAATTCTACTAAATTAGTAAAAAAAGATATCTAAAAAAGTCTTGGTTTATTTGCTATAATTAATAAAACAAAAGCCTTAAATTTGCACAATTAAATATTTGAGTCTCAAGTTATGCAAAATAAACTCGCTAAATTCCTATTTTCAACCCGATTAACATCTGTATTATTTATTGCTTTTGCCGCAGCTATGGCTATTGGTACTTTCATGGATGCAGGTCAAGATACATCGCCAACACCTTATACTAGAAACCTTATTTATAACACTTGGTGGTTTGAAGGGATTATGTTGGTTTTCGTTATTAATTTTCTAGGAAATATTAAAAAATACCGTTTATGGCGAAAAGAACAATGGGCAACACTTACGCTTCATTTATCATTTATTTTAATCATTTTAGGAGCTGGAATTACCAGATATATTGGTTTTGAAGGTATGATGGCCATTCGCGAAGGTGAAACTGAAAATTCTTTCTTAACGCAAAAAACCTATATCACAGCCTATGTTGATGGTGATTACATGGTAGATGGTATGGCGCAACGTAAAATTATTGAGGAAGAAGTTGATTTTTCACCACGATTGGATAACGATTTTACTTTTGCTACAGACTACAACGGTCAAGATGTGAAATTTGAATTAGAAAAATATATTGGTGGAGCAGAGTTGGATGTGGTTCCCAATGAAACAGGTGAAGAATATTTAAAAATTGTAGAAGCTGGAGGTGGCGCACCACATAATCACTTTTTAAAGGTAGGTGAAACTCAAAGTATACACAGTGTTCTATTTTCTTTAAACAAGCCTCAAGAAGGCGCTGTAAATATAACGTATACCGATGGTGAATTAAGCATTCAATCACCGTTTGAGGGTGAGTACATGACTATGGCAACTGGTAAAACAGGTCTGTTAGTAAAAGACAGTTTACAGCCTCTTATTTTGAGATCGCGCTATGTTATTGGAAACATGCAAATGGTGTTTCCAAAACCGGTTGTGAAAGGTGATTTTGATGTCGTTAAAAAATCACAACTACTTCGTGGTGATGAAAATGGTGTTGTTTTAAAAGTAACATCTGGAAACGAAACAAAACGTGTTAAATTATTAGGAGGACAAGGTTTTAGTAAGCCTTTTGAGCAAGTAGAAATTGGTGGTTTGGATATTGCAGTTAAGTATGGGTCCAAAGTGTTAGAATTACCATTTAGCATTAAATTAAACGATTTTATTGCAGATAAATATCCGGGAACCGATAACAGTTATTCTGCTTTTGCTAGTGAAGTAACAATTGTTGACAAAGAAGAAGGCGATTTTAATTATCGCATATTCATGAATAATATTTTAGATCATCGAGGTTATCGCTTTTTTCAAGCAGGTTTTGATCCAGACGAGTTAGGAACAAAACTATCCGTTAATCATGATATGTTAGGTACATGGGTTACATATATTGGATACATATTATTATACTTGGGTTTAATGGCTATATTATTTGACAAAAACACGCGTTTTGGCGATTTAGAAAGAAAATTAACAGCCATAAAAAACAAGAAGAAAAGTAACCTAAAAACTAAAGTTATAAGCATTTTAGTTTTAGCGTTTTCAATAACAAGTTTTGCGCAAGTACACTCTCCAAATGATGGTCATGATCATGATAATGGCAGACCTACCAAAATCCAGATTGATTCGGTTTTAGCCGCAAATATGACACCAAAAGACCATGCAGATAAATTTGGTCATCTAGTAATTCAGGATATAGGTGGACGTATGATGCCTGTCAATACGTTTGCTTCAGAAATGCTTCGGAAGTTAAGTAAGCATGACACTTACGAAGATTTTGATGCTAATCAAGTATTTTTATCCATTCAAGAAAGTCCGTTACTTTGGTATAATGTTCCTATTATTTATCTCAAACGTCAAAAAGGAGATTCTATTAGAAGCTTAATTGGTGTTCCAAAAGATCAGGAATATATTGCATTAGTCGACTTTTTTACACCTGAAGGAAACTATAAATTAGCGCCTTACTTGGAAGATGCCTACAAAGCACAAATTCCAAATGGACACCAAAAGGAATTTAAAGAAACCGATCAGCGTGTTAATTTATTATATAACACCATAGATGGATATGCGTTACGTATATTTCCAATACCTGACGATGAGAATAATAAGTGGATTTCATCGGTTGAGTTCAGGCGTGATGGTTACCGTGAGCAAATTCAAGATTCACTTTATGGAAATTTCATAAACAATGGATTTAGTGCCTATTTAATGACTTTAAATATGGCGAAAAAATCGGGCGATTATTCTAAAGTTGATGAAATTTTAGAATCTTTTACCAAAACGCAAAAAAAGTATGGCAGTTCTGTTATGCTTTCCGACCAAAAAGTAAAAACTGAAATTCTTTACAATCATTATGATGTATTTAAGAATTTGTTTAGTTGGTATATGTATGCAGCGGCATTGATGTTTATTTTACTAATTGTTCAGATTTTCAAGGATAATAACAAGGCTATTAATACATCGGTTACAGTTTTTAAATTTATAGTTATTGGTCTATTTATCCTGCATACTTTAGGTTTGGCGGTAAGATGGTATATTTCAGGGCATGCACCTTGGAGTGATGCTTATGAATCCATGATATATGTTGCTTGGGCAACCATGTTTTTCGGATTAGCTTTCGGAAAGCGAAGCGATTTAACCATTGCTGCAACCGCTTTTGTAACTGCTATGATTTTAATGGTGGCTCATTGGAACTGGATGGATCCAGCAATTGCAAACTTACAACCTGTTTTAGATAGTTATTGGCTCATGATTCACGTGGCAGTCATTGTGGCTAGTTACGGACCATTTACACTTGGTATGATATTAGGAGTTGTTGTTTTATTACTTATGATTTTCACCAATAAAGACAATAAAGATAAATTACTTATTAACATTAAAGAGTTAACCATTATAAATGAAATGGCTTTAACCGTTGGTTTAGTTATGCTAACCATTGGTAACTTTTTAGGTGGTATGTGGGCTAACGAAAGTTGGGGACGTTATTGGGGATGGGATCCAAAAGAAACTTGGGCATTAATTAGTATTATGGTTTATGCGTTTGTTATTCACATGCGTTTAGTTCCCGGATTACGTAGTCGTTTTGGCTTTAATTTAGCATCTATTATTGCATTTTCTAGTATTATGATGACGTATTTTGGAGTTAATTTCTATCTAGCAGGATTGCATTCTTATGCCAGTGGTGATCAAATTGTAAGTGTTAAGTTTATTGCTATTGCTTTCGGGATTGTTGGAATTTTAGCATTCTTTGCCTATAGAAAATATGCTAAATTCTATAAAAAATAACAGTCGGTTTTTATGAAATTTTTAAAAGAATTCAAGGAATTTGCTGTTAAAGGCAACATGATGGATATGGCTATTGGTATTATTATTGGTGCCGCATTTAATAAACTAGTAGATGTTTTAGTTAAGCAGGTTTTATTGCCACCACTATCATTATTAGTCGAAGGTGTAAACTTACAAGACAAACGTATAATTTTACGTCAAGCAGTTTTAGACAATTTAGGCGAAACCACTATGGATGAAGTTGCTATTGGTTATGGTGCGTTTAGTGAAGCTTTTTTAGATTTCTTAATAGTCGGATTTACAATTTTTGTAATTGTGAAGTTTTTAAATAGACTACGTAACAAGTCACAAGACCCAAAAAACAAAACTGTTTCTACGCCAAAAGATATTGAATTGCTCACTAAATTAACGGATTTAATGGAGGAGCAAAACAAATATTTGAAATCTAAATAGGAGGAAGACTTATAGTTTTATAAGATCCTTATCCATATTTAAATCGTCCAACATGTCTTGAGTAAATTTGTAATGACCACGACGTGTTATAATTCTAAAACGATGATCTTTCATACGTGTAAGTACGTCTAAAAACCGCCATTTTGATTTCAGTAGAATTTGCTCTTCAGATTTTAAGCTAATTTCAAAATAATGTTTTCTACCTGCTTTTTCTGCAACTATATTAGGTGTAATAGTTACATCTGAACCTTTTTTATGATAGGACTTAGGCGATTCATAGCCTTCAACATCCGCTTGGATATTGTCGTAACCTAAATTTTCTAAATACGTTAAAGATTCCTTTAAAAATGTGGCGCTTTCTTCTTGTTCTGTTGTAGTCATAATGGTAAAGATAGTTAAAATTTTATATTTATTTTTTAAAAATATGTTAAAACACTGAAAATCAATAGTATATTTTATTGAGGTGTATTCTAGTCTTGAAAATTTAAAAAAAGAAAACGTAAAAAGGAATCTTAATTAGAGCGGAATACATGGAGAATATTTGTAATTTAGTTTTCTAAAAAATACTATTTATGTCGCATTCAAAATTAGGAATTAATACAATTTGCACCCATGTTGGAGAGGTTGTAGATCAGCAATTTAAAGGTGCTGTTTCACCTATATATGTTTCTACATCTTATGAGTTTGATGGTGTAGATATTAAAAGATACCCACGATATTTTAATACACCTAACCAAGAGTTTCTTGCAAAAAAAATTGCTGCTTTAGAGCATACCGAATCAGCTTTGTTTTTTGGATCAGGAATGGCTGCTTTAAGCGCGTTATTTTTAACGTTCTTAAGATCAGGAGATCATTTAGTGGTTCAAAATACATTATACGGTGGAGCCAGTCATTTTATACGTGAAGAGTTGCCTAAATATGGCATTGAATTTACGTTTACAGATGGTTATAGTGTATCTGATTTTGAAGCTGCCATTAAACCCAACACGAAATTAATTCATATAGAAACACCTTCCAATCCCTTATTAACAATAACTGATATTAAAGGAATTGCCAAATTAGGAAAGGCTCACCATATTTTAACGAGTATAGATAACACTTTTGCAAGTCCAATTAATCAGAATCCAATTGATTTTGGAATTGATGTCATTATGCACTCTGCAACTAAATATTTAGGCGGTCATAGTGATATTCTGGCAGGAGCGCTTGCAGCTTCCAATGAATTAATAGGTGAAATTTGGCATGTAGCTAAAAATTTTGGTGGTAATTTAAGCGACTATACTGTTTGGATGTTAGAGCGCAGCATGAAAACCTTGGCTTTACGTGTTAAAGCGCAAACCAAAAATGCTAAAAAATTAGCCAAGTATTTAGAAAAACATCCAGATGTTAAAGCGGTTTATTATCCTGGACTTAAATCGCATCCGCAATATGAATTAGCTAAATCGCAAATGCATGGATTTGGTGCTATGATGTCTTTCGAATTGCAAGACGGATTAGATGCCTTAAAATTTCAAAAGCATTTAGAACTTATTAAGTCATCCATGAGTTTAGCAGGCGTAGAGAGTACTGTTTTATCGCCATATTTAACATCTCATGCGCTGTTAAGTCAAGAAGAACGAGATTCCATAGGTATTAGTGATCAACTAATCCGTTTTTCTGTAGGGATTGAAACTAAAAAAGATTTAATAGCAGATATAGAACAAGCTATTAAAAAAACAAAAAACAAATAATATGAAATTAGATATTTTAGCTATTGGAGCCCATCCTGATGATGTAGAGTTAGGTTGTGGTGGCACCATAGCAAAAGAAATAGCCAATGGTAAAAAAGTTGGAATAATAGATTTAACACGTGGTGAATTAGGGACAAGAGGAACGGCAGAAACGCGCGATTCTGAAGCAGCTGAAGCTGCAAAAATATTAGGTGTTACCGTTAGAGATAATATGGAATTTGCTGATGGCTTTTTTGTAAACGACCGTAAACATCAAATAGAAATTATAAAAATGATTCGTAAATATCAGCCAGATATTGTACTCTGTAATGCGGTAACAGATAGACATATTGATCATGGAAAAGGAAGCAGCCTAGTAAGTGATGCTTGTTTTTTAAGTGGTTTACTTAAAATAGATACTAAATGCGATGATTTAGATGGCTTTCAAGAACCTTGGAGACCCAAACAAGTTTATCATTATATGCAATGGAAAAACGTTGAACCTGATTTTGTAGTAGATATTTCCGGTTTTATGGAAAAAAAAACAGCGTCTGTTCTTGCTTATAAAACGCAATTTTATGATGCTAATAGTAAGGAGCCAGAAACACCTATTTCAAGCAAGAATTTCACTGATAGTGTGTACTATAGAGCTCAAGATATAGGTAGAATTGTTGGTGTTAATTTTGCTGAAGGTTACACTGTAGAACGTTATCCAGCTGTAAATAGTTTGTTTGATTTAAAATAATATTGAAAATAAATTTTGTAGAAAAAAGTAAATAAATTACATTTGCACTCCTATTAAAATGGTGGTTGTAGCTCAGTTGGTTAGAGCATTGGTTTGTGGTACCAAGGGTCGCGGGTTCGAATCCCGTCTTCCACCCAAAATTATAAAGCCTTTCAGAATTTTTGAAAGGCTTTTTTTGTTTCTATAGGTTTGTTTTAGTTGATTGTTATTACTGCAATAAGCAAATCTTGTAAACTAATATTATTGCTGTTAGAAATACCACAATATAAAGAAAATTAGCCATTGTAATCAGGTGTTAAATATCCTCATGCTTCACTTAAGCTTTTATGAAAAAAAAAGCCTTCTATCATGAAGATAAAAGGCTTTGGAATTTTATTTGTTGTTACAAGTCAAAACTTGCAAGTATAGATTAAATAATTAATCTTCTTTTGAAATTTTATCAGCTACAATTCTGTTTTCACGATTCGCTAATTCCCAAGCAGTATAAAATACTAATCGTGTTCTGTTTTCTAATAAATCATAACGGATTTTATCTGGCGTATCACTTGGTTTGTGATAATCATCATGTGTTCCATTGAAATAAAATATAACAGGAATATTATTTTTAGCAAAGTTATAATGATCAGAGCGGTAGTAAAAACGGTTAGGATCATTCTCATCGTTAAATGTATAATCTAATTCAATATTCATATACGTTTTATTCATTTCTTCTGAAATGTCGTGTAATTCAGTACTTAACTTATCACTTCCAATTAGGTAAATGTAGTTGTCAGCTCCTTCTGTACGTTTTGGATCTGTACGACCTATCATGTCAATATTTAAATCGGCTACCGTATTAGCTAATGGAAAAATTGGATCCGTATCCGTATAGTAACGGGAACCTAAAAGCCCTTTTTCTTCACCTGTAACATGCAAGAAAAGGATAGAACGTTTTGGTCCGTGACCATTTTTTACAGCCGTTTTAAAAGCTTCAGCTATTTCAACCACGGCTACTGTACCTGAACCATCATCGTCAGCTCCATTATAAATTTCACCATCTTTGATACCTTCATGATCTAAATGTGCTGAAATAACAATAATTTCATCAGGCTTTTCAGATCCTTTAATAAAAGCAGCTACATTTTCTGACATGAACTCATTAGAGGCATTTACATACTCAACATTCATAGGAACCGTAATTGTTTCCGTTTTTGTAGCGGTATCTATAGTTGGTAAGATAGCATTTGCTAAATCTGTATTTATTAAAAAGTAAAACATGGTATCTGCATTACCTCTTAAAGACATCCTACCACTAGAACCTCCAAAACGTTGTGAAGCCATTGTGTAGATTTCCGGATAATAGAATAAAACTGCTGCAGCACCATGTTCTTGTGCAGCATCGCGTTTAGCAGCATATTCTTGTCTAAAATTAGACCATTTGGAGCTTTCATCTGTCCCAGAAATCACATAGTTTCCATCAGCTGTTTTAGGCTCGCCAGATTTTATTAAAACTACTTTTCCTTTTACGTTTAAATTGGCATAACTGTTATATTTTTCATCTTCAATGCCGTAATCTGCAAAAATAATTTCATCTACAGAAATAGAGCCGTTATTTGAAGTTGATGCAGACACAAAGTCGTCTATCATTTTAAACTGTTTGCCATTAACCGATAAATTTACTTTTGGAGCTTCCATAACTTCTAAAGGTACGTCTTGGAAATAATTACCATCTTTTTTTGCTGCAGGTACATCCATGGTAATATATTGTTGTTTTAAATACTCAACTGCCATTTTCTGACCTTTATCTCCTGTGTTTCTCCCTTCAAACTCATCAGAGGCGTAGGTATATAACATATCCTTTAGTTCGGCAGATGTTATTGTGTTTGCGTATTCTATGGGATTTGCAGGCTCAACAGCCTTTGTTGTAGTTGTTTGTTTTTCCTGTGTAGATCCACAACTAAATGCTAAAAGAGAAGCACTTAATATAATAACAGATTTTTTCATAATTAGTTGTAAGTGATGTTAATAGATAGTTAACTTTAGTGTAATACGCTATATTACGAAAAAACCGCTCATTTCAATAAAATAGGTATTTATATTTAACAAACTTTAACAAGCTGTTAAATATCTTCATTATGAACTAAATCATGGTCTTGATTGGCTAAATGCCAAGCGGTAGTGAAAATTAATTTTGCTCTTTTGGTGAGTAAGTCGTATTCAATTTTATCTGCAGTATCTGATGCTTTATGGTAATCGTCATGTTCACCATTAAAGTAGAAAATTACTGGTATATTCTTTAGTGCAAATTTATAATGATCAGACCTGAAATAATAGCGGTTCTGATCTGTTTCTTCGTTGTAGGTATAGTCTAAATCTAAATTAAAATACGTGTCATTTATTTTTTCAGAAATAAAATGAAGTTCCTTACTAATTCTATCAGCTCCAATAAGGTATAAATAATTAGGATTTGCCTCATGTTTTTTATCAATACGACCAATCATATCTATATTTAAATCGGCCATGGTTTTCTCTAAGTCGAAAACAGGATTTTCAATATAATATCGGGAACCATAAAGACCCAATTCTTCGCCAGTTAGATGTAAAAACAAAATACTTCGTTTTGGTAGAAAGCCATCTTTTGCTGCTAAATTAAAAGCTTGAGCCATTTCCATTAAAGCGGTTGTTCCAGATCCGTTATCATCAGCTCCATTAAATAGCTCTTCATCTTCAATACCTAAATGATCTAAATGAGCTGATATAATAACAACTTCGTCTGGTTTTTCAGAACCTTTTATAAAAGCGAGTACATTTTCAGTAGTTTGGATTTCATTAGGTAAATAATCTTTTGAAATAGATTGAAAATAAATAGAATCGTTTATTGGCGAAAGAATCCCTTCTGATTTATAATAATTTTCTAAAAATTTAGCAGCTTTTTTTTGACCAAGTTCACCTGTTTTGCGTCCTTCAAAATTATCAGAGGCATAGGTGTAAAGATGTGTTTTTAATTCGTTAGCCGTTATGGTATTAGCATAATGCATTACAGTAGCACTATCTGTAAGTTGAATGTTTTTTTTTAGGTTGTCTATTTTAGTTGAGTAACGAGTTGTAGCACAAGATCCTACCAATGTTAGCGCTGAAGCAATAAAGAGTCCTTTCATTTAACGAAATTTTGTCAAAAATAAAGCAAAAAAAAAGATAATACCGAAGTAATATTTTTTTAGTGCAGGAAAATATCATATTTATATATCGATACCCTCAATTTCTAATTCTTCTACATCAATTTCTTCTAAATCTAATTCTTCCAAATCTAATTCTTCTAAATCCAAACCTTCTAATTCCTCAATAGCTTCTTCTTCAGATTTTTGTTCTGTTTGTTCTAATTGTTCGGTATTACCAACTTCCGATGTACTAAAAATTGATTTATAAGTTGAAATTGATAATGCAATTATGGTAAGCAAAAAAGCTAATTTTACTGTATGCTTTGGTTTTTCTTGTTTATTGGATAAATAAAAGCCAACCAAACCAAGTATGAATGCTAAAATAGCAGGAATAAAAGCCAAATTTGATACGGGTAAAACTGATAGAATAACAGCAAGAACCGCCGAAATTATACTTAAAATTATAATTAGTTTTCTCATGTTATATTTAGTTTTTTAAGCCAGAAGCAGATTTAATTTTTAATTCGCCATTACCAACAGCTATTTTAAATTTAGCATAAACAGGTATTTTATTAGCATCTGCGGTTAACCATAATAAATTGTCATTAGAACCTTTTAAAACCGAGCTGTTATTAACTGAAATCCCTAATTTGTAACACGATTTACTGCCAATTCCAGTACTAATTGTTTCCGTGCCTAAATAGACTACTGAAATTTTATATTCTTCATTATCAAAAATAACCGTTAAAGAAAATTTTTTCCCTTTGGTAGCTTGGGCTAAATTTAGATTTCGCATTTTGTAAATGGTTGTCACGATATCATTGGTAGAGCTCCCAATGGTTATATTTTTATTTTCTTCCCAAATAGTGCCATTTCCACGACGTTTTTTCTTTAAACTTTTTACGGTATTCGTTTTATGGCTAAATGTATATTGCATAAACTTATAATAACCACCTTCGTTAATATCGCGTTTATATAAAAATGGTGTTAAGGATTTTGGACTTACGTAGCTTTCATATAAATCACGTATTTTAAAAAAGTTATCCCATTTACTGTAGGTTGTAGCTGTGCATTTTAAGCGTAATAAAGTAGCTTTTGATGTTTTTACAGGACTGGTTTCCATAGTTACTTCAGCTAAATCCGTCATAATACCAGACATATTGTAAGCTGCAGTAAATTTTAATGTTTCATTCATAGAAACGGCTGTATTTTGCGAAAAACTCAAACTGCAAAACGTAACACTTAACATTAATAGTAAATAGCGCATAATTTAAATTTAGTTTATATAACGGCTAGATATACATTTATTGTGCCGAATGTACTTTGGATTACAAAATTATACTAATAATATGGTTTTTGATAAAAAAATAAGTCCTAAAGTCTAACCTTTCGTCTTGATAATAGAGCTTCCCTAAAACCTATAATGCACAACGGCAATTACTAATACCTTGAAAAATATCAAGCCCAATGGTAACCATGTGCGTGCCACTATTATTGTTTAGTAATTCATTTGTAATAATTTGATACGAGTAAGCAAAGTAAAAATTGGACACTTTAAGTCCAGCCATAGGACCAACATTTAAAGGTTCCATAATTTGATCGTTTAAAAAACGATAGCTTATTCCAGCCCAATAGTAATTTTCTCCTCGCAACATTCTAAATTTTAAATTTAAATCTGTAGTAGATCGTCCATCACTTTCAAAATATTGAATGTAAGCAGAAGGTTCTATTTCAAAATCACTTGTCCTATTTCTATTAAACACATATCCTGTGTATAATTGATAGTTTCGTAGTTTTCCAGGTTCATTTATACCAAAGTCATTTAAGTCTTTATCTAAAAGGTTACTAGCTGTTAAGCTGGCATAAAAGGTTTCATATCTATACAAAGCAGAAATATCAAAATTATGATTTGTTATTTTTCGATCGTTTTCTATTGAAGAATCTATAACATTAAAATTTGAAATGTCTAGTTGAAATACATTCATATTATAGGACATTCCGAAGGATAGAAATTGATCTCGTCCTTTATCTAATGTTAAATGATGTGCAAACGACGCACGAAAACCACGTTGTTCTGTAAAGCCGTTTTTATCATTGTATAGAAATAGTCCAACACCTGAACGTTCGCCCAAACGCATATCGGCTGCAAGTGATTGCATGTCAGGAGCATCTTTAATACCAATCCATTGGGTGAGTCCGTTAGCTCTTATTTTAACATAATCTCCAATTCCAGCATAAGCAGGAGAGATAACGAAAGGATTATCTGCAAGATATTGTGTGTATGTAGGTATTGTTAACTCTTGACCGAATCCTAATAAGGAGCCTAGTAAGAATACTGTAATGAGATATAAGCTTTTCATATTTGTAGGTTTAAAAACTTTGTTTTAATCACGCCATAACGATTTGGGATGGTTATGACGTGTGTTTGGGTTTATCTATATAATGTAAAATGTCCAACAAATTCGCGATTGTCTTCTGTACTTCCTAAATTAACTACATACCAATAATCGCCTGTTGGTAATGGGTTGCCTTGATATTCACCATTCCATGACTGGCCTTGACGTAAATTGGCAACTACACGACCATATCTGTCATAAATAAGTGTTTTAACATTTGGGTAATTTTCTGTATTTGTTGGTGTCCACTCATCATTTTCATTATCGCCATTTGGTGTAAATACGTTGGGAATAAAAATGTCAACGAAAGTAACTTGAATAATTTGTTCAATTTCACAACCATTCTGATCAATAACTTTTACTACAATAGTTCCAGACTGAAAATACTGATATACATTTGTGTTTCCATAATCTGAATCATTAAAATAATATGTGTAACCTCCAGCACCACCTGAAGCAGTAGCAGTAATTTCATTTATATCTGTTTCTTCTAGTGTTAAACTTAATGGTAAAACTGTTTCAATAAAGAATGAAACTGTTTCAAAACAACCAGTCGTGTTGTGCATAACCTCAACATCATGTTGTCCAGCAGATACGCTAGTGAATACGTTGCTACTTTGCCCAGCTCCACCATCTAAGAAATACATAATATCATTGCCTACGGATGGATCTACATTAATGGTAATTATGTTATCATCGCATGTATAATTAACTTCTGCAGCTGCATCAATAAAAGTAGGTGCTTGTAAGCTAACATCCATTGTTATGCTACAATTATTAGCATCTCTAATATAAATGGTATACGTTTGACCACCATCTAGATTATCAAAAATGAACTGATCTTGGATAAAGTTGTTATCATTATTCAGACTTGTATAATAAGGAGCGGTTCCAGAACCTGATGGAATATTAATTTCAATGGCACCGTTGTTATCATCTATACAAAGTTCTTCATAAGTAGCCACTAGTGTTGCTTGAAGCATATTTGGTTCAGAAATCACAGCGTTATCTTCAATATAACAACCAGTTTCATCATATACACGAATTGTATAAGTTCCAGCGGCTAGATTGAAGAATTCGTTGTTTGTTGTTTGTACAAAATTTGGTGAAATTGCATAGGTTAAATTACTTGTTCCACCAATAGCTGAAACAGAGATACTTCCTGTGGTTTCTCCATGACATAAAATATCTGTTCCTACAGCATTCATGGTAACTATTGGTAAGTCTGTTATAGTAAAAGAAACCATTTCTATACACCCATTTATATGTTGAATATAAGCTGTGTAATTTCCTGCAGCTAAACCTGAAAAGGTGTTTGTGTTTCCATAGGTTGAACCATCTAAACTATACTGAACATCGTTGATTACAGTTGAATTTGCTGTTACAGTTATTTCGTTGCTCGTTGTGTTATTAACGCAGGTGTTTGAAATTAAAACACCGCCTTGAATATCTACACCTTCAGTTACAGAATATGTTAGAGGTGTAATAGAACAACCATTCGCATCCTGAACATAAATGGTATAGGTTTGACCACCATTTAGATTTGTAAAGTCGAAAATATCTTGCGTAAAATTCGTACCATCTAAACTAGTGAAATATGGTGATGTTCCTCCAGAAACGACAATGTTTATAGAGCCATTGGCAGCATTTAAACAGGTTTCAGGTACTCCTGAAACAATTGCTGAAAGCATGTTTGTTGGTTCACTGATATTGATGTCTGTAATTGTAACTTCACACGTAATAGTATCTCTTACCATAACACTATATGTTCCAGCTAATAAATCAGTAAAGGTATCACTTGTTTGATAGTTAAATGCTGGAGAAATAGCATACTCTAGCGTTCCAGTTCCACCAGTAGCAGTAACTTGAATGGTTCCAGTTGCTTCACCAAAACACAATACATCTGCTGTAGTTGCGGCTGTTGCTGAAATTGGTGTGAAACTATCAATAGTGAAATCAACAGATTTTGTACAGCCATTAATATGTTGCACATAAGCTGTATAGTTTCCAGGAGCTAAATCTGTAAAGATATTATTAGCACTAAAGGTAATATTATCTAAACTAAATTGAACGGATCCTGCAACTTCTGGATTAACACCAATTGTTACAATATTACCTGGTGTATTGTTGTTACAGGTTGTATTTATTGTTGCATCAGGTATAACTTCAACAGCAGGAGGCATGTAATACTCTAAAGGGGGATTTACATAACAACTGTTTGTGTCTGTAATATAAATTTGATAGAACATATTACCTGATAAACCTGTAAACGTATATTGGTTTCCAGTAACTGCAGTAAAATTTGTATTATCTAAACTTACCAAGTAACTTCCAGAACCACCAGAAATTGTTATGGATATAGAACCATTTCCGTCATTTAAACACAACTCGTCATTTATAGCTCCAAGTGTAGCTTGCAATGGGTCTGGCTCAATAATTTCTACTTGAAAAACCTGATAACACCCATTTTGATCTTGCGCAATAACATCATAAATTCCAGCAGCTAGATTTTCAAATTCATTGGAATTTACAAACTGATTTAAATTTGGCGAAATTGCATATTGAATAGTTCCAGTTCCACCGGAAGCATTAACCGTTATTGTTCCATCAGTTAAACCGAAACAACTAATATCTGTTTTGATTGTAGAAACATCTAACAGGTTTGGATCCGTTATAACAATAGGTATAGATGTACCTGGACAATCTAAACCACTTATAACACTTACCTCATAATTACCAGCAGTGATTCCAGTAAAGGTTCCGTTTGTTTGTGGACCTTGGATTACAATGTTGGTATTGGTATCTATTAATTCATAAGAATAGTTACCTAAACCATTGGTTGCATTTGCTACAATAGTTGCGTTAGCTCCACCACTACAATTAATGTTTGCGCCTGATAAATCTAAATTAACAACCACAGGGTTAACAGGGTTTATAATTACTTCATTTGTTAAAGTGGCATCACAACCATTCGCATCTTGAATATAATATTGATACGTTCCTGATCCAACATTAAATGAATTGGTTGGACTTAAAGTTGTGTATGTAATGCCGTCTGTGCTATATGTGTAAGGAGGTGTTCCGCCAGATACTTCAATATGAATTTCAGCATCAACAAAACAGGTTGGTGTATTTACAACAGAAACGACTCCTAATGCAATATCAGCTGGTTCTGTAATCAATACGTCGTTTGTTGGGTTGCTACAGTTCCAAGCATCGCTAATTTCAACATGATACATTCCTGCTGTAATTCCTGTGAAAACAGGATTTGTTTGCGGTCCCGATGTTTCTCCAGTTGTATTGTTAACCAAGGTGTATAAATAGTCAGAGCCAAAACCACCAGTAACACCACTTACAGTTAATGTGGCATTGGCATCATTTAAACATAATAGAGTTGTTGGATTTGCTGTTAATATGCCACTAATTGGTATTGGGATTGTTAATGTTTCACTCCAAGAAACAATACAGCCATTTATGTCACGAACACTTATAACATAAGTTCCAGCACTTAAATTGTTAAAGGTGTTTGTTGACGACCAAGCTGAAATTATGGTGGCACCTAATTCTAATTGATAGTCGTAAGGTGCTCCCCAACCTAGGCTACCTGATGCAGAAATACTACCGTTATTAGCAGTTGTTATACAGGTAATTGGTGTACTTGTAGTCTGAAGCGTTAATGCTGAAGCAGGCTCTGTAATGGTAAAATTAATGCTTGCAGGACAAAAAGGATCATTATTTAAAGTAGCTAATAAAGTATAGATGCCACTTTCTAGACCATTAATTGTAAAAGGACCTGCATCTGGACTTGTTCCAGATGTTATTGTGTTACCCATAGTATCTAAAATTTCGAAATCAAATTCGCCTGCATCATCGTTAGGTACCGTATTTTGGTCTATAAAGGTGACTTCAATAGAGCCATCATTTGTACCAAAACAAGAAATGTTTGATAGTACAGTAACCATAACATCAAAAGTATTTGGATCTCTTACATAATGAATAGTTTCTACTAGACAACCAGTTATTGGGTTTTCTACTATAACACTGTAGTTTCCAATGGTTAACCCTGTAAACGTTGGTGTTGTTTGTGTCACATTGTATGGATTTCCATTTAATCCAATAACAGTATAATTTAAAACAGTAGGTGTTCCACCGTTAAAATTAGCGGTAACTGTAATTGTTTCTGGTGAATTACAATTTATTGGACTATCTACTGCAATGGAAGGTGACAATAATTCTATATATGGATTGATTGTGGCTGTTGTTGTCCCAAAGCAACCATTATTATCATATACATTAATTGTATAGGTTCCACCTAACGGATTGGTTTCGTTATAAACAGGATTTGTTCCAGATTGTAAAATTGTTCCAGCTAGTATAAATTCATAATTAATATACGTTCCAGATCCTCCAGAAACTCCAGATATGGTAATGGTAGCGTTATTAACTGAATTACTATTAGCATTACAAGCAAATTCTGAAACGGTTGCTGTAGCAATAGCAACTCCATTTGGTTGAGTAACCACAACGTTTTCAGTTGTAACACAACCACGTCCAGATGTTACAGCTACTGTATAAGTTCCTACAGATAAACCTGTAAACAAATTACTGCTTTGGGGCGCAATAACAATTGGAGCTGTAATTTCATACGCGTAAACAGGGTCTGGATTAGTTCCGGTTAAATTAACGATTATGGAACCATCGTTGCCACCATTACATGTTACGTCTGTTGCCACTGGATTAATAGTTGGTAGACTAGGAGCTTCTAATAGAGCTGAAACATCAACAGTACACAAAGTAGTTGTATCTGTAATTGTTATTGTGTAACTTCCTGTTGGTACGTTTTCAAAGGTGTTTCCTGTTAGTGTAATACCAACAGTTGCAGGTAAAATAGAGTAGGTGTACGTTCCAGAGCCACCATTGGTAATAACAGTTATAATACCATCTGTAACGCCACAATCTGGCGTTGACGAAATGCTTGTTGCTGCAATACCAGTAGTTGGTGTTAAAATTGAAATGGTTTCAGTTTTTGAACAACCATTTGCATCTTGAATCGTTACGGTGTGTGTACCCGAATTTAATCCTGTAATTGTAAACGAGTTTGAAGCATCTTCGGTATAGTTATTAAAAGCAGAGCCATCAACACTATAAGTGAAAGGAGCAATACCAACCGTATTATCTCGTGTTATTACCATACTGAAATTTCCTTCAGCATTACAAGTTGTTGCTCCATCAATTACTAAATCAATTTCTGGAGCAGTATCAGTCGGCATAAAGATTGTAGTTGTTTGAATACAACCATAAGCATCTTGGATATAAATATCATAAGAACCGCCTTCTACATTAAAAGTATTTGTAGGACTACCAGTCCATGTTGAAGTATCAGGAGCTGGATTGCCAGCTGGATTAATTTGGAATTCATAAGGAGGTGTACCAAATTGACCAGTTGCAGTTATAACACCTGCATTTATGTTACAGTTATCATTAGTTGTAATACTAGCAGCAATGGTTAATGGATTCGTAGATTCTGTAATATTAAAATCTATTGAAGCAGCTGAACAGTTATTATAGGCTCCACCAACCTCTGATAGTAAAATATAATACTGACCAGGTGGTAAATTACCCAAATTGTTTACAGTTTCAGCGGCTCCAGATAGTGGATTAACTACTCCCGAAATTCCTGTAGTAGAATTGGATTGGAAGTTAAATATTTCATATAATATACTTGTAGCGCCAGCATCATAATTATCAACTGTAAATGAAATGTTTCCATCTGCATTTCCTGTGCAACTTACATTGTTAATGTTATCTAAAACAACAGTTAGGTTAGAAGGCGTATTAATAGGACCCGTTGCTGTTTCAAAATAATAGCAATCGTTGGTTGTGTCGTGTACCACAAATGTATAGGTAACTCCAGGTGTTAACCCTGTAAATGTGGATGTTTCAGGAGTTCCAGGGTCCGCACTTTGATAGGTAGAAGCGTATGGAATAGTATTGGTTTCTAAAATAGCAAACATATACGTTCCGCTACTTACTATAGGTGTAACGGTTATAACCGCAGTACCTCCAGAATTACAATCGGCAGTAAGTGTCGTAATATCAATATCTAAACTATTTGGTGGTGAAGCCACTGTAATATTTGGTGTTACTAATGAACAACCATTAGCATCAACAACATCAACAGTATATATACCATAGTTAATAATAGTAAAAACATGATCTTCTCCACCTGAAGTTGTTGTATAGCTATCTGAATATCCAAAATTATTAGACACGTTATACGTGTATTCTTGAGTCCCACCAGATACATTTTGGACTGTAATGGTACCAGTTGAAGTTCCACCAGAGGTATCACATTCAATATCTTCTTTAATAATATTATACGTAATTGGATCAGGTTGTGTTATTATTGCTGTATCTGTTGCTACACAACTATTTGCATCTGATACAGTTATCAGGTAATTGCCAGCTTCCAAACCTGTTGTTTGTGAACCGTAATTGATGCCTGTTGTGGTGTTTTCAACCGTAATAACATAAGGAGATAAACCACCAGAAGGTACAATTGTTATAGCTCCAGAATTATCACCAAAACATACATTATTTTGTATAACAGATACATTTGGCGGACTTAATACTGGTAAAGCACCAATATTAATAGCTGATGTTTCAACTGTACAACCTAAAGCATCAGTAATTAAAAATGTATAAGTCCCATTATTTGGTGTTGTATAAACAAACGTGTTTCCTATAACGGCAGTACTTGTACTAAAGGGACCACTATTAAATGAAACTAAATAGGAGTAAGGAGTTAAACCGCCAGAAATTGTTGTAGTAATTTCAGCATCAGGACTTGCAGTACAATCTAAATTTTTAGTTAGAATAGTATTTGTAATTAATTCGTCGCCAATAGTTTGTGTAATGGCCAGAGATTCACAACCATAAGTATCACGAACAACTACAGAATAGCTTCCTGGTGTTAGATTAGAAAATGTGTTACTAGACTGAAATGGACCTCCATTTATACTGTAGGTATAAGGGGCTATTCCATTTGTAGCAGCCACTATAAGTGTTGATAAGTTTCCTGTATCATAACAAATATCTGATGTGGCATCTATAGTTGCAATCGGAGTAGTTGGAGAAGGAATATTAATAATAGTATCAATTGGATCTTGACAGCCATTTGCGTCTTGTACAACTATAATATAATTTCCGGGAGCTACGTTACTAAAGTTGCCATTCGTTTGAAAAGTAACTATAATATTACCTAAATCATCCTCTAATTGGAATAGGTAATTAGGTGTTCCGTTGTTTGCTGTAGCTAAAATAGTTGCACCATTTAAACAGGTTGCTGGACTACTAATTGAAGCAGCAGCAATTAGGGCTGTTGGTTCTAAAATATCTTGGGTGAATGTAAAAATACAGGTTGATGGTGTATCATCATACCGGATTTGAATATCATAAGTTCCACCAGCTAATCCTGAAATGAGTACTGGAGTCGTTGTAGAATTTGTCCAAGTTGTTCCATTATCAATAGAATAATCAAAACCATACGGTAATTCAAAATTACTAGCAGAAATGGTCATTTGACCATCACTTGCACCATTACAGCTTACATCAGATACATTTAATACTTGCGCTGAAAAGGCTTGGTTAGTGTCTATAACAATTGGGAAATCTACTTCAGTAATACAAACTATAGGAATTTGATACACATTAATATCATCAATAACCGCATCATTTCCGTTGTATAAAATACTACCAGAACGAATTTGAAACGTAAAAGATGTTGTATTTCCAGGGTTTAATGAAACGGATTTTAATTGCCAATCATCTATGGTGTTATCTACAATACCTGTAGCTTGCGAAGCAATAACGTTTCCTGAAAGATCTACTAATTCTAAAATGAAATCAGGATCAGCACCAGCTAAACCAGTTCTTAATAAATTAGCTAAATATAAATCGACTATAATTTCTTGATTTGGTAATACATTATCGATTGGCTTGCTATATAAAACGCCATTAGGACCAGCAGCAGAACCAATATTTACCGCTAAAAATCGACCGTTTGGATTTGTACCATTAGATGTATGATCTCTATATGGATGCCAATTAGGATTATTTGGAATGATGGCACTGGTAACCGCATACTGATTATCCTCAAGTTGTGGGTTATTAGTTGGTGTGCAGAGAGATGGAAATATTGTTTGATCATGGAAACAATAAGCCGAAGCAATTCCTGGTGTTGTTGTATTTCCTCCTTCACCAAAATCTTCAAATAGTAAATTACTATATGTTGGAATCGTTAAATTTTCATATTGAACAGTTATCGTATGATTTCCACTTGGTACATTAACAAAAATATTATCAGGAATATTGGTGTTTTCAACACCATCAAGTACATAGGTGTAATCGAAATTTCCACCATTACTATTTACGGTAACGGTTGCATTTCCAGATCCATCACAATTAAAATCAGGATTACTGATAGTAATGGTTGGAGCAGTAGGAGCGGGACTAATTGAAACGTCCATTGGATAAGTACAGCCATTTGCGTCACGAATAAATATGGTGTAAGAGCCTGGTTGTACATAAGCTTCATTTGCTGAACCATAAGTTAGACCATTATCAAAACTATATTCATAAGGAGGTGTTCCTCCCTGTGGATTTGTTATTCTAACACGACCTTCACCAGAAGGGCCACAACCAGCTAATTCCGATACGCCTCCAGAAGCTGTTAATGCTTCAGCAGGTTCAGAAATGATAATGGTTTGTACTGTTGTAAAACAATCTTCACCATTAATTGAGTATTGAACAAGCGTTTCGTATGTGCCTGCTGTTATATTGGAAAACAGTGGGTTACTACTAAAGGTAGCTCCATTATCTATACTGAAGGCTAATGTGTAACCGTTTGTATTGGAAACGTTGAAATTAATTTCTGCTGTTGCTTCTCCATAACATAAAATATCCGTGTTTGAAACATTAAATATTGGTGGATTAAGTGCTTCAATAGTAATTTGCGTGGATGTTTCACAGTTATTAAAATCGATAACCGTAACGTTATACGTTCCAGCTGTTGTAACTTCATATTCTGGAACCGTTTGAAAATCCGTTGTACTATTTATATAATAATAGAAAGGTGGAGTTCCGCCATTAGCAACAATGGTAATTTCGCCATTAGTACAGGTAAGAGGTTGGGTTATATTTGCCACAACTGTTAGAGGGTTTGGTGCTATTAATGTGGTTGTTTCTGTGTAAGTACATCCATCATCAGTTGATGCATTTATGGTATATGCTCCAGCGTTTAAATTGGCAAATGTATAATCGCTTTGAGCAATAGGTCCAATGTTACTAATTGTTGTTCCACCTTGAATTAATTCGTAATAATATTGTGGATTTACATCATTTATTTGAATGCTAATACTACCTTGGTCTCCAGAACATAGAGGTTGATTTGTAATTACATCAACAGTAAAATCACGTGAACGGATTGGAATATCTATAATTGTGAAAATACATGGATTGTTAATGCCAATAGGACGAATATGAACGGAATAATCTCCAGCTACAGAAATAGGAAATACATTACTCGTTTGGTAAGGACCACCAACACCATTTATACTATATTCATAGCCAGAAGGCACTCCGTTAATAGTAATTTCGCCATTGGTTGTACAAATAATATCACGGTGAATTTCAGTAGGTGTAAACAAATTCTGATATACATTAAAATAAAAATTTCTAAAACAACCGTTTTGATACATAACGGTAAGTTGATATTGTCCAGCAGCAGAAACACTATAACTAGGTCCTGTTCCAACTTCATTCCATATACATGTAGTGCTGGTGTTTGGACAATTAAGAGGCGCATCATCGCAACTACCTTCATCTAGAACTTCCCAAGTTATACTTGTGGCATCTGTTATATTGGTTTCTAACAATAAATCATCTCCAGCACCACATAAAAATATTTCTGGTAATTCTTCACCGTTATTTGGGCAAATAACTACTTGGTTCGCGTAAGGTGTAATGGGGTTTGGCATATTAGCTCCAAACAGAACAACGTTTACGGTTTCTGTTATAGATACACATGGTTGAGGTGCAATATTAACACTTGTATATAAACCGGGTTGTGTAACCGTAATGGTTTGTGTATTTCCTATAGGTGTTCCTGTAGCTTCATCTCCTTGATACCATTGGTAACTGATATAGCCGTTTCCTGCAGTTAATTGAATACTGCTACCACAAAGTACTTCATCTCTTTCAAACGTACAACCGTCTACATTTACTAAAAAGTTAGTAGAACCAGGTGTTGGAAACCCACAAATATCAATAGCAGAAACACTTGGGTCTTGATTTGCTACCACATTTCCAGCTGTTACACTGCTATAGGTTTGGTAGGCTTGATTTTGAATGATATTGGAGCATGCATCCCGTAATTGGTTACATTCTTCAATCACTTTTACGTGAATCCGAATTTCATATATAGGATCGCCTTCTTCAATTAAATTATCAGGAATTGTAAATGTTAATGCATGTGCAATAGCATCATACGTGTAGGTTACTCCTGGTGCATTCGTGAAATCTACCGATAAAAAATCGACATTAATAGGAAGTACATCTGTCATAGTGTATCCTGTTGCATCATCATTACCAATATTCTGAAATGTTAAGACGTAATCTAATTCTTGACCAAGGGTTACATCGCCATCATTAATATTAACGCCTGCTGTATTTTCTACATTTTTTGTTAGGTTAATGTCGGGTTGAATAATATCTACAGCAAAGGCGTTGAAATAGTAAAAATATACATCTTGGGTACTTCCCAGCCTAATGGTTGCAGCAGTGTCTCCATTAGCTATTACATTATTTCCTGGATTAGGAATATCCAAAATACCAGCATCAAAGCCTAAAGTATTGCCGCTATTTGGAGTTCTATTAGTAAATTCCCCAGCTAAATTGGTAATCTTACTATTAAAGAAGTTGTTGTTAGGACGATTAGGTGTGCTCATGGTTGTCCCATTAATTCGTAAGTAATCTCCTTGTATTCTGAAATCCCCTTCTAAAGCTGAAAAAGCGAATTTAGCCCGAACTGGTCCAACAGGAATAGTTCTAAAACCTGAAACTGGTACATCCAAAGTTGTTGCACCACCAATGGCGCTAAAACCATCAAAGGATACAATGGCTTTTCCCGGTAAAGCAGGGTCTTCGTAAACTACAAAAAGTGACCAACCACCACATAGACCAGTACCACCATGAAAACCAAGACTAGACGTCATGTTTCCAACCGTATATGTCCCTGCAGGATCTGCTAATCCTTGTACTAATCCTGTTACATCTGCGTAACAAGCATAAGGTGTAGAGCCATTGGAACCAATAGGTGTACTAAAAGCATCGTAGATAATTTCACCAGTGATGTCATTATATCCACCTTGTGGTAATTTGAATTTTATTTGATTGATGACGCTTCTATCCGTTTCTTGATAAATAGCTCCCCAATACAAACCAGCATATAGAATGCTATAGCAGCTTCCTGGTGCTTCTAAAACAGCACTGCTGGAATTAATGGTTGTAGGATCATTATCAATATCAATAAATTGCATATCATAATCTGAATTGTAATTATTGGTTCCAAAATAAGGATCGTTTGGATCATCATTATTGGTGTCACGATTCAAAATATTGTTTCCAATTAATAAAATATCTCCTTTCGTGTCTGCATCAAATCGAGGCGTAAAAGGATCGTAGTTTTGTGCCATACCATTGTAATATAGCATAGCGAATAACACACAAAGTGTTATTTTAACATAAGTAGGGTTTTTCATAACTGTAGGCTTTGTAGCATTTGGGGAATGCCGTTTTAAGTCATAATTAATTAATCTATATTTATACTCATAATCCAAATTTTTCCAATGTATGTATTGTTAAGTTTTGAATGAAAGGATTTTGAGGCACTTCGCCATTCATCAAAACGTTTGAGATACACGTAGGTATATTTGTTTCTAGGGTTTTTAAAATATGCAGGATCTAATCCTTGCGACTTTAAGTCTTCCAAAAAGTTTTCGGCATTACTAAATTGCGAAAATACATTAGCAACTATATAATAACCAGGTTCAACACCAAGTAGTGATAGGTTTACACTGTTTCTTCGTGTTTCATGGTCATAGTCATCATCATATTGTTTAACGACCTTTTTTGGTCTATTTTGGGTTTTGGATGTAGTTTTAATATTATCATTTTGTTTTGTATTAAAGGGTTGTTTGCTGTTACTAGACAGATTCTGTCCGGAATTATTATTAGTACTTGAATTTTTTATTTCTGGGTTATTTGATTCTTCATTTTTTTTAGCAGTTATATCTAAAGTCTCTTCTGGATTTAGTGCAAGTTCATCTTTAGAAATAGGCAAAGATGTTATTAAACGAGAACCCAATACTTTTTCTTTTGAAATAGTATCTTCTTGCCGATTTCCATCAGATCCAGATGCATTTGCGGCTTTTGAAGCACGAGGCGTTAAGGCTTCCAATCCACTAAACGTTATACTATCTGTATATCCAGATTGGCTTTGCGTATTTGCATTTTGATTCGCTTTGGAATTACCATCAAATGTATTTCGTGTTTCCTGAAAACCTGCTTTTTGATAATTTTGGAAACCATCAGGATTATCCACATGAATGATGTACAAATCTCTGTTTTTTTCTTCTGTAAAAGCAATATTATAGGCTGTTACGGCATCTGGTAATCGGTCAAAACGTTTTATGGATACAAAATCGCTTTTCTGAATCGTATTTATGGGTTTGGAAACCAAGTAGTAACCATTACGCGCATTTTTTAAATCTTCTACCGTTTTTGGTTCTATTTTTTCAAAAGGCGGATTTGCCGAACGTAAAACAATGGTTTTAATATCTTTAGCAGGCACTATGTTTGCTTGTTGCTGTCTTTGTGCATACAACTGTAAGTTACGAATGCGCTCTTCTAATTCAGCTTTTCTTAAATTATTGAGTTCATTTTCTTTTAAAAGAATATCTAATAAATATTGATTCTCAGAATCTAGTTGTGCTTGCAATTGTTCAATACGTTCTAATTGTGCTTTTCGTAATATTTCTAATTGACTTGTAGAAGCGGATGTTCTCGTTTGGTTATAATTATTAGGTTGTGTAGAACCTGTTTCTGTTGTGGTGGTTGTAGTGGTTGTTGTTACGCCTATATTTTCACGTGGTTCGGTATTTATTTGCTTGTTATGTTTAGTTTTAGATGACTTTACAAAATCGGTAGATATTCTTGGAGTACGTGAATTCTGAATGGCAAATACCAAATTAACTTCATGTGTTGGTCCTAAATTTACCAAACCTTCTTTTATAGTTCTTTCGTAAGTGTATCCAATTGATAGGCGTTTACTAATATGAGCACCAATACCAGCACCAACACCATAATAATTATCGACACCTAACTGAATCCATCCCATTCTTGGGAAGTTGGTTAAAATGGAACCTCCAAATCCTGTTCCAAAGGTGTCTGTCATTTGTGCTGTAAGCGCCAAACGCATATCTGTTTCTTCAAATAAACCAGTGGCCGCATTAAAATTGTGTGTGTACATTAATTGAGACGAGTATGTACGATCAATATATTCTGAAGCCATTTCGCTAGTTTTAAAATCGTAATCCACAAGATTTTCGGCATAAATACCTAAATCGAAATTTTTATAGGATAAATTTACACCAGGTTTAATGGTAACTAAAGAGGTGCTTCTAAAAGATAATAACAACGGATCATCTTGGGCAGTAATGGTTCTGTTATTATCAATACCACTACTGTAATATGCAAGATTGAAACCAAGGGTTAAATTCATGTCGTCATTTAAACGGATGTTATGTGCGTAATTTCCAATAGCACCAAAACTGGTAATAACACCTGTACTTTGTTGATAAACACCAATTCCTAATCCATTTTTTTCATTAAAACGTCCAGTATAGCTTAACATGTAGGCTTTTGGCGAATCGTTAAACTCTATCCATTGGTTTCTATGATACATGGAAATGTACGTGTTATCCTCACCAACAAAAGAATAGGTTGGATTTTGAATAAAGCGATTAAATTTTATATTGTTTTGTGAAGGTACGCTGAAACTAAGTACAGGCATTTCCTGTGCTTTTATGGTGATAAAAGCCACTATTAAAAAAGTAATATGTAAAAATATGTTTTTTACCATATTATTTAATGAGTGTTATGGCGCCTTTTTGCGTAATGATATTGTCTTCTAAAATAGTGTAGTAATACACAGGTTGCTTATTAGAAAATTCAAAATCAGCTGCTGGCCAATTGTTCATATAATTGCGTTGTCTGAATACGACTTCACCTGTTGGTCCATAAATAATGACATCAACATTTTCTTTTGCTACATATTTATTGGGTAATCCCCAAGTATCATTAATGCCATCATTATTCATAGTTACCACATTTGGTATGGCAACTGATTTGTTTTCAACTTCCGTAACGATAATGGTTTTGGTAACTTCACAATTACCAATTTGTGCGATTAGTGTATAAGTACCTGCTTCTGAAATAACAATGGAACTTGTAATACTAACGGAATTAGTATTGAAAAACCAGTCATAACTATCTGCTCCCTCTGCAGTAACGGTTATACTTGTGTTTTCAATTAAATCTATAGCATCTGGATAGTTTAGTGTTAAATCGTCACCACTTAAATTTGAAATAGTTATGGTATTTGATGTTACAATACAGTCGCCTAATGAGACTTCTAGATAATAATTACCTGCTTCATTAACCAGCTGTTCTGTTTCAACACCTAAAGTGGTATTGGTTGTCTCGTTATACCATTGATAAGTATAATGCGTATCGGTAACATTGGAATATATTGTTGCTTCGGAATTTGTTTCGCACAGAATAGCATCTGAATTGATGGTAACCGCATCTAAAAACCCTAAATTTATAGTTATAGTGTTTGAAACTAGTGTGCCAATATTTGGAATGTCTATAGCTAAATGATAATCGCCATTTGCATCATAATTCGTTAAATTAATGGTACTAGACGTTTCACCAGAAATTAGGGTACTATTTTTAAACCATTGCATGGTATAGTTATACGGATTATTGGTTAAATTAATTACCCCATTTATGGTATCTGCTGTAAAATCTGTTAACGAAATAGATGCGTTTAAACTTACACATTCTTGATAGGTGTTGTTTGCAGAAATTAGAGCTTGAAAATTTGTTGGATCTGTAACCGTAAACGTTACGCTATCATCCATAATACAACCAATAGTTTGGGTAACAATTACCTCATAATTACCAGATATATCTGCTTGAATAGTTGCTGTATTTGTTCCTGGAATTAACGTGCCATTTTGGTACCATTGAAAATTGGGTTGAAGCGCATTCGTTTCAATAGATAATTCTACTGTGTTTCCAGGAATAACAGTTGCATTAATTGTTGTTAGAGGTGTAACGGTTATAAAAGATTCTTCAATAACTAGTGTATTGGATTCTTTAACACAATTTCCAGTATCTAAAACCAATTTATAACTTCCAATCTGATTAATTGTTAGGATTGGTTGATTATTGGTTGTAATTAAATTCCCGTTTAAATACCAGGAGTAGCTATAATTGCTATTCATAATATTACTGTTAATATCTAATTGCGGACTACCTGTGCAGAATAAGCCGCTTGATGTAATAATTAATGGTTGATTGGTGTTGAGGTTTGCCGAAATTGTATTGGAATTTACTGTTCCAAAAGCAGCAATTGTTACTTGTAAATAATAATCACCATTATCCGTATTATCAGATAAATTAATATTAGTATTGGTTTCACCAGAAACGCTCGTGCTATTTTTAAACCATTGTGCTGTAAATGAAATGTCTGGATTGTTTAATATATCTATAGAGCCACTATTTGTTATGGCTTCAAAAACGCTTAACTGAATTGGCATGGTATTGCTGGTGCAACTATCATAATCAGAATCGACTGCAATTTGAATGTTATAATCTAAAGGATCTTCTAAAAGAAATGTTTTTTCTGAAAGCAAGGTGCAATCTTCGGTCTGATTTGCAACCACTTTATAATTTCCAGATAATGTAGCAGTTAAAGAAGCGGTTGTTTCTCCAGCGATAAGCACATTATTTTTATACCATTCAAAAGTTGGTTGTGAGGCATCAGTTGTTACACTTATAGTTTTGCTTTCTCCGGGTAGAATAACATCTGAAACAGGATTGTTACTAAATATATTTATTTGACCAAAAACAAGCGATAAATTATTGGATGAAGTGGTGCAGTTTCCGTTACTAACTTCTAAATAATAATCACCCTCCAAATTGGTGCTGTATGTTGCATTTGTAGCTCCAGAAATGGCTGAACCGTTTAAAAACCATTGGTAACTAAAATTACTACTGGATATGTTAGCAGAAAGCGTTGTATTTTGTCCAGGACAAAGTGAGCCTGTGTTTTCAATATCTATAGCACCTGTTGTTAAATTAATAGTTAAGGAATTAGATGCAACCGTACCAAAATCCGGAATGGTAACTTCTAATGTATAATTACCATTTTCAGTGGCATCTGCAATAGTTAAACTGTTTGAATTTGCTGCAGATATTATGACGCCATTTTTTAACCATTGGTAATTGTAATTGTACGTATTGTTTAAAATATCAATAGTTCCGGAGTTTGTTTGAGCTATAAACTGATTAATAGATAAAACGGTTGTGTTGCTGAAGCAAGAAAGATATTCAGATTCTGTTGCAATCTGTAGTGAGAAACCTGAAGGATAATCTAATTGAAAAATAACATCTTCATCTAAATTACAAGCACCAGATTGATTTATGTTAACTTTATAGTTACCCGCTTGTGTAGCATTATAACTATTTGAAATCGCACCAGCAATTATTACATTATTCCGATACCATGAAAATGTAGGATTACTTGCAGAAGTAGAAACACTTAATGTTTTTATTTGACCCGGAATAATAATATCCGTTAAAGCAGTTGTGGGTGTCACAGTTATTGTGGACGATGAAATGGTTATACTATTTGATGTATTCTGACATGTACCATTTAAGACTTCCAAATAATAAGTACCAGCTTCCGTTGTTGCATACGTTGCTAGATTTGCACCACTTATAGGAGAATTATCTTGATACCATTGATAGCTGTGAGAAGCTGCACTTATTGTGCTTGAGAGTGTAACTGTTTGACCGTTGCATAAATCCTGATCGTTTGTAATGGTTATAGAATCAATTCCTAAATTTACATTGATATTATTAGAGTATACTACACCAAAACCAGGAATAGTAACTTCTAAAAAGTACGGACCATTATCATCAGCACTTAAAACAGTATGGTTTAGAGATTCAGCTCCAGAAATTGGCGCACCATAATAATACCATTGGTAAATATAGCCTAAACTGTTATTTAAAATATTAATAGTTTCTAAAGAAGAAATAGCATCAAAAACTGAAGGTGAAAGTGTAGTTTGATTACTGGCACAAGCCACATATCCTGCATCTGGAGTAATGGATAAATTTATGCTATCAGGATAAATTACAGTAATGGTAACTTCTTTATCAACAGCACAAGGTGTTGTTTGACTAACAACGAATTTATAATCTCCAGGCTGCGTAATAGTGTAAGATAAACCAGTAGCACCTGAAATAGCAATATTATCACGATACCATTGTAGGCTTGGTGTTTGAGCGTCTGTAAAAGCTGTAACAAGAAGTGATTCTCCAGGAATAAGCATGATATTGGAAACAACATCTACATATAAATCTATATCACGTACTTCCAAGAAAATTGAATTTGATGGAAACACACAACCACCATTATCAATTTCAACAGAATAAACACCTTCTTCAGTAGCATTGTAGGTTGGTGTATCACTATTTGGAATGGCAATTGTGTCTTTAAACCACGTATACGTGTAATCAGGATCTTGGAGTACACTAATTAGTGTTTTACTTTCTAGCGGACAAATAGTGGTGTAACCATCGCTAGTTTCAATAGTTGGCAAAATATCTGGAGCAACACCAACGGTTACAATATTGGAATACGAATTCATAACGCAGGATCCATAATCTACAATGCAGTAATACGAGCCTGATTCAGTAATGAGTAATGATGAATTTGTTTCGCCAGGTATTTCAATGTAATTTTTGTACCAGATATAGTTCAAGTTTGGATAAAAAACGGGTTGTGAAGCTGTTCCCGAATCATCCACCTCTAATAAAAATGATTCGCCTTCACATAAATTAATACTACTGTTGTAGTTATTTATTGAAAAGGGTTGATTGTGAATTGCGTAATATGCAGAAAACACTGCGCTTTCTGGGCTAGTTTGAACGGGATTTGTACTGCGAACGCGTATTTTGTAGTTTTCGCCAGCCGTATCAGTCGGTAAAGCAAAACTACCTGAAACAGGCGATGTGTTATTCGTTAATGTCTGAACGGTTGTTGCGGTAGTAAAGCTTCCGCTAGCATCAGACATTTCAACAATAAATTGATTGTTTGTACCTAAATTCTGTGCTGGATAAAATGAAAAGGTGAAATTATAGGAGTTAAAACCAGGTGAAGCACAAGCTTGGGTGAAATTTAAGTTTGGTGTTAAAATTGTAATTTGAGCATAAGAAACCCACGACGACATTAAATATGCCATACAAACGGATAGAACATAAATCCTATGTTTATGAAGTAGGTTAAGTGATTTCATTTTACATATATAGGTCTATAGCTAGTTAAAGGCTATAAGTATTGAGTGTTTCCAGTAAAAATCGATTTGGGATTTCTTTTTACAAATACGCTCAACCTGTTTTTTACTTTAAAGTTTTTTCATGATATTCTTTTAATATTCAATTATCTCAAATTTATGCGTTTAAAAGCTATTCGTCAAAGAAAAATGACTTTAATCGATGAAATGCATATTTAAAAAATATTAATTGTAAGTTAATTTTTACAAAAAACATTTTTATATTTCAAAATCTATAAAAATGATATTTGTCATTTAAAATATGCGTTTCAAATAGTATCTTGTAATTTCAAAATTGATCTTTAAAATGAGACATATATTATTAACTACCGATTTTTCCGAAAACTCCATCCACGCCATAAATTATGCTTTGGAATTATTCATGTTTACAGAGTGTGAATTCCAATTACTAAACGTTGTAAAATCTTCCACATTTATTTCTGACGATCTCATGCAAAGCATGCCTACAGAGTCTGTATATAGTGAGTTAATTTCAGATGCTAAAGTTAAATTGGAATCACTTATAGAAACACTTAATGATAAACATAATAACCTGTTACACACTTTTGAACCTATTGTGGATTATGATAATTTAATTGGAGCTATAAATCAAACTGTAGAATTACACCAAATAGATTTAATTATAATGGGAACCAAAGGTGCTACAAATTTGGAGAAAATTATTTTTGGTAGTAATACCTTACGTGTTTTTCAGCGTTGTCATGTAGCTGTTTTGGCTATTCCAGAAAAGAGCCAAATAAAACCTATAAAGAATGTGCTTTTTACTACTAAATATCAAACGACCTATAAGCGAAAAGATTTAGATATTTTAATAGATTTGGCTGAACATTATAATTACAATTTAGATGTTCTTCATATATCTGAATATAAAAATATGGATGCCAAACAACAACTAGTTCAAAAGGAATTGGATGTGTTTTTTCAAAATGTGAATCATCAATTTGTAACGAAATCTGAAACCGTATATTTAAAAACGGTTTTAGATTATATAGATGAACACAATATTGAACTTTTCTGTATGATGCGAAAACAACATACGTTTTTAGAGCATTTATTCTTAAATCATAAAACCGAGCAAATAGCTTATAATATTCAGGTTCCATTTTTAATGTTGGCGTATACTGAATAGCTTAAGCTTGTTTTTTAAGTAGGTATTGTGTTATTTTACTACTTATTTAAAAATTACCTAAATATTAGTTTTTTTAAAAAAAATAAATAAACATAATTAATTGGTAGTCAATGATATAAATTTATTTACATCCTGTTTTAGTTTAAATTATTTTTATTCGAATATGGAACCGAACAACTCGCAGATCCTTCTTTCTTAATACCAAGTTTTTGTAAAATAGTTTCTAATAAGCACCATTTTGTAAAGGCAGATTGAATTAAATTCACGCCAATAAAAACTGTAAACCACATCCAATTAGGATTGACATAAACGGTTAATACGACACTTAATAATACCATAGTGCCCACAATGATTCTGAAATATGTGTTTAACATGTTATTTAATTTTTAAAGTTTATATAAATTTTTCAATTGGTACAACCACTGCTTTTATGGGATTGTAAGTGTCTAAATTAGAGTTGAATTCTTTTATTAAACTGAATAACGCATCAATATGTGAATCATCTGTAAAAGAGAAGAATAAAGCCGATTCATTACCACCACTTACAGCTGGAAACCAATTAGAGGTTGAAAGCAAACTGGGAGTTCCTTTGTGACCATCAATATCGGAACTGCTAAAATTTTCAATTTGGGATTCTTTAAAGAGTTTTAAAACATCTTTTTGAAACTCTTCGACTGCTGTTACTATAACTAATTTCATCTTTTTATTTTATTTATCGTTAGTTCGAGTGATTCTGAATACTTTCGGAATTGTATCGAGAACCTGTAAAACGTCTCATCACAATTTTTAAAGCTATGCTTTGGTATCTTCAATCAAAATATATTTTAATTTCGAAAATCTCAAAAACCACTCGAAGAGACGGAACGTTATTTATAATTCTTCTTTTCTATCATGTAATAAACCAATGGTACAACTAACAGTGTCAATACGGTGGAAACAATTGTTCCACCCATTAATGATATGGCTAATCCTTGAAAAATAGGATCAAATAATATTACAAAAGCACCAATTACAACGGTTCCAGCCGTTAGTAGAATAGGAGTGGTTCGTACCGCTCCAGCTTCAATAGCTGCTTGTTTTAAGGGAATGCCTTCTGCAGTTCTTAAGTTTATAAAGTCGATTAACAGTACCGAGTTTCGTACCATAATTCCTGCTAAAGCAATCATGCCAATAAATGACGTTGCCGTAAAGAAAGCTCCCATAATCCAGTGTCCTAAAATAATACCGATTAAGGATAATGGAATAGCAACCATCATAACAATTGGTGCTTTAAAGTTTTGGAACCAACCAACAATTAGGATATAAATTAGGATAATAGCGCCTAAAAAAGCAATTCCTAAATCCCGAAATACTTCCAGAGTAATTTGCCATTCGCCATCCCATTTTACGGTGTAATTATCTTCAAAATCTGGTTGACCTAAATACATTTCGTTCAATTCGTAGCCTGTTGGTAATGGAATGTCTTTTAATTTTTCTTCCATGCCTAAAATAGCATACGCAGGACTTTCCAGCTCGCCAGCCATATCAGCCAATACATAAACCACACGTTTTTGGTTTTTTCTGTAAATACTTTTTGCACTTGTTGTTGTATTAATAGTTACCAAATCGGCAATTGGTACCATATTGCCTTGTTTCGATTTTACTTTTAATTGCGAAATATCAGAGATTGTAGATTTTTCTTTTTCATCCAATGTCAATAGCAATCCTACTTGGTTGCTGGCATCTTCATCATATAAGGTGGTTATAGCTCTGTTGGATAACGCCATATTCATGGTATATGCAATTTGCTGTGGTGCAACGCCATATAACATAGCTTTTTCTTTATTGATTTCGAATTGATATTCGGTTTGATCATTTTCAACCATCCAATCCACATCAACCACATCGTCCGTGTTATTCAAAATATCCTGAATATTACCAGCAATTCTCATTTGCTCTTCGTAATCAGGTCCATAAACTTCAGCAACAATTGTTGATAATACTGGAGGTCCAGGTGGAACTTCAACTAATTTCACATTTGCATTATATTTTGCTGCGATTTTTTGAATATCTGGACGTAATAATTTAGCAATATCGTGACTTTGTGCAGAGCGCTCACCTTTATCTATTAAATTGACTTGAATATCGGCCATATTACTACCACCACGTAAATCGTAATGACGCACCAAACCGTTAAACGTAATAGGAGCAGAGGTGCCAACATAATTTTGATAATTAATTACTTCTGGTCTAGTAGATAAGTATTGCGAAATTTCTTGAGTCACCACAGCAGTACGTTCCAAGGTTGTACCTTCAGGCATATCAATAACCACTTGAAATTCATTTTTATTATCAAAAGGCAACATTTTTACGGCTACCGAATTGGTTAAAAATAACATCATAGTTGCTATTAGAATAACAAATGTTCCTCCTAAAAAGAGCCAGCGTTTTGCTTTGTTTTCCATTAATGGTCGCTCAAACTTATTGTAAAGACGATAAATAAGGGTTTCTTCTAACGGTTTTTCCACTTTTTCTGGTTGTCCTTTTTTATCTTTTTCTCTCAAGAAAATATAACCCAAATAAGGCGTAATCGTTAAGGCTACAAATAAGGATAAAATCATGGCAATAGAAGCGCCAATTGGCATAGGAGCCATATATGGACCCATTAAACCAGACACAAAAGCCATGGGTAACACAGATGCAATTACCGTAAATGTCGCCAAAATTGTTGGGTTTCCGACTTCGTTAATCGCATATAATGCGGCTTGTTTAAAAGGCAAGCGTTTCATTTTAAAGTGCCTGTGCATGTTTTCGGCAATAATAATAGAATCATCCACTACAATACCTGTTACAAATACCAATGCAAATAAGGTAATTCGGTTTAATGTATAATCCAACATGTAGTAACTTAATAAGGTTAAAGCAAAGGTAATTGGTACGGATAAAAACACCACTAATCCGCCACGCCAACCCATAGCTAACATAACCACAAATGTTACCGCAATGATAGAGCCTATAAGGTGTAATAATAATTCTGATACCTTATGTGAAGCCGTTTCGCCATAGTTTCTAGTAATTTCAACCTTTACATCGTCAGGAATTAAAGTGGTTCGTAAATGTTCAACTTTATCAATAATAATTTCCGAAAGTTTCATCGCATCAGCACCTTTTCGTTTAGCAACAGAAATGGTAACCGCTGGATATTCCGATTTATAATCGGCAGATTTTACACTACCTTTTCCAAATCCAAGACTCACATAATTTTGAGGTACTTCTGGACCATCAATAATTTGCGCCACTTGCTTTAAATAAATAGGTTGATTTTGTTGCACACCAACTACCAAGTTTTCAACATCTGTAACCGATTCTAAAAACTTACCAGTGCTTATAAGGAATTCTGTATCGTTTTTATCAAAATTCCCCGAACTCAATTGACTATTATTTGCGGTAATCATTTCTGAAACCGACAAGAAATCTAATCCGCTTGCAGCCAATTTATCTTTATCTAATACCACACGTAATTGGCGATTTCTTCCACCAATTTTATGCGTAATAGCTACATCGTTTATTTTTTTAATTTCGGCTTCCAATTCTTGCGCCATTTGGCTTAATTGGTAATCGTCATAATTCTCACTCCATAACGTTAAACCTAACATGGGAACATCATCAATAGCACGTGTTTTTACCAATGGAAACGTAACACCTGCTGGCATTTGGTCCATGTGCTTATTAATTTCGTTGTATAATTTAACAAAGGAACGCTCAATATCTTCGCCTACATAAAACTGAACAATCACCATTCCTTGTTCCTTCATGGATGTTGAATACACATATTCCACACCTTTAATATTAGAAATTAATTGTTCCAAGGGTTTAATGACACGAGATTCTACTTCCGTAGGACTTGCGCCTGGATACCCTACAAAAATGTCTGCCATTGGCACGTCAATTTGCGGCTCTTCCTCACGTGGAATTAAAAACGAACTATAAACACCAACTACCATAAATACAATCATTAACAAGACTGTTAATTTAGATTGCATAAAGACTTTGGCAATTTTTCCTGCTATTCCTTCTTTCATTTCTTATTATATTTTGGGCGTTTTAACAGGCTATCCGTTGCAATCTTTTTACGTGTTCTCGATACAAATTTGCTTTTGCAAATTCACGCGAACACACGTAAAAAGGATTTCCACTTCTATCCTTAACGCGACTTTTTGTTATTGAATTGAAATTTTTGCTCCATTATAAAGCTTTCCTTCAGCAGAAACAATGTATGCTTCGTTAGAATTTAAACCTGATAATACTTCTACTTGGTTTCCAAAAGTTCTTCCCAAACGTAACCAACGTAATAATGCTGTATTAGTTTGGCTTACGGTATAAACACCTGATAATTGACCGTTTGTAATTATGGCTTCTTTAGGAATTAAAACCATGGATGATTTTGCTTTTCTTTCTACCGGAAACTGAACCGTAGTAAACATTCCTGATAAAATATTTGCGTCTGTTTTATCTAAATCTATTTTCACTAAATATTGTCCACCTGTATTTTTAGCCGATGTACTAACTTCGGATACTGTTCCTTTTAATGTTTTATTGATAGACTTTACTAATACATCTACCGAAGATCCATTTTTTATTTCAGAAATTTCTGTTTCTGGAACCATAGCCATAACCTCAAAATTCCCTGGCGTCTCCATACTTATTAAAGGTACACCTGGATTTGCCATATTTCCTTCTTCTACGTTTTTGCTGGTTATTGTGCCTTTAAAAGGTGCTGTAATGTTACTGTATGCAAATTGAGCATTGATTTCATTTTTCATTTGATTTGCAGATTCTAATCGTGCTTTAGCCATTTCAAAATTAGCAGTCATGTCATCCATTTCTTTTTGTGAAGCGCTATTATTTGCAAATAAATTTTTAAATCTATTGTAATCTTTTTCTGCATTATTAAAAGCAGCAGTAGCTTCGGTGATTCCTGCGTTTACTTGGGCTTTTTTTGCTTGTAAATCGGTATTATTTATAGATACTAATAATTGTCCTTTGTTAACTTTATCTCCAACATTAACATGAACTTGGTTAACATAGCCCATCATTCTGGTGCTTAATTCGGCACTATTTTCAGCTTGAATTTTTCCGCTGACAGATAAAAAGGGACTGTTGCTATTAGCTTCAACTTGATTAACAACAACAGAAATGGCTGGAGTAGTGTCTACAACTGCTTTTTTGTCTTTGTTACCACAACTGGTTAGGAATAATGCTGCTCCAAAAATAGTTAGTATGTATAGGTGTCTTTTCATTTTATAATTATTTAATATTTAGATCTCGATTGCCATTGAGATATTATTCCTTGGTTAAAAATTGCATATACGCTTGTGCATAATTATATTCAAAAATAGTTTGGTAGTATTCCAATTGTTTTTGAGAATATTGCGTTTCAGCTGATAGTAAATCTGATGTTTTTTCTAAACCTTCTTTAAATCTGTTGGTTCTGATTCTCAATGATTCTTGAGATTGAGATAGCGCCAAAGCGGTTAACGTTAACTTATTTTCCGCATCTAGTAAGGCACGTTTGGCTTTATTCAATTCTAAATTACTTTGTGAAACATATTGGTTGTATTCTAATTTAGACTTCTCAAATTCAGCTTTGCTTTTTTGTGCTTTTCCAAAACGTTTGGAGCCTTGAAAAACATCCCAAGATAATTGTGCACCAAATAAATAACCGTTGGCATCGCCTTGAAATACTTGATCGTCATATAACTCATAACTTCCAAAGGCATTTAATCGTGGTAAAAATGCCATTTTATCTGCTTTATTCATGGATTCGTAAGCATTTGTAGCTAATTGCATGGCTTTAATATCTGAACGATTCTCCGAAATACTTTGTGTCTCTAGTGTCACCACAGAAATAGTTAGACTATCTGTTGGCGTGTAAACCACATAATTATCATCATTCATTAAAAAAGACAGGTAATTAGATGCGTTTTGAACATTGCTTTTTGCCATTTGTAATTGATTTTGAACCTCTGTTACACGAACTTCTACATTCAATACATCTGCACGTTGTAAATACCCTTGTTTAAAGCTGTTATCCGCTAGTTTTTTATTGGAATTAGCTGCAACTAATGCTTTTTCTAAAACAGTAACTCCTTTATATGCTAGTTGTAATTGCATGTAGGCTTTTTCAACTTCAAACGTTAGATAATCCGTAGTACGCTCCGTTTTTAAAGCCATAGCTTCCATTTTGGATTTAGCCGCTTTACGCTGATACATGCCATCCACATTGATTAATGGTTGTTGAATTTCAAATTTTGTTGCAAAGTTTTCAATTTGCGAAGGATCATTCAATAGCGCAGGATTAAAATCATTTTGCGTTAAAATCTCCTGATTTAATTTAGAACCAAATGCCATTAACGGGTTTGTAGTTGCAATACCTGTATGACTTGCCGTAATGTTTGGTAAAAACACGGCATTGGTTTGATTAAAATCTGCTTTGGCTGAATTAAATTCTTTTTCTGAAATTTTAATAGATGTATTATTTTCAGAAACTTTTAATAAAACATCCGATTTTGAGATAGGAACCAACTCTTGCCCATGTACTGATATGGTAAAAATACCGAGCAAAATTGGTAAATAAATATTGGTCTTCATGTATTGTTTTAATTTTCTAGTACAAAAGTACTGTTAGAATATGTAGAAGTCTGTAACCTTTGTTACTCGTAGTCCTTTTCCTTTAAATTGTTTAAATAAAAGTATGATTTTTATCAAAATAGCGTCATAAATATATCATTTTTAAACATGTGTAAAAATGATATATATCAGTAAGCTACATTGTCAAAAAAGTCAGAGAAAATTTTTAAAAACTAATAATATATTCTAAAATGTGTTCTAATAGATTTTAAGGAGAATATATTTTTGGATGTCTTTTTAGAAATTTGTTTTTCAAATAGTTAATTGCAGGATTCCTGGGTTCCTGCTATTATAGTATCAAAATCGGTTTGTGTTAAAAACTGTGGTGTATACGTTTCGCCTATATTTTCAATACCTGTAACAAAACTGCGTAAGTGATTTCTTGAGCCACATTGTAATTTTCTGAAAATGGAAATTAAAGTCGTATTTAATGTAGAATCAATATAATCTTGTAAATCTACAATATCCAAATCTTCAATTGTTGCACCTATTTGAAAGGCATTGGCAGAACTTACAGCACCATCTGTTTCAAATTGGTTATATAATTCTTGTAAATCTTGATTTTCAAATTCACCATGTGGTAAAATGGTATACTCAATATTATTTATAATTAATTGATTTTCTATGGCATTCATGTGAGATTGCTCACTATTTTGAATATTAGCAAACTGATTAATGGACCATAAATCGTTTAAATAGATATAAGTATCTCTAGCTAGTTTTTCTTCCTCAAGCATAAATAGCAATGCTGCTGTATCGGATTCTGTTAGATTCGTATTGGTAAAGTTATTTTTACCTTTAAATGTCTCATCATTATCATCACTACAGCTGTAAAATGATGTAACTAAAACAGATAATACTACCATAAGAAATGTGCGGATACTTTGTGACTTTTTCATCTATTACTTTTTTTAAGTTAGGATATAAAATTCCGCATAAAATTGGGACTTGTCAGTTACAAAGGTTACACATAGAAAGCAAAAGAGAGCTAAAAAAGCTCTCTTCACCAAGATATTGAAAACCACCTCAATATCTTTTACTAATCAACTAATAAACAACTGACCATCACATCAGTTTGCGTTTCGAGTCCCGCCATGTCCACCAGCAACAATTATCATTATTTTAATACTTAAATAAATGTATTTGAAAAACTGGATGATGGGATTCATCATTTTAAATCTTTGATATTTTGAAATTCTATCTGTCATGATTATATGTTTTATGTACTGAATTCTGTGATTGTAAACTGAATACTAATTTTATTCTAGAATAAAATTCATAAAGTTTGATTCCTATTCTGGAATCAATCTCTTTTAATTTGATTCCTACTCCGGAATCAACCACCAAAATGGTTTCATTTTTGCTTTGTAAATAAAGGCATAATGTAAAGTTAACTTGAGCCAATGTCCTGCTAGTCCAATTTCTCCAAATGTTTTACCTAATTGCCTGCCTTGTGTTTTTGGATACTTTTCATAATCGGGAACAATAGGGAAAGTGGTAATACTTACGCCACTTCCTGTGGTTAATCCATATCCAGCGGATGCAATACAAGCAGCTCCCATATTTCCCATAGAACCTTTATGATGTAAAGATTCTTTACCGTTTTTAATGGTATCTATAATATTATCAGCCACAATTCTAGCTGTAATTCCTGAAGGCATTCCTGTTCTTGGTGGAGCAGGAGTTATATCTGTCCCGTTTTTACTTTTTCTAGGTTTAGAAATAGAATGTGGTGGCGCAAAAGCAATTCCTGGAGCAAAAATATTTTTATAACTCGGATTTTGATACGTTTCTGGCCAATCTTGAACAGACCAATCTTCATAAGGTTTTGGTGTGTAATCCGCATCAACAATCATAAAGCCCCTAAATAATTTTTCGGTTATGTCCTTATCATTTTTGTCATATGCTTTAAAACCATGACCCGAAAATGAAGGAATTAACATGGCAAAATCATAAGTTTCAGTTTTGAACTCACCATCTAGATTTTCGTAGTGCGCTAACCCATCTTCTATTTTATTAACACCAGCACCCAATATCCATTTGATATCACGATCTTCAAAAATCATTTCAATCATTTCATGAGATTTCATAGTCATGCTTCCGTAGCTTAACAACATGCCGTCCATTCCAAAATCACCTAATTGGTATTCATTGGATATCCAAGTTACTTCAGCCATATTGCGTACTTTATGTTTACGCAATTCTTTTTCAACATTTAATATATACTCGAAAGCTGCTCCTTGGCATGTGGATTTCGCATGACCAGTTCCAATTAGAATTTTAGCTTTTTTGCCTTGTTTCATTTCTTGAATGAGGGCGTTTAAACCTTCCCAAGCATGATCAGCATGTGTGTAGGTACAAACAGAGTAGGTTTTGTTTTTTCCGGGAATTAAGCCTTCAGTAGCTTCAAAATTTAATTTTGGACCTGTTCCGTTTATCAAATAATCATAAGTTACTTTTTCGTGTTTGCCTTTGTTATTTCCAGCAACGTATTCAACCATGACATACGGTTTGTTCTCGATTGAATCACCTTCTGGATGAAAAGTGATGACTTTGGCTTGTTTGTATCCAATATTTTTCTTTTTGTATAAAGGTTCTAACGGGAAAAGAATTTCTTCAGATTTCATTCTGCCAATACCAACCCAAATATTGGAAGGAATCCATTGGTAATTGCTATTAGGTGATACCACCATAACTTCATGCTCTTTTGGTAATTTTCTGCGTAAATGCGCTGCCGCAACATGTCCAGATATACCAGCTCCTAGAATGACTATTTTAGACATAATATGTTTATTTTAAATAAAGGTAGACTAAATAGCACACTAAAAGTGTAACCTATGTTACATACAATAAATGAATTACAATAAAAAAGAGGCTATTAAAATTAATAACCTCTCACAACCAAAAAACTAACAAAAATCATTAATATACTTAATTTTTAAACTAAATTTTTAACAACTTTTTCTCTATAACGTTCGCACTGTTTTTAAATATTAAAATATATTCTCCAGACGCCTCTTTTGATAAATCTAATGCTATTTTTTTTAGTCCTATAGAATTTTCTAGTGATAGCGTTTTAATTTTTTTTCCTGAAACAGCATATACCTCTATTTTGCTTTTCTCTGTGTTTGGAAGAAAAACCTCTACAGAAAAAACACCATTTGAAGGGTTTGGATATACCTTTAAATTATAAATATTTTTTGGATTAAGCGCTACTTCATCTACACTTAATGATGATTTATGTATAAACACTTTAAATGCTAAATTACTAGCGCTACTTTGAGTACCATTATTTATAAAGAAAATATTTTCTTGTGAACTCTCTATACCTCCAAAAATATAACCTACAAGTGTATTACCTTCTTGTAAATTATTTATGGCAACAATTTCATCGTTTAAATAGTTACTATTATTATTATTATTATTATTTAATGGAATAAACTCTGCACCAGAACCTAAAAAGGTTGGCATTTCTATACCTAAGCTACTTTCTAACATAGAGCCATCACTAAATCTTGACACTTTACTTATGGTTTTTACAAAGGGCACATTATTGTCTTGAACTAAGTTGTCATTACTATCTAATTTATATTGACTCATACCTCCAAAAAATAAAGTATGCATAATGTTGTTTGACGTATCATAAATTGGAATTTTAGCACTATGATACTGACTTAGATATTGATTAAATGTATTGTTAACTGTGTAGTCAGATGCTGTAACATCTACTGAATTTAACCATGGTAAATTTGCTGTTTGTTGAAAAACACCGCTAAACATGGTAAATCCTTCGGTGCCATTTGGAAAAATTTGTGGCGCCATATTATAATCTCTTCTATGTAAATTATTGGTATCATGTTGAGCAACGTAATTTGCTATGGTTAAGTTTGTGCCATCATCATTAATTTGAAAGGTTCTGATTTCATCTGTATAATTTTGGATAAACCCAGGTCCATTATTTGGTCCCATAGGGTTGTATCTGCCTTCAAAATATTGTCCACCACACAAGTAAAACACATCATTTAATAAGCCTAAATGCCCACCAGTTACTGCAAGATTTGTATTGGTTATTTGCCTAAAAAAAGACGTAATACTTGTATTGCTTATAACAGCATTTGCTAAACCATCGATGTCTACTGCAGTTAAATTATCATAAGTTATATGATCATTTTGTGTAGCACTAAAACCATATCCACCAATAATATACAAAGTGTTTCCTCTTTGTGTAAACTCTTGATTTGTAGATTGTAATTGTTCAAATAATGAAGCTGGTAAAACACTTATAGAAGTACTCCAAGTTTGATTTGCAATTGGATCTATAACGTATACATTTTTATTATTATCGTTTTCTAAAAAAGCAGCAAAAGGCTGTCTTTGATGTAATCCATCGATTCTACCTCCTAAAATCACCCATTTTCCATCAGAAGTTTTACCAAAAGAAAAGGAATGAACACTTGGTGCATTTGAAATTACTAATGGTTCTATTTGAACTGTAAATTGGTCTTGAGCTAAACTTGGTCTTACCATTATAATTGATAATAGTAATGTCATTATTATTTTAATTTTCATCATAGAGTTTTGTTTTTGATTCCACCAAATTTTAGAAAATAAAACTTCATTTTCTGCCACTTATGTTACAGAAGAAAAGCATCTTCTAAAAAATGCTATTCTAAATAAATTATCATAACTCAATAACTCGTATCATCTAACTTCACTTTTCCATGAAACGTTTTGTATAAAAACAAGAAATACCCTGCTAATAATGGTGCTCCAATAGTGACAATTGTTAACATAATGCCTAATGATTTTTGTGATGATGCCGCATTATATATGGTTACACTATATTTGGGATCAATGGTAGATGGCAACAATACTGGATAAAGTTGAAAAGCAACTAACATTAATAAGAACGCCATAGTTAAGGATGAAAAAGCTAGAGCATTAGCATATTTTTTCTTAGATACTAATCTTGGCACATTGGCTACCGCTAAAAAAGCTAATAATGGTAAGACAAAGAATATTGGGTTTTCTTTAAACTTATCTGTTACACCATGTAAAAATGTTAAGGTATATAAAGAAGTTACAGCAAAACTTATAATGAAAAAAATCATTCCTTTTTTTAGTAAAAACGTTAGTCTAGCATGCAACCGTCCTTCAGTTTTTAACAATAAGAAGATAGCACCTTGCGTCATAAAAATAGATAAGGTTGTAAAACCAACTATTATGGCATAAGGACTTAAAAAGGAAAAGAAAACACCACCTTGATATGTTAAGTTTTCACCTAACTCAAAACCTTGTAAAATATTTCCTAAAACAACACCTAATAAAAATGCGATTAAGGTGTTGGACACAAAGTAGATTATGTCCCACGTTTTTCGCCACCATAACATTTCTTCTGCACTTCTGAATTTTATTGCCGAAGAACGTAATACCAGGAGCATTAAAAAAATCATAAACGGAATGTACATAGCAGATAACATGGTTGCATACATTACCGGAAAGCCTGCAAATAAAGCACCACCTCCAATAATTAACCATACTTGATTAGCATCCCATAAAGGACCTATGGCATTAATTGCGATACGACGACTTAAATCTTTTCTTAAAAACAAATGCCATGCGCCAGCACCATAATCGAAGCCTTCTAAAATAGCATAACCTGAAAATAATAATCCGACCACTAAATACCATAATGTTGGATAGTCTATACCTAAAAATGTTTCCATAATACGCTTATTTATATAATATTGAATTCATTTTTTGCTTCATCATAAGGACCGTGTTTTATTTTTTTATTTAATGAATAGATAAACAAGAAGAATAAAATGCTGTAAACCACTAAAAACAGAATTAATGAAAATAGTATTTGATTTGAAGATACCTCCTGGGAGAACCCTTCACTAGTTCTTAAATGACCATAAACAATCCATGGTTGGCGTCCCATTTCGGCAGCAAACCAACCCACTTGATTGGCTATTTGAGGTAACAATACAGAGAAAGCAAAAATCTTTAGCAACCATTTTTTATCAAATAATTTACCTTTCCACCACAAAAAGCTGGCATACAATGTTAATGCAATTAAAAACATACCAATAGAAACCATGATGTGATAAAACTGAAACACAGCGTTAACTTGTCCTGGTCTATCTTCTTTTGGGAACGCATTTAAACCGGTAATAGAAGCATCAAAATCTTGATGTACTAAAAATGATAATCCACCAGGTAACTTAATTCCTGTTACTTCTTGTGTATCGTCATTTACCCAACCAAAAAGATACAAATCGGCAGGTGCAGATTTTTCATAATGCCCCTCCATTGCTGCTAATTTTGCTGGTTGATTAACTGCAACACCATCCGCAGAACTGTGACCCGAAACCAATTGAGTTAAAGACACTATTGTAGCGACTCCTAACGCAATTTTGAATGCTTTTTTTGAAATTTTTACATAACGTCCTTTTAATAAATAATAGGCATGAACACTTAAGACTAAAAATGCACCAGCTAAAAATGCTCCTTGCCAAACGTGAATAATTCTATCGACACTTGACGGATTAAAAACCATTGCCCAAAAGTCGGTAACTTCTGCTCTGGCATTAAACCCTTCGCCAACAATATGATAACCCGCAGGTGTTTGTTGCCAACTATTAGCTACAACAATCCATACTGCCGAAAACATAGAACCTAAAAACACGCCAATTGCAGAAATAAAATGCACTTTTGGCGAGACGCGATTCCACCCAAAAATTAAAACACCTAAAAAGGCACTTTCTAAACCAAAAGCAAACAATCCTTCGGCAGCTAAAGCACTGCCAAAAATGTCACCAACATATCTGGAATATACGGCCCAATTGGTACCAAATTCAAACTCCATTATAATTCCTGTGGCAACACCAATACCAAAAGTAATAGCAAAGATTTTTAACCAAAAACGTGTTAAAACTTCGTAGGCCTTTTTTCCTGTTTTTAGGTACATGCCTTCCATAATAACCATAATTAAGCCAATGCCAATACTTAATGGTGGGTAGATGTAGTGAAAGGCAATAGTAAAAGCGAATTGTATTCTAGCGAGAATTTCGGTATCCATAATATTTTTTGATAAAATTAAGCTACTAATAATTCTATTTTAGTAACACTAGTTACAGTTTAATTAAATTAATTTGTTTTAAGTTTTAGGGCTCTTGATTTAAAATTGTCAGTCAGCTTATTTTTTTATTGAAAAACCTATATTTAAGATTTAACACCTACAAACCGTATCACTTCTGCTTTGCCTTTATGATAATTTCCTTCAGAAAGCTTAAGAGTTTCTTTTTTTAAGACTTGAATTCAACCAATAAAGGCAACTTTTAGCGAGTAATGATATAG
>TARA_R110002012_G_scaffold149748_1_pt1 | contig 108865 bp, 95 predicted proteins | sample TARA_R110002012 | Tara Oceans TARA_R110002012 (sample SAMEA4396515) | marine metagenome | biome: Westerlies Biome; feature: [DCM] deep chlorophyll maximum layer (ENVO:01000326); material: water (ENVO:00002006), including particulate matter (ENVO:01000060) such as... | depth 40 m
ATGTTCCTGTTGGAATTTGAGAAGCACTCACAATTAAGTTAATAACTCCTTCTCGTGAACATCCATCTAGGTTTGTAACAGTCACAGCAATAGCCTCATTAAAAGGAGAACCACTGTTTATATAAGCCGTAGGATCAGTTATAGGTGTGCCAGAAGCGTCTACATAAGTAAAAGTCTCGTTGGCCGAATTTGTACTCAACTCGCTTTGTGACTGTGTTAAGTTTAAAGTTGTAACACCGTTTGTATCATCATCACACTGACGTAAAGTAACTGGTGTGGTTAGGACTGGGAGCTCACCTACCACAAGTGAAATATTTCTAGTAGCAAAGCAATTTACGTCACTATTATTTTCCACGCGTACTACAATAGTTTCACCACCAGCATTAGAATTAGTGTAAGCAAGTGGTAAAGGATTGTCATTATTGTTAGCATCTACACCTCCACTATGAAAGCTCACATTGAATAAAGTAGGGTCTTGAACTCCTAAAATAGTATCCGTAATACTAGATAGATCAAAAACAGTTATTCCATTAGTATCGTCTCCATCAGTAGCATCGTCACAAACTAAAAATGGCCCAGGATCATTTGCTACAGTTTGGTCGCTTACAGATATTACAAACGAACCTACATCAAAACAATTTGAACTTAGCATGGTCTCTATACGGACAAAAATCTCTTCTGATGGACTTGTGTTTGTATAAGCCCCTGGGTTAGATATGTTATTTATATCCATTTCTGCATCCGATTGAAGCGTATGAAAAGTAACCATTACATCTGTTTGCCCTGAGGTGATAGCGGCTAACTGATCGTTTAAGTTAAATACTTCAACTCCATCGCCAGATGGATCATCGCAAACCATAATATCCATAGGATCATTATACATAGCAGACGCAAACTCTATAGCTACCGAATCCTCACCTATACAACCACTACCAGTATCTACTAAAACTTTATATTGACCATCAACCATTACATCAAGCGTTCCATTAACTTGAGCTGGAACAAATGATTCAAACATACTAGTTGTAGTATTAAATTGTTGCCACTCAAATGTTGTAGTTGCAGTTGTATTATCTGTTGCATCTAGCGTTATAGTCTCTCCTTCACAAGCAGCATTGAAATTAATACCAACTTGATCTGCTCCAATATCTACACCCAAACTCAAACTACCACCACGCAAAAACACAGCTGAGTCAAAACCGTTATCAGAACGATCTGCAATTACCATTTTGAGCGTGTACGTTTCATTAGGTACTATTGCTACTGTCGTTGTGGTCAATACTGTAGTCAATCCATCAAACTGAGTAGGGATATCATTAAGATTATCATTAGAATTACTTACATACAATTCTGGAAAATAATTTATACCTAAGTCCTCTGAACCGCATAAAAATCCATTGATGGCATCTTGCGTAGGATCTAAATGTATTGTTGCTGTACTTACAGCAACATTTGAAGATCCTTGTATAGCAGCAATATTAGTACCTCCAAAAGCAGTACCCGAGTCATCTGGAATTCCTGGACCTTTCACTAAAAAAGCAAAACCATCTCTGAAATTATCATCACACTCAAATTCATTTTCATACTCTTCAGAAGCAAAAATAAATTCAAAATCTACAGTATCGATATTTGAAGAAAAGGTAAATTCAAATACAGTAGCATCATTTGTAACAGCTACTGTACCATATAAGTTGTCTAATATTGTTTGAAGGTCAGTATCTCCATTCCAGCCACCTGCACTATTGCCACCTCCGTCATCATTGGGACCTTCTGCTAGGCGAGCAAAACCCGATGTAAGGATAATTCCATCTTGAAAAGGAAAATTAGAACCGTTTGCATTAAAATACCCCCAACTTTTCTGATTTGAATCTGTAGCACCTCCGGGATTTTCTTGAAAATTAGTAAGCGACACATCGGCACATGAAGATCCACTTATAAGTACATTTTGGATGAGCTCTTCTGCAGTAAAAGCAGATTCTGGATAAACTGGATTATTAACAGCTATACTCTGCGCTGATGAACTATTGTAACAAGAAAAAAATAAAATAATAGCTAGTAAAAATACTCTCATATAAAAATGCTTGAAATTTAAAAACAGAAAAAAAATATCTAGTGTATGAGTTTAGATAGAGATTTTCAAAACCTTCAGTATGTAATTAATAATTGACTATCACTGTTCTGTTTTATAGAACAGTTGAGATTATAAAATCCATAACAAACATTGAAAATTAATTCTCATAATTATTGAGAATACTAAAAATTTCTAAGCTATTGATTTTAAGGTTCGAATATATAAAAACATCGAGCTATAAATAAGAGGATATCCTCATATTGTGACAAAAAGAGTTATTTAATTAAAATCAATCCAAAAAAAAACCACATTCTAAAAAGAATGTGGTTTTTAAAGTGATGTGAGCCCTGCAGGATTCGAACCTGCGACCGCCTCCTTAGAAGGGAGGTGCTCTATCCAGCTGAGCTAAGAGCCCTAATCAACAATAAGTCGGGGTAGCAAGATTCGAACTTGCGACCTCCTCGTCCCAAACGAGGCGCGATAACCGGGCTACGCTATACCCCGAAATATACACTAGGTGTATAAATCTTTAAATAACAAAACAGATGGTTACTCATCTGTTTTGTTATGACTTGCGGAGAGACAGGGATTCGAACCCTGGGTAAGTGTTTCCACCTACGACGATTTAGCAAACCGCTCCTTTCGGCCACTCAGGCACCTCTCCTTTAATAAAATAATGAACTTGCTTGTTGTAAGCGGATGCAAATTTACATCAACAAATAGAAGAAAACAAGAATAATTTCAACTTTAATTCAAAAAAAAATAAAGATTAAATACCGCACGATTCTATTTGATTAAAAATCAGATACTCACCTCTAATTATTGTAAATAAAATAATTTGAAAAAATAATATTTTCGCGAAAGCGGTATACATTAATATCTTCTTAAAGCAAAATATCCAGTAAACGTCACGTTTGAACGCGTATTTGCTTTGTACCAAAATCCATTATCAAAAAGCATTTTACCTTGATAGCTTCCATCCCAACCTTGCCCATAAGGAGAAATGGTTTTGAGACGCTTTCCAAATCTGTCATAAATTTCTATACTCGTAACTGTCTCTCCATTTACCACTACTCCCCTAACCTGCCAGGTGTCATTAACACCATCTCCATTAGGAGTGAAATATTTTGGAAATCCCGGGTCTGGTTTGATACGCCTACTATCCATTCCACAACCGTTGCGGTCTCTTACATAGACCTGAATATCTGTCGCATTAATATTTGTAAGTAATGCACTAGATTGATAAGGACCATTCTCACTCGTGCTAGAATATTCAAAATCACCTTCCTCTTCTAATTCTACTAGAACGTTTACCGTGTTTCCTTGGTTAGAGATTACTAAGTTATCAATGATGGGAGGATCAATTATAGACACCTCAAAAGAATGTGTAGCGGTACAAATAATAGTACCAGAGTCAATAACTGTTTCTGTGCTCACCTCCACCATATAAACTCCTGAAGCATTTATAGTAACTAGAGCGTCTGAGGATATGGTCGCCATTTCACCATTATTTATTGCACTCCATACAATACGCTCATATGAATCTGGATAGCTTAAGATTAAAGGAGCATTATCTCTGCAAATCTCATAATTTTCGGCGAGATCAATTATGGGATTTAAGTCAACCATTTCGCCTGTAATCCCATCTGTATAAGGACCACAACCAAAGGTGGTCGTAAAGCTTGTTTGCGTGCAATTTTGTGCCTCTCCAGCGGCATTAAAAGGTGTTATGGTTACGTAATACGTAGTACCTTCAAGAAAGTCCAGTACGGCTGTAGATGTAGCTAGACCAATATCTGTATTTGCAAGCACGTCTGATCCTCCTGGGATTGTACCTATTCTTATAAGATAACCCTCTACATTAGTCACTGCCTGCCATTCAAGTATTGGTGTGAGCGCAACTTCAGTTGCTCCATCTATTGGCGCTATAAGTTGGGTGCAGTCTGGGACTTCCGTGGCAATATTTTCTGTAGTAAATGAGGTTTCTGGACAGCCTGTTGCTTGTCCATTCTCATTATATGATATCAGCGTAACATAATACATAATACCCGGATTAAAGTCTGCAGCGCTATTGTAAGTCAACATATTACCCAAGTTTTGACCATTTACAACATCTACCGCTCCAGGTGATGTACCTATGTTTATGATATAGCCCGTAGCTCTAGGTGCATAAGGCCAACTTATTGTAGTGTTTAAAGAAACGTCTACGGCTCCATTTACTGGAAAACTTGCTTGCGTACAAGACGGAATAACGGTAACATCTTCCGTAGTAAAAGACTGACTATTGCATGACTGCGAGCCACTTACAAAAAAGGCTCGGACCGTAATGTAGATGATTGTACTTTCTGGCATTCCCTGCGGAGGATTAAAACTCGCTGAAATACCTACACTAAAATTATCAAGTATATCTGTACCTCCTGCAGTAGTACCTAAGTCTATAAAATAATTAACTGCTCCTGCTACTGGCTCAAAACTTATTGGAGCAATTACAGAAACATTGGTTTCGCCTTGAGCTGGAGAAATAAGCAAAGCACAGCTGGTGTCTTGAACGGCCGCTTTCGCGAAAACGTGAAAAACACAAAACAATCCTATTAAATAGAACCGAAGGCAACTCTCTTTACTGCTCAAGTTCATTCCACAAAGTTTTCAAAATAAAGACCTATCAAATATACTGACTAGTCATTAAAGCATCTTGTAGGAAAAAATAGGTTGATTTTAAATCAATTAAAATCTAAAATAAAGAGGTTTGCGACTCAGAATCATCATCATCGTTGCCTACTTCACCATCTGCTTTTTTTGCGGGTTGAGAAGAACTCTTTTCTGGAGTTACTTCTTCCTCACCTACCACTTCAATATTTTCTTTTTCCTCTTCTACCTCCTCATAAGGTAAAGACTCTATCCAGTTTACGCCTTTAAGCTTTTCTGTATAAAACGTATTACCTAGGGCACTTATACCTTTTACAGCTATAAAGTCTTCCATAGATACAATCTCATTTTCCTTAGCCTCCTTGCCTCGTTGCTTGTAAAATATCATTTCGGCTACTGGTCGCCAGTCGGTAGAAACTAGTTCTAGCACGCTATTCTCATGATCAGATATAAATGTTTCTTCTTTATCTGGAGTATCTATGAGGAATCGCTTACCATAATAGCGATCCTTATTACCATCCCAATAGATAGCTGTAATAGGCTTTTGAGGATTCCATTTTTCTAGGACAATCATATCTTCGTCAAAATGATGTGTTACCTCTGGAATAATCGTGCGCACATTACCATGCTGATTGATAATCAATAAACGGTCGTCTGGACGAAATTCACCCAGAAGATCTCCGCGCTCGTCAAGGTTAAGGCGTTGTACTGTATTATCAAACCATATCTTACGTGGTTTAAGTGTAGACAGCCCTTTTTCTTTAAGCTCTACAGATTTTACTGCATTTTTAGAAACGATGTTACCCTTAGAAGATCGGCCTTTTATGATAACATCTGCAAAGTCTATTTCTAATCGGAGCTTCTTTATGGAGGCAACAGCTCTCAAGTATACCGTAACCAGTTCTGCCTCTCCATTAGGATTTGCACTAAAATAAAGTACCTGAGCGCTCTTCTGGTCTCCAGCCAGCTTATAATCATTATTACGCGTAACAGAGGTAACGTTAAAGCGCTTAACGTACGTAGGCAATCCATTACCTGCTCTATAAATCATATTGTATGTTGTACGCTTATCCTTTTTCTTGAAAATGGCTACATGTAAAATATCTTTACCAATAAAGGTTTTAGATTCCACCTTTACCACCATCATCGTTCCAGACTTTGTAAATACAATTACATCATCTATATCAGAACAATCGGTTACATACTCATCTTTTTTGAGGGATGTTCCCACAAATCCTTCTTCACGGTTTACGTAAAGTTTCGTATTTCTCAATACTACCTTGGCTGCTTGAATATCATCAAAGATTTTAATCTCTGTTTTACGTTCTTTTCCAGCTCCGTAGTCCTTTTTTAACCTTGTAAAATAATCTATCGCATACTGCGTAAGATTATCTAAGTGATATTTTACTTGAGTGATTTGATCCTCTAGTGCATCTATCTTCTGTTGTGCTTTATCTATATCAAACTTAGAAATACGCTTAATACGTATCTCCGTTAGTCTTGTGATATCCTCAACAGTAACCGCTCTTTTTAAGTGACCTATATGTGGTTTTAAACCGTCATCTATCGCTTTAATAACGCCATCCCAAGTCTCTTGCTCCTCAATGTCACGGTAAATTCTATTTTCAATAAAAATACGCTCTAGTGAAGCATAATGCCATTGGTTTTCAAACTCACCTAGCTGAATCTCAAGTTCAGCTTTCAGTAATTGCTTGGTACGATCCGTAGAGCGACGTAACATTTCTGTTACTCCCACAAAGAGTGGTTTATTATTTTCTATAACACAACTTAGCGGTGATATAGAAGTCTCACAATTTGTAAATGCATATAACGCATCAATTGTTTTATCTGGTGAAATCCCAGCAGGAAGATGTACTAATATCTCTACGTTTGCAGAGGTGTTATCTTCTATTTTTTTAATCTTGATCTTACCCTTGTCATTTGCTTTAAGAATAGAATCTATAAGCGATGTTGTGGTCTGTCCAAAAGGCAACTCGGTAATAACGAGCGTGTTTTTATCTTGCTGACTTATACGCGCTCTACAACGTACTTTACCACCTCGTAATCCATCTTTATAGTCTGTAAAATCTGCAATTCCTGCTGTAGGAAAATCTGGATATAATGTAAATTTCTTGTCCTTAAGATGCTTGATAGAAGCATCTATTAGTTCTATAAAATTGTGAGGAAGTACCTTTGTACTCAAACCTACGGCAATACCTTCTGCTCCAGATGCTAAAAGCATTGGGAACATTACAGGTAAATTTATAGGCTCCTTCTTACGACCATCGTATGATGCCTGCCATTCTGTTATTTTTGGATTGTAAACGACATCAAGTGCAAACTTGGTAAGTCTTGCTTCTATATAACGAGAAGCTGCTGCGCGGTCACCAGTTAGAATATTTCCCCAGTTACCCTGTGTATCAATGAGTAGATCTTTTTGACCTATTTGTACCATAGCATCACCTATACTCGCATCACCGTGAGGGTGATACTGCATCGTGTGACCTACTACATTTGCAACCTTATTATAACGACCATCATCAAGCTCTTTGAGAGCATGCATAATACGACGTTGTACTGGTTTGAATCCATCTTCTATAGATGGAACGGCACGCTCTAGGATTACATAAGATGCATAATCTAAAAACCAGTCTTCAAACATCCCCGAAACTCGAGTGATGGTTTCTCCTCCACCGTCCACTACTTCAGCAGGAAGTGTCTCTGGGTTTAATTCTTCGTCTTCGTTATGGTCGTTTATTTCTTCGCTCATTAATTGGTTGTAATAACACTTACTTTTCTAATGGTTGCCTCAATCTTTCTTTATTCACGTTTTCGCGAAAGCGGACTACTAATCCTCCTCCACTACTCTATCTAATTCTACCTTGAGATTTTCAATAATAAATTTTTGTCTATCTGGCGTGTTTTTACCCATGTAGAAAGACAATAATTCTTCAATCATCAAGGCTTTGTCTAGCATTACTGGCGCTAGCCTTATATCTTCTCCTATAAAAAACTGGAACTCATCTGGTGATATCTCTCCAAGTCCCTTAAATCGAGTAATCTCTGGCTTTGCGCCTAAGCGCGCCATAGCATCTGCCTTTTCTTGATCACTATAACAGTACACTGTTTCTTTCTTATTACGAACTCTAAAAAGAGGTGTTTCAAGAATATATAAATGGCCTTCTTTTATGAGCTCTGGAAAGAACTGCAAGAAGAAGGTGATTAGTAATAATCGTATGTGCATACCGTCAACATCGGCATCTGTTGCGATTACAATGTTGTTATAACGTAAGTCCTCTATAGACTCTTCTATATTAAGTGCAGCTTGCAATAGATTAAACTCCTCGTTTTCGTAAACGATTTTCTTTGAAAGTCCGTAGCTATTAAGTGGTTTTCCTTTAAGACTAAAAACAGCTTGCGTGTTAACATCACGTGACTTTGTAATTGATCCAGATGCAGAATCTCCCTCGGTAATAAACAACGTAGTCTCGAGGTTACGTTCTTTCTTACTATCTGTAAGGTGGATACGGCAATCTCTTAATTTCTTATTGTGAAGGTTTGCTTTTTTTGCCCTATCTTTTGCTAGTTTACGTATTCCAGAAAGATCCTTTCGCTCACGTTCTGCTTGTAATATTTTACGTTGCAGTGCATCGGCTACAGGAGTATTTTTATGTAAAAAGTTATCAAGTGCAGTTTTAAGAAAATCATTAATATACGTTCTCACGGTAGGTAACTCACCTCCCATATCTGTAGATCCTAGTTTGGTCTTCGTTTGCGACTCAAAAACAGGCTCCATCACTTTAATACTAATCGCAGATACAATTGACTTTCTAATATCTGATGCCTCGTAACTCTTATTATAAAACTCACGAATGGTTTTTACTATGCTTTCGCGAAAAGCTGCCTGGTGCGTTCCACCCTGCGTAGTATTCTGTCCATTTACAAATGAATGATACTCCTCAGAATATTGCGATTTACTGTGTGTAATTGCAACTTCAATATCCTCCCCTTTTAAGTGGATGATATCGTACAGTCTATCTCCTTCTGCGATACTTTCTGAAAGTAAATCTTTTAATCCATTTTCAGAAAAGAATTTCTCACCGTTAAAAACAATGGTAAGTCCTGGATTAAGATATACGTAGTTCTTAATCAAACGTTCTACATACTCAGAGCGAAACTTAAAATTCTTAAATATTTCTGCGTCTGGAACAAATGACACTTTAGTACCACGCCTACGCGAAGTCTCATCTAGTAAATCTTGATTCTGTAATTCACCACGCTCAAACTCTGCACTTGCAGATTTTGCATCTCTAGTAGATTCTACTCTAAAGTAGCTAGATAATGCGTTTACCGCCTTAGTACCTACTCCATTTAAACCTACAGATTTTTTAAATGCACGCGAATCATACTTACCTCCCGTGTTCATTTTTGAAACAACATCCACTACTTTTCCAAGCGGAATACCACGACCGTAATCACGTACGATTACTTTTTCTCCTTGTATAGAAATCTCTATGGTCTTCCCGGCTCCCATCACAAACTCATCGATACAGTTATCAAGCACTTCTTTTACAAGGATATAGATACCGTCGTCTGCGCTAGAACCATCACCTAGTTTACCTATGTACATCCCTGGACGCATGCGGATGTGCTCCTTCCAATCGAGCGATCGGATATTATCTTCGTTGTATTGTGTTTCTTGAGTCATAAAATGTCGTGGAGTCGCTAATATAAGGACTTGCAATGGCTTAAAGAACCCCAAAATAAAGAAATAATTAACAATTTTAAAAATAGCATTGTTGATTACCAAATTCTCTATGCTTTCGCGAAAATGTGATTAAATTATTCTCTCTCCTTTTTCTTTACAAACCATGCGATTTGTATCTTTCTATCCTTACAAAGTTAGATTTTATGGCAGTACTAAATGGATTAAATCGAAGATTATTATTAATTGCTTTTGTAGGTGGTGCTATCGCTATATTACTGATTTACAGAAACCAAACAACAACCTCACCCGAAGTTCATACTGCCGAAGATTTATTAGAAAAAGTAATGAACGCCAGTGGCGGAAAAGTACGTTACAACAACATAGAAAGCATAAAATTTAAAAAAGCCTTTCATCTATACCATGAAGACGGAACTGTAGAAATAGATCGTGTCGAGCTACATCAATATGATTTTAGCGAGGGAACTCAACGCAATGTAAGTTGGACATCAGGTACTACAAATTACAAGCTCATACAAAAGGATTCAGATATATACCAGACTATAAATGACATCAGAGATACCACCACCACAAAAGTTTCACTGCAAAATAAACTAAACGCCGCTACTTTCGTTTTAGGACTGCCCTACACTTTAGATAGTGATAGTTCGACAAAAGCATACAAAGGCTTACAAGATTTTGAAGGCGTAAAAGCACATGAACTGGTCGTTACATTTACAGGCAGCAACGATATCTGGAGTCTTTATTATGAGCCAACTACGTTTGCATGGCTAGGTTACTGGGTGCAAACCTCAGATCACTACAGCCTTGTTATTAATGATGAAATGACAGAGATGGATGGATTCCAATTTTCGCGAAAGCGCACCAGTTATCGCACAGATTCCTTAAAAGTGAGACAATACCTAAGAGCAGATTATAACTACTCTAATTATGAAATAAAGTAAATTAAGACTGTACTTTCCCCTCGATAACTTCGATAGCAGACTGCACCGTTTCCATCTTTTCTATCTCATCATCTTCAATAGTAATATCAAAGTGATCTTCTACGTCAAGCACGATATCTACTAGGTTTGCAGAGTTTACATTAAGCTCTTGAGTTAAGTGACTTGTGGGTTTTATATCATCTACAGACACATCTTCTGGTAAGTAAATTTTGATGATATTCTTTAGTGCTTCGTAGTGTTCGTTATTCATAATATTATGTGTAAACTGTGATAATTAACACAGTATGTTATTTTTATCTCTAGTTATTCAAATTTCTTAAAAATCATACAGCAATTCACATCGCCAAAACCAAAACTAGCTTTTGCCGCCACCTTTACAGGCATATCAATGGTTTGTGTGAGTACTTTACCCTGAGCTACTCGCTCTAATATTTCCGGATGTATGTGAGCAGAGTTAATATTTCCAAAAATACGACCTTCCTCAAGTTCTAAAATAGTCGCTACGGTCTCAATACTCCCAGCCGCCGCGAGACAGTGTCCAGTCATGCTTTTAAGCGAATTGATATAAGGAAAATCCTCTCCTTTCAATTCCAGAGCTTCACTCCAGTTTGCAATTTCTGTTGGGCACATCCCTGTAGAAGTGAGATGCCCATTTATGGTATCAATTTCTGTCGAAGATACTCCTGCATTTTTAACCGCAGTTTTTATACAATGCTGTACAGCCTCACTATTAGGTGCTGTCATCGTCCCACCATTACGCTGTCCTCCACTATTTACTGCACCACCTAAAACTTCGGCATATATCTTTGCCCCACGTTGCTGTGCACTTTCAAGAGTTTCTAGCACTAATGCTCCGGCTCCAGCGCCTGGCACAAAACCATTTGCATCTTCTTGCATAGGCCTGCTTCCAGCTTCTGGATCTTCGTTATATTTTTTTGTGAGTACGCGCATTGCATCAAAACCTCCCCAAATGTAAGGGCCGCTATCGTTGCAACTGCCCACTAGCATTCGCACTGCATCACCGTTGCGCACACGCTCGTAGCCCATAAGTACGCTTTCTAGTCCTGTAGTGCAGGCACTAGAATTTGTAGTCACTTGGTTTCCACAACCTAGATACCCTCCTAGATATGCACTAATGCCACTTGCCATCGTTTGCACGACAGAAGTACTACCTAAGCGGCGTACTTTACCTTCATCAGTTAGGTAAATAGCACTTCTAAATTTTTCGGCGCCTAGTAGTGATACTCCAAAGACGATTCCGCTATCATAATCGACAGTATCTTTATCTGTAGGCGCGAGTCCAGCGTCTGTCCACGCATCTACTCCAGCTATCATTCCGTACTCAATTCCAGAACTTTGTAAATCTCGAAGTTGTAATGCCGTAAAGTAGTTTTTGAGCATTCCTTCTGGAATTTCTGGCTGTCCAGCAATCTGACACCCAAAATTGAGGTCTGCTAGTTTCTGGTGAAATTTAATTCCACTTTTACCAGAGAAAATGGCATCAGAAAATGCTTTGAGACCTATTCCATTAGGTGCACAAACGCCCATTCCAGTTATAACTACCCTATGCTTCATTATTTAGTGCTAAAAATTCCTGCAAGTGTTCCTTTTACACACACCTCATCTTGCGCATTAAGAAGCTTCACATTGCATTTTAATTTATTAAATCTAAAATAGGCCTCTTCTGATATAACGGTCACTTTCTCGCCAGGCATCACAGGTTTTAAAAACTCAACATCTGCGCTAGTAAATGCTACTTTTAAGGCAGCTAGATCTTGACCTGCCAACTTAGAAATACCCAAACTTACTAAACCTATTTGCGCCATGCATTCTGTGAGTATCACGCCAGGTGTAACAGGATTACCCTTAAAGTGTCCTTCATAAAAATAAGATTCTCTAGAAAATGTATAAGAACCAACAATATATGAGTCGCCCAGCTCTTCTATCTGATCTACAAATAAAAAAGGCGCCGTATAAGGCAATAACGCTATAATCTCTTCACTGCTCATCGTATGTGTTCCCCTCCATCTACGGGAATCACAGCGCCATTAATCCAGGCTGCTTCATCACGTGTTAACAAATACACAGCATTACCTACATCCTTAGGCAGTGTTAATCGCTTGTAAGGATTACGTTGCTGTGCCATTTCTTTCATATGCTCACTACCAGGTATGAGGCGCAAGCTCTCTGTATCTGTCACTCCTGCTTGGATACAGTTAGACGTAAGACCTAGTGGTGCAAACTCTAATGCAATCCCTCTCGAGATGGCTTCAAGAGCAGCTTTGGCTGCAGCAACTGCGCCATATTGTGGCCATGCTTTGCTGCTACCTTCACTTGTAAATGCAATGGCTCTTGCAGATGGGGTAAATAATTCCGCTTTCGCGAAAGCGGATACCCAATCATAATAACTTACCGCCATGGCTTCTAGAGTACCTTTAAAATCCTCATTGCTAAGTGTGGCACTATCTTCTGAATATAATGGCTTCAAATTACCACGCGCGATGCTATGCACCACTACTTTTATTGCTCCTGCGCCAACTGTATCCATTATTTCTGAGATAGTAGCTTGACGCTTATCTGCATTAAGAGCATCTGTATTGTATGATAAAATGGTCGCTCCAGAAACTTCCATCTCACGCATAGCATCTTCAAAAGCTGCTATCACACTACGACGAGATCTGTGAATGATAATAATGTTCATTCCCTCATGCGCTAGTTTCTTTGCGGTGGCTAGCCCAAGACCTGAGCTACCTCCTAAGATTACTGCGTATTTATTTTTATAAGATTGACTCATCACTTACCATTTTAATAATACACGTTGCGCCGAAAATCCTGGACCAAAACTTAGCATAATTCCTAGGTCACCCTCCTCACAATCTCTATCAAGAAAACGCTCTAAAACGTACAACACAGTAGCACTACTCATATTTCCATATAACTTAAGTACTTCTTTAGTGTCATCTATATTTTTACCAAGCTTACCAAAGAGATCTTCAACCGTTTCTACAATCTTACGCCCTCCTGGATGAAATATGAGATGATTTACATCTTCTATAGTATATCCATTTTTTTCTAAAAAAGGATGAATTATATCTGGAAACTTATCTGCTATCTGTTGTGGCACTTGTTGATCTAGAATCATCTGTAAACCACTATTTACAAGCTTAAAGCCCATCATTTCCTGAGCATCATAAAAGTGATACATTTCTGTATGCACTATTTGCGGCCCGCTATCTTCTTCTCTACTCGACATAAGAACGCAAGCCGCACCATCACCAAAAATAGCTGCACTCACCACGTTTACCATAGAGTAATCATCGTGCTGAAAAGTAGCCGTAGGACTTTCTATCGCAATAACAGCAGCTCGTTTTCCAGGATTTGCTTTAAGGAATTCATTTGCATATAGCACACCACTTACTCCAGCAGCACAACCCATCTCCGTTACCGGTAATCGTACAATATCCTGACGTAGTTTGAGCGCATTAATTAAATATGCATCTAGCGAAGGGATCATAATACCCGTACAACTAACCGTAATAATATAGTCAAGGCTAGTACCATCCCATGAAGCTTTAGTAAGCGCTTTAGATAATACCTGCTCTCCTAGCTCTACAACCTCACGAGTATAAATGTCATTCTTCTCTTGAAAACTAGTAGCTGTAAATACCTCTTCTGGCGCCATAATGCTATAGCGCTTATCTACTGCAGCATTTCCAAAAATCTTCTTAACCTTTCGTTTAAAACGATCTTCTTGCCCATCTAGCCATATGTCTAGAAAAGGCATTATCTCTGCTGTAGTACGTGAATATTGTGGTAACTGTTTTGCTACCGTCGTAATGGTTACGCTCATATAGTTTTTATCACCCACAAATATCTAAACGCCCATTTCCATTGTATGGAATAGTTGTCTAGTGCAAGTTGTTTTGAATAGGTTTCTAATTCTTTTCTTCTAAAAGAGCGGGCAATGCTCACTCTTCCGTCGTATTTGGCAATCTTACTTTTCATAAATATACCGCTAAAAAGCTGAAATAAACGGTACGCTATCTTACTTCGCTGTAAATCGTTTACTATGATACCAATACTTGCCAATTTTTTAAATTTCTCCATAAACACAAGTAGTTGTTCATCAGAAAAATGGTGCATTGTTAAGGTGCAAATAATCACATCACATTCAAACGTAGTATCATCTATCGTTAATATATTCTGGCGGCTGAAGCTTAAGTTATCAAAGTCCTTTGATTTCTCTCGGGCACTATCAATACTTTTATCATTAATGTCTACCCCATAAAATGAAATATCAATAGCACTATTTTTAAAGTGCTTTGCTATGTGTCTTAATACTTCTCCATCACCACAGCCCACATCTACAACGTTCCATTTCTTCTTCTCAGGATGTGCGCTTATTAAGTCTTCTAGCGCTGTTATCGTGATATGATTACCACCTAGGTATTTATTTACCGTAGCGAGATCCTTTAATGCTAGATGTAAGTCTACCTCTGGAAGACTGGGATCATCCATTAACTCAGGAGTAGTACTACGATTTTTAAAATTCATTATGTTATAAGATTTCCATGTGTTGACTGTATCACGCTACTCAATAATCTAGGTGATTTTTGAAGTATTCCTACCCCTAGTCTAGTTATTGTTGCGTTATGCAAGCCACGTTGTATAAGCGCCCCATTGCGCATTCTTGTGGCGAAGGTTCGTTTCCACTCCTTCGTATATTCTTTTTCTAGCTGCTCTCGATTTCTTGAAGTTTGCAGGTGTCTTATAAGACACTCACTTGCTATCTTTGCGCTGTGTATTGCCATTGCCATCCCGTTACCACATAATGGGTGGATTAGACCTGCACTATCGCCTATCATAAGTATATGATTCTCTACAGCAGATTTATCTTGAAATGAGATCTGACTAATGGTAAGTGGTTTTTCAAAAATAGGTTCCGCTTGCGCGAAAAATTCTTTTAAATAACGATTCTGCTCTAATACCTTAACTCGGTACGTATCTAAGTCTTTATGCTTCTTAAATGAATTTACATCTGCGAGGTAACAAACGTTTATTGCATCTGTTTCCACTTTTGATAATCCGCAGTAACCTCCTGAGAAATTATGTAATGCCACTAAATCTTCTGGGAATTGTCCAGCATAATGTGCTTTTACACCCATCCAAGGGGATTTTGTACTTATAAATTTTCGCGAAAGCGTGATATCTAATCCGCTCCTCTTACCATAGGCTCCAAGAGCATAGGGTGCTCTAAAACTTTTATCTTTTGTGGTAACCTCAAATTGCTCCCTCCCGAAAGTAACATTTGTAGCGGTTGCTTGCTCAAATACCAATCCTAGGCTTATAGCTCGTTCATACAAGGCTAGATCTAGTGCATACCTGCTGATACCAAAACCTCCTAAAGGAAGTTTGATTTCAAGTGCATTGCCAGTGAGTCCAGAAAATTGAAAACGATTTATTTTCTTAGCGCCTTTGTTTAAGGGATAAATACCCAACGCGTCTAAATATGGCAATACTTCATTTGAAACATACTCACCGCAGACCTTATGCTTAGGGTATGAATTTTTCTCAATAAGCATCACAGAGAAGTCAGCTTGCAGTAAGTGTACAGCGGCTGTGAGTCCGGCAAGACCTCCACCTATTATTATGATATCGCAATCTTGTTCCACTATGTGAATTTACAGATTAGATCGCATAAAAAATCCCCAAAACATAAGTTTTGAGGATTTTGTGATTTCTGTTTAACAGAAGGAATTAGTTCCCTCCGTTTGCTTCTTTCATTGCGTCCTGCTTCATCTCTTCGTTAGGAACAATAGCAAGTTGTACACGTCTGTTTTGAGCACGTCCCTCTGCTGTATCATTACTAGCAGCTGGTTGCGCTTCACCATACCATACCGTTGTAAATCTTCCTGCAGATAATCCTGTACTTACCATATAATTAGTCACAGCATTTGCTCTGTTTTGAGATAAGGTCATGTTATTCACATCAGATCCTACACTGTCTGTATGACCTGCTACAATTACGTTAGTTTGGTTATACTCCTTCATAATGTTAGACATTTTATTAAGTAATGTCTGACTAGCTGGATTCACGTTATATTTTGCTGTATCAAAATAAACTCCTGAGTTCTCATCAAAAGTTACTACGATACCATCATCTACACGCTCTACAGTTGCTCCTGGAAGTTCTTGCTCGATTTGTTGCGCTTGCTTATCCATTTTGTTACCAATGAGGACACCTGCTCCACCACCTACTACGCCACCTATAACAGCACCTAGTTCTCCATTGCCACCTTTACCGGCATTGTTCCCTATAATTGCTCCAAGGATAGCTCCTCCAGTTGCACCTATAACAGCACCTTTCTGTTTATTGTTTGCGTTTTTTGTAGCCTCACAACTTGTGAAACCTGTAAGCATTGCTGCTCCTAGTGCTATTACTGTAATATTTCTTACTATATTTTTCATAATCTTAATTCTTTAGGTTGATTGTTAACTACAGACTATTCTGCAATTTTGGTGAAATTCATTGTAATGTTAAAAGGTTTACCCTCTACGCTTACTGTTTGTGACATTTGTAACTGGTCTTCAGAAAGGTAAGAAAGCGCTACTCTAAAACCAGCGTTAGTTTCAGACTTCATTTTAGCATCTGTTGGCTTCACAAGGATGTTATAATTCATATCATCACCTTCTGTATCTGGAATACTCCATACGAAGTAACGCTTCTCTGTATCACAGCCTACTCCCGAAAGTTCGTAGTTTCCAAAGTTATTATTAGGGATAAAACGCCATGTGCTTCCTTCCATACATTCTTGTGATGCGTCATTAAAAAGGTTGATATTAAAAGTTCCTTGACGATCATAACTTACTTCGTTGAGCGTCCAAGTTCCTTTGAGTGTTTTTTTAGATTGCTTTACCACTTGAGATGGTCCACAGCTTGCTATAGTAGCAACTAAAAGAACGAGTATTACTGATTTTATATATTTCATAATAGTTAGGGTTAAATTAAAAAAAGCAACCTTTCATAAGTGAAAGGCTGCGTTTTAAGTATGTTTAGATAGTCTTATCTTTTAAATAATCTACTTACTAAAGAAAGTAAGAAGAGTACAATAAAGATGAAAAATAATATTTTTGCAATGCTTTCCGCACCTGAAGCGATTCCGCCAAATCCGAAGACTGCTGCGATGATTGCAATGATGATAAAAATAACTGTCCAGCGTAACATAATATATTGTTTTTATTGATTAGTATGATGTAAAAGTATCTGGATACACCGTTTTATTTTTATTCTTTAGCAGCTTTTAACTAGGATCTGTTAACGATACGCCAATAATACTAGCAAACATTGGTTTTTGCTTAAAATATTAACATCATACATCATCATATAAAAACAAAACCCCTAACTACATGACGTAGCTAGAGGTTTTTAATTTTTTTATCCTTGTCTTAGTAATCTAGTAACTCTTGAAGTGTGGTAGCTAATCGCTCTACAGGTAAGTATTGTTTCTCAAGTTCCGAATCAAAAGGAATGGGAGTATCTAAACTCGCTACTCGTCTCACTGGTGCATCTAGGCTTTCAAAACATTCTTCCATAATCATTGCCGAAATATCAGACATTACAGATCCAAAGGCGCTGTCTTCTGTAAGTAGTAACACTCTTCCCGTTTTACGTACAGAAGTAATAATAGCTTCCTTATCTAACGGCTGTAAAGTGCGTAGATCTAACAAATCTGCAGAGACATTCATACTATCAAGCAACTCAATTGCCCAGTGCACACCCGCACCATAGGTGATAATAGTTACTCGCTCTCCTTCTTTAATTAAAGATGCCTTGCCTAATGGTAATGTATAATAGTTAGTTGGCACCTCTTGACGGATGCTGCGATATAATTTTTTATGTTCAAAAAAGAGCACTGGATTAGGATCTTCTATCGCTGCTGCTAGTAAACCTTTTGCATCCATAGGGAATGCAGGATATACCACTTTTAATCCTGGTGTATGTGTAAACCATGCTTCGTTAGTTTGCGAGTGAAAGGGACCTGCCCCCACGCCAGCTCCACAAGGCATACGTATCACCACATCCGCGGGTTGTGACCAGCGATAGTGTGATTTTGCAAGGTAGTTTACAATAGGATTAAAGCCAGAAGTTGCAAAATCTGAGAATTGCATTTCCATCAGCGCTTTTTTACCATTGATAGCAAGACCCATAGCTGTTTCTACAATGGCGCTTTCACATATAGGAGTATTGCGCACACGATCACGACCAAACTGCTCCACAAAACCATCTGTGATTTTAAAAACACCTCCATACTCGGCTACATCTTGTCCCATGATGACAAGATCATCATACTTCTCCATAGATTGTCTCAATCCTTGAGAAATTGCATCAACCAATCGAAGCTCTTCTGTGTCTTTGCTTGGTACGCTTTCGCGAAAGCTAAACGGAGCGTATACATCTGCTATTTCTGTTTCTAGATTAGGAGTAATATTCTTCTCTGCATATGCTTTATCTAGGTGTTCTGTGATTTCTTCTTTGATAGAAAGCTCGTAAGAATCTTTTGTCTCTTGAGAAAGAATTTCTTCTTGCATCAAGTACTTTTCAAAATTAAGTAAAGGGTCTTTTTCTCCCCATGCTTCCATAAGGTCTTCAGGTACATACTTGGTACCACTTGCTTCCTCATGACCTCGCATTCTAAAGGTTTTAAACTCTATTAAAACTGGTTGCGGATTGTTACGTATATCTTCTGTAATTTCTGAAATCTTAGTGTAAACCTCTAGAATGTTATTCCCATCAATGATGTGAGATTCCATCCCATAGCCTTTTGCTCTATCTGCAAGATGCTCACAGTTATATTGCTCCGTTGTAGGTGTAGATAATCCATAACCGTTATTCTCTATGCAGAATAGTACAGGTAACTGCCATACAGAAGCCACATTGAGAGCCTCATGAAAATCTCCCTCACTTGTACCTCCTTCCCCAGTAAAAACGGCGGTTACTGCTTTCTCATTGCGCAATTTATGTGCAAGAGCAATACCATCTGCCACGCCGAGTTGTGGCCCTAAGTGTGAGATCATACCTACTATATTAAACTCTTGTGTACCAAAGTGAAAACTACGATCGCGTCCCTTTGTAAAGCCGCTCATTTTACCTTGCCACTGTGTAAATAGCCTATACAAAGGAATCTCACGAGTGGTAAAAACACCGAGGTTACGGTGCATAGGTAATATGTACTCTTCTGGCTTCATCGCAGCAGTAACTCCTACGGAGATTGCTTCTTGCCCTATTCCAGAAAACCATTTTGACACCTTTCCTTGTCTTAGTAAAATAAGCATGCGCTCCTCTATTAATCGAGGTTTAAGCATTGCTCTATATAGTCTAAGTAAGGTATCGTTATCTAAAGATGCTCTATTGTAAATAAAGGGTATGCTAGATTTTGTTGTAGTCGCCATTAGGTTTTTGTCTATTACCTCAAATGTAGCGAATTATAAGAACGAAAACGATATCGCGATTTTAATTTGATTTCGTTTCTAATTTACTGTTACCTCTATTGTATAAATAGCCCATTATGATACGAGCAACATAATGGGCTATTAGTCTATATTCAAAAAATTCTCCTATTCAGGTGCTACGTATTCTTTATGAGTAAGTATCCATAGTTCAACTTCCTCATCCTCTCGCCAGTGTTGGTCACGTTTTGTCTCTTCAGAGGCTTTTCTAACTTTCTTCTTCAAACATTTTTCTAATTGGAACCTTCCACCTTTTTCAAGCTCTTGCTCTATAGGGTGCGTGTCAATTAGGTGTGTGATTTTTGCAAGGTTTGAAAATATGAGTACTAGTTTTCCATCAGGTAATAATGCCTCTTTTGCCTTAGCAAAAAATGTCGGGAAAAGATCTTCATTGTAATACATTGCCTCATCTATATTCTCAAGCTTTTGAGAAGATGGCAACCAAGGCGGATTAAAAACAATAAGCTCAGTAGGCTTATTAAATTTACCAAAATACGGCGCATAATCCAGCTCAATCTTACGAGAGAGCTTTGTGTCTCCCATAGATTCTTTTAATCCTATAATAGCATTAGGATTTGTATCTGTACCAAATACTTTTTGAAAACCAGACTGTACCATCTGCAATGATAATACACCACTACCTATACCTACATCAATAGCCGTTTTCTTAGGTCCTTCATAACGCTTTAACCAGTTGTCAAAAAGTTTAAGATGATCAAAACGTGTAGGGAAATAAGTTCCATAGTATGGGTGAACCTTATTACGTAACACAGGAATTACAATTCCATTTTTATACCACTGCCATGCACTATTAAGTCCTTGAACTTGAGGAAACGTAAGTAAAAAGTCTTCTGTTTCTGGATATAACTTTGCAAACCAACCTATAGAAGGTGCTTTTTTTACAGCAAGCGCATGGTTAACCACTTCTATCACAATAAAATTTGACATTCGGTGATACGCTTCACGGTGCGCACGCTGCTCTTCAAAAGAATCATTAGGCATTGTTCTATCTAAGTGAACTTTGAGTGCTCTAAGTAGCGTCAATCCATCACTATAAAATGCAGAAATTAAAACCTCTTTTCCTTGCTCTAGTAATCTAATGGTGCGTTTTACATCTGTATCACGCTCAAAAGTACCTCTTCTCTTTTCAGAAGTAATAGGAGTCGGTCTATGTAATGGTATGTCTGTACTCATGCTGTTATGTCGTTTAGTATTGGGATTGGAACTCTATAATTATAAGTTGTAGAGAACATCCCATAATCAATTATTGCAGTGCGCGAAGATATAAACTGCTTCTTAAAGGTACGCTATTAAAACCGATCGATATAAGGTGATATATAAAGTAATTGAAGTATTTAAGGATGACTATAATAATGTTACCGCTTTCGCGAAAATGTGGGTAAATCAGCCCATCTCTTTATAATAAATCACATAGTTAATAATCTCAACCTATACGCTATTTTTCTACTTTTGTAAGATGGTTATAATTATAGGAGCTGGATTATCAGGATTACTTACCGCATATCGGTTACAAGAACAAGGGATTCCCTACACCATTCTCGAGGCGAGATCTCGCATAGGAGGAAGAATAAACACACTTTACAATGAGCATCAAGCTCCCGTAGAAATGGGCGCAACATGGTTTGGAGATTATCATACGGAAGTGGTTTGTCTTCTAGAAGAACTAAAAATCTCTCGGTTTAAACAGCACATGGATGCAACTGTTTTTTATGAGCCTGTGGGAAGCAATGGAGCACAGCAAGTAGAAATCCCACCACAAGCCGCAAGTTATAGAGTAGCCGGCGGAACATCTGCTTTAGTCAACGCGATTTATGATCAGCTTGATAGCGCAAATGTATTGCTGAATCAATCCGTAAAATCTATACGATACCTCCAGAATAAAGTACAAGTTTTAAGTAAAAAAGCCTTTGAAGGAGATGTCGTCGTTCTGGCACTACCGCCTAAACTTTGGGGTTCTCAAATTAGTTTTGAGCCGCAGTTATCAGATAACTTAAACCAACTTTCATTACAAACCCACACTTGGATGGAAGACTCCATAAAAATGGCGATTACCTATCCTACCCCTTTCTGGAAAGAAGAGCAAAAGCCTAGTACGCTCTTTAGCAACATAGGCCCCGTAACTGAATTTTACAACCATGAAAATGTAGAAAAAACAAGCTTTGCCCTTTGCGGTTTTATAAACGCCTCTTATAGCAAACTGAGTAGTGATGACCGTCAAAAGCTTGTTATAAATCAGCTAGTGAGTGTTTTTGGTAAAGGTGCCCAAGAGTATACAGCATATCATGAATGCGTATGGAGCAAAGAGCCTCAAACTCATGTTACATCTGAGAGTCCATTATTCCCGCATCAAAACAATGGTAATCCGTTGTTTCGTGAATCTCTATGGGATAACCGTTTATTTATCTCAAGTTCAGAAAGTGCAAAAGAGTTTCCTGGATATATGGATGGTGCAATTTCATCGGCAAATGAAACTGCTACCAAAATCATAAAAAGATTAAGCTTATAATTACCTGCCTGTTCGTCTTAGATAATTATACTAGAAAATAAAGAGCAATAAAAATGCGACTTCCCTAAGGAAGTCGCATTTTTATTGGTTAGTCATACTTTATTAATGTACGGCTACTTTATTTAAAGCGTCTGCAATGATTGTTTCACCTTTAATGATTTCAAATATTGACTTATTAGCTACGTCATCGTTTAATGTACGCACTAAAGTCTGTGCAACGTCATTACGGCTTATCTCACCTCTTTTATTAAGTTTTTCAGCAAGCTCGATTTTATTTGTTAGTTCGTTATCTGTAAGACTTCCAGGTCTTACAATAGCATAATTTAATCCGCTATCTTTTAGATATTCATCTGCGTTGTGCTTTGCTTTCAAGTAATCTTGTAAGTCTTCGGCTTCAGATGGATTATCTGCTCCCATGGAGCTTAACATCACAAATTTTCTAATGTTGTTCTTCTTTGAAGCATCTACAAGGCGTTTTGCACCCTCTTGATCCACTTCTACAACTTTCTTTCCTCCAGAACCTGCTGCAAATAATACTTTATCTATGTTGGTGTTAAATACGTGTGATACATCTTCTTCAAGATCTCCCATTACCGTATCAACTCCTTGTGATTCGAAGAAGCTCTTTTGCTCTTCTTTTCTCACCATTGCAATCGGGTTGAAATATTGAGATTCTTTTAATAAGTTAACTATTTTTTTTCCTGTGGTGCCATGTGCACCGGCTACTAATATCTGTTCCATGACCTCAAGGTACGGGCTTACCGCATCTTTTGAAAAAAATGGGGCTCGGTTTAACTATGATTTAATAGTAATACGACAATATTTAAGTTATTCATTAAAGTTATTAACACTATGAGGAAACTTTTAAGAGTGCGCTTTCGCGAAAGCGTAACCCTAAAAAATCACATCTTCACCCCTATTAACTACTGATAAAACCTACAGAAAATTCTTATCTTCGTAACACAACCCTAAAGAAGGAAAAGATGAATAATATACCAAGTGTAGATCTCGCAGATTTTTTAAGTGAAGATCCTAATCGTAAAGCAAAATTTGTTCAAGAAATAGGTTCTGCATATGAAGACATAGGATTTGTATCACTGAAGAATCACTTTCTAGATGACCAACTTGTAGACGGATTATATAAGAATGTGAAAGGCTTTTTTGCCCTTCCTGAAGATACTAAGAAAAAATACGAAATAGAAGGTGGTGGTGGCCAGCGTGGTTACATTTCTTTTGGTAAAGAACATGCAAAAGGAAAGAAAGAAGGAGATTTAAAAGAATTTTGGCATTTTGGACAAGAAGCAGACGATGACGCAAACCTTGCCGAAGCATATCCAGAAAACATTGAAGTAGCAGAATTACCTGAGTTCAATGAAAAAGGTATGGAAGCATATCGCATGCTTGAAAAGACAGGTATTTATGTACTTAGAGCACTTGCTTTATATATAGGACTTGATGAGTTTTATTTTGATCACTGGGCAAATAATGGAAATAGCATCTTGCGCCCTATTCATTACCCACCTATCAGTGAAGAGCCTAAAGGAGCGGTACGTGCAGGAGCACACGGAGACATTAATTTGATTACGTTATTAATGGGAGCATCTGCTGGAGGTCTTCAAGTATTACGTAAAGATGGAGAGTGGATAGACGCTATCCCTAACGAAGATGAGCTTGTGATTAATGTAGGTGACATGCTGGAGCGCCATACTAATAATAAGTTACGTTCTACCATACACCGTGTGATTAATCCACCTAAAGAAGAATGGGGAACGGCTCGTTACAGCATTCCTTTCTTTATGCACCCACGATCAGATATGAAACTTAACTGTCTTGATGAGTGTGTAAATGAAGAGCACCCTAAAGCATTTGAGGATATTACAGCTGGAGAGTTTTTACACCAGCGCCTTGTAGAAATAGGATTGATTAAAGAATAAGTATGGACTTAGGCGATCAATTAAAGAATCTTTTTCCGGATCACACTCCGGAAAAAGATCCTATAGAAAATCTTGACATAGAAGATACGCTCTGGATTCAAAATGACCCACTCATTTGTAAATATGAGAAACGTAAAGGCAAACCCATTACAATAATTGAAGGTTATACTGGAGAAACATCAGACTTTAAAATCCTTGCTAAAGAGATTAAGGTCTTACTAGGTGTAGGAGGAAGTTTTAAAAATGAAAGTATCATCATTCAAGGCGATTACAGAGATCGCATCATGAGCTTTTTAAAAGAAAAAGGCTTCAAAACAAAGCGTGTAGGCGGCTAGTACATCTATTATTTAAACTGTTGCCATTTTAAAATATCCCTCCGTATGATGAAGAAAACGTTACACGTTACTAATGGTGACAGTCTTAATGACCGACTATTAACTATGAAAATAGAAGGTGATTATGCAGTATGGAGAGAAATGCTTTGTGAGGGAAAAACCATAGTAGATCTTACGAGTAGCGCCTTTAAAAAAACACGTGTTGATTTTTTTAAAAACAACTACCCTGACCAAGCGGGAGGTTATGATGAGAAATTTGGGAGTCAGCTAGCGATTATTGCAGATGCTCATCAATACGAAGAGATTGTATTGTGGTTTGAATATGATCTTTACTGCCATATTAATATGCTCGCCTGCATAAGTTTCATAAAATCTCGTGGATATAAAGGAAACGTTTATCTAGTATGCAGTGGCAGGGTATCTGGAGAAAAGGATTTATTTGCGCTCTCTCAATTATCTGAAATGCAATTACTAAGTCATTATAATGATAAAGTGCTACTCAATAATCACGACCTTTTTATTGCAGATGACTTATGGAGACTTTATTGCGGTAAAGACCCTCTTGAGTTGGATCCAAAAAGAGCCAAAGATTCTAATTTTACCTATCTATCTAATTGTATAAGCGCTCATAAAGAACGTTTTCCTAGCGCAATTACAGGTCTCAATACGTTAGAGACAAATATGCTTAGACTCATAAGAAAATACGATATTAAAACACCACATCAATTATGTGGTTATATGCTCAATTACCAAGGGTATTATGGCTACGGTGATATACAAATCAAGAAAATGATAACTCGCATGTCTCCATTTTTTACGGACACAGAAGGTCGTCTTACCCTCACAGAGAAAGCAAATAACATTCTAGACAATTCATACAATGTTTTTAAAGAAATGAAGTACCCCTGCACATTAGGAGGTGCATCAAAGTATGAATACGTTTATAACAACGATAACCATCAACTTACAAAAGCTTAATACATGGCAATAGCACCATCAGAACTTATACTTAATCCAGACGGTAGTATTTACCACCTTAATTTAAGACCAGAACACCTTGCATCTATAATAATAACTGTAGGAGATCCTGACCGTGTAGATACGGTGACAAAATATTTTGACAGTGTGCGTTTTACCACGCAAAAGCGCGAATTCAAAACAAGTACCGGAACTTATAAAGGAAAAGAAATCACTGTTATTTCTACAGGTATAGGAACAGATAATATTGATATCGTACTTAATGAACTTGATGCGCTGGTAAATATTAATCTTGAGACTAGAGAAATCAACGAGGTGCACACTAGCCTAGATATTGTACGTATAGGTACAAGTGGCTCTATCCAATCAGATATTCCTGTAAACTCTTTCTTAATGAGCCGCTATGCGATAGGACTAGATGCCCTACTCCACTTTTATGATAGTAAACACGTACAGCATCCAGCAATCCAAAAAGCTTTTATAGAGCACATGTCATGGGCGCCAGAAAAAAGTGATCCTTATGTAGTGGCTTGCGATGAGCAACTTGCAGATAAATTTGCTTCAGATAAAATGGTCGATGGATTTACTGCTACAAATATTGGATTCTATGGGCCGCAAGGAAGAGTGTTAAGACTTAAAACAACTGACGCTACCATGAATGACAAATTGGGAACTTTTTGCTTTCGCGAAAGCGCAACTAGCAAAGAACTTAAGGTTACTAATCTAGAGATGGAAACTTCTGGAATCTATGGCCTTGCCAAATTATTAGGACACCGTGCCGTGTCTCTTAATTGTATTATTGCCAATAGAGCCAATATGACGTTTAGTGAGCAACCTACAGAGCACACCGAAGCTCTTATCCAGTATACACTTGACGCGATTACTAAAGATTAATACGCTTTAGGTCAATATCATTTACTTTAAGAGGAGCATTTATTGCTCCTCTTTTAACATAGACTTAATCCTTTCAGGGTAGTGCTTTTGTACATTTGAGTAAATACCCTGAGATGATTAAACTTACCGACGAAAATTTTAGACATAGAGATTTAAACTGGCTTAGTTTTAACGAGCGAGTACTTCAAGAAGCTGAGGATGTGGAGAATAATCCGCTGTATGAGCGTCTCAAATTTTTAGCGATATATTCTACTAATCTAGATGAGTTTTTTAGAGTGCGCGTGTCACAATTGCGCCAACTCAAAAGAGTTAAAAAAGAAATTAGAAAGCAATTATCATTACAACCTAATAAGATTGTAAAAGAGATAAAAGCAACGGTACATGAGCAGCAGCAACGTTTTGGTCACACGTTTAGAAAAGTGATTATCCCAGAACTTGAAAAGCATCACATCCACATACTTACTTCAAAAACCTATACAGACAAGCATAAAATTCTTGCAGATGGCTGGTACACTTCTACCATAAGAGAACATCTTGATGTAAAAAAGGTTGACCTTAAGGCCAAGAATGATATTTTTCTAGAAGATCAGTCACTATACTTTTACGTACTTTTTAAGGATAGCTCAAAGGTGGGATTTGTCACAATCCCTACTCATAAAGTAGATCGTTTTGTACATCTACTTAAAGATAATGGCGAGCACTATCTAACTTTTATAGATGACATTATTCATTATAAAATGGATACTATTTTTCCTGATGAGGAAATACGTGGGATTTTTGAAGTGAAAATCTCTAGAGATGCAGAGTTATATCTAGATGATGAGCTTGACGGTATTCTTGCAGATCGTATTTATGAATCCTTAAAGAGACGCCACAAAGGGCAGCCTACAAGGTTGCTTTATGATGCATCTATGGATAAAGATGACGCAAAAAAATTGCGCAAGCTCTTGCGTGTCGGTAAAGTTGATATGATGCCAGGCGGTCGCTATCACAACTTTAATGACTTTTTTGCTTTTCCGGATCCTACAGAAAATCCTGAGCTACATTTTAAAAAACAACCATTAATAACACATAATGCGCTCGAGAAAGGTACAGATTATTTTGAAGTATTAAAAGAACGTGATCACCTCGTACACTTTCCTTTTATGTCTTTCCATTATGTGGAGCGTTTTATAGAACAGGCCTCAGAGGATAAAGATGTAACAGAAATAAAGATATCCTTGTATCGCGTTGCAAGTGAATCTCCACTTACTTCGGCGCTTCTCAAGGCGTTAGATAATGGTAAAAAGGTGTTCATCTTTATAGAAGCAAAAGCTCGCTTTGATGAAGAGAATAACATTACATGGGGACGCACTTTTGAAGAAAAAGGAGCCACCGTTATTTATAGCTATCCCCGTATCAAAGTACATTCAAAAATATTACTTGTAAAGCGCAGAGAGGAAGGAAAAAATAGAAGATACATCTACATAGGAACAGGCAACTTTAACGCAAAAACCTCAAAAATCTATGCAGATCATGGATTCTTTTCGGCAGATAAAAAACTGGGCAAAGAATTAAACCGTGTGTTTAAAGTACTAGAAGGAGACCTCATTGTACCTCGCAACAAACATTTATTGGTCTCGCCTTTTACCACGCGACGCACTTTTGAAAAGCTCATCAATGACGAGATTGATTTTGCTCAATCTGGAAAACACGCAGAGATCAAGATAAAAATGAATAGCCTTGAGGATAAGGATATGATTAAATTGCTCTATAAAGCGAGTCAAGCCGGAGTGAAAATCACAATGCTTGTGCGCGGCTTTACCGCTCTTATCCCTGGAGTAAAAGGGCTGAGCGAGAATATCCACATGACTTCAATTTTAGATAGATATCTCGAGCATGGTCGTATATATTGGTTTAACCATGATGGCGATGAGCAACTATTTATGGGAAGTGCAGACTGGATGACAAGAAATCTAGATAGACGTATTGAGGTACTTGTTCCTATTATAGATCCAGATTGTCGCAAGGAGTTAAAAGAGATTTTTGACATTCAGCTCTCAGATAATGTCAAGGCTCGTATTCAAAATAAAGAAGAGAATAACGCTTTCGCGAAAGCAGAAAAAGAAACACCAAAAATTAGATCACAATATGCTATTTTTGACTATCTAAAAGCGAAGCACAATTAAGCATATGACTACAGTACGAATAGGTGGAGTACCAGAACATTTTAACCTTCCATGGCATCTAGCAATAGAGGATGAAATGTTTGTTGAGCAAGGAGTACATGTACAGTGGATAGATTTTCCAGAAGGTACAGGCGCTATGAATAAAGCTTTACGTGATAACGAGATTGATCTTGCAGTTATTTTAACTGGTGGAATCATTAAAGATATCGCAAATGGTAACCCGTCAAAAATTTTACAAATATTTGTTTCTTCTCCACTGCAATGGGGTGTTCACGTTGCTGGCAGCAGTACATTACAATCTATAGAAGAACTTGAGGACAAAGTATGTGCAATAAGCCGTTATGGCTCTGGATCGCATGTGATGGCTCATGTTCAAGCGGAACAAAGAGGGTGGAATACGGATGAACTCAAATTTAAAGTAATAAATACCTTAGATGGCGCTATTACAGCACTTACAGAAGGTACTGCAGATTATTTTATGTGGGAACACTTTACTACAAAACCTATTGTAGATAAAGGAGTCTTCAAGAGATTAGGTGATTTTCCTACACCTTGGAGTTGCTTTGTAATTGCGGGTAGAGAAGATTTTATTTCTGAACATAGCGAGGCTATTAATGTCGTACTAGAAACCATTAATACTGTTTCTGCAGATTTTAAAAACATCCCTTCTATAGACCGCACGCTGGCTAATAGATATGAGCAACAGCTAGAAGATATTCAAAAATGGCTCACGATGACCACTTGGTCTCAAGAGCAAATTACAAACAAAGAAATTGAGCGCATACAATCACGACTAGCAGATTTAAAAATGATTGATAACAAGCTCGAAGCGACTCTCTTTAAAGCAGCGCTATAATATTTACTACATACTAACGCAACCTTTCCCATAGATATGCATCTATAGGGTACAAACTACATATTTTTTCTAATGACCATTTTTTTTAGTGTGATAGCAATCCTTATTGCTATCAATTTCCTGCTATTGCAATTTTCATGTAATGAAGTTACAGATCCTGAAGCAGAGGAAGAAGAAGAATAAAAATTCAACCTTTAAAACAAAACGACGCCGAAAGCAATTTATAACTTTCGGCGTCGTTTTTTTATGTTTCAACTCACCACTTAATTGGCGCTTCGCCCTTGCTCAGTAAGATATCGTTTACTTGACTAAAATGCTTGTTCCCAAACCAATAACCGCGATTTGCACTTAGCGGTGATGGATGCCCAGAGAGTAGTATAAAATGTTTTGAAGCATCTATTTTCTTTCCTTTCCTTTTGGCAAATCCTCCCCAAAGTAGGAAAATAATGTTTTCACGTTTTCGCGAAAGCGTATCTATCACCACATCTGTAAACTGCTCCCAGCCTTGTTTTTGATGTGAGCCAGCCTCACCTGCTCGTACCGTAAGCGTTGCATTAAGAAGTAAAACGCCTTGTGCTGCCCATCTATCAAGATTGCCAGATACAGGTGTTTCAATTCCTACGTCTGTCTCAATTTCTTTAAAAATGTTTTTAAGTGACGGTGGATGAGCAATTCCATCTTGTACAGAAAAGCATAATCCGTTAGCCTGCCCTGCTCCATGATACGGATCTTGACCTATAATGACCACCTTAACCTTATCAAAGGGACAATGATCAAAAGCCGAAAAAATCTCTTCGCCGGGTGGATAACAGGTATGTGTATGGTACTCCTGTGTTACAAAATCTGTAAGAGATTTAAAATATGGCTTATCAAATTCTTCCTTAAGTTCTTGCTTCCAGCTTGCTTCTATTTTTACGTGCATTATCCGTATTTTTGTTAAGGAGTTTGTTCTTATTATTAGACAACCCAAAGCTATAGAAAAAGAAAATAATTACAAGAGTCGTTTGTGGCTCTATTACGCTTTCGCGAAAGCGAGATCCCTATGATAAAGATCACTAGTAAAACATTACAAGATTTAGAGTTTGACACCGTATGTGAGCAAGTCTCAGAGCGCTGTACTACAGATAAAGGTAAGGCAAAGGCACTAGCCATAGAGCCATACCCTACACCAAAGCAGGCAATTTTTGGACTTCATCAAACTAATGAATATCTATCTTCTCGCACTGCAGATGCTGCGATCCCTAATCATGGTTTTGACAGCCTTGATCATGAAATAAAGTATCTTGCTATTGAAGATAGTACCTTAGAAAAAGGAAGTTTTAAAAAACTTTCTAGTATTTCTGAGACTGTAAATATTCACCTCAAATTCTTTAAGAAATTTGAAGAGCTCTACCCTACTTTATATAATACGGTAAGAGAGACAGAATATACTACAGATATTATAGATACCATCACGCGCATTATTGATAAATACGGTGAGGTACGTGATGATGCAACGCCTACGCTGGGCACATTACGTAGAGCTATAAATCAAACCAAAGGACGAATCAATTCTAGTTTTGCTAGCGCTTTAGGTCAATATGCCGGTTATGGATACCTAGATGATATACGAGAAACTATAGTAGATAATGTGCGAGTGCTTGCTGTTACTGCAATGCACAGACGTAAAGTCAAAGGTTCTATTATGGGAAGCTCAAAGACTGGAAGTATTACCTACATCCAGCCAGAAGCGACATTGCAGGCACAAAGAGAACTTAATAACTTAGTTTTTGAAGAAGATGAAGAGGTAAAACGTATACTCAAAGAGCTTACAAATAGAATGCGTCCTTATATTCCGCTTTTTGAAGAATATCAAGAGTTGCTCAGTGATATTGATCTGATTGCAGCTAAAATGAAGTACGCCGAAAAGATGAATGGCTTACTGCCTAAAATCACTACTGATCGCGAACTCACTATAAAAGAAGCCTATCATCCATTATTGCTTTTAAGTAATAATGCGAAAAAAGAAAAAACCTACCCACAAGATATTCACCTAGATCAAGGAAGCCGAATTATTGTGATTTCTGGACCTAACGCAGGTGGAAAGAGTATTACACTTAAAACCGTAGGATTACTTCAATTAATGTTACAAAGTGGGATGCTCATACCTGTACACGAGTATTCACGCATGTGCTTATTTGATAAAATCCTCACAGATATAGGTGATAATCAGAGTATAGAAAATCACTTGAGTACCTATAGTTATCGCCTTAAGAATATGAATTACTTCTTAAAGAAGTGCGATAAAAACACGCTTATCCTCATTGACGAATTTGGTACAGGATCGGATCCTGAGCTTGGTGGCGCACTGGCAGAGACGTTTCTAGAAGTTTTTCACGAGCGTGAGGCCTTTGGAATTATTACCACGCACTACGCAAACCTCAAGATGATGGCAAATGAAACGCCAGAGATTGTAAATGCAAATATGCTTTTTGACGCACGCACGCTGGAGCCACTTTTCAAACTACATATGGGAGAAGCTGGTAGCTCCTTTACTTTTGAGGTAGCGCAAAAAAATGGCATCCCCTACTCGCTTATCAATCGCTCTAAGAAGAAGGTAGAGCGCGGCAAAATACGTTTTGACAAGAGTATAGCAAACCTACAAAAGGAGCGCAGCAAACTCTCAAAAACTACGAGTTCGCTTAAAGCGAAAGAGCAACAAGCCGCAAAAGAAAAAGAACAGCTTGCCGAAATAAATGAGAAAGTACAAAGCAAGTTAGAGGCCTATCAAGAACTATACGATAGCAATCAGCGCTTGATCTATCTAGGTACAAAGCTGGATGGAATCAGTAAAAAATTCTATCACGATAAGAAAAAACGCGACCTCATAGACGAGTTTATGAAAATCGTACAAATAGAAAATAGCAAACGTAAAAAACAAAGTGCTAAACAAGCAAAAGCTGATAAAGCAAAAGAGCTTGCCACAAAAAAAGAAGCAGAAAAACACGTACAAGTAATACGCGAGAAAAAGAAGGAGGCTAAGAAAAAAGAACCAGAAGCTGTAAAACCAAAGGTGACTTTAAAAGAAGGAGATCGCGTGCGCATGTTTGACGGGAAGGCTGTTGGTGTTATTGATAATATAGAAAAAGGTAAAGCCACTGTAGATTATGGAATGTTTACTACCAAAGTATCTGTAGAGCAACTAGAACTTGTACAACGCAAGAAGAAGAATGCAAAATAAAAAAATCATCCTTTTTGACGGAGTTTGCAACTTGTGCAACGGCGCCATCACTTTTATCATACAACGTGATAAAAATGATGTGTTTAGATACGCCCCTTTGCAAAGCGAAGTGGGTAAAAATCTTGCCGCAAAACACAAGATAGATTTAGATAAAGTAGATTCTATCATCCTCGTTACAGATCAAAGTGCCGTCGCAAAGTCTACGGCTGCACTCCGTATCGCAAAGCATCTTTCTGGTGGGTGGCCTTTACTCGCAGTATTTTTTATTCTTCCTACGTTCTTGCGTAACGCAGTGTATGACTTTATTGCTCGCAATCGCTATAAGTGGTTTGGTAAAAAAGATGCTTGCATGATTCCTACTCCTGAGCTTAAAAGCAAGTTTTTAGATTACGAACAGCCACAATAGCTCGTTCACTCATTGAGATGAACCACTCACTCAATAGCTATTTTATTTCCATTGGTGTACTTATAGATTTGACCAACTATAAAAATCACACCAATGAAAAGAACTACATTATTACTCGCCGTATGTTTGATGAGTTACGCTTTCGCGAAAGCGTCTTCTACCCCACCGCAAACTAAAAGTACTAACTTATCAAAAGTAACTGTTTACTTAAGCGGCGCACAAATAGAGCGTACTGCGGATGTTATGGTAACAGAGGGAACAAATAGCTTCCTATTTGATAACCTCTCGAACGATATTGATGAAAGTAGCATCCAGATTTCTGGCTTAAAAAACGCCTCCATACTCTCTATTAACTTTGGAGTTAACTATCTCACAGAACAACTTAATACGAAGAAAGTAGACAGTCTGCGCAGTTTAAAAACAAAACTTGAGACAGATATCCTCAAGCTCAATAGCCTCATGAGTGGATTACATAAAGAGGAGGAAGTAATTACATCCAACCAACGACTAGGTAGCAACACCACCGAAATAGATTTAGCTAAAATCAAAGAACTATCTACCTACTACAGGAAACGAGTAACCGAAATTAAAAATGGCATTCTCGATGCCGAAATTGAAAAAACAAACTTACAGAGACGCGTTAATGATCTCACGAAGCAATTTAATGAGTTTAATGTCACAGAAGAAAAAAGCAAAGGTCAGATTACCTTAAAACTTAACGGTGAGCAGCGAGAGACTTTAAAACTTAGAATCACTTATAATGTAAGCGAAGCAGGCTGGTATCCAGAATATGACTTAAAAGCAATTGCTACAGATGCACCTTTACAATTATCTTATAAAGCTCATTTATATCAAAAAACAGGAATAGACTGGGATGATGTGAATCTTGTATTATCAACAGGAGATCCTAATACTAATAATCTTAAGCCAACTATTGACACAAAATACTTACGCTTTGTAAATCGTAATTACCGTAATAATAGTAATGCTACAAAGGCCTACAACTATAAATACAATCCAACTATTAAAACCATCACAGGGATAGTAACTGAAACTAATGGACCACTACCAGGAGCAACTGTAGTAGTGAAAGGAACAACAAACGGGACGCAAACTGACTTTGATGGAAAGTACACACTGCAAGTAAACGAAGGAGAAACGTTACAGTTCTCTTTTGTAGGGTTCAATACAACTGAAATTCCTATTCATGCGAGTATCATCAATGCAAACCTAGAGGCAGATAATTCGCTGGAAGAGGTGGTTGTTACTGCATATGCAACATCAAGCTCTAAGAGAACACAATCATATGCCGTTACTACTGTGGAATCTGAAGATATAAGTAGGACCTTACAAGGTAAAGCTGTTGGAGTTAGAATACGCGGGGCAAGTAGTATCACAACGGCTACAGGTGATCAAAAAACAGAAGGAATTACAACAACTACTTTTGAAATCAATAAGAAATACTCAATTGACTCCGATGGAGATGTGACAGTTATAGAAATTGACAAGTTTGAGGTGCCAGCAACCTATGAATATTTTGTCGCTCCTGCTATTAATGAAAATGTATTTCTTACAGCTTCTATAAAAGACTGGGTGCGTTATAGTTTACTTCCTGGAGAAGCAAATATTTACTTTGAAGGTAGCTTTTCTGGTAAGACCTATATCAATCCGCTAGAGACTACAGAGGAGTTATCTGTATCACTTGGAGTAGATCCCAATATCGTCGTAAAGCGTAAACAGCTAGATAATTTTAAGTCGACTTCTTTTATCGGTTCGCAACGCATTGTCGATATGGCGTACTCAACAACAGTGAAGAATAATAAAAGTACAGGTATCAATCTAAATATGGTAGATCGCGTTCCCGTATCTCAAAATAAAGAAATCAAAGTAGATGATATCGAAACCGCAGATGCAGATTATGATAAGGATACAGGTTTGCTTGAATGGATAATAAAACTTGCGCCATCAGATAGTTCAAAAAAGGAATTCAGTTATGAACTAAAATATCCTAAGCATAAAAGAGTAAATCTTTAAAACCTACAAGAAGGTCTTCGCACTGTACACAACAAATTGCAAATGTATGATTCATTTCACATTTTCTCGAAAGCGTGAACCCCTATGAATACAGCACATAACAGTGGTTTTTCATTTTTGGCACGCTGATTGCAAACTACCTAACAAGCGCATACCGAAAGACGGTAACGTACAAACCCTAATACTTTTAATATGAAAAAGCTATTACTCGCAGTATTGTTCCTAGGAGGAATGACTGCACAAGCAAACACAGTGACAGATCTCGATCTATCTATAGAAAAAGGGAAACGTTACAATCAACCACAGTCTATCACATTTACAGAACGTGGTGTTGAATTTGAAGTTTTTATAAATGGGCAGTTTGATTTTGCTCGTACTGGAGAACGTTTTCAGATTCGCAATCAAGGTCGCAGAGGATATGCTCAAAGTACACCAGGTACAACTTACGGAGTGAGTTTTCCATACAGAGGTACCAGCTTTGTAAAATATGATCGTCGTGGAGACATCTATCAAATAGGCCGTAATGTGATAAACTATAACCGAAAAGGAAAAGTAAATCAAATAGGTACTGTTGCACTTCGCTACGAGAATGGTAAACTAGCTCGTGTAGGTGACATGCATGTAATCTATAACAGGAAAGGCCGTATTGTAAAGCTTTCAAGATTTGCACGCGGAAACAACGCACCTTATAAAGCAAATAAAATAAAAGTGAATACTAAAAATAATAAGCGTCTTAGAGGTTAGGAATAATCCCGACGATGACTAAACGATAACTTTGGTTGGTTTTTTAAAGCCTCGGTCTGTTTCATTACAGGCTGGGGTTTTTCTATGGAATAAATTATCCTCTTTTTTTAACGATGTTAAGTACTTTATCCATGGCAGTATTAATGTCTTGGGATAACTTGAATACGTAAGAAATCAATAGATATCCTATAGTGATAACCGAGCCTTTTAAAGCAATTGCTACTAGCGGATTTATATTAAAATCCCAAAAATAACAGAGACAAAACACACCTATAATTAGCCCAAAAGTCTTAAGCGAATTCTTTGAAAATGGCTGCATCTTGAATTTAGATTGTACCACAAGAAGTTTAGCAAGTGAATACCCTACTGTAGCAATAAGCGTAGCAACTCCTGCACCATTAATCCCTAATGCTGGAATCAAAATCATATTCAATATGATTGCTACAATCACGGCAACCACACCTATTACTAGCACGATGCGATAATAGTCGCTATTAAAAATGATGGCATTATTGATACCCAAGCAATTATCTAATAATTTTGAAGCACTTATAAAAAGCACCACATACAAGCCAGTGGCATACTCTGGACCCACAATTAAGTACAAGCTTTTAATATTACAGACTATAAGTAAAAACAACAAACCAGAAATTACCAGTAAGCTCAGGCTACTCTTTTTATAGAGCACACGCATCTCACTCCACTGCTTTTTATTGAGCATCTCTGCCACCATAGGATATGTAATCTGGTGCATCGCTCTAGAAGGCACACCAATAACCGTAGCGATATAAATAGCAACGGCATAGTAAGCCACATTCTCTATCGATTCATACTTTCCTATCATAAACTTATCGATGTCTATGAGTAAAGTTGCCACAGAACCTGCGATGATAATAAGTGTTGAATATTTGACAATTGCAGAACGCTGTATATCCAGTTTTGAAGTGGTATTTGCACGCTTTCGCGAAAATGTGATTACCGGCCTACGCTGCTTGAAGGCATACACCATCATGATGATCATTCTTACAATATAAATCGCAACTATAAGAATTATAAAGGTATCTACATTAATAACAGATAGTGCTAGTAAAACGAGTAGTAGTGTGACTCCCAAGCGATGGAAAACTTCCTTAAGAAAATTACCGAACGTACTTTTGAGCTGTACCTTAGACCAAGAGAAAAATATCTCAAAATAAGCCGACGACAAGGCGATAATGAAGATATACCACACATAGCCAGAAACAATCTCATTTTTTGACGAAAGGAAATCTGCTATTTGATTATGGAAAAAATACGTAATTACTGTCACCGGAATCACTAAGAATAATGGCAATAACAGCATCCAACTCAAAAAGCGATCTTGATCTTCTCCTTCAAAATATGAGTAAAACTTCACCATCGTATTTTGAACACCAAAAGCTAGAAACGGCACTAAAATAAAAGCTGTAGAAAGAATAAAGCTCACTAAACCATAATACGTATCGCTCATGAAATTCACGTAGAGAAACAACGTATTTACAGCTCCTAGTCCAAAGCCTAAGTAAGTCGTTATAAGATTCTGAAAAGATTGTTTTAATACAATTCCCACGTTATGACATTATAGTTGCGCTATTAAATTACTCAGTTGTGCTGTGAGTTCTCTCCTATGATATTTGGCTACTTCGGTTGCATTGCTTGCATACTTGTAGTCACCAATAAATAACTCTTTAATTATTGTTTTTAACTTTTTTTCCTGACTGTAATCTACAAAACTGCCTGTTGCTGTTTTTTTAATAATTGTTCCTATGTCTGCTCCCTTTGGACCTATAGCGACTATTGGTCGCTCTGCGCTTAGGTATTCAAAGAGTTTTCCGGCAATGATGTCTTTTGTTTTTTCGGCATTGATTTCTATGAGGAGTAAGGCGTTTGCTTGTTCTTGTAAACGCTGTGCTTCTTGGTGACTTACATAACCTACAAGGTTCAATTGTGACTCTAGACCTGCTGCCGTTATTGCGTCAATGATTTCTTGACTTACTTTCCCTACAAGCTGTATTTCTAACGCTCTAGAAAAAGCTGGTAACTCATCACATAATTCTCTCAACACCTTCCACAACAACTGCGGATTACGGTCTGAGAGTAAAGAACCTATGTGAGATAATACAAACCGCTCTGTAGGTTGATGCGGAGTAATTACTCTATCGTCAAACCCATTTGTGATAACCGTAATAGGTCTTTCGGTAATCGCTTGAAATTCTCTTTTTGTTCCGGGGCTGGTTACAATTATATGATCTGAAGTGGTGAGTACTTGCTTTTCTAACTGCTTGTGACGCGCTTTTGTTTTGGCGGTCATTCGGAGTTTATCGTGATACCCAATAGTCGTCCACGGATCTCTAAAATCGGCTAACCAACTTAGGTTGGGTTTCCAGTTTTTGAGTTGGTTACCTATGAGATGTAGGCTGTGCGGTGGTCCTGTAGTGATGATTTTTTCAATATCGTTTTCTTCGATATACTTTTTCAAAAACGCCACAGAAGGTGCTACCCACCCTACTCTTGCGTCTGGCACAAAGAAGTTTCCACGTACGTAGAGCATCGCTTTTTGTAACAAACTTTGCTTTCCTTCTTTAGGTAAAATGCCCGATGAGATGGTTTTAGTTTGCTTTCGCGAAAGCGTACTCGCCCACCCATACGGCTCTTTAATAGGTTGTTTAATCACAGTCACCTTATCTGAAACCTCAGCAACCAAAGAATCATCTACGATAGGATAACTAGGATTTTCTGGAACGTAAACTATAGGTGCTATGCCAAATTCTGGTAGGTACTTTGTAAACTTGAGCCATCGTTGCACACCGGGACCACCCGCAGGGGGCCAATAATAAGCGATGATGAGTACCTTGTTATTCATTAAGCCTGTGCTTCTGTATCACGGTTTTTTACCGTGTAGAATATTCCTCCGGCAACTAGTAAGAAAAGTAATAAACTACTGCCTAGCATAATCATCCCTCCAGTTTTTACTACTTGGGGATCAAAGGTCATAGTTATTTCATGAGTACCTGCAGGTACTTTAATACCTCTCAAGGCATAGTTTACTGGTAAAATGGTAGTTTCAACACCATCTATTGTGGCAATCCATCCATTTTTGTAATAGTTCTCTGCAAAGACCATAAAGCCATCACTTCCATTTTCTACTTGGTACACGAGTTTATTAGGCTGCACCTCTTTAGTTTTTACCACAGCCGTGGTATCACGTTGCGGCTGGAAGTTTCCAAGTTCCTCGCGGTATTCCTCTCGGATGAGTACTGTATTTTTTGTATCTACTTTTGTGAGACCATCAAACTCTGCATTATAATCTGGCACGTACTGTATCTCATTTACAAACCAAGCTGGACCGTTTGCTTCTGGATTTTTGCTAATACTCATTCCCTGCTCACTATCTTGAAGAATGTATTTTACATTATACATGTTGAGCACCTCCGTATTCCCTTGAGCAATCTGCTGATTGTATAAGTCGTCAATAGTACGCGGTTGTACAGCAGAATAACCGTTAAGCGAATTGAAATAGTACGAAGTATGGCTATTATTAAATCCTCGAGCAAGATCAATCACGCGGAAATAGCTGTCATCCTTAAGCATCTCCTCATCTGCTGGAGTAATCTGGAAGTTTTGATCATACTGTCGCTGGGTGATGAAGTTTTCTTCATTTACAGAACGTCTATCTACACCTACAAGGTCAAAAACTATGAGCGCACCAATGGTGATTATTGCAATGTTTTCTGAAATCTTTTTCTTAAGCGTTAACCACAAAGCGGTTCCTATAAAAAGAACAAAGAGTAAAGACCTCAACACATCACTTTTTAATACAGCAAGGCGATCTTCTTTTATGGCAATTAATATTTCTGGTTGCTCGATGGCCATCTGTCCTTCGGCGGCAGAGCGTAGGTTAAATAAGCTACCGCTAAAAAGGTAGAGAATCACAAAAAGACCTGCTAGCGAACCTATAGCAATGAGTAATTTCTTTTGCTTTTCGGCTTGATCTACTCGGTCGTTTAAAAATCTGTGTAAACCTACCATTGCAGCGATAGGTAATAGTAATTCTAAAATCACCTGTATACTCGTAACTGCTCTAAACTTATTGTATAACGGCACGTAGTCAATAAAGAAACGTGTAATTCCTTCTACGTTTTTTCCCCAACTTAACACGAGCGATACCATCATACCTGCTAGTAACCACCAGCGCAATCTTCCATTTACTAGAAACAGTCCTAATAATGCAAGTGCAAAAACTGTTACTCCAAGGTATGGAGGAGCTTCTACAAATGGTTGTTCGCCCCAGTACAATCTCGTTCCTTGGGCATAGTAACTTACTTCATTAGGAGGTACTCCTAACTCGCTTAACTTTTTCGCGAAAGCGGAATCACGACCCAAATCGGCAGCGGTACCGGTTCCCATAAAATCTGATGCAATGAGATTGAGAGACTCAAGCTTACCATAACTCCACTGCGTGATATAATCAAAACCAAGACCGTCTTCTACGGCGTCTTTGGCAAGGTCATCTTTTAATAATTGCTCACCACGTATACTTGTCTCTGCATACTCTGCAGTAGCAAGTAAGGTGGTTGCGTTTGTAGCGAGACCTAATAGTACGGCAATTACTAGTATTCCCGAAGCTTTAAAGAAATGTGGAAGTTGTTTTTTCTTGATAGCATCTATGAGGTATGCAATCCCTAAAATCACACAAAGCAACCCTAGATAATAGGTCATCTGGTAGTGATTTGCTTGTATTTCTAGCCCCATTGCAACGGCAGTGAGTAAAAATCCCCAGAGATATCTTTTTTGATACGTAAGTATAATACCAGCAAGAACTAGCGGAAAATAGCCTATGGCGTGCACCTTTGAGTTATGCCCTACGCCTATAATGATGATGAGATAAGTAGACAGACCAAAGGCAAGCGCACCTACTACGGCAAGCTTCCAAGGGACGCGCATCACAAGAATTAAAACATAGAAGGATATAAAATATAGAAAAAGATAATCTGCTGGGCGTGGTAAAAAGCGAATCACACGGTCCAACTTATCCATCATATCATACTCAAACCTCGCTCCCATCTGGTATGTAGGCATTCCTCCAAAGGCACTATTAGTCCAGTAGGTCTCCTCACCCATCTCTGCTCTAAAATCACGATGTTGCTTTGCCATCCCTTCATAGAGCTTGATATCATTTTGATAAATACGCTTTCCAGACAACACCGGATTGAAGTAAACCAGCGCCACGACTATAAAGCCAAGGACAACTAGAATATGCGGAAGGAGTTTTTTAAAATCGATGTTCATAGGTGTTATGTCAATAGTCGTTAGTCACCGAGCTTCCCCGTCCCTGGAGGGTGGCTCGGTTTATTCATTATAAATTTTTCTCCCTTTAGGGCTGGGGAAATAAAAAATCTCACCGAGCTTCCCCGTCCCTAAAGGGTGGCTCTGTTTATTCATTATAATTTTTACTCCCTTTAGGGCTGGGGAAAATAAAAATTTATCACCGAGCTTCCCCGTCCCTGAAGGGTGGCTCAGTTTACTCATTATAATTTTTCTCCCTTTAGGGCCGGGGAAAATAAAAAATTCTCAACGAGCTTTCCCCGTCCGTGAAGGGTGGCTCGGTTTATTTATTATAATTTTTACTCCCTTTAGGGCTGGGGAAACAAAAATTTATTTCAAAGCTGCTACTAGCTCGTCTATGTTTACAGTCTCTTGTGAGCCTTCTGCCATATTTTTGAGCGTATATTGTTTTGCATCCATCTCTTCTTTTCCAGCTAGTACTAAATAAGGAATATTGCGACGGTTTGCATAGGTCATTTGCTTTTTCATTTGCTTATTGCTCGTCACGGCATCTGGATATAACTCGGCTGAGATTCCGGATTGGCGTAGCTTGCTTATCGCTTGCATCGCATAACCTGCTTCCTGATCACCAAAGTTTACAAAAAACACTTTTACACCTTCTGTCGTCTCTTCCGGAAATAAGCCTAGCTCTTCTATCACAAGGTAAATACGATCTAGACCAAAAGAGATCCCTACACCACTCATATCTTTAAGTCCAAAAATACCTGTAAGATCTGCATAGCGGCCACCGCCACCTATACTTCCCATTTTCACACCTTCTGGAGCACTCACTTCAAAAATAGCTCCCGTGTAATAATTAAGTCCGCGAGCTAGTGTTACGTCTAGTTGTAGTGTTGCGGTTTGTAAACCTAAGTTCTCAATGGCATCATTGATAAAAAGCAGTTCGTTAATTCCTTCCATTCCCGTCTCAGAATCTGCGAGCAAAGTTTTAAGTGTTGCTAGCTGATCACCAAACGTTCCAGATAGTGTAAACAAAGGAGAAACCTTTGCTATTGCTTCTTCTGTAATGCCTTTTTCAAGCATTTCTTTAGTCACGCCCTCTTCTCCTATTTTGTCAAGCTTATCTAGCGCTACGGTAAAATCTATGAGTTTATCACTCGCGCCTATCACCTCTGCAATACCAGAAAGCACCTTGCGGTTATTCATCTTGATAGTTACTCCTTCTAGCTTTAGTGCGGTAAAAACAGCATCGTACAACTGTACAAACTCTACTTCTTGCCATAGAGAATCACTTCCTACCACATCTGCATCACACTGATAGAACTCGCGAAAACGTCCCTTCTGTGGGCGGTCTGCTCTCCATACAGGTTGCATCTGGAATCGCTTGAATGGGAATACAATATCGTTTTGATGTTGCACTACGTATCTCGCAAAAGGCACGGTAAGATCGTAACGAAGTGCTTTTTCTGAGATTTGTGGTGTGAGTGCTGTGGAGTCCGCTTTCGCGAAAGCGTCATCCTTCACCTTACGTAAATAGTCACCACTATTAAGAATCTTAAATATCAAGCGGTCACCTTCTTCTCCGTACTTTCCCATCAAGGTGCTGCTGTTTTCAAAACTAGGCGTCTCGATAGGCTGAAAACCAAAACGCTGAAACTGCGTGCGTATGGTGTTCATAATATAGCTGCGTTTTGCAACTTCTTCTGGTGAAAAATCTCTGGTTCCTTTAGGTATAGAAGGTTTTGTACTCATATTATATGTTAGACGTTAATCCTTTACGTTTATATTTTGGTAATCTGGTAATTGATTCTATTAAAATATTACCTACATTTTACTTATGCTAGAAGCTATTACTCTTGCTTTCATCCCTGACTCTCTCTTCATAGAGAAATACTGTTTAGGAGAATGATCTGTTTACGCTTTCGCGAAAATGTGATTTACAAGCACCAAATACTGTTTATATTAATCATTGCTGAGAAGATGTTTACAGTCAAATCCCTGCAAATCCACTACCAATATTACCAAACGGCATTGCACAAATATCTTAAAAAATGAGGGGTTGCGAGCAAGATTTTTAAACTTTGACAAGACTTCTTATTTCATTCTCTTTTACTCATGTAAGTCGCTACGCAAAAACAATGCTCTCTAGCCCCGATTGTAGTGTAAATCCCGCAAGCAATGGCTTAGCCATGCTGAGGAATTGCAACGGAAAGCGGGAAGAAACCCTCGCAATTAAACACTACCGTTTATGCTCCTAATAACTAAAACTTAAAAGAATCGAGAAATAATGGTAACGTTTTGACCACTTGATAGTCTTATTGTAAATTGTTCCAACCAATTCTGATCTAAAAATATGTTTTCACTCTTCCGCGAGAATCTTCGTATTGCCTTTGATAGTATCAAAAGTCAGCTTCTTAGAACTGTCTTAACCGTTTTTATTATAGCGATAGGAATTACGGCTTTAGTAGGTATACTGAGTCTCGTAAAGGCGCTTGAGAATACAATAAGCTCAGATTTTGCAAGTATGGGAAGTAATACGTTCAATGTACAACGTTATGAGTTTACCTCTAGACGCTCTGATGAGAAGCAAGTCATTAACCCGATTATAGGCTATCGTCAAGTAAAAGAATTTACGGAACAATATAACTACCCTACTGCGCTTACGGCTATCTCTTTTCAAGGAACACGAAGTGCTGAGGTGAAGTACGAAAGTGACAAAACAGATCCAGAAGCAAGTGTGGTGGGTGTGAATGAAAACTTCTTAAACAACTCAGGACTCAAGCTAGAAAAAGGAAGAAACTTTACTTCTTTTGACATCGATAATAATACACGAGTGTGTATACTAGGAAGTGATTTTTATAAGAATATCTTTAAAGATGACAACCCCATAGGCAAAACGATAAGTGTACGTGGTACTAAGTTTAACGTAATCGGGATGCTTGAGGAAAAGGGTGCCACCTTTGGTAACAATCAAGATTTGCGCGTGCTTATCCCTATACAGGTGGCGAGAACTATGTATACTCAAGCAAACATTAATTATAATGTGAGTGTGATGGTAGAAGATGCCGATTATATTGATAGTGCTGAGGAAGAAGCTATTCTCACCTTTAGAAACATACGCGGACTCTCACCTATAGAAGAGAATAACTTTGGGATAGGACGCAGTGATGACCTGATTAATCAGATTAGTGAGATTACTGGTGTACTAGGTGTTGCTGCTTGGGTAATTAGTATTATCACCATTTTTGGTTCATGTATTGCCCTTATGAATATTATGCTCGTTTCTGTAACGGAGCGTACACGAGAGATAGGTGTGAGAAAAGCACTTGGCGCCAAAAAATCTGTAATTGCTGCACAATTTCTTTATGAAGCAATCATCGTAGGACAACTAGGCGGACTTCTAGGAATCATACTTGGTATAAGTATAGGAGCACTAATAGCCTCTGTTGCTGGATTTGTATTTACAACTCCATGGGGAGCAATCATTTCGGCAACAATTATAACTTTTGTTATTGCTATTCTATCCGGATTGTTTCCTGCTATAAAAGCTGCTAAGCTTGATCCAGTAGAGTCATTGCGTTATGAGTAATAGGTAGTAATTATCTAGATAATTTTATCCTTACAATCTGCAATTATTTATCAAAAGGCTATATTCGTATGACCTAACGATTCATGTATGCAACCCATTCATATTTTACTTCTCATTGGAGGATACTTCGGTATCTTAATGCTTATAAGTTACCTTACAAGTAGAGGAGATTCTAACACAGACTTTTTTAAAGCTGGAAAGCAATCCCCTTGGTATCTTGTAGCATTCGGGATGATAGGCGCTTCACTATCTGGAGTTACCTTTATTTCTGTGCCGGGATGGATTGAGGCATCAAGCTTTAGTTACTTTCAGGTGGTACTTGGTTATACTGTGGGTTATGCAGTTATAAGTCTTGTATTGCTACCACTCTACTATAAACTTAATCTTACTTCTATTTACACCTATCTTGAAGGAAGATTTGGTACATACTCCTATAAAACTGGAGCTTCTTTCTTTTTATTAAGTAGAATTATAGGAGCAAGTTTTAGATTGTATCTAGTCGCAAATGTGTTGCAACTTCTTGTCTTTGATGAGATGGGAGTTCCGTTTTTTGTAACCGTAACGATTACTATACTTTTAATTTGGCTATATACGTTTAAAGCAGGTATCAAAACTATTGTGTGGACAGATACCTTGCAAACACTCTTTATGCTCATCGCAGTGGGTGTTGCTATTTACTTTGTAAGTGACGAGATGGGACTAAGTGCAAGTGCCGTAGTGAACCTTATTTCTGAAAGTGATATGAGTCAGATTTTCTTTTTTGACGATTGGAAAAGCGGCGACTTCTTTGTAAAACAGTTTTTATCTGGAGCTTTTATCTCTATCGTAATGACAGGGCTAGATCAAGACATGATGCAAAAAAATCTAACGTGTAGAAACCTAGGTGACGCACAAAAAAATATGTTCTGGTTCACTATCGTGCTTACCATAGTAAATCTCGTATTTCTTGCACTAGGATTATTGCTTACTGTATATGCTTCTCAAAATGGAATCGATGCACATAAAGACCAACTATTTCCTACCATTGCTGTAAATAGCGGTTTAGGAATAGGGCTGGCCATTGTTTTCTTACTAGGATTAATTGCGGCGGCATATTCTAGCGCAGATAGCGCGCTTACCTCACTTACTACTTCCTTTAGTATAGATATTCTAGAGATCGAAAAGAAATACGACGCAATTAAACAAGTTACCATACGCAAGCGCATACATATCGCTATGTCTATAGTACTTATACTTGTAATCATCATATTTAAATATGTGATTGCAGATGCTACTGTAATTGCAAAGTTATTTACGTTTGCGGGATATACTTACGGTCCGCTATTAGGACTTTATGCCTTCGGCTTATTTACAAAGTGGAATGTGAACGACAAGTATGTTCCTGTCGTTGCGATTGCTTCGCCTATTCTAGCCTACTTTATAAGCGCTTTTGCTTCGACAGTTGGGTTTGAATTTGGCTTCTTTATATTGATCTTGAATGGCGCCTTAACATTCTTAGGACTACTTTTTATTAAGAAATAATGGGTACGCTTTCGCGAAAGCGTGATTAGCAAAAACTACCGCTTTAATATTGACCCGTAGCGAGCATAACAAGGGTGCATGCAGATTCTGTAAGAATACCTTTAGATTGTAATTTCATGGCAAATGCAGGATTCTCTGTTCCTGGATTAAAAATCACACGCCTAGGGTTGAGGTCTATAATAAAATCATAATACTCCTCTTGACGCTGTGGATTGAGATACAAAGTAATGGTGTCCAAATTTTCTTTGAGAGTATCACATTGTGCGACTGCTGTATCAAATGTCATAATCTGCGTAGTGCCTACTTTTCCTTCTCTTAGACCGATTGCAATGACAGGAATGTTTAGAGCGTCTAAACGTATAATTGCACTATGTGAATATCTCTGTGGCTTCAATGAAGCGCCTATGACCATGGTAGCTTTTAACATAAGGTAAAGTTAAATAATAATTATGGTGTAACGTTGACTCAATTAAACCGTCTATAGGGTAAGTTAACTTATTTGTTAGGAACGTTTTTAATTCGTTTTGATGGTTAGTGTTTATTAAAAACGATACCTAGCAAAGAAATCCCGAGAACTCGAGTCTCGGGATTTTGTTTTTTGAGGCTTTTCAGTCCAAATAAGCCTTCCCAGGTTAAAAAATTGTTAATTCAATACTTGCCTTGAAACTTTGCTCACTTTTTCTCGTCTATGAGTATATACTGTAGTCTCAACACTGGAACTAACTTTTGGTTTTATAAATTATTTGAATTAGCCTTTAAAATATTTTAAACCTGTTTTCTAAAGAGTCTATTAGGTTTTAAAAGGTTTTTGCTAGCGCAGAAACCTTTTTTTATGCTTGCTGTTTCCTATAAACACTAGGTAAGCTCCATTTCTTTACTACAGCGAGTGTTCTTATAAGAATAGTGATACTGCCTGCAATAAGCATGGCGTATACCTTAGGTAAGCCAGCAGTTTCAAGTGACAAATAGATACTTCCTCCTAATATACATACGGTGGCATATATCTCTTTATGAAAAATCACAGGGATTTCATTACATAATATATCACGCAATACTCCACCAAAACATGCAGAAATAGTACCTAGTACTACACAAATAACGGGATGTAAACCTGCTGCACTTGCTATTTGAACTCCTGCCATCGTATATAAAGCAATTCCAATAGTATCAAACAAGAACAAAGAACGTCTCACATACTTGAGCTGACTTCTAAAAATAATAGCTATGATGGTCGTTCCAAATATTACGTATACAAACGTCATATTGAGCATCCAACTCACAGGGGTTTTCCCTATGAGTATATCTCTCAAAGTACCGCCACCTACAGAAGTGACAAGCGCGATAATAAGAATGCCAAAAACATCCATCTTTTTACGCATAGCCGTAAGCGCACCAGATATTGCAAAGGATATTGTCCCAAGTATATCAATAATTGTAGTAATCTCCATTATTGCTGTGTATAGTAGTTATAATCTGCAAGGACACGTTCTACAAATTGAATATTGTTCTCGTCTGGAGTAGTTACATCCATTTTCTCCCTGAGCCTATCTGCTAGTTTTACAATCACATTATGATTACCATTGCGCTTAGCATTTAAAAATAGCGTCTTAATAAGCTGCACATCTTTATCATTAAAGACGGTAACTTGAGGGTAGGTGGGCACGTAATCTACGGGAATATCTACTATGAGACTATCAGAAAGACGCACGCGTTTCTTTTCTGTTATTACGGTAGTACCTGCTGCCATATCTCCTAAGCGCTGTCCTTTCTCACTTATCAAGATACTTACAACGGCAATTCCTCCAGAGGAACCTGCAATATCAATAATGCGCATAATCCATCGTACAAAATAGCTTCCAAAACCTGGTTTTGAACCATCTAGCTTGACTACTCTTATTTTCATTGCCGCTTTCCCCGGTGTTTTTCCGTCCCAAAATGTTTCAAAAAGAATGTAATAAAGAAAAATAGGCAAGCCCAACACCATATAGTAAACCCATAAATCACCCATAGACTGGGTGTCTAGACCAAACTGTGCTATTAAAAACAAAGAAAGAATCCAATAAGCAATCAAAATCAATCCATCAATTAGGAATGCAAGAATGCGATCGCCTATGCTCGCAACATTCTGATAAATACTTACATTTTGGGCGGTTTCTATTTGAAAGTTATCCATATATTCTTTTTCTTTACCTCTATAACAAGGTGTATATGCGTGAAGCTGCTTTTGTCAAGCAAAATAAGGATAAATGGTTAACATTTGAAAGTGTTCTGGTCAACAAAGATCAGATTCATCCAGATGAGCTGTCTAGTCTTTACATGGAAGTGACAGATCACCTTAGTTATGCGCAAACATTTTACCCTCAAAGCAAGACTTTAGAGTATTTAAATCACCTCGCCTCTCAGTCACATCAAATCATATATAAGACAAAGCGTGAGTCAAGTAAGCGCTTTATTACATTCTTTACCGAGGAATTCCCACTTATTATGTATCGCTACCAGCGACAATTGCTTATTGCTTTTTTAACCTTTTTACTGTTTAGTATTATAGGCGCTTACAGCGCTGCAAATGATGGTTCTTTTGTAAGAAGTATTATGGGTGATGGATATGTAAACATGACACTCAGTAACATTGAGAAAGGAGACCCCATGGGCGTTTATAAGAAGCAAGGTGAGGTCAATATGTTTTTAGGGATTACCATAAACAACATAAAAGTAGCATTGATGGCTTTTGTGTATGGAATCTTCTTAACCATAGGATCGTTGTATATCATCATGCGCAACGCTATCATGCTAGGCAGTTTTCAATACTTCTTTTTTGAGCAAGGCGTAGGCTGGGAATCTGTGCGTACTATATGGATACATGGTACTATAGAAATCTCGGTGATAATCATAGCAGGATGCGCAGGCATGGTGCTAGGTAATTCTATTTTATTTCCTCAGACATACACACGCCTAGAATCTTTTAAAAGAGGAATGAAAAATGGTCTCAAAATAGTAGTAAGTACGATACCGTTATTTATAATAGCAGGCTTTCTAGAAGGGTTTGTAACAAGACATACAGAAATGCCAGACTGGCTTGCTGTAGTAATTATTGCTAGCTCTCTCGCTTTAATCATATTTTATTACGTGTACTACCCTATTAAAAAACATAAAGAAGAAGCTGCTAGACTAGCGCTTATTCCTAATCTTGAAAATTTATAATTAATGACCTTAACTAAACTAGTGGAATTTAGAAAACAGCGTGAACTTGGCCAGATCATAAGTGATACATTCACCTTTTTACGCCGTAATGCAAAACCACTTCTTTCTGTACTTGTGCGCACTTGTGCCATCCCATTTATTCTTCTCATTGTCGCGGTGGGATTCTATACAAAATCTACAGCGGGTGCAAATTTCTTAACAAGTTTTGGTGATGGATCAGACATGAGTAGTTTCTTCATCTCCGTTGCATGCCTTGCCATTGTGGGTATTATATACAACTCAATGCTTTATGGAAGCGTTTCTGAATATATAAAAGCTTACATCGCTGGAGGTGACGTTCCTGATCCTACTACAGTAGTAGATACTATTAAGTCAAAAACTGGTACTTTTTTAGGTCTAGGTTTTACAAACTTATTGATCATACTAGTTGTAGCGTTAGTTCCTGTGGGATTAGGTGGTGCCATATTTGCAACAGGGTCTGAGGCTATAGGTGTCTTAGTTGTGATACTAGCTATCTTCCCATTACTTTATGTTTATGTGAAGCTTAGTGTGATCTTTCCTACGCTTATAAACAAGAATCTTAGCATAAAGGAAACTATAAAAGAGAGTTCAAGCTTGATTAAAGATGAATGGTGGATGACATTTATAACGCTTATCATCATTGGTTTTTTAATTGGGGTAATTGGCTTTGTTTTTCAAGTTCCCGTGGTTATTTATACGCTTATTAAGACCATAACTAGTGTACAATCTGGTTCTATGGGTGATCCTACAGCGCTTTTTGACAATGTTTATCTTGTGTTACAGGTTCTTGCCTCTGCAATGAACTATATCTTATACACTATACTCGCTATCTCTACAAACTTTATTTATTTCAACCTTAACGAGCGTAAAAATCAGACAGGAAGTCTTGATCAAATAAACAATATAGGCAGCGATAATGCATAAACTGTGGTTGCTATGTATGCTCTTTTTGTTTTCGCTTTGCGCGAAAGCTACTGCTATACAACTAACTCAAGAAGAAACTACTACAGAGGAAGTCGTTGAAGAGGAAGTAATCTATCCCGAAAATACCTATCATGATCCTCGTGGTATTGTTTCTTATGATGAGGGAACAGTAACACCGCTTCCCATCTCTGAAAATAGTCTTGATGAGTACAAACAAGACGATGAGTTCAATTATAAAGAAGCGACTCCAGAAGATACCTGGTGGACACGCTTTAAAAGAAAAATTGATGACCTATATAGCGCCTTCATACGCTGGCTTACTGGTGGTAATGAAGCATCTGGTATCTGGGCAGTCATAGTAGAACTACTACCCTATTTGCTAATCATAGGTTTACTAGTATTCTTTGTATGGCTATTTATGAAAATAGATAGCGGTTCCTTATTAATGGAAAAAATAAAAGCTCCGGAGACATTATTATCTGATGATGAGGAACTCATACAGCGACAAGACCTGGACCAACTCATTGAGCAGGCTATTGCTGCTGGTAATTATAGACTAGCTGTGCGTTTTTATTATCTACGTGTACTTCAGAAAATGAGTGCTCAAGATCTTATAGATTGGCAAGTACAAAAGACAAATCATGACTATTTATTCGAGATAGAAGATCTTAATTTAAGAAACCAGTTCAGAAAAGTGACAGATATTTACGACTATATCTGGTATGGAAATTTTGAGGTCGATGAGACCGCTTTCGCGAAAGCAAAAACATCTTTCACCCAAATAAATAATCAGCTATGAGCAATAAATTTAAAGTAATTGCTGGTGTGCTACTACTTGCTCTTGCACTCGTTATTTATATGGAGTCAAGTACTAAGGAAGATATAAACTGGTATCCAAGTTATACGAAGACAGATAAAATCCCTTACGGAACTTATGTGTTACATGACCTACTAGAAAACAACTGGAAAAAGGATAAGTTTAAGGAAGTGCGCATACCTCCTTATGAGTTTATGTCAGATAGCTCAGATGCGCATGGCACTTATTTATTTGTAAATGATTACATCCTTTTTAGTGAAGATGAATCGCTCAAATTGTTATCGTGGGTAAGTGAGGGTAACACGCTATTTATTGCAGCAAGAGGTATTGGAGAGACGATACTAGATACCTTATCACTAGAAACTGATCTATATTACGATTATGATAATTTTGAGCGCAAGCCTCTTGTAAACCTTGTAAATCCAAGCTTACGTAGAGAAACTCCTTATTATCATGATGTAGAGACCAGCGCTGGCTTTTTTGAAGAGGTAGATACTATTAATACGGTTGCTTTAGGGGAGTTTGGCCTCATGGTTGACAAAGACACCATAACCGTCGCAGAGCCTAGAATAAATTTTGTGAAACAAGATTTTGGCAAAGGTGAGATTATCATCCATCTTATGCCTGAGACGTTAACTAACTATTTTATACTGAGAGAGGATAATTATACATACACAAAAAATGTACTCTCCTATCTAGATCAGAATGAAGTGCTTTACTGGGATAATCATTATAAAAATGGTAAAACTATTTATACGAGTCCGCTGTATATATTCTTTCAGAACAGATATTTGAAGTGGGCTTATTACATCTTGCTCATAGGTGCCTTTTTATGGGTAGTATTTGAAGGGAGACGCAAGCAGCGAGCTATCCCAATTATAAAACCACTACCTAACCAGACGCTCACATTTACAAAGACTATTGCGGGAATGTATCTTGATAAGAAAGATCAAAAGAGCATCGTGAGCCATCAAATAAGTCATTTTCTAGAGTTCATACGCAGTAACTATGCTCTAGACACCAATGTGATAAGTGAAGGATTTATCAATAAGCTAGCATCTAAAAGCAGTAACACACTAGAGCAAACTAAATTACTGATTAATTATATGGTGGCTTTAAGAGCTAAGCAGATCATAAGTCAGGAAGAATTATTAGAACTTAATAAACGCATAGAAGCATTTAAAAATCAAAAATAATGGACGATATCACACCACAAGATCCAGATAATACAACAGATGGAATCACTAATGCTACTCCTACTCCATCGCAAGATGTAAATCAAGCAGATGAAGGAATCGCGTTTACTAATAGAATCCCATTAGAAGAACTACGCAATGCTGCCGAAGCAATACGAGCAGAGCTTGGTAAAATTATTATTGGGCAACACGAATTTATAGAGCTCCTCATTGTTGCTTTACTTTCTGATGGTCACGTTCTCATAGAAGGTGTTCCTGGTATCGCAAAGACAGTAACTGCAAAGTTATTTGCAAGAACTCTAGACACACAGTTTGGACGTATACAGTTTACACCGGATTTGATGCCAAGTGACGTATTAGGAACTTCGATTCTTAATATGAAAACTAGCGAGTTCGAATTCAAGAAAGGTCCTATATTTTCAAACATCGTCCTTATTGATGAGATTAACCGTGCACCAGCCAAGACACAAGCTGCACTTTTTGAATCTATGGAAGAACGCCAGATTACTATAGATGGCACAAAATATACCATGGAACCTCCTTTTATGGTGCTCGCAACTCAAAACCCAGTAGAGCAAGAAGGAACATATGCACTACCAGAAGCACAGCTAGACCGTTTTCTATTTAAGATTAAAGTAGATTACCCTACGCTAGAACAAGAAGTAGCTATACTGCAGAGTCATCACGATCGTAAAGGTGGTGCTCCACAAAAAGGTATTGAGGCAGTACTTAATCCAGCTAAGCTTGCAGATTTTAGAAAGCAAACGCAAGAAGTGCTTATAGAAGAAAAGATTTTAAATTATGTCGCAGAGATTGTTGTAAAATCTAGAACGCATCCACATTTATACCTTGGAGGATCTCCTCGTGCATCACTTGCTATCATGAATGCTTCAAAAGCATTTGCTGCTATTGCAGGTAGAGACTTTGTGATTCCAGAAGATGTAAAACGTGCGGTTATACCAGTAATGCGTCACCGCCTTATACTCGCTCCAGAGCGTGAAATGGAAGGAATGACCACAGAGCAAGTAATCGATATGATTGTTCAATCTGTAGAAATACCACGTTAAGAGTGGCTATTATAAGATTTATAAAAGGTTTTTTTGTTCACCAGCGCCTGTTTTATGCGCTGGGAGTTATCGGCGTACTTTATTTGATTTCCTATTGGTTTAATAGCCTATTTGGAATCACTAATATCTTACTGCTATTATTGGTGCTCGCATTTTTTGTGGATGCCTTAGTTCTTTTTCGCGCAAGCGGAAAAATAAAAGGTGTAAGAGAGCTACCAGAAAAATTCTCAAACAGTGATGCAAACGAGCTTCCTGTCATCCTCGAGAATAAATACCCATTTGCAGTAACACTTGATATTATAGATGAAATACCAGAGCAGTTTCAAAAACGTGATTTTAGTAAAGTAATTGAGATCCCAGCACGAGAAACAAGATCATTTGTATATTCCTTGCGTCCTACAGAGCGTGGTGAGTACACCTTTGGGCATCTCAATGTGTATGTGAGTACAAAGCTTAAACTTGTAAAACGTCGCTACCGCTTTGAGAAAGATCAGATGGTAAAGGTGTATCCATCCTTTATTCAGATGAAAAAGTATGCATTTCTTGCCCTAGACAATAGACTTACTATGCACGGCATGAAAAAAATACGCCGCCTGGGACACACGATGGAGTTTGAGCAAATTAAAGACTACGTCCCTGGTGATGATGCCCGCACTATCAATTGGAAAGCAACTGCAAAGCGTGCGAGCCTTATGGTAAATCAGTTTCAAGACGAGAAGTCGCAACCTGTATATGCGCTCATAGATGCTAGCCGTGTGATGAAGATGCCTTTTAAAGGCCTGACGCTTCTGGATTATGCGATTAACAGTACGCTGGCATTTTCTAATATTGCTTTAAAGAAAAAAGACAAAGTGGGCATGCTCACCTTTGCAGAGACTATTAAAAATCACCTTCCTGCGAGTAGTAAGAAAACGCACCTGCAGACTATTCTAGAGGTGCTTTACAATATTGACACTAAGTTTTTAGACAGTGATTATGGTGCGTTATACAACCAAGTAAAACGTAAAATAACACAGCGCAGCTTACTACTATTGTACACTAATTTTGAGCACATAACTGCGCTTGAAAGACAGTTACCTTATTTAAAAGCGCTTTCGCGAAAACATGTCTTGGTGGTTATCTTTTTCCAAAACACAGAACTCGATCAGCTTATTGCAACACCTGCCGAAACACTTCCCGAGGTGTATCACAAAACGATTGCTCAAAAGGCAGATCTTGATAAAAAAGTAATGGTTGCACGACTTGAACAATACGGTATTCAAACCATATTAACTAAGCCAGATGATCTCACGGTAAGTACTATTAATAAATATCTAGAAATTAAAGCAAGAGGCCTATTATAATCTGTCGATTTTTGCATTAGAATTCGGATAGACGAAGTCTTCTATATATATTTGTCCCTTAACTAAAATCACAACAAATGTCGTTGTCACCACTTCAAGCCATCTCACCTATTGATGGTCGTTACGCCTCAAAAACAGAAACTTTAGTTCCTTTCTTTTCTGAAGCCGCACTTATCAAATACAGAGTAAAAGTAGAAGTAGAATATTTTATCGCCTTGTGTGAGCTACCACTTCCGCAACTTGAAGGCGTAGATAAAAGTGTTTTTACCGCTTTGCGCGAAATTTACCAAGATTTCACTACAGAAGATGCACAAGCAATAAAAGACATAGAGAAAGTAACAAACCACGATGTAAAAGCGGTTGAATACTTTATCAAAGAAAAATTTGATGCACTTGACCTTGCATCTTACAAGGAGTTTATCCACTTTGGATTAACGTCTCAAGATATTAATAATACTGCGATCCCGATGTCTCTTAAAGACGCGATGAATCAAGTATATATTCCAGAACTATTAGAGGTTGTAGATCACCTTAAGCAGCTTGTAGATGAGTGGGCAAACATTCCATTACTAGCTCGTACACATGGACAACCAGCTTCTCCTACTCGTTTAGGAAAAGAGATTGAGGTTTTTGTAGTTCGCATAGAGGAGCAACTTAATTTATTAAATGATATTCCGAGTGCTGCAAAATTTGGTGGTGCTACAGGAAACTTCAATGCACATAAAGTAGCATACCCATCTATAGACTGGAGAGCATTTGGTAAGTCATTTGTACATGACACGCTAAAAATGCACCACTCCTTCCCTACCACACAAATAGAGCACTATGATCACATGGCGGCATTATTTGATGGACTTAAGCGTATTAATACGATTTTAATAGATCTTGATCGTGATTTCTGGACCTACGTGTCTATGGATTACTTCAAGCAGAAAATTAAAGCTGGAGAAGTAGGTTCTAGTGCAATGCCACATAAAGTAAATCCTATTGACTTTGAAAACAGTGAAGGAAACTTAGGTATTGCAAACGCTATTTTTGAGCACCTTTCTGCAAAGCTTCCTATCTCAAGATTACAAAGAGATCTTACGGATAGTACGGTATTAAGAAATATAGGCGTGCCATTAGGACATACATTAATAGGATTACGTTCTACCGTAAAAGGATTGAATAAACTATTAATAAACGAAGAAAAAATCGCTGCCGACCTAGAGAATAACTGGGCTGTAGTAGCAGAGGCTATCCAGACTATTCTAAGAAGAGAAGGATATCCTAATCCTTACGAAGCGCTTAAAGCACTTACGAGAGTAAATAGTAAAATCACAAAAAAGTCTATGGCTGAGTTTGTAGATACACTTGAGGTAAGCACGGCAATTAAGAAAGAATTAAAAGCAATTACTCCTCAAAATTATACAGGGATATAGTAGTTCGCTTTCGCGAAAGCGTTATAAATTACAAAAGGGATAAGCATTGTGCTTATCCCTTTTTTTGATGTATCAGGAAAATCTCAACTATACTATAAACCAAAGTATTGTAGAGACAACAAGTCCTACGATTGCAATGAGTGAAGTCATAACTGTCCATGACTTAAATGTCTCTTTCTCTGTGAGACCAAGGTACTGCTTCACGAGCCAGAAGCCACTGTCATTTACATGAGAAAATATACTAGCACCTGAAGCTATTGCAATTACAAGCACTGCTAGCTGTGGCGCGCTAGTTTCTGTTAGTCCTAACAACGGAGCTGTTATTCCAGCGGCGGTAATCATAGCCACCGTTGCACTTCCTTGCAATACTCTTACAATAGCCGCAACAAGAAAACCGAAAACTACCGGAGGAAAGAAGTCGCCGCTTAAACTCTCGGCTATCATGGTGCCTGCACCAGTGTCAATTAGTATTTGTTTAAAAGCTCCACCAGCACCGGTTAATAAAATAATAACTCCTGCTGGATAAAGAGATTTTGTTGAAATATCAAGAAGTTCGTCTTTAGTAAATCCTTTTTTGATTCCTAAGAAATACCACGCAACAACATTTGCAATGATAAGTGCAACAAATGGATGACCTAGTAAATCTGCTCCAAAAATCAGCCAACTAGGTAAAGTTCCTTCCTCAAATAGCGGACTGTTTAACACGGTATTGCACACGATTAAGAAAATAGGAATCGCGATTATTAAGAGAATTGTTCCGGCACTTGGTGCATTTGCTGGCACTTCCATTTCGGTCACCATATCTTCTGGAGACGTGATATGCATCCTTTTTGATAAATATCGTGCAAGTAATGGCCCAGCAATAACAGCCGCAGGTAATCCAGCTAAAAATCCAAATATTATGACATAGCCGAGATCGGCTCCTAAAATTTCGGCTACAGCAATAGGTCCTGGTGTGGGTGGTATAAAAGTATGCGTGATTGCAAGTCCCGCAAGCAGCGGAATAGCATAGAGCAGTAAGGATTTTCCCGTTTTCTTCTGTAATGCGTAAACGATAGGTATTAAAATGATAAATGCTACATCAAAAAATACGGGAATAGCCACAAAAAATCCCGTGAGCATGATTGCCCAAGGAGATTTATCTATTCCAAATTTCTTAAGTAATGATTCTGCTAGTCGTTGTGCTCCACCTGAGCGTTCTAAAATGGCACCAAATAAAGCTCCTAATCCTACAACAGTAGCAACAAAACCTAGCGTTCCTCCCATTCCGTTTTTTACAGAATCGAGTATAGATTTCGGTTCCATACCAGCAACAACGCCTACAACGATACAAGTAATTAGTAATGCTAGAAATGCCTGAATTTTAAGCCTAAGGATTAAAAAAAGTAAGACAGAAATCCCAACAATTACAGCCAGAAGTAGTTGATAATCCATAAACCTATTGTTCTATAATTTGTTGTATTCTTCTAATGATGTCTTCTTTTGCTAGAGTCGCTTCTACATGAACACCATAATTGGGTACTTCTAGTGTATCAAACTGCGATTGCAATAATGAAGGATCAAAGAAATGATTCTTTCTAGAAGCTAGCCGTTTGCTTAATGCTTCAAAATTTGCATCAAGATAGATAAAGTTTTGTTTTGCTTTCGCGAAAGCGGAATTAGAAAATAAACGCTCTCTATAACTCTCCTTAAGTGCAGAGCAAGCAAGTACCGCTCCTTTATCACTTGACCACTGCTGTATCTCTAGAGCAAGGCTATCGAGCCAAGGCCATCTATCCTCATCTTGCAATGGTGTGCCAGATGCCATCTTATCAATATTAACTTGGGGATGAAAATCATCTGCATCATAGAATGGAATCTCTAATCGCTCTGATAACATCTTACCTATGGTACTTTTTCCGCAACCGGAAACGCCCATAACTATGTATACATTCTTCATTAAAATACGGTATTTACTCGATCGTCCATGTGATAAAGGACAAACATCATTCTTTAGAAGTGTTTTAATGAACACAGCATCTCTTGTATTGATTGTGTTACTTTAAAACTTTCATAAGTTTAGCTAATATAAGGTTACTGTGAAACTTAAAGTTTAAATATCATTTATTGGTGAGTAGTATTTTAATTAGCTCATCCATAAAGACACCAAGAATTGATAATATAAATTTCTTAGAGGATAGAAAATGAAGTATTTTTTCTAATATAGATTTATCATCTTGCTTCGTATTGTTATTATTTTGACCAATTGAAAAATCAGAACCATGAATTACCTGATTTACATTATTGTAGTAATGGTTACTGACACTATTTGTCTGTTTAGGGGATTGTAAATACATTTTCCCTTTAGCATTTATCTTTGCTAAACATGCTTCTCTCACAAAATCGCCTCCATCTCCAAAAGATATATGACATCCTCCATCAAAATATATGAATCCTTCCTTTGCTAAATTTTGTAGCTTAATTTTTAAGAGGTTTTTATCCTCGATAAAATTGGACATATCTAAATAAGTACCATTATCATTATTATTTAAAAATGATAATAATTTATACTCTAAAGAGTTCACACAAATTTTAAAATCTTTTTTTGGTTTCATATACTATTTTTATAAACATTTCATAAGTCTAGCAGTGTACATTTCACCGTTAAAGCACACCTTGCTAAACTCTTATATCTATATAATAGATTTAGTTTCCTTTTGTCAACTTTAAAACAAAGAAATATAAGAAACCATCCATAAAACCTTTAAAACGTTCATGTACTTATACAATTCATTCTACATTATTTAAAATAAAACAGCCGATTCATAAGAATATGAATCGGCTGTTTCTTTGTAAGCTTTCGCGAAAGCGAACTACTATTTAATATATACCGTCTTTTTATTCACAAACTCTTGAATACCGTCTATGGAGAGTTCGCGGCCGTATCCCGAGATTTTTGTTCCTCCAAAAGGAAGATTAGGATTACTCTTTACCATATCATTTACAAATACAGCTCCATCCTCAAACTGCGGTATTAAGGTCTCCATGCGTTCTTCACTCTCTGTAAAAATGGATACGCCTAAGCCAAAATCAGATTGATTTACGAGATTTAATGCCTCCTCGTCAGTTTTAAACGTTGTAACTCCTATTACAGGCCCAAAGGTTTCTTCTTTAAATATTGTCATCTCTGGTGTTACTCCCGTGACAATAGTTGGCTCAAAATAAGCCTTCTGTCGGTGACCTCCTATTAATATTTTTGCTCCTTCGGCAATAGACTTTTTGAGTTGATCTTCTAGCTCTTCGGCGAGGTCTTCACGTGCCATCACTCCTATGTAGGTATCTTCATCCATAGGGTCACCAGATTTTAATTCTGTTACCGCTTTCGCGAAAGCTTCTAAAAACTTGTCTTGAATACTTTCATGAATTATAAGTCTCTTTCCAGCGATACAACTCTGACCTGTATTTTGAAAGCGCGCTTGCACACACGTTTGTACCGTTTCCTCAAAATTACAATCATCAAAAACTACTAGAGCATTACTACCTCCTAGCTCAAGCACAGATTTTTTAATCTCGCTTGCTGCTGTACTTGCTACGGCAGCTCCTGCTGGTTTACTACCTGTAAGCGTTATCGCCTTAATACGAGAATCTCGAACGATATTTTCAATACGCTCACTTCCTACCGCCATATTTTGAAAACATCCCTTAGGAAGTCCTGCACGTTCAAAGACTTTTTGAATATTTTCTGCACTTTGCATAACATTACTTGCATGCTTCAAAACACCTATATTACCTGCCATAAGGGCTGGAGCAATGAATCTAAACACTTGCCAGAATGGGTAATTCCATGGCATTACCGCAAGTACAACTCCTATAGGTTCATATCGTACATAACTTTTTGAAGCATCTGTTTTTATCTCTTTAGGTGCTAGTTGTGATGGTGCATTATCTGCATAATATTCACATACCCAGGCACACTTCTCTACTTCGGCAATAGCTTGAGAGATGGGTTTACCCATTTCCTTAGTCATCATCTCTGCATATTCTCGAGCATTCTTTCTTAATTCTTTTGCTACATTGTTAAGGTGTTCTGATCGCTCTGCAAAAGAAGTATTGCGCCAAGAAAGAAACGTTTGTTGTGCATTTTCAATTTTATCTTCTATCTCTTCTAAGTTGAGTGCTTTTATTTTGGCTACTTCTGTTCCGTTGTACGGATTTGTAGATACTATATTCATAAGTCATTTTTTTATAAAGTTAATACGTGCCTAGTGGTAAATGAGAAAGGTTAAGAGCATTTTAACGCGCATGTACTAAAAGGTCTTAACAAAATGTGAATTGATAAGGTTTTAAGAATAAATGCAGGTAGGAGCAGTATTTTTAATGAACCAATCAGAATTATGTCTTTACAAAATACAAAAACGTCTGTTACAGAAGCATTTCAAAATTCTGTAAGCAATTTCATTGATCAGCTACCACAAATAGCAATGGGTATCCTTATTGTTGTCTTGGGGATTTTAATAGCTGGATGGATAGGAAAATTTGCTAGACGAAGAATTTCTGCCAGAACAGAAGATCCTTTGATGAGTAAATTTTTAGGAACGGCAATTAGATATACCTTCATTATCATAGCTATAATGCTCGCATTAAGAGCTGCAGGTTTGGGAGGTATCGCTGCAGGAATATTAACGGCAGCTGGAGCGAGTGCTGTTGTACTAGGATTTGCTTTTAAAGATATTGGTGAAAATTTTATTGCAGGAATTATACTAGCTTTTAATAGACCCTTTGACGTTGATGACACTGTTGAAATAGGCTCGAACTTTGGTAAAGTCAAAACACTTGATCTTAGATATACAAAGTTAAAGACCTTTGATGGCAAAGATGTTTATATCCCCAATAGTGATGTACTTACAGAACCGGTTACCAATTATACTGAAGATGGCTTTTTTAGATGGGATTTTATCATAGGGATTGCATACGAGGATAATATAGAAGGCGCCAAGGAAACAGTATTACAAGCGCTAGCTAAAGAGCCTAATGTAATTAATGATGAAATTCATGAAAACTTTGTCATTGAAGATGAACTTGCCACAAGTACAGTAAATTTAAAAGTATTCTTTTGGGTAGATACTAAAGACTTTAGAAAACAAGCTTTGATTACAAAAGGGAATGTAGTACGCAATGTAAAAGAAGCTTTAGAAGATGCTGGGTATTATATGCCTGCAGATATACAAGAAATCAAACTTTATGGCGGTGTGAAAGAATTTCCGCTTAGCCTTCGTCAGCTAGCTGACAAATAATAACTATCTTAATTAAAAATAAATACTATGGAAGTAATATTTGAATACCACGACGTAACTGCAAGTGCAGAATTAGAAGCTTTCGCGAAAGCGGAATTAAAAAAATTAAGTGATAAATATCAATTTGCACATAGAGCAGATGTTTTCTTTAAAACTGAAAACACATCAAGTGATCAAACTGGAAAAATAGCCGGAGTACAAATAAGTATGCCTGGTCCAAGATTGTATGCCGAACACAGCTCTGATGATTTTTATCCTTCATTGAAGGAAGCAATAGGTGAAGTAGAGCGCCAACTCAGAAAGAAGAAAGAAAAAATGCAGTCTCACCACTAATATTAATCACCATGCCAACTGATATGACACTAGCAACAGATAATAATGAACTAATAGTAATCTACTCTTCTGAATCAAGTATTGGAAAACAAACGCTTGGATATGCAAAAAGTAGCGATGCAAAACTGAATTTAATCAACATTACAGAAGCAGGACTTACTGGAACGCAGTGGAGTGAAGTGGCAGATTTACTTGGTGCAAGCATAGACGAACTAGTTTCTAAAGACCATCCAGATGTAGATGATTTTGCTAAAGATGCGACAATGAGTGATGATCACTGGATTAAATTTATACAAAATAATCCTAACGCTATTCAAAACCCTATATTAATACAGGGGAAACGAGCGAAGCAAATCACAACTCCGTCGCAAGCTATGCAATTTATCGACGTTGACTCTGCTGGTCTTGAAAAGCACCCTATAGGCGACAGCCCTGAAATTTCATCTAATACAGATGATGAGCATCAAGTAGATTAATAGAATTTATTACAAATAAAAAGAGCCACATATATTATATGTGGCTCTTTTAGTTATGGACAATTTTTTAAAGTTACTCTGCTTTAAAAGTATCTTCATTAAAGTCTCCATTAAAAGTGAAAGACTCTTGTTTTTTTCTTGAACGAGGTTTTGTTTCTTCTCCTTGTAAATCCTCAGGAAGTTTATCAACATCTCCTCCGTAGTATCCTACGGCAATACCTGTCGCAATATGATAATCATCCGGCACATTAAATTCTGACATTGCTTTTTTATAATTTACTCCAGCCATTTGATGCAGTGCTATACCCATATGCTCTGCTTGTGCAGAAACGTTACCCATGAATAATCCTAAATCGTGCAAAGCATGAAAACTCTCCTTACCGTCATCGTTAGTCTTTTTAAAGCCTCCTAAAAATAGTGCTTGAGCATTTTTTGCCCAAGATTGATTGAACTCATCAAGACAACTAAAGATTCGATCAAAAGCAGGAGTTCCCTTTATTCCCCATATAATCAACCAAGGTTGTAAATTATTAGAACTAGCAGCCCACCTACCTGCTTCAAACATCGTACGAAGTTCCTCTTCTTTTATCACATCGTTAGTAAAAACCCTTGGACTCCATCTAGTTGCTAATATTGGTAGTATTTCAAATTCAGTATTTGCCTTTTTCATAATTCTTTTTTTTTTACAAAAATATTTTTATGAATCAATATAGCTCTCTTATTTAATAATAATTAACAAATACCAAAAATAAATTAAGACTATCACAACAATTAAGGATTTCATTAACAATAATGCAAAAAATGTCGTGATATTTTATCACAAATACTAGAATATTTACTTTGTGTTAAGTTTGTGATAATAAGGCGTTAATAATTGCCAAATCCCTTGATTAAGACATATATATTGGTATTTTTGCGGCTTGAATATTGTCAAAACAAATACTTTATTATGAAAAAAATTTCACTTGCTATAGTTGCCCTTGTTGGAATGCAATTAGCATCAAATGCACAAGAAACACTTGATACTCCTACAAACGACTTTAATAAGTGGTCTGTAGAGCTTACTGGAGGTGTAAACAAACCTGTAAGACCATTATCTTCTGGATCTTTCTCTAACACTCCTTCTCTTTACACTGTTACTGGTGGAGCGAGATACATGTTCAACGAAAAATTTGGACTTAAAGGAGGTGTTGCTTACAACAGCTTCAAAAATGATGATGATAGCCGCGAATTTGATACTGCACTTTACAACTTCTCTTTAGAAGGTGTTGTAAACGCTGGTAACATTCTTGGCTTTAGAGAATGGACTGATACTTTTAACGTACTTGTACATGGAGGTATGGGATATTCTGCACTAACAACTGACGCTCCTGCTGTTGAAAGAGATTTCGGTGATGCAGATCAAATGTTAAGTTTCATGGTAGGTGTTACTCCACAAATTAAACTTTCAAACAGAATTGCACTTGTTGCAGATCTTACTGCTGTAGGTAATGTACGTCAAGACTTAACTTTCAACGGTGCTCCAGCTGGAGGAACTAAAGGATTTGATGGTTTTTATGTAAACGCAACTGCAGGTATTAACATATACTTAGGTAAAGCTGAGAAGCATGCAGATTTCTATTCTAGTGCAAACACTACAAAAGATGAACTTGCAGACTTACAAAACCGTCTTACTAAAGTAGAGACTGATCTTATCGATACTGATCAAGATGGTGTTGCAGATTACTTAGATCGTGAGCCTAACACTGTATCTGGTGTTGCTGTAGATACTAAAGGTATCGCTGTAGACAAAAACACAAACGGAGTTCCTGATGAATTAGAAACTTCTTTAGATGCACGTTACGCTAAGAAAGGTGATATCGTTACTACTCAACCAGAAATGAAAACTGGTGGAGACGTTATCAAGAAACTTATCAATGAAGGTTACGTAAACGTATACTTCCAATTCAATAGCACTAAGCCTGAAACTTATAGCTTAGAGTCAATTAACTACCTAATCAAGTACATGTCTGAGAACTCAGGTGCATCTGCTCAATTAGTTGGATATGCTGATGAGATTGGAAACACTGGATCTAACCAAGGTCTTTCTGAAAGAAGAGCTCAAAAAGTAAAAGATATCATGGTAGCTGCAGGAATTTCTGCTAGCCGTCTTACTGCAACTGGAAACGGTGAAGATGCATCAGTAGATAAAAATTCTGCTCCTGCACGTCAGTTAGTACGTAGAGTTACTTTTAAACTTAACTAGTCGCAAGATTATTTTAAGTGTTAATTGCAGAGCCTCCGATTTATCGGGGGCTTTGCTCGTTAATAAAGTATTGAGAAGTTATGATATATCGATTGTAACCCCCCTAATCATTGCTTAACTTTAAATAAAAACAAAGTGCTATGAATGATAGACCAAACGATATTAAAAGGATTAGACCGGAAATACCTAAGGCAAGAATACACGACCAAATGAGCAATGAAGAGCGCTTTCAGAATGCTACGCTTAGACCCATTGTAAAGCTTCAAAATCCGCTGCTAATCGAAGTGTTTAAGTCATACATTATAAAGAGAAAGAATGTTTTTCATAATTTGAGTTTAGAAAAACGACTACTGTATATTGAAAATGCAGTAAACAAGGACATGAAATTTCGCAATAGTGTGCGAGGTATGATTGTAGGTCACTTTACTGTAGAAGAGTATCTACAATATAATATGGATTCTTCTGCTTATAATAAACGAATCGCCAACTTAATAAGGGAACGCCTTATTAGCCAAGTACAACTTTTTGACATCCCTAAAGAAACAATAGACACTTTATAGTTATGCAAATACCAACAGACGTACCGAAACCTCAAAATAATAGCCCTATAGATCCTTCATCACCTATAGAGCTATTAATATTTATAATATTACCTGTCCTTTTAATTATTGTCTACTTCGTAAACAGAAGAAGAGTCAAGAATAAGCAGAAATAAAACTAAAGTAACGATTCCCCATTGAGGTCAGTAGTTAATACATCACTCATATAATCAAAAAAGGGCCTCAGTAATCTAAAGTGACTCAAGGCAATCTTTGTGAAATCTGGAGATGTAATTTCTTTATCAGTAAAGTTCTTCCTTACTACAAAGTTTTTGAGCCTTATGAGATCAATATTTGGATCATTTACATCAAAACCTCTAGGTGCTGTCTTGACCGGATTCCATGCATCAAAAGAGCCTCCAAACGCTTTCGCGAAAGCGGTATCAGAAAGAATCTCACGTATCTCACTAGCATCCATCTGAAATTCTGTGCGTATTCGTTTCAAATCTGCTGGTTCTGGATTAAAAAAACCGCCTGCTATTGCAGATTTATTACCAGGCTCAATTCTTAAATAATATCCACCTCGACGGTGTGCTCCTACTCTACTAAAACTTGCAGAACGATGTACGTTATAAGGAGTTTTGTCATTGCTAAATCTTACATCCCTATTAATACGAAAGATCTTAAGTTTCTCAATTTCATCAGTTTCATTGAGACCATCTACTATAGAGGCGTAAATTTGCTTTAAGGCTTTCTCACTATCCTGATAATCTTTCTTGTGCTCTGTCATCCACTCCCGGGAATTATTCTCACGTAAGGATTCTAGAAAAGATAAAGTAGATTGAGGTATCGAAGTAGTCATATGTTATTTTTGCTGAGTTACTAAATTAGTTATCTAATATTAGAGCTGCAATCCTCAATCTTAAGTAAGGTATGCATTATCTAACGTAAAGGCATTAAAAAACCATCACATGACTGTGATGGTTTTAATATTGTCAATTTAATAATAAATTACGCATGTTGTAAATCATGCTTTCCCTCTTTAATTTCCTCAATTAACTTAGCGTTAAAGGCTGGTAAATCATCTGGATTTCTACTTGTTACTAACGCTTCATCAACCACAACCTCTTTATCTACCCACAGAGCACCTGCATTTTCTAAGTCAGTTTTTATACTATTAAATGAAGTCATTGTTCTTCCTTTTACCACGTCTGCTTCAATAAGTAATTGTGGTGCGTGGCAAATAGCTGCTACTGGCTTACTTTGTTTAAAAAAGTCTCTAATGAAGATGAGCGCATCATCATTACGTCTTAATTTATCAGGATTAATAACTCCTCCTGGTAACATTAATGCATTATAATCTTTTGCACTTACATTATCTAATGTATCTGTTACATCATAAGAATTAGACCAATTTCCATCTGCCCATCCTTTTATAGTTCCAGATTTCTCACTTATAATATCTACGGTGAATCCTTCGGCTTTCATTGCCTCCATAGGTGATTTTAACTCACTTTCTTCAAATCCGTCTGTTGCTAATATTGCTACTCTCTTATTCATAATCTTTCTATCTTTTAGTTATACAATTAATTATAATACAAAGATACTAGCACACTCTAGCTGTGGCCGTTAAAGAGATTATAACAAAAACAAGCTTTGGGTTAAACCTTTATTAATGCAATGAACAATTTGTTAAGATTGTTAAATCTGGACATTTTGAAGTAATAATCCGCTGGCTTGAGCAATTCTAGTCAATTTAATATCATTGCTAGCATCTAGCGTTTTCTTGAAGAAGTCTAAATCTACATTACCCTCGCCTATATCAAACAGCATCCCCATCATTAATCTTATTTGATGTCTCTTAAAACCTTTACCGCTTACGCGAAAGGCAAAACTTTCCTTGGGAAAAAAATTTGCTGTATATAGTTCGTTTGGCTCTATTAGAGAAGAAGATATATTACCTATAGTCTTTGTCTCTGGATTGGGCTTATACGCATAAGACCTAAAATCATGTTCTCCTTCAAATAATCCCGCAGCCTCTTTCATCAACTCAATATCAAGTGATCCAGCGATATTAATCATGAAAGGTGCAGCAAAGGGATGATTTTTTTCTCCGTAAGAAAATAAATAAACATACTCCTTAGCTATAGGAGCATCCATTACATTAAATTTCTTGTCTACTTGAGTTATCTCAAGGCATCGTATATCTTGAGGTAAATTATCATTAAGAAGCGTGAGAAATCCATCTTCAGGGAGCGGACTATCATTTAAAAATAACTCAACATAAGCCACATTTGCCGAAACCTTTGCATCTGTTCTTCCAGAAGCAAGTAGTTTAAAGTTTTTACGATCTAATACATATGAAAAAGTACGTTCCATCATACGTTCTACAGTAAGAACGTCTGGCTGTTTCTGCCAGCCATGATAACGAAATCCTAAATATTGAATCTTAAGAAGGTAATAAAAGCGCTTGTCAAACATTCTTCAAAAGTAATAGCCTTACACCAATTAAAGTTTGATAGTTAAAAAATAATTGTAAATTAAAACACAACTATTTAAAAACCAATCTCTATGACGACTTCACAAAAACCCTCTACGCTATTTTGGGTAATAGCAATTGTATTACTCCTTTGGAATTTTATGGGAGCCAGTGCTTTTATAGTAGACAACTTCTTTACAGATACACTCGCTAGTACTTATAATGAGGAACAAATGGCTGCTATAAATGCAACACCTATATGGTCAAAAATATTATACGGTATTTCAACAATAGGCGGTCTCCTTGCAGCTATATTACTGATTACTAGAAAAACAAAAGCTGTTCAAGCATATGCTATATCTCTTATTGCTGTAATTATACATACAGTTTACAATATAGGTTTTGCAGGTGCTATGGAGCTTTTTGGTGTGGGGGAAGGACTCATATTTCCACTTATCATTATTGTACTCGCGATTTTTGAATATTGGTGGAGTCGTTATAGCGCATCAAAAGGTTGGCTCAAATAAGCCCCAACGCAAATCATTTAAAGAGCTATCCCAATTATTGCGGTAGCTCTTTTTGTTTGTTATGGATTCATAATCAGTATTTTTAACATATGAAGCATATCAATGGATTTTTAGCTACGCCACCACTTTGGACGCAAACAGCATTTGGCCTTTCCCAGTTTGAAATGCCTAGCATAAATCTTTCTACGTTTGTTACGCAGCCTATTCCCTCAAAACTTAGATTAGGTCATCAAATCGAGTATATATTCAAACAACTCTTAGAACACACAGAGCGCTATAAAGTACTGGCACACAACATTCAGATTTTACGAGATAAGAATACTATTGGAGAATTAGATTTTATAGTAGAAGACCGCTTTCGCGAAAGCAAAAAGATCCACATTGAGCTCACCTACAAATTCTACATTCTGGATGACACGATTAAAGAGCCTCTACATAGACTTGTAGGACCCAATAGAAAAGATAGTTTTTTTACTAAAATGGAAAAAACGAGAGATAAACAGCTACCTCTTGTATTCACTCCAGAAGGGCGCACTACCCTCTCCTCCCTTGATATTAATCCTGACGAATTAGAGCAACAAACCTATTTTCTAGCACAACTTTTTAAACCTTACGGCCAGCTATCACCTACTATTGAGCCACTCAACGAGCAGTGCGTTGTTGGGTATTGGATACGTATGGAGGGTTTCAACACCAGTGATTTTAAGAAATACTCTTTTTATATCACACTCAAAAATGAGTGGCTGCATGAGCCTCATCTTGAGAGAACTTATATAAAGCACGAGGATGTACTTACATCTATAGCCGAAAAACATAACCATAAAAGAGCACCGCTATTATGGATAAAAAAAACAAGTGGAATTATAGAAAAATGCTTCGTGGTTTGGTGGTAAAATCAGTAATACTTAAGTTTAATGGGCTATTGTAAAACGCTTTACGGCAATTACTTTGTAAAATGTATTACAAACGCATTAAAAACTAAGCATTATATATCGTTATTTCAAAATTAAATTAATTCATATTGAAAAAACATCCATTTGATCCTTCCATAAAACATCAACTTATTATAGCCTTAGGCATGGCTTTATGGATTTTTACATTTCTATATTTTACAGAGCCACTTGATGTTTCTCAGCTACATGATAGTGAACGTCTGTTTATCTTATCACTTTATGGTCTTCTTGGCGCACTTTGCTATGTAACCATACTTCCATTTCAATACTGGTTATTAAAAAAAACTAATAATCAATGGTTACTTATTAATGAGATAAGCTTTTTTCTTGTGTTTGTTATTTGGTCATTTGTCGTGATGCGTAGTTTTTACATGTATGTCGTAGTACGTGGCGAACCTAATCCGTACTCTCTTTACTATTATCTAACTTCTATTTTTCTTCCAGCAGTTCTTACCATTTTCCCTATAGTTCTCATAGGTCGTTTTGGTTTTGGAAAGTATAAACAAAAGCAAATTGAAGAACAAAAAATAGAAATAAAAGGTGATGGCAATTATGAAGGAATCAGATTATTCCTATCAGATTTAATAGCACTAGAAGCGTCAGATAATTATGTAGAAATTCATTTTCAAGATAATGGCTCGTATAGAAAACAATTAATTAGAGCTCGATTATCTCACCTAGAAAAATCACTACCTAGTATGATGAGAACGCACCGCTCTTATTTAATAAATCCATCGCATTTTTTATCCTACAAAACAGAATCTGGTAAGTTAGGTCTCGTACTCTCCCATGAAATTTTTATACCTGTGTCAAAATCTTTTGCACTTAGCACAAAAGAAGCCTTAAATTTTACCACAAACTAAGGGCATCTCACCCCAAAGCACTGTGTTTATTGAGATTGTTGATTTTGTAATTCTAGATTTGTTTCATCAAGTATTTAGAATTAATCTTTAAAATCATCTATTATGAAAACACTTATCACACTTTCAATAGCCGTATTTTTTCTTTTTTCCACTTTCGCGAAAGCGCAATCCACTCAAACCTGCAACTGCGTAGAGGAACTCTCTTTCATTAATAAACAAATAAAAGAAATGACTTCTTTTAAGAAACAAATGAAAGGAAATAAACTCTCAGAGTACACAACTACCTTAAATCAATTAGAGCGAGAAGTAACTACACAAATGAGTGTGACAGATTGCTTTTCTAAGCTCAATGCGCTACTATCTGTTATAAAGGATAAACATGCTCACATACGTCATATGAAGCCTGTAATCACTTCCGAAATAGTAGACCAAGATGTTGAATTAGAGCTTTTTCGCGAAAGCGAACTATTTAAAAATCATCCTAAGAGTAATATGAGCGTTGAAGAACTCACAGCAGAATTATCAGCGAAGTCTTTTGAAAGTCTAGAAGGCATTTATGAGAAAAAGGAATCTATGACCGTAGGCATTATTAAGAAAGGTGATGCTTATGAAGGAGTTGTCCTTACCTCTAATAATAAAGGCTGGATCCCTGGACAGATTGCTTATAGAATTACGCCAAATGGAGAAAATATGTATGATGTACTTACAAGCGATATTCCTGGCGGAAAGTTAAGATATGTGAGAGGACTTCTATATTCTAACGGACGCTTATGGCATCTTAAAAAAGAAGCTACTAATGTGATTTCTGAGGTTAAGGAAGACCAAATAGATTGGGAATTTAAACAACTTACACCAGACACGCAGTATGTATATATGGGGACATTTTCAAATAATAGTAAAAATGTAGCCGCTTTTAATAAGTTTTATGAGGAAACAAAAGATAAGTTTACTGCAAAAAATATTATCGTAGATCTACGTGATAATTCTGGAGGTAATTCTAAATATTCAGATCCATTTTATAAAATCTTTAAAAAGAACAAAATGAATGTTTACGTCGTTACAAACTTCTGGTGTGGAAGTAATGGCGAGCAATTTACTCTCAAGCTGAAAGGATTAAAAAACGCAAAACATCTAGGCCAACGAACCTATGGCGCCCTTGCTTATGGTTCTAATTATGGGAATCTAATAAACTCCCCATCCGGTCAATTTGCAATTTACCCTACAGATATGAATTTTCATAAATTTATCAATTATGAATATGTAGGCGTACAACCAGAAATCAAATTAAGTTTTGATAAGGACTGGATTACTCAAACCTTAGATATTATTGAAAATAACAACTAATTAAGTGTGATAGCTGGTCAACTGGAGAAGTAGTATTATTGCTACTTCTCCATTGATTTTTTATTTATGTCTAGAGATAAGTGTTTTCTCTACATCACGTAAGTGGAAACCTTTTGCTTGTAGCAATACCATAATGTGAAAAAGAAGATCTGCACTTTCATTTAAGAATAAGTGATCATTATCATCTTTTGCTTCTATTACAACCTCTACTGCTTCTTCTCCTACTTTTTGAGCTACCTTATTGATACCGCTATTAAATAGTGATGCAATGTATGAATCTGCGTTGTCCTTATTATTCCAACGATCTTCTATAATTTCTTCTAGCTGTGTTAAGAAGCTGAAGTTACTTTTATTGCTTTCTCCCCAGCAGGTATCTGTTCCTTTGTGACACGTAGGTCCTTGTGGTGTTACCTGGATAAGCAGTGCATCATTATCACAATCGTTCTTGATGTTATCTAGCAATAAGTAATTCTTAGTCTCCTCTCCCTTTGTCCATAGACGTTGCTTAGAGCGACTAAAGAATGTTACTTTATTTGTAGCAATTGTTTTCTCGTATGCCTCATTATTCATAAAACCTAGCATCAAGACATTCTTAGTTCTTGAATCTTGAATGATTGCTGGTACGAGACCATTCTCGTATTTTTTAAAATCTATTTCCATTACTTTTTTTTATGAACGAGTGTTATGATCTCATCGCTATTCCTTGCGAAGTTAACTCTTGTTTTAAATCTGTTATTTCTATTTCTTTAAAGTGAAACACACTTGCCGCTAGTGCTGCATCTGCTTTCCCTTCTATAAAAGTATCTGCAAAGTGTTGCTTGTTTCCCGCGCCACCACTTGCGATTATTGGTATGTTTAAACTTTCAGAGAGTCTTGCTAGTGCTTCATTTGCAAATCCATCTTTAGTACCATCATTATCCATTGATGTAAATAAGATTTCTCCTGCTCCACGAGTTTCTACCTCTTTTGCCCAATCAAAAAGATTTAGTTCTGTAGGTACTTTTCCGCCTACTAAATGTACTATCCACTCGCCATCTATAAACTTTGCATCTATAGCTACTACGATACACTGTGAGCCAAATTTTGCTACCAGTTCATTTATTAATTCTGGTCTTTTTACGGCACTAGAATTAATAGAAACTTTATCGGCGCCATTTTGTAGTAAGATATCTACATCTTCTACAGATGAGATTCCTCCTCCTACTGTAAATGGGATATTTACCTGTGATGCTACTCGCAATACTAGGTCTGCAAGGGTCTTACGACGTTCTTCTGTTGCAGATATGTCTAAAAAAACTAGCTCATCTGCACCAGTATTAGAGTACAGCTTTGCAAGCTCTACTGGATCTCCAGCATCACGCAAGTTTACAAAGTTAGTTCCTTTTACAGTTCTACCATTTTTAATATCAAGACAAGGGATAATTCGTTTTGTAATCACGCGGAACGTCTAAAAGATTAGTAATTAAGGTTGCAAATTTAAATAAAAGTGCCGCTACTACCCCACAAAATGAAAACTGCTTTTCCCAAAGATTGCCAAAATGTACCTCACATTCATAAACTCCTATTAAAACTGTGATAATGTGATGTTAACTAGTAAATCATCACTCCATCAATCAATTACTTTTAACTTCTAAATAATAAAACGAATAAGTTATGATTAAGATTATAGGAGTAATAGCGTTAATTGCAGGTGCCATTATGTTAGTACTTGGTGTTATGGGAATTTTTGGAAGTTTGAGCACAGGGATGAGCCCGTGGGCATTTACAATACTTGGTGTAGTATTTTTCTTTGCAGGCATCTCATTACTTAAACATAGAAAAGATACAGACGCAATTGCATCTGAAAAATAAACAAAGCAAAAAATGGTGTAAATTAGTACTTCAAAACATCCATTATGACAGTACGACCATTCCACCTTGCTATTCCCGTAGATGACGTAGAGAAAGCAAGAGTTTTTTATAGAGATATTTTAAATCTACCTGAAGGCCGCAGTAGCGATCATTGGGTAGATTTTAATTTTTTTGGGCACCAACTTGTAATACATTATAAAGAAAAATCTACCGTAGATGAAGTTCACAATGAGGTAGATGGTAAAGCAGTTCCCGTCCCACATTTTGGAGTGGTTTTAGAATGGAATCAATTTCAAAAATTTGCTGAGGAAATTGCACCCCACGTAACTTTTGTAATAGCTCCTTATACACGCTTTGAAGGACTTGTAGGAGAGCAATCAACAATGTTTTTTTATGACCCTTGCGGTAATGCTTTAGAATTTAAAGCTTTTAAAGACGATTCTCAAATCTTTGCAACATAATATATGCAATCAATAAAACCTGGATTACTTAGACAAGCCTTTGTTATTTTCCTAATCATACTATTAGGATGGCTTATTTTTAAAGAAATGGCAACGTATCTTTCAGGTGTTCTGGGAGCAATCACGCTATTTGTATTGATGCGTAAATGGCAAGGATATCTTGTAAAAAAACGTAAGTGGAATCCAGGTATAGCAGCAGGATTATTGATGACTGCATCTTTTCTCGTAATCCTCCTCCCTATCGCTGGGCTAGTACTTATGCTTACCTCAAAAATAAGTAAGGCAGTAGAAAATAGCGGGAAAGTCATAGATATTGTAAAAACGCAATTATCTTCTCTAGAGACTAGGTTTGGGATGGATCTCGCTAGTTCGATAGATACAAGTTCCATTACAGAATGGGTTAGTAATAATCTTCAAGGCCTCGTAGGAAGCACGTTTAATATATTTATCGCTATAGGGATCATGTACTTCATGCTTTACTATATGCTCACTAATAGGAGAACATTTAGAGAATCACTTTTAGAGTACATTCCACTTAGTGACAAAAACTTAAAATTAATAGGAAAAGACAGTGTAGATCTAGTAAAATCTAATGCCATTGGTATTCCGCTGGTTGCACTGCTGCAAGGTGTGGTCGCTCTCATCGGATTCCTGATTCTAGGTGTAGAAGATCCATTTTTTTGGTTTGCAATAGTAACCGTAGGATCTATGATTCCATTTGTAGGGACCGCTTTAGGTGTAATTCCAGTATGTATTATCCTATATGCGGCTGGTGATGTTTGGCAGTCTATAGTGCTTGCCTTATACGGTATTATCGTCGTGGGATCTACAGATAATTTATTTAGACTAGTGATACAGCAACGTCTCGCAGATGTCCATCCGCTAGTAACTATTATCGGAGTTATTGTGGGTGTGCCGCTTTTTGGTTTTATAGGCTTAATCTTCGGCCCTATTGTAGTGAGTATTTTTCTACTTATTGTAAAAATTTACAAGCAAGAGTACGGTAAAGAGGTTCATGAGAAAGAAAAAGAAGTACTATAACTACCTACTAGTATTTGTTTTACGCTTTCGCGAAAGCGTAACTTAGAGAACATTCTTTGAGTTTTATTCAAAATTCCTATCTTTCACTTCCCAAAGCAAACCATCACTACATGCAAATACTAGGCATAGACATAGGCGGAACCGGAATTAAAGGAGTTCCCGTAAATCTTGAAACTCAAGAATATCTAGGAGAACGTTTTAGAATAGATACACCACGTCCCGCAAAACCCAAGGCTATTGCACAGTGCGTACAAGAACTTGTAGAACATTTTAATTGGACTGGTCCCATAGGTGTAGGTTTTCCTACAGTAGTGGTAGATGGTAAGGCCATGGCTTACGGCAATATGCATAAAAGCTGGCAGGGTGTTCAAATAGACGAACTTTTTACCGAAAAAACAGGACTTCCATGCTCTGCCATAAATGATGCAGATGCAGCAGGCCTTGCAGAAGTAAGATATGGCGCAGGAAGGAATTTAAAAGGTCTTGTTGCTGTGATTACAGTAGGAACTGGAATTGGTTCTGGCTTGTTTTATAATGGCCAGCTCATCCCTAATTTTGAATTAGGTCGTTTACCATACAAGAAAAAGCCTATTGAACAATATGCAGCAAACTCTGTGCGCAAAGCAGAAGACTTGACTTACAAGGAATGGGCAGAGCGTTTTAATTTTTTCTTAAAAAATGTAGAGTTAATTTGTACTCCTAACCACTATATTATAGGTGGTGGCATAAGCAAACACATGGAGGAATTTGAAAAATATCTTACTACAGATATCCCTATTGTCGCTGCCAAAACCAAAAATCATGCAGGTATTATAGGAGCAGCTTGTGGGTATCTTGATAAAATGGAACGTAAGTAATATCAATTTTCATTTACTAGTAGTAATTTTTTGAGTTAACACTTCTCACGTGCGAGCACGATTTCTTTTGTTTACTTTTAAAGCGTAACAACTTTAAATCGACCAACAGAATGCGTTTATTACTTACACTTACTACCCTACTATTAAGTTGCCTTAACACACTTGCTCAAACTGGCAGTGTAGATATGGATTATTACCTTCCTAAAGATGTAACTTATGATCAATCTATTCCTACACCAGAAAGCATTATAGGCTATACGCCTGGAGAGTGGCACGTAAGTCATGATAAACTTTCTGAGTACATGCGCACACTCGCAGCTGCTAGTGATAGAATTACAATAGAAAACAGAGGCAAAACTTTTGAGGGTCGCCCTATTCTTTTACTTACAATAACTTCTCCTAGCAATCACAACAACCTAGAAGCGATACGCGCAGAGCATGTAAAACTTACAGAAAACGGAAGCAGTTCTTTAAATACTAGTGATATGCCTATCGTAGTATATCAAGGACTATCTATACATGGTAATGAACCTTCTGGGGCAAATGCTGGACTTGTAGCTGCCTACTATCTTGCCGCTGCACAAGGCCCTAAAATCGATGATTTACTTAAGAACACAGTCATCCTTTTTGATCCCTCCTTTAATCCAGACGGTTTACAACGATTTGCATACTGGGCAAATACTAATAAGAGTATAAACATCAATCCTGATCCACAAGATCGTGAATATAATGAGGTATGGCCTGGCGGACGTACTAACCACTACTGGTTTGACATGAACCGCGACTGGCTTCCTGTACAACTTCCAGAATCTCGTGCTCGCATCAATACCTTTCATAACTGGTATCCTAATATTCTTACAGATCACCACGAGATGGGATCTAACAGTAGTTTTTTCTTCCAGCCAGGAATACAATCACGTACACACCCACTCACGCCTGCTTTAAACCAAGAGCTCACAAAACAAATAGGTAATTACCACGCAGCAGCACTAGATAAAATAGGTAGCTTCTACTACACAGAAGAAAGCTTTGATGATTTTTACTATGGAAAAGGATCTACATTTCCAGATATAAATGGAGGAATTGGGATTCTTTTTGAACAAGGGAGTAGCCGCGGCCACGCTCAAGAAACAGAAAATGGATTACTAGAATTTAAATTTACTATACGTAATCAGTTTACTGCTATCTTATCCACATTAGAAGCAGCGCAAGGAATGCGTTCAAAATTATTAGACTATCAGCGCGATTTCTTTAATAACGCTCGAGGCGAAAAAGCGAATGGTGCTTACGTTTTTGGGAGTGAAAAAGATGCAAGTAGCTCTTATCACCTTGCTGAAATACTAAAGCGTCATAAAATTAAAGTGCATGAAGTAGCCAAAGACTTTACCGAAGGTAATAGCAACTTCAAAAAAGGAATGAGCTATATGGTTCCAAAAAACCAAAGACAAAGCCGCCTGATAAAGGCAATGTTTGAAAAACGTACTACGTTTCAAGACAGTTTGTTTTATGATATTAGTGCATGGTCTTTCCCACTAGCATTTGGTGTAGACTTCTCAGAAAATGCATCGTTAAATAATGCAGGTAATGAGATTCAAGAACTATCTATGAAACCAACGCCTGCCGTAGCTTCAAGTACCTATGCGTACTTGATGGAATGGCATGACTACTATACTCCAAAGGCACTTAACAGTATCTTAAATAAAGGAATAAGAGCAAAAGTAGGTATGGAGCAATTCACCCTAGAAGGTGCTACTTATGATTATGGGACTATTATGATTCCGGTGCAAAATCAATCATTGAATCCGCAAGAGTTAAATGCCTTTATAAATAAGGTAGCTCAAGATGCACATGTAACTATCAAATCTGTGAGCACCGGACTTACACAAGGAATAGATCTCGGTAGTAATCAGTTTAGAGCGCTTAAGCCTGCAAAAGTTGCCATTATTGTAGGAGAAGGCATTAACCCGTACGATGCAGGAGAAATCTGGCATCTATTTGATACACGTTATAATATGCGTATCACAAAACTCGACACTAAGAGTTTAGGACGCACAGACCTATCTCAATACACAGATATCATTCTACCTAATCTCTGGGGAAGCGCTATAGATAAAGGCACTACAGAAGATATTAAACAATGGGTACGCGATGGTGGTACACTTATAGGATATAAAAATGTAGCCAACTGGTTCAAGGGTAATAAAATGCTGAATATTTCTTTTGAGGAAACTAAAAATCCTGCTAAGAATGTGAGCTTTGAGCAGCGCAGAGATTTTAGCGGTGCGCAAGTAATAGGAGGAGCAATCTTTGAAGCAAAGCAAGATAGATCTCACCCTATTAATTTTGGATATACAGGAGATAAGGTTTCCTTGTTTAGAAACACTACTATTTTTGTAAAAGCAGACTCTACTAGTTATAAAAACCCTATCCAGTATACTAAGACTCCTTTACAAGCTGGTTATATTTCCAAAATTAACCTAAAAGCAATTCCAGAAACTAGACCTTTTGTACATCAAAGTACTGGACGTGGAGAGGTGATTTTATTTACAGATAATACAAACTTTAGAGCATTCTGGTATGGTACCAATAAATTATTAATGAACGCTATCTTCTTTGGTAGCGAGATGTAATCGTAATATTTAATTTATTTTTAAAACATATCTGTCAAAATGAAAATAGATCTTTCTAATAAAACCTCTAACCAACTTCGCTCTAATCTTAACTTGATTACAGTGATTATTGTTGCCTTGCTTATCGTAATATCATTTCTAATTGGTATCTCGATTTACGGGATTACTACAAGAGAAGACTCAAATTCTTTTATAGCTACACTGGTAGTTGGTATTTCTTGCTTGGGTACAGTTCCATTGCAGTTTATTATAAGAGGGGCTATCAAAAAAGAATTGAAATCAAGAGGAGAGATTGTATAAACGTTACGCTTTCGCGAAAGCGTAATCAACTCAATTATTTTTATAACTTTACACATAGTATGATATTAATCACAACATATACATTCATCTCGTGTGCAACGCTGCGCCAGACTTGATATGTTGTCACTATATGATTATAAAGAGTAACAATACAAAAGAGTCCGGCCACCACGCTGGACTCTTTACTTTTATGGTCTAGCGTAGGACTTTACCATCTAATCTATCGTTTATGAAAACACTACTACGCAACTATACAAATACTTTTAAAGGACTATCTAGAGAAATCTGGTGGCTATCGCTCATCACATTGATAAACAGAGCGGGCGCGATGGTGATTCCCTTTCTCTCTATTTATTTAAATAAAGATCTTCATTTTAGCCTACCAGATGTTGCATGGATTATGACGTCTTATGGTCTTGGTTCTTTTGCGGGAGCATGGCTAGGTGGTAAATTGTGTGACGTAATAGGTTATTATAAAGTCATCCTTTTAAGTTTAATTTTTACTGGAATAAACTTTTTATGGGTAATGCATGTAGAGACTTTCTGGGTAATGTGCTTTTCATTTTTTATCCTCATGGCACTAGCAGATATGGGGCGTCCTGCGTTCTTTGTAGCGCTTAGTGCCTACTCAAAACCAGAAAATAAAACACGCTCGCTTACCCTCATAAGACTTGCTATTAATCTAGGTTTTTCTGTAGGGCCCGCTGTGGGAGGAATTCTTATTGCCACTGCAGGATATGATGCGCTATTCTATGTAGACGGCTTGACGTGTCTCTTTGCTGCTATCCTGATGACTCAAGTATTAAATCCTAAAAAAACAAAGGAACTTGATAAAGAAGTCATGATTGAAAATCCTAAAAAGCCTTTACTTGACACGCCTTATGTGCTGTTTCTCGTTGCGCTTGCGTTATTTGGGATTGTCTTTGTACAATACTTTTCGACAGTGCCATTATATTATAAAGATGAATATAAACTTGGTGAGGATGCCATAGGACTTATTCTTGCTCTTAACGGTATTTTGATTGTAGTGTTTGAAATGCCACTCATTGCCTGGATGGAAAAGAAAAACCTCTCTAACGTACAAAGCACCATCTTGGGATTACTCATGACAGGTGCTAGTTTTGTGTTACTACTATGGGAAACATGGGTAGGCATTATAGTCATTGGGATGATTATCGCAACCTTTGGGGAGATGATATCGTTTCCCTTTAGTAATAAATTTGCTTTAGATCGCTCTAAGTTAGGAAGACAAGGCGCATACATGGGCGTTTACAGCATGTCATTTTCGGTAGCGCATATTTTTGGGCACAATAGTGGTATGCAAATCACAGAAGCATTTGGTTTTCAAACAACGTGGATATTTTTGATAGGACTCACGCTTATCGCTTGGCTATTGTTATATATTGTTAAGCGCATGCTTGCAAATGAAACACCGCCAGAACCTGTATCTTTAACTTCAAAATAAGATTTATGAGAATTATTATTATCATTTTAAGTGCCCTTTTGGTACAAGCATGCAATACTAATAAAGACGATCAAAAGTCATTACAAGAGCATATTACAAATGAAAATAACGCTTTCGCGAAAGCGCAACCTGTATTAGATACATCTAGGTATAACGTAGCTTTCTTAATTATGGATGGCACTTTTAATACGGAACTCACTGCACCGTTTGATATTTTTCAGCACACGATTTACAGAGATAGTATTAAGGCAATGAATGTGTTTACAGTTGCAAATACACTGGATCCTATTAGAACATTTGAAGGTATGTACCTCCTACCCGATTTTGATTATACGCAAGAAGATATGCCTAAGATTGACATTCTAGTAATCCCTAGCGCAGAGCATCACCTAGATACAGATCTAGATGATGAGGCGATGATTTCTTTTGTTCAGAAAGTAGATAAAGAAGCTCTTTTTATGACTTCTCATTGTGATGGTGCTTTTGTGCTTGCACAGGCAGGACTTCTCGATGATAAAGTTTCTACTACTTTCCCGAGTGATATAGATAAAATGAGAGCTAAGTTTCCAGCCCTTGATATTAGAAAAGAAACCCTATTTGTTCACGACGGAAAATACATCACCTCTGCTGGTGGTGCCAAAAGTTTTGAGGCTGCGCTTTACCTTACAGAACACTTATATGGTGCAGAAATAGCACGTTCACTAGCAGGAGGATTAGTGATAGACTGGAATCTAGATACCGTCCCACACACGATTATTGACTAAAAAAAGCGCTATGAAAGAACAAAATATAAATACTATAATATTTGATCTAGGCGGTGTACTTATAGACTGGAGTCCAGAATACGTTTATCTCAAAGAATTTAGAGGAGATCGAGCAAAGATGGATTGGTTTCTCAATCACGTTTGCGCATGGGACTGGAATGTAAACCAAGATGCTGGTTATTCTCTAGAGAAAGCTACACAAGAACGCATAGCAATGTTTCCAGAATATGAAAGGCTTATAAAAATGTATTATGGCCGATGGGAAGAAATGCTCGGTTTTCCTCATGAAGGCACGCTACAGATTCTTAAAGAACTTATAGATAATCCCGACTATAGAGTGCTTGCACTTACTAACTGGAGTGGTGAGACATTCCCTATTGCGCTTAAAAAGTTTCCTTGGTTGCAATGGTTTGAAGGAATTCTAGTCTCTGGTGATGAGGGAACTCGCAAACCTTTTAAAGATGTCTATGATCTTATGCTAGATCGTTATAAGATTGAGCCGTCTCAAGCTATATTTATAGATGATAGTCTGAAAAATATCCAAGGTTGCGAAGTGGCTGGAATAACAGGTATTCATTTTACAGATGCACAAACACTTGCGGTCCAACTTAGATCAAAAGGAGTGCACGTAACACTACTAGAAAAATAACTATTACATATGATTAAAATATATCACAATCCTCGCTGTTCAAAGAGCAGACAAGGTCTAGCTTTGCTAGAAGAGTCCGGAAAAGAATTTGAAGTAATTAAATATCTTGATAATCCTCTTTCTGAAACAGCGCTTACATCTCTTATTGATATGCTTGATATAGCTCCTATGGAACTCGTAAGAAAAGGCGAAGCTATCTGGAAAGAAAACTATAAAGGAAAAGAACTTAGCGATACGGATGTTGTAGCCGCTATGTCTCAACATCCTAAATTAATAGAGCGTCCCATTGTAGTTCTCGGAAAAAAGGCCGTTATTGGACGACCTCTAGAAAATATAGAAAAGCTCTTGAGCTTATAATTTTAAAAATAAATATTATGAAAATAATTATCGCATTAGTACTCTTTGCCTTTGTTGGAATGTCAAATGTTCAAGCACAAAGCCCTAGCATAAGTACTACAAATACAGAAAAAGTAAGTGAGATTGACATGCTTGCACAGAAACTCAATCTTAGCTCAGAACAAGTAGCAAATATTTCTAAAACTATAAAAGCATTTAAATCTACAGAAGATAGACTTAGAGCTGGAGGTCTTAGCGCTGCAGATAAAAAAGAAGAGCTTGCTAAACTTGCCAAACGTAAAGATGGTAACATGCAAACGTTTTTAACTAAAGAGCAATATGCTATATACAGCAGTCTGAAAAAACAGTAATTAAAAACTACGTTATAATAACATCCAGATGTTCAAGCATCTGGATGTTCTGTTTTACAACAGCTTGTTATCATCATATCTGGAAAGTCAGGATATACATCATTGTTACGTATAATTATGTTACCTTGACTCACTCATAAAACTAAACGACTCTGTGAGTCCCAATCCCTTTAAAATTATAGGCGTAGGCGCCACCTTCTCTCCTAACCTCAAAGCAAATTTGTATGAGGCTGCTAGACTATGTCTTCATTTTAATGCAACGTTAGTAGTGATTCACGTAGGTGATCATACAGATGAGAAACATCAATCTTTTGAGAAATTACTCACTAGTTTTCATCAAGAAGGTCTTAAATCTGAAATAGTATTTAAGCCTGGAGACCCTGTTAAAGTGATGATAGAAGCTGCCAGTACTTTAAAGATTGATTTACTCATTGTTGGTGCGCTTCAAAGAGAAAATTTTGTCAATTACTACTTAGGGTCTATTGCCAGAAAAATAACGCGAGGTGCCTCTTGCTCTGTGCTCTTACTTATCAATCCCTCTGTTACACGTATTCCGTGTAAACATGTGGTAGTAAATGGGCTTGAAGACCCCAAAACAGAACAAACCATAACCACTGCCTTTTTCGTTGCTCACGGTCTGAGTGCAGATAAAATGACCATTGTAGAAGAAATTACTGAGAACGAAATTCACGTAAATGTAGATGATGATACCTCACTACGCCGAGCAAATATTGCTAAGGAAAAACTGCGTAGACGAGAAGAAAGCAGAGTACAGCAAATTATAAATAAAGTGCCTCAAGAAATACAGCAACGTGTAGATGCAAGGTCTCAAGCCATTTTTGGTAAACGAGGATACTCCATCGGTCATTATGCGGAGGTCGTAAGAGCAGATTTATTAATCATGAACGCCCCATCAAAAACATCATTTTGGGATCGTTTATTTCCACATGATATTGAGCATATTCTCACAGAACTCCCTACAGATGTTTTAATTGTACGATGAGTCCAAAAGAGAATTCTATAAATAATTTTTTTAAAACGCTTCCGCGAAATATTTTTTCGGGATTTGTAGTTAGTCTTATCGCACTACCATTAGGTTTAGGACTTGCAATGGCTAGTGAGGCTCCACCTATCTCAGGAATTATAACTGCTGTTGTAGGAGGAATATTAGTATCCATACTTGGCGGAAGTAATGTAACTATCACAGGACCTGGGAATGGTCTTGTGGGAGTAGTACTCATAGCAATTACAGCCCTAGGATTAGAAAGCACCTATGCTGCTATTATTTGTTCTGGTGGACTACTTATGTTATTGGGTTTTCTGCGTATGGGAAAACTAGCAGATTTCTTTCCATCTTCTGCGATACAAGGAATGCTAGCCGCCATCGGTCTTATTATCCTAGGAAAGCAGTTCCACATCATGCTCGGGAATAAAATTACACGTGACGGGAGCATTGACTATCTACTTGAAATCCCAAATTCAATTATTGGCGTTTTCAGTTATACAGATACAGGACTCATCTTTGCCGCTATCTTTGGCGTAGGAAGTCTTGCAATCATGATTTTTTATGGAAAAATCAGGAATAAATATTTACAACTCGTTCCTGCACCTATGTGGATCGTATTACTTTCTATAGGTTTTAGTTACTATTATGAATTGGTTCTAGGTTTACCTAACCCTATTGCTCAAGAATATATGATAAGTGGTATCCCAGCACTAGGAGATATCGTAGAGGATTTACCAATACCTAATTTTGGGTCTGTTGGGACATTTACCTTTTGGACAAGTGTCTTGTCACTTACCCTCATCGCAAGTATAGAATCGTTGCTTAGTATAAAAGCAGTAGATAAGCTAGATCCCCTCAAACGTAGGTCAAATATTAATCGTGACCTCAAGGCCTTAGGTCTTGCGACTGTAGGCTCTGGGTTTCTAGGAGGTCTTAATGTAGTTACTGTAATTGCTAGAAGTTCTGTAAATGTAAACAATGGTGGTACTAATAGAAGTGCCAACTTTAGCCACGCTACATTCTTAGTCATTTTTATCGCATTATTTAGTACTCAACTTACGCGTATTCCCTTGCCGGCTTTAATGGCTATTCTTGTGTATACAGGATATAAGCTTGCATCACCTTTAGTTGTGAGAAAGATGTTTACTATTGGTAAAGAGCAAGTACTTATTTTCTTTGTAACATTACTAACTACGTTGTTTGTTGATCTTATATCTGGTATTCTAGCAGGTATTGTCATCACATTTATCATTCATATTCTTTTAAATAAAAGCACAGGCCTATTTCTTAGAAATATGTTTAAGCCTAACGTGTTGATGTTCCAAGAAACGGGAGACAAAGGAGGGAGCAACTATTATGTGAGTGTAAAACACTTTTGTACCTTTTTAAACTTTTACAAACTCAAACAAAAGCTCGAAGCTATTCCTGAGAGTCAGGACGTGGTGGTAGATTTTTCAAAATGTAGCTTTGTAGATCACACAGTCATGGAGAATCTTCACGACTTTCAAGAAGTATTCAGTAAAAAAGGCGGGCACTTTGAGGTTGTAGGCCTCGATATGCATGATACAGACTCTGCACATCCTTTTGCACTACGCAAAATGATAACAGTGCCTAAGATGTTTACAAAGAGTAAAACCAAACGCCAAGTATCACTTGAAGAACTTGCTCAAAGCTATAATCTAGAATATCATCCAGAAAAAAATGAAGATGTTCATGAGCTTACAGATTTCCTTTATTTCCAAACAAAACATATAAATCACTCATATAACGAGTTTAAGGATGATGATAATGTGCTGCATCTCTTTGATATTATTTACTCAGAAGGAGAGTTTATAGCACAAGGAACGGTACGCTCAACTATGATCACCATAGACTTGCCTACTCCTATTCCATCGTTTACAATAGATAAAGAAGGATTTTTAGAAAAGTTTTATGCAATCACTGGGTGGAATGACATCAACATTGATGGTCACACAGACTTTTCTAATCGATTCTTTTTATTAGGAGAAAACGAGTATGCCATTAAGAGTTTCTTTTCTAATGAGCTTATTCATTTCTTAGAGAGCAATCCTTATTACCACATAGAATCAAAAGGAGATCAGCTACTTATTTTTAACAAAGAGCGACCTGCCACGATTAAAGAAATTAAAGCGTTGCTGGACTATGCTAGAAGATTACAGCAAGTTATCCATAACATTACTGGAGAACTTCTAGCGGTTATTTAAAACAACAAAGCCATCCTTACGGGATGGCTTTGTTGTTCTATAAAGCATAATACTTATGCATCTTTATGCATAAAAGATTGTTTTGCTAGCAATACCTCCTCTGTTTCTACATGCTCATCATCCGGCACACAGCAATCTACTGGACATACTGCAGCACATTGTGGCTCGTCATGAAAACCTTTACACTCGGTACACTTATCTGGAATGATATAGTAAATCTCATCACTCACAGGTTGTTGTGCTTCATTTGCATCTACTTCTTTTCCGTTAGGTAAGACAACATTTCCTTCTAGGTCTGTTCCATCTGCATAGCGCCAGTCATCTGCGCCTTCGTAAATGGCAGTGTTAGGACACTCAGGCTCGCAAGCTCCACAGTTTATACATTCGTCTGTTATGATAATTGCCATAGTTTTCTTTTTGGGTAACTTTGCACAAAAATAACGCCTAGATACCGATTTGCCAAAACCTATGACACTTCAACTACGAATTAACGCTTTTATTGAGCTAGGAAAATTTTTAAGTCAGTTTACACGTGACTCAATTGCCCAAAAAGAAGGAGTATTACACAATGATCTCTTCTTTGACGGAATGCAGCATCAGTTTAAACTAGCCAGCGAAAACAACGGCTGGTTCACTAAAGAAAATATACTCTTCGCTTTAGAAGGCTGGGCACAGTCACTTACTCAAGAAAAACTTACTGAGTGGCTTGATGGGTACGATACCGCTTTCGCGAAAGCGCAACCACAACAAACCGTTGCCGTAATCATGGCAGGTAATATCCCATTAGTAGGCTTTCATGACTTTATGTGCGTATTAATTGCTGGGCATAAATTTGTAGGAAAACAATCGTCTAATGATAAGCACCTCCTACCCTTTCTTGCAAAATATCTAGAATATGCAGAACCTGCTTTTAAAGAAACCATAAGCTTCACCGAAGATAAATTACCAGCCTACGATGCAGTAATTGCAACGGGAAGCGATAATACTGCTCGATATTTTGAATATTACTTTGGTAAAAAGCCTAACATCATCCGTAAAAACAGAAATTCTGTTGCAGTACTTACAGGTAATGAAACAGAAGATGAGCTTATTGCGCTAGGTGAAGATATATTTAGATACTACGGTTTAGGATGCCGTAATGTATCAAAATTGTATGTGCCACAAGATTACAATTTTGATGCCTTTTTCAAAGCTATTTATCACTGGAGCGATATTATGAATGGTGCAAAGTATGCCAATAATTATGATTATAATAAAGCGGTGTATTTAATGAGCCTCTTTGAGCTCTTAGAGAATGGTTTCTTAATGCTCAAGGAAGATGAAAGCTACGGCTCACCTATCGCGACTTTATTTTATGAAAAATATGAGTCAATGGAAAGCCTAGCTGAAAAGCTTGAAGCAGATAAAGATCGTATTCAATGTGTTGTGGGGAATACAGCACTAGAAAGCCAAGTTAAGGAGCTCACTCCAATAGGAAAAACTCAAAAACCTGAGCTTTATGATTATGCAGATGGGGTTGATACTATTACATTTTTGACATCATTATAGCCAATATTTTATCGATTTATCTATTGCTTTTTATAACGTTTTGGGCATCTTTGTAAAGCACAAAACGCATAAAATAGCACACCATGAAGAAGCACAACTTTAGCGCAGGACCTTGTATCTTACCTCAAGATGTTTTTAAAGAAGCATCACAGGCTATATTAGACTTTAATGATTCCGGACTTTCTATTCTTGAGATTTCTCATAGAAGTAAAGACTTTGTAGATGTAATGGACGAGGCTAGAAATCTAGCATTAGAATTACTGGGCTTAGAAGGTAAAGGCTATAAAGCACTTTTTTTACAAGGTGGAGCGAGTATGCAATTTTTAATGGTAGCATACAACTTACTAGAAACAAAGGCTGGTTATATAAACACTGGAACTTGGAGTGATAAAGCTATCAAAGAGGCAAAACTTTTTGGAGAAGTTGCTGAGGTTGCATCTAGTAAGGAGGCAAATTTCAATTACATACCTAAAGGATTTATACTTCCAGAAAACTTAGATTATCTGCACCTCACAAGTAACAACACTATTTTTGGGACACAAATTAAGCACTTCCCAGAGGTAGATTGTCCTCTTATATGTGATATGAGTAGTGACATTTTTTCTAGAGAGATTGATTTTAATCAATTTGACTTAATCTATGCAGGTGCTCAGAAAAATATGGGACCAGCAGGAACTACACTTATTGTAGTAAGAGAAGATATTCTTGGTAAAGTGACTCGTAAGATTCCATCTATGCTGGATTATCAAACACACATAAGTAAAGGAAGTATGTTTAATACGCCTCCTGTATATGCAGTATATATCTCAATGCTTACTATGCGCTGGTTAAAAGAACAAGGTGGCGTAAAAGCAATTGAAGAAATCAATAATAAAAAAGCAACACTACTTTATAGCGAGATAGAACTTAATCCACTGTTTAAAGGATTTGCTGCCAAAGAAGATCGTTCTACCATGAACGCTACATTCTCACTTACAGATGGTGATCTTAAAGATGCCTTCGATGCCATGTGGAAAGAAGCAGGCATTAATGGTTTAAATGGTCACAGAAGTGTAGGCGGTTATAGAGCTTCTATGTACAATGCCCTATCTATGGATAGCGTAGGTGTACTAGTAGACGTAATGAGCGAACTAGAAAGAAAAGCTTAAATCCACAAGGACAAAACAACAATATTAAACCGCATATAATAGCATTTACTATGAAAGTATTAGCAAACGACGGAATATCACAAACGGGAGTAGACGCTCTTACAGCTGGAGGATTTGAAGTAATTACAACAAATGTTGCTCAGGACCAACTGGAAAATTACATCAATGAAAAACAGATTGATGTTATTTTAGTAAGAAGTGCTACCACAGTGCGTAAGGAACTTATTGATGCTTGCCCATCTATTAAAATTATTGGACGTGGTGGCGTAGGAATGGATAATATTGATGTGCAATATGCCAGAGATAAAGGACTTCATGTAATTAATACACCAGCAGCATCGTCTGCATCTGTAGCAGAGCTCGTATTTGCTCACTTGTTTAATGGAGTTCGTTTCTTATTTGATTCTAACCGTAACATGCCACTTGAAGGTGACACAAAGTTTAAAGGATTAAAGAAAGCTTACGCGAAAGGAACCGAGCTACGTGGTAAAACACTAGGTGTAATTGGTTTTGGTCGTATAGGTCAAGAGACTGCAAAAATTGCTTTGGGAGTGGGAATGAAAGTTATCTTTCATGATCCGTTTACAGAAAAAGCGACAGTTACTGTTCCTTTCTTTGACGGACAGTCTGTAGCATTTGATCTTACTTCTGTATCAAAGGAGGAAGTTTTAAAATCTGCAGATTTCATAACACTTCACGTTCCTGCACAAAAAGACTATGTAATAGGTAAAGCAGAGTTCGATCTTATGAAAGATGGCGCTGCACTAGTAAACGCTGCAAGAGGTGGTGTTATAGATGAAGTAGCTCTAGTAGCTGCTTTAGATAGCAACAAACTTTCATTTGCAGGTCTAGACGTTTTTGAAAACGAACCTACTCCAGCGGTACAAGTACTTATGAATCCTAAGGTGAGTTTAACTCCACACATTGGAGCAGCAACTAGTGGAGCCCAAGATCGTATTGGTACAGAACTAGCAGAGCAGATCATAAAAATCCTTAAGTAACAATAGCATTTACAAATGCAGTAAGCTTAAACATTCGATGTTAGTTTTACTGTTTATCGATTTAAAATTGATTTTAATCGACAAGATTCTAAAAAAACCATCCAAAAGGGTGGTTTTTTTATGTCAGCAATTTTAGAACTTATAATATTTTGTACCTTGAATCTTGTAAACATTAAAAAACAACAACGATGGCAGGATTATTAGATTTATTAAATAGTGATATAGGAAAATCTCTTATTAGTGGAGCAAGTGCAAAATCAGGACAATCTGAAGGTGCAACTGCGCAGGTTTTGAGCATGGCACTTCCAGTACTTATGGGAGCTATGAAGAAAAACGTACAGACACCAGAAGGAGCAGCTGGATTAATGGGCGCTTTATCTGGAAAGCATAGTGGTGGTATTTTAGACCAACTTGGAGACCTTATGGGTAACGGAGGACCTAGTGACGACGTAGTAAATGATGGTGCTGGAATTTTAGGACACCTTTTAGGAAACAAACAACCTGCTGTTGAAAATGCATTAAGTAGCAAGTCTGGTGTAGATGCTGGATCTGTAGCTCAAATATTAAAAGTTGCTGCACCTATCCTTATGGGAGTATTAGGAAAGCAAACTAAAGAAAATAACGTAAGTGATGGTACTGGTATGAGTGCTTTATTAGGTAGCATGCTAGGTGGTCAACCTCAAGAAAACCAGAGCTTAATTACTACCCTACTAGATGCAGATGGAGATGGAAGCATCTTAGACGACGTAGCAGGAATGGTACTAGGAAGCAATAAAAAAGAAGGTGGTATCGGAGGTCTTCTGGGAGGACTTTTTGGAAAATAATCCATAAATCATCTATTCATATATTAAAGAGTGCCTTTTCAGGCACTCTTTTTTTGTTCCCTCACTGAGAGGTCTCCTTTACTCATTGTAGCTTTAAATAAAGGTTACTGCTTAGTAAGTTTACACGGTATAACAATTAGTACTATCGTTAATACTACGATAAAACAAACCTGTATAACAGGTAAAATCTTTAACTTTAAGATTATGAAAAAGATAATTTACTTAGCAATTCTTACCGCAACCATAATAGGTTGTGCAACTACAAGTGGTACAAAAGACATAGGCAATACTGCAGATAATGCATCAGACACGATACGTATTGCAAATGACAGTCTAGAATATGAAATTATTATTATAGAACCAGGGTTTAATACATGGCTAGTCACACAAAGACCTAGAGGGTTTTATGGGCAGTTTTTCTTAGAAAATAAAAATAGGTTTTATGTCAATGAATATAACAACAGAGTAAATAATATATCACAATACGACCCTAATCTATATATCCAGCGCATAGATTACAATTCAAATACCGATTATGGGTATGAAGTTAATTACCTATTATATAATTGGTTTGAATTTTTTCAAGAACGCAACAATCAGAAACTACGATAATCGTATTTTTGCAGCGTTATGAAAGACTTTAAAAAACGCTGGGAAATCACTCAAAACTGGCAATTTATACATATTATTCTAGGATTGATAGCTGCTCTTTTTTCGGCATATTTAATTGCTCGAGCTATTTATGTGCCGGCATATGATACTTCTGTACCCGTAGCAACTATTTTACTTAGTTTGCCTATAGCTTTCTTAATTATATGGATCACGCTTTGGCTATTTAAAAAGCTCTATTCAAGATGGGGAGTTACTTATCGCTGGGAGCTCGTAGCAATATTTCTTGCATTTGCAGTAACCGGTTCAACAGCTGGAAGACTTTCTAATCCTTTAATGGATCTTATAGGCTTAGGTAAGGATATTACAACTGGTTGGATTTACTGGCCTGTTAGAATCTTGTTAATTTTTCCTATTTATCAAGTGCTTTTAGTGATATTTGGTTGGCTATTTGGTCAGTATGCGTTCTTTAAAGCGTTTGCTACAAAAATGGTTTCCAGATTGGGACTAGGATTTTTATTTTCAAAAGAAGCTTGAAGAAAGACAGTACTCATATAATTATAAGACTTACAGCATTGTTTACAATGCTTGTATTCTTGTTACCTAGTGTAGTATCTTTTTCTCACAGCACAGCAGACCATGAACATTATGATACTTGTAAATTTACAGGAGAAGTACACGTTCATGAATCAAAACTAGATTGTGATCTTGGTGATTTACACGTTGTTAAAGCAGGAGTTTACGCTTTCGCGAAAGCGTACCAATCACCCACCATACATATCTCAAAAGAAGTAGATGTTCTATTACAGACATCATACACAACCACCATCTTAAGTTCCTCAGACCGTGGTCCCCCGTTTTGTTAAGCATTGAATTACATTCAATAATTAGCAAAACATTTTTATATGAAATTTTATTTATGGCTTAGCATTTCCTTGCTGAGCATTGCGAGTACAGCACAGGAGTGTACCTATACCCTATCTGGTTATATTATAGACCTGCACGATAATGAAGTATTATCTGGTGCAACCATTATTGTTGCAGGGTCTGAAGATGCTGTAATGACAGATAGCCTAGGCAAATATGTTATCACAGGACTTTGTGCCAACAATTACACACTACAAGTATCACATCCAGCATGTGAGACACAAATTATAAAAGTAGATGTAAGTAGGAATACTACTCGCAACATCAACATGGAGCATCATCTAGAATCTCTAGGCGATGTCCAAATTGTTGCACATGCTCATAAAAGCAAAAGCCGTACAGCGACAGAAGCTGTTGTAAACCACAGCTTACTTGAAAGTAATAGTGCAGCCTCACTAGGTGATGCTCTTAAAAACCTGAGCGGGGTTACCTCATTAAATACAGGTAACTCTGTAGTAAAACCGGTAATACAAGGGCTACACTCTAGTAGGGTTGTTCTTATTACAGAAGGTACGCGTTTACAAGACCAAGAATGGGGTGTAGAACATGCTCCTAATATTGATGTGAATGCTGCTGGCGAAGTCACTGTTATTAAAGGTGCCGCAGGATTACAATATGGCGGTGATGCTATAGGTGGTACTATAATTATAGAACCAGAGCAGGTACCTGTAAAAGACACTATTTTTGGAAGAACTATTATTACCGGTGCGACCAATGGTCGTGGTGGTTCCATTACTACTTCTTTAATAAAATCATATAATAACGGCTGGTATGGTGGCATAAACGGGACTTTGAAACGTTTTGGAGATTTTGAAGCGCCAGATTATGTGCTAAGTAACACAGCTCTGTATGAGAGAGACCTTTCTGTTCGTATAGGAGTTAATAAATATCGTTACGGTGTAGAGGCTAGCTACTCGATTTTTGACAAAGAATCTGGTATTTTACGCTCATCACACGTAGGTAATGCTGCAGATCTCTCGGTTGCAATAAATAGCCAAGAGCCATTTGTGGTAGCGCCATTTACGTACGATATTAATGCCCCTAGACAGGAAGTAAAGCATCAAATTGCAAAACTTAAATCATTTTATCGTTTTGATAACTTTGGAAAATTAAGCGCACAGTATGATTACCAGCGCAATAATAGACTAGAATTTGATATACGTAGAGATAGTGATGATTTACGACCTTCTATAGACTTACAACTTGAAACTGTAGGTGGAAAAATTGATTTTGATTACACTGCAGACAATACGCTTACAGCAAAAATAGGCGTATCTGGAAGGTATCAAAAACATTTTCCAGATCCATCTACAGGGGTAAGAAGACTCATACCAGATTACCAAGCTCAAGATTTTGGTGTTTATGCATTAGCATCTAAAGACCTTGGAAAATGGACAATAGAGGCTGGTGCTAGATATGATTATAATAGAATTTTAGCCGAAAAGTTTTATACTACGAGCTTATGGGAAGAAAGAGGATACAATGTAGACTTTGCTCAGTTTGTACGTCAAGAATTTGATAACCAAATTTTTGTAGAGCCAGATTTTGAGTACAAGAATATATCTGCCACTGCAGGAGTATCTTATCAAATCTCTGACGCAAGTAATATATCTTTTAACTATGCGCTCGCATCTCGCTCACCTAACGTGTCAGAATTATTTTCTGACGGGTTACACCAGAGTGCTGCACGTATAGAGCTAGGTGACCTAAGTTTTAATCAAGAAGTCGCAAATAAAATTTCATTAAATTTTACAAAATCTACAGACACTTGGAGTTTTACTATTGCTCCGTTTGCAAACTTTATCGAGGATTTTATCCTCATTGAGCCTACAGGCGTACAGCAAACTATAAGAGGAAGTTTTCCTGTATGGGAGTATAGGCAGACACAAGCTAGACTGTTAGGTTTTGACATAGATAACAATGTTCAAGTAACAGATCGTTTTGAATTTTCTAACCAATTTTCGTTAGTAAAAGGAAAAGATGTAACCTTAGACAATGCTCTAATTAATATGCCTTCGGCGAGTACGCGTAACACCATTACATACCGTATTCCTGAAGTTAAAAATTTAAAGCTCTCACTTGAAAGTAACTATGTATTTCGTCAAAATGAATTTCCAGATACAAACTTTGACGTATTTATACCAGAAACCAACACTACAGAACTATTAGATATAAGCACACCTCCCGATGCCTATCATCTCATAAATTTTAAAGGATCTGTTGATTTTACAATCAACGATAAAAGTGATCTTAATGTAGGTCTTATGGTAAACAATCTATTTGACACCTCTTACAGGGAGTACCTAAATCGCCAGCGCTATTTTGCAGACGATTTGGGTAGAAATATCTTACTACAACTTAAAATTAATTATTAAAATCACGCTTTCGCGAAAGCGTACTTAACAAAACAAACAATGAAAAACTTTATAAAATATACATTCCTTGCCTTTACTGCTATAACGATCACCTCTTGTATAAGTGATGATGATGGAGCAATTCCAGAGATTGTAAACGAAGAAGAAATTATCACAACAGTTTCTCTTACATTGATGTCAGACACAAGCAGCGTTCTTCTCACATCACAAGATCTTGATGGAGATGGACCTAATGCACCTACAATAACCGTTTCTGGTGACTTAGATGTAAATACTGTTTATAACGGTAGCATTAAGTTTCTGAATGAAACAGAAAGCCCAGCCGAGGATATCACCGAAGAAGTAGAAGAAGAATCTGATGAGCACCAAGTATTCTATACTCCTAGTACAGGCCTTGACGCAGCTGTGACTTATGAGGATTTTGATGGTAACGGTAATCCACTAGGAACTCAAGTTACACTTACAACTGGTGCTACTACAGGTTCTGGTACACTTACTATCACACTGCGTCACGAGCCTACAAAGCCTAACGATGGAACTTTAGGTAATGCTGGAGGAGAGACAGATGTGCAAGTTTCTTTTCCTGTAGCGATTACAGAATAAGACAACTTTCATGTATAAAAAAATGGATAGCGTTTACACGCTATCCATTTTTTTTTTGATGTATCTACAATCTATTGCTGTGGTGCTGCCCCACCTTCTTGCTCTGGTTTTTCAAAAAGACTCATTACTGCTCTTCCTAAAAACTCTGTCACATCACCTGCTATGAGTCCTTCTATTCCATATTGATTTACGGCAACATCTGCTGCAAGTCCATGAAAATAAACTCCCATCATAGCGGCTTCCATAGGGTGATATCCTTGTGCTATATGCCCAGTAATAACTCCTGTAAGCACATCTCCAGTACCAGCAGTTGATAATCCAGGATTACCAGTAGTATTTATATAAAGCCTCATGTCATAAACAGTAATTGTATGAGCACCTTTAATTACGATAATGACATTATGATTTTTGGCAAATTTTGCAGTTTTCTCTAGCTTGTCAAAGTCGTCATCCCACTTGCCTATTAAACGCTCAAGCTCACCTGGGTGTGGCGTAAAAATAGATAATGGAGGTACTTGCTCCATAAGCGATGGTCTTTTTGAGATGATATTAATCGCATCTGCATCTATCACTAATGGTTGTTTTTGCTTCTTTAAGAAAGACTCCATTGCTCTTACCGTTTTCTCATCGGTTCCCATTCCTGGGCCTATTGCAATCGCATTTGCTTCGGTTTGAAAATCTATTTCTTCAAACACTTTTCCATTATAATTATCGGTCTCTACCATTACTTCTGGAAGCGCCGTTTGTAATATAGGAACTCCTATTTGCGGTACATAAGCCGTCACAAGACCACTACCCGCTCTTAAAGCAGCTTTACTAGCAAGTTGCACAGCACCCATTTTCCCAAAACTTCCTCCTATAATTAAGCTATGACCGTACATTCCCTTGTGAGAATACTGCGACCTCCCTTTGTACATCTGCTGGATTTCAGGCTTTGAAATTAGTGTTACATCGGTAGGAGTTTTTGCAAGAAATTCTGGGTCTAAACCTATATCAATTGTATCCCACATGTTAATGTACTTACCCGTTTCTGGTAAGAAAAAAGCAAGTTTTGGTGACATAAAGCTTAGTACAAACGTTGCATGTACAATTACATCATCCTTTGCTGGTCCTCTATCTGAATACATTCCAGATGGAATATCTATAGAAAGTGTGTAAGCCTTAGACTCATTAATTTTCACAAAAAGTGCTTTTACCCAATCATCTGGACACCTATTGAGTCCTATCCCAAAGATTCCATCTACCACAATATCTTGCGGAGTGATTACTGGAAAGTCTTCAACACTTTTAATGATTTCTGGCCATTTTTTTACTTCGCTCTTGAGAGCGTCATACGCTTTTAAGAAGTCTGGAGAGCGCTTATCATTACAATGTACTATATAAGTATCAACATTATAGCCATTTTTAAGAAGTAAGCGAGCAATTACAAGTGCATCACCGCCATTATTACCGATACCACAAAATACTTTTATAGGCACAGGCTGCCCTTGTAAACGCTGGTTCATCCACTCATAAACGTACCCACCGGCGCGTTCCATGAGATTATAAGATGGAATCCCTTCTTTTTCAATGGTTGCTTTATCTGCTTCGTAAATTTGTTTGGCGCTGTATATTTTCATTTAGCTATAATTAGGTAGTTTCTTCATCTTTATGAAGAAAAATGTTCTTTAATTCATTAAATATTCACGAAAGTAAACTTCAAATTATCACATTATCAGTATCGTGCTAGAAGTACGTCAAGAATTGTCATATCCTCAAAACTCAGAACTACATCTTGCCTCCTTAGGTAAATGTACTACATTTAACATATCAGAAACAAGATGAGAACAACACAATACACTTCGATTTTCTTGACTACCACTATTACTATTGGTACGATTACCCCGTTGGGGTTATAGTCGTACATATTATCTATCTATTACTTGCGCGAGCAAGGATCTCTTCCACACACACAAATTAATTAGTTTATTCATACCATTTTCGCTTTCGCGAAAATGTAAAATTGCATAATATGCGCGTATTAAAATTTGGAGGCACTTCTGTGGGGAGTGTTAAAAACATAGAAAAAGTAATTGCCATTGTAAATAACCAAGCTGCTTCACATCCAGTAGCTGTTGTTGTTTCGGCAGTGGGTGGAATTACAGATTTATTGCTAAAAGCTGGAACGCTTGCTGCTCAAAAAGATGAAACCTATAAGGATGTATTTTTAGAAATACACCAAAAACACACGGCTTTTGCAAAAGCACTTACCGAAGGTGATGCCATAGTAATGGCAGATATAAGTGCGCTTATGTCGCACCTAGACGACTTACTCAAAGGTATTTTCTTAATCAACGAGCTTTCTCCTAAAACACTAGACAAGCTCGCTGCTTTTGGAGAGCTTACCAGCAGCCGTATCATAACAGCAGCATTCAACCATCAAGGGATTGAAGCCACATTGAAAGATAGTAGACAACTTATCATTACCGATGGCAATCATACCAAAGCCAGTGTTTTGTATGATCGCACTAATGAAAATATCAAAGAATTTTTCGCGAAAGCGTCACAGAACATCACCATCCTAGGAGGATTTATTGCGAGCACAGCTACAGGAGAAACAAGTACTTTAGGTCGTGGTGGCTCAGACTTTACTGCGGCTATAATTGCAGCTGCGCTGGAGGTAGACCAACTAGAAATATGGACAGATGTGAGTGGGATGTTTTCTGCAAACCCGAAGCTTGTAAAACAGGCAAAACCTATACGTGATATATCATATCACGAGGCGATGGAGTTATCGCATTTTGGAGCAAAGGTACTCTACCCTCCTACTATTGTGCCTGCGCTTAGTAAAAATATCCCTATTTATATCAAAAATACGATGGCTCCAGAAGAGGCTGGAACTCGTATAGGCGAGCAAGAAGGAAGTAATGGAAACCCTATTAAGGGAATCTCTCATATAAGTGATGTTGCACTACTCACGCTAGAAGGCGCAGGAATGGTAGGAATTTCTGGAATTTCAAAACGCCTTTTTGAAGTACTCTCTTTACAGCAGATTAACGTAATATTAATTACTCAGGCTTCTAGCGAACATAGTATATGTATAGGAGTAATGGAGGCAGATGCCTTGCGTGCAAAAACAGCAATAGAAACAGAGTTTGCTTACGAGCTATCGCTACGTAAGATTGACCCGGTGATTGTTGAGACTTCTCTTGCAATAATCGCACTCGTAGGAGAATCTATGAAAAGTCATCAAGGGATTTCTGGAAAAATGTTCTCCACACTTGGTAAAAACAACGTGAATATACGCGCCATTGCACAAGGAGCGAGTGAGAAAAATATCTCTGCAGTAATTGCCGAGAAGGATGTAAAGAAAGCGCTTAACAGCTTGCATGAAGTTTTCTTTGAAGGAAACAGAAAGCAAATTAACCTCTTCATTACAGGTGTAGGAAATGTGGGAGCAAAACTTCTAAATCAAATTAACAGTCAGAAAAAATATCTGAAAGACCATCTCAACCTTAATATAAGAGTATTAGGACTTTCAAACAGTCGCAAGATGCTCGTCTCAGAACAAGCTATTGATTTAGATAATTGGGAAGAAGCGCTTGCTCAAGGTGAGAAGGCAGATATTGTACGCTTTCGCGAAAACGTAATTGCTCTCAACCAGCGCAACTCAGTTTTTGTAGATATTACGGCAAATGAACCTGTGGCGATGGCATATGAGGAATACTTGCGAAATAGCATCGCAGTAGTTGCATGTAACAAAATTGCTGCCGCTGGAAAACAAGAATACTATGCAAATCTTAAACGATTGAGTAGAAAATATAATGCTCCCTTTAAGTTTGAAACCAACGTAGGTGCTGGTTTACCTATAATAGATACTTTACAGAACCTTATCGCGTCTGGTGATAGTATTACTAAAGTACAAGCTGTGCTTTCTGGAAGTTTAAACTTTGTTTTTAATAACTTTAAAAGCGGTGATAGCTTTTATGATGTGGTACAACAAGCCAAAGAGGAGGGCTATACAGAGCCAGATCCTCGTATTGATTTGAGTGGTGTAGATGTAGCTCGTAAAATCCTAATACTCGCAAGAGAAAGCGGACTTGAATTAGAACTAGAAGATATTGTGAACACACCTTTTCTTACAGCAAATAACCTAGAAAGCACAGACGTTCCTCACTTCTTTGAAACACTTAAAGAAGATGCAGCACACTTTGAAAAACTAGTTGCCGACGCTACAGCAGCAGGTAAACGCCTTAAATATGTAGCACAGTTGGATAATGGTAAAGCAAGCGTAGGCTTACAGTCTGTAGGTGCAGACAGTCCGTTTTACAATCTTGAAGGGTCTGACAATATTGTTTTATTTTACACGGCACGCTACCCAGAGCAGCCGCTCATTGTAAAAGGTGCAGGTGCAGGTGGTGATGTTACCGCCAGCGGACTCTTTAGCGATATCATAAGACTTAGATAATAATTATATGTCTCAAGAAATACATAAAAAAACCACGGTACAAAGCCTTGATAATCCTACTGAGATACGCGTATTTTGTCCCGCTACAGTGGCAAATGTAAACTGTGGTTTTGATTCGCTAGGCTTTGCCCTCAAAGGTATAGGTGATGAGATGGTTTTTAGAAAAACCGAAGGCCGCGGAGTAACGATTACAGAAATCACAGGTGATACGCTCCCTATGGAAGCTCATAATAATGTTGCTGGTGTGGCGGGCAATGCCATGCTAGAAGACATTAACGCCAACTTTGGAGTAGAAATAGAGATTCATAAAAAAATACGCTCCGGTTCTGGAATAGGTAGCAGCAGTGCTAGCGCAGCAGGAGCTGTGTATGGTATTAATCAGTTTTTAGAAAAGCCATTATCTAATCTTGAACTCACGCGCTACGCTATGAAAGGCGAAGCACTGGCGAGTGGTAATGAGCATGCAGATAATGTGGCACCTTGCATTTATGGAGGTACCACGCTCGTTACTGGCTACAACCCATTTAAGGTAATTGCCTTACCTCCCATGGATACGGTTTACGTTGGAATTTTACACCCGCATATTACCATAAAAACTAAAGAAGCAAGGAAGATTTTACCCACACACGTGCCTCTCAAAGATGCCATTGCACAATCACAGCATCTGGCAAGCTTTGTTGCCTCGCTCTATGAATGGGATAAGGAATTGTTTAAGGAAAGTATTAAAGATGTACTCGTAGAGCCACATCGCAAGCTATTGATTCCGCATTTTGATGAGATTAAAGCGATTTCTCTGCAGAATGGATGCATTGCCTTTGGTATTTCTGGCAGTGGACCTAGTATGTTTTGTCTCGCTTTCGCGAAAGCGGACATAGATAAATACCTATCTGAAAGTACCGCACTTTATGAATGTAATGGACTTCAAGTAGACAGCTACTCCAGCCGAATTTCTGGTGAAGGTTGTAAAGTGATTAAATAGCAGTTACTAAATTACCGCAAAACAAAAGCCCGAGCAATTGCTCGGGCTTTACTAATTAATATAACTAAGATTAAGGATTACTCCTTCTGTCCGTACTTCTCTGCATAACGCTTTGCAAGCTTGGTCTGGTGAGACTCTAAACTTATATCACGTCCTTGGATAAATGCTCTCGAAAGGATGTTTCCTCTCATGTCTAGTGCATTTCCTTCGCTTATAAAAAGTGTTGCATCTTTTCCTACTTCAAGTGTCCCAACAGTATTTGAAACTCCCATTATCTTTGCAGGATTCATTGTAATCATTTTAAGTGCATCTTCATCACTCATACCAAATTGAGTAACTTGTCCCGCATAAAAAGGAAGATTACGTACTTGCCAGTACTCTGAGTCATATCCTAACGCAACTGTAACACCAGCGTCTGTAAGAAGCTTAGGTAACTTATATGGTAAGTCATAATCATGATCCTCCATAGAAGGTAGTTCTTGTACACGTTGTAAAATTACTGGCATATTTGCAGCTACAAGTTCTGCAGTTACTTTGTAAGACTGGTATCCGCCTACAAGCACAACGTTTGTGAGATTCATCTCCTTTGCAAAAGCAATCACATCAAGTATTTGCTTCTGATCATTTGCTGAAACATATACATTTTGAGTTCCATCAAAAACACCACGCATCGCTTCAAAAGGAAGGTTTTTTGAGGTGTTCCCTTTTCCATAAGCTCGTGAGTTTTTGAAAAAGGTTTTGATTTCGTTTACATCTTTACTGTAATCCTTGTTTGGTTTATAACCTGGCTCCTCACCTAACCACCAGCGTCCACGGCGCATCGTGCGAGGCCATTCCATAAAGATACCTTCATCTGTTTTATAAGCAGCATCTTCCCAGTTCCAGGCATCAAGCTGTACGAGAGAAGAAGATCCAGAGATGGTGCCTCCCACAGGGCGAATTTGCGCCATAAGCACGCCATTCGGTCTCATGCTCTCTACTACTTTAGATTCTGCATTGTAAGCGATAATACCACGTACATGCGGTATTAACTCGCCTATCTCATCATCATCATTAGATTGTCTCACGGCTGCTGCTTCTACAAGACCTAATGTGGTGTTTGTTGCAATAAAACCAGGATACACATGCTTTCCAGTAGCATTAATGACTTCGCCTTTAGTGGCTGTTCCTCCGCTTTGAATCGTGCTTATTTTACCGTTTTCAAAAACGATAGTGGCATTTTCTACTACGGTTCCGTTACCTACGTGAGCGGTTGCTCCTGTAATAGTGTAGGCAGCAGCTTGCGCTGAGGCCGGTGTTTGTTGTGCGCTTGCAGTTGCTCCTAAAAGGAAAACAACGGCTACTAATAGTTGTTGTAGTGTTTTCATCTTAGTAAAGTGTTTGTTCTGTATCACAATGCATACGTTGTTTTTCTTTCTTTTTGGCAGGTTGCGTCTGTAAGCCTTTATTCTTTTCTGCAAGCATCATTGCAGTAAGTTGTGCTTTCTCGCGCTGTACTGTCTTACGAAGTTCTTCGTCTTTTTTCATATCAAAAAATACTTTCCCTTCAATAATCGTTTTCTCTGCTCTCGCTTTAATACTAAGTGGATGATCTGTCCATATTACAACATCTCCATCTTTACCAGGCTTTAAACTACCTGCGCGATCATCCATGTGTAATAGTTTTGCTGGGTTAAGAGTTACCATTTTCCAAGCATCCTCTTCAGAAATACCTCCGTACTTATGAATTTTTGCAGCTTCTTGATTAAGACGTCTTGACATCTCACCATCATCTGAGTTGATAGCAACGGTTACTCCTGCTCTGTGCATGATGGCTGCATTGTAAGGAATAGCATCATTTACCTCATATTTATAAGCCCACCAGTCTGAGAATGTTGATCCTCCTACACCGTGTTCGGCCATTTTATCTGCAACTTTATATCCTTCAAGTATGTGTGTGAATGTATTGATATGAAAACCAAACTGCTCTGCCACTTTCATGGTCATGTTGATTTCACTTTGCACATAGGAGTGACAAGAAATTAAACGATCCATATTAAGGATGTCTACAATAGTTTCCATCTCCTCATCCATACGATAAGGTTGACCGCTCTTTTTCTTTGCTTCGTATTCTTTTCCTCTCGAAAAGTAGTCCACAAATACTTGCTCTACTCCCATTCTCGTTTGTGGGAATCTTGAGAAGCTATTCCAGTTTGCTTGCTTTACGTTTTCACCCAAAGCAAATTTGATAAACTTCTTATCTGCAATCACCATCTCATCGATAGGTGCTCCCCACTTTAATTTCATTACTGCGCTCTGTCCTCCAATAGGATTTGCAGATCCGTGTAATAATTGAATAGCTGTAACTCCACCAGCAAGATTACGGTAGATATCAGAATCGTCTGGGTTAACTACATCACTCATGCGAACCTCTGCCGTAGAGTTGTGACCAGACTCGTTGATTGCAAATGCAGCAATGTGAGAGTGCTCATCTATAATACCAGAAGTTACATGCTTACCAGTACCGTCTACTACCATAGCACCACGAGCAGAAAGATTTTTACCTACTGCACTGATTTTTCCATCTTTTATTAAGACATCTGTGTTTTCAAGAACACCCTCTGCTTCATTAGTCCACACAGTGGCATTTGTGATTAAGATATCTTGTTGAGTTGGTCTTGTTTCAAAACCAAAAGCCATACTAGGAAAGGTAAGTGGCATTACCGTAAGAGGTTTGTCCTCTTCTTTCTTATCGTCTTTATCACCACTCTTAGCTAGTGCTTTCTTAGTAGAAGTAAAGTTTTTCTCAGAACCATCTGCAAGAATTGCTTTGCCGCTTAGACCATCTGCAGATGCTCTTGCTACAAGACGTACAAATTTTCCTTCGCTTTGAGGGAACGTTACTGTTACCCATTCATCCTTATAAGAAAACTCACTTTTTACATCTTCTGTTCCCTTTTTAAGAGATGCTTTTGCTTTTTCTAGCGCGTTTTTAATCTCTAGCTGATAAGTAGCTCCACTAATATTCATTGTATAAACACCGTCAATATTAACTGTGTTCATATCCTTGATTACTGTTTTGTTACCTTGAATCCAGTGCTCATAAAGCTCTGTGTCTTTTTCAAAAACTTCTCCAGAAGTAATCATGAAGTTTGCCCAAGCTCCTGTTTTAATAACTCCTAGCTGTCCGCTCTTTCCAATCATTGTTGCTGGAATAGTAGTAAGTGCTTCTAACGCTCTTTCCTTAGACAGACCATACTTAATTGCCTTCATCAAGTGGTCTTTAAAATCTTTTGGAGATTTATGTGAGAATGTAGTAAGTGCAAATGTTACTCCTGCATCTTGTAATGCTTTAGGGTTTGTAGGTGCTTGATTCCAATGTTTCATATCAGAAAGCGCTACATATTCGGCAGCGTATGGATTTTCCATATCGTAGGCATCTGGAAATTTAAGTGGGAGAATCATCTTACGATTCATCGCCTTAACTTCTCCGATACGCTTATACTCATCACCACCGGCAATAATTACATAGTCGATACCAAACTGGTCTCCTAGTTTATCTATACGAAGGTCATCATATAAGCCTTCACCCTCAAAAAACTGCGGAAGCCCTTTGTTTCGCGAAAGCGCCTCTAAAGAAAGATCCTTAGTATCTATATTTCCTTTCTCATACCAGTCTAAATCGTGTTGTAACTGGCGTAATAATGCTGTTGCACCCATCTTAGACGATGGGTATGACTGGCGTGAGGTTACACTCTTATCAAATGAGAAATACTGACCAAGGCGATCTTCTATCACGCGGTTTGCGGTATTTCCATCATTATTAAGTGCGATAAGCGCTCCTGTACCACGTGCAATACCATCGTGTTGATGTGTTGCAACTACGCCAAAACCAGCCTCAAGATATTCGGATGCTTTTTTTGAATCGTACTTAAAATCTTGATAGCCATCTTGCTCAGATAAGATATGGTCATTCCAGTAAGCTCCCTCGCGAGAGTTATCATATTGTGAAGCACGTCCAGATCCTCCTGCACGCTTAGGCTTTTCGATACCAAAATTAGTATAGATGTCTACAAAAGATGGATAGACATGTTTACCATTAAGATCTACAACAATAGCATTTTGTGCGTATGATGAAGATTTTCCTACTGAGACCACTTTTCCATCTTGCACTACAAGTGTTCCATTTTTAATGGTTTCTGTGGGAGTTGTGTGGATGGTGGCATTTGTAAACACCGTGTAATTTTGGTTTTTGGACTTGACTCCAGCGTTTGCTGGAAAGTAATCTTGCCCATACATCGTAAATGAGCAGCTTACTAGCCCAAAGACAAGTAATTTTTTAAAGAACATAGGTTGAAAGTTTAGATCCTAAAGATAGCCACCGCGTTAACGTTCTATTAAGGTTTAGGAAACTTTTAAGAGACTTTTAACATCAGAATGTATCTGGAAAACGCTGATCATAGTTAACCAAGAGTGCTACCATATAACTATAGCTCTTTAATCCACCTGGCTGATTATTTGCCTTTAAGTAATTGCTGTAAAACAGATCAAACAGCGGCTCTAGCGGATTATCCATGGCATCCCAAAAGTCACGAGAGTCTTGATAGTTTACTAAAATACCTGGATTAAGACGTGCTTTTAATTCTTCTCCTAATTCCTTGTCTCGGCTGTACACATCATTCAAGGCATAGCGTAAAGCAAAAATACTCCCTGAATATTGAAAATATAAATCCTCATTATTAAGTGTTGCCATTACCGCAATAAAGTTGGCTTCATTTTCCTTTGCAAAACCGAGCTGATGTGCTTGCTCATGTGAGGAAATCACTGGCCATCGATGAGCTGGCACCATCCCATTAACTTGCGCCTCATTAGTAATAGGGTTGAGATAACCGCTATACCCCATTATAGACAGAGGGTATCGCAATAGCGAATTCTTAATACTCTTAGGTGGGTAACTAAGCTTTGGGAACTGAGTTTTAAGCGTCTCATAACCATTAAGCGTTCCGGTAAAGATTTCTTGCAAACAAGCATTTTCACCTTCTATTTTGTCACAATAAACAACGCGACTGTTTTTATCCTCGGCGAGCTGATTGTGGAGGTTATTGCTATTTTCAATAAGCTTCTCAGTAAGTTGTACAAGCTCTTCGGTGGTGTACTCATTATCTATTTCTAAGGATTCGTGCAATGGAAGCCTGTTATAATTCATTCCCCAAAGTAAGTTAAACGCTCCATACACTATCGAAGTAATGGCTAGTGCCTTGAAAAGAAAGGTTTTAAATCCTCTAAACTTATTTTTAATGAGTAGTACAATTTCGCGCAAAGCGAGCACAATAAGCACCGCATACATGATATCACCAAATGAAAACGGCAACCAACCAAAAGCATATCGAGACGCCTTTGAAATGATAGGATACAATCCGTTGCTATAATACGTCTCCACCAGTTGCGGGTAACTCGCCAGCCAGCGAACCAACACCATCTGCGGAATGAGAAGTAAGCCAATAATTAATAAGGTTTTATGTTTTTTCAATGTAGATGTGCTCTTTATAGTCTTCCGTAAATTTATGATAAGTTATTTGATTTGTGAGGGTGTGGAGGAGTTTGATGTGTTTACTCAAACTCAAAAACATCTCCCCTAGCCTTATGCATTCCTCTCGGTCGTTCCTCCCTCGTCGGATGCAAGGAAGAGGGGAAGTTGGTTTGTGTGCTTACTCGCATGTCAACATCTCCCCTAACCCCTCTTCGAAGAGGGGTATTGAACAGTTCTTTTTGCGCAGCAAAAAAAACTTAAACCCCACAACAGTGTCCCTCTTCGAAGAGGGAGTCAGGGAGATGTAACGCATAGCATATGAAAATGACTCACTCGAACCCAAAAACATCTCCCCTAACCTTATGCATTCCTCTCGGTCGTTCCTCCCTCGTCGGATGCAAGGAAGAGGGGAACTATAGAAGTTCTTTTTGCGCAGCAAAAAAAACTTAAACCCCACAAAAGTGTCCCTCTTTGAAGAGGGAGTCACGGAGATGTTGCGCATAACGCATGAAAATCGATTACTCAAATTCAAAAACATCTCCCCTAACCTTATGCATTCCTCTCGGTCGTTCCTCCCTCGTCGGATGCAAGGAAGAGGGGAACTAAAGAAGTCTTTTTTGCGCAGCAAAAAAACTTAAACCCCGCAACAGTGTCCCTCTTTGAAGAGGGAGTCAGGGAGATGTAACGCATAGTACATCAACCAAAACTTCCCCAGAGAAGTAAATAATAAACTTGAATTAAAATTTCAGACTACGAGATAGTAAATTGTATTTTAGTGCAAAAATTGAATAAATGGAAGGAGTACTCGAGTTTTTAGGTAATATCTCATGGTGGATGTGGTTGATTTTGGTGGTGGTTATTGTCGCTATACGAGATATATTTTTTAACAAAAAACATATCATCACGCGCAACTTCCCAGTTGTGGGGCATTTTAGGTATATGCTTGAGAGTATTGGGCCAGAGTTGCGCCAGTATATTGTGGCAAATAACCGTGAGGAACTTCCTTTTAATCGTATAGAGCGCGGGTGGATTTATGCCTCTGCCAAAAATGAAAATAACTACGAAGGTTTCGGTACCGATCGTGACATCAATCAGTCGCATTATATCTTTATCAATAATGCCATGATGCCATATAAGGTAGAAGAAAATCATCCCAATGCAAAAGATCCTTACTTCCTTGCTTGCGCAAAAGTTATGGGTGCTGGTAGAAGAAAGCGTCCTTACAGACCTAGTTCTATTATTAACGTGAGTGCTATGAGTTTTGGTAGCCTTTCGGCTAAAGCTGTAGAATCTTTAAATCGAGGTTGTGCAAAAGCATACGCATATCACAATACTGGTGAGGGCGGACTCTCACCCTACCATAAAAAAGGCGGTGATGTGGTGTTTCACTTTGGAACAGGATATTTTGGAGTGCGCACTGAAGATGGCGGTTTCTCTATGCCAAAAATGAAAAAACTTGTAGACGAAAATCCTCAAGTACGCGCCATAGAAGTAAAACTATCACAAGGAGCCAAACCTGGAAAAGGAGGTGTACTCCCAGGATCAAAAATCACTAAGGAAATTGCCGAAATACGTGGTGTAGAAGTGGGTAAAGATGTACTCTCTCCTCCTAATCATAAGGCATTTTCTAATGTGCCAGAATTGGTTGACTTTGTAGAAAGTATTGCTCATGAAACAGGACTCCCAGTAGGGATTAAAGCTGCCATAGGAAAACTGGATGCGTGGCGCGAACTAGCAAAAATAATGGCAACTACTGGTAAGGGACCAGATTTTATCACCATTGATGGTGGTGAAGGTGGTACCGGTGCTGCCCCACCAAGTTTTGCAGATCATGTGGCGCTACCGTGGGTTTATGGATTTTCAGATATCTATAAGATTTTTAAGGAGTACCAGCTCACTGAGCGCGTGGTATTTATAGGCTCAGGAAAGTTGGGCTTCCCGGCTAAGGCCGCCATGGCTTTTGCGATGGGTGTAGACTGTATCAATGTTGCCCGTGAAGCTATGCTTGCCGTAGGTTGTATACAAGCAAAGGTGTGCCATAACAACACCTGCCCTTCTGGTGTTGCGACTCAAAATAAGTGGTTACAACGCGGCATAGACATTCCAGATAAGGCAGAACGCACACACTATTACTTTAAAAATTTCAAAAAAGAATTACTAGAAATCACTCGCGCCTGCGGCTACGAGCACCCTTGCCAGCTCACCATGGACGATGTAGATATTAACCTAGGAGATAAAAACCTTACCCAGACCCTAGCAGATGTGTATGGATACAATAAAGTAGCAGTACCCTTTAAAGGAGCCGCTACCCTCATGGCATGTCCAGATCTAGGAGGTAATTATAACAAAGCAACAGTTGCCGAAGAAATCGATATGAAAGACGTGCGTTATTAAACTCTACGCTTTCGCGAAAATGTGAACTCAAATCACATAATTGCATTAAATATCACCATAATACGGATAACCGTATGTAAATAATAAAAAGGAGTTGTATGTTTAACAACTCCTTTTTTGGTTTTGAGAAGTGACGGATGTGTTAAGTAGCTGTTTTACCATTAATAAATCAAGATAAATAGGTATGACTAGTAGTTGGGAAGGTTGTTTTATATGTCGAATAATTAGATTACAGCATAGTAATTAAAAATCACCAGAAGTCCAATGAACAAAAGGAATACCAACAATAGATAGAACTTTGGTAAGGTTTGAAATATTTAATTTTTATAAACTTATCAAAAATAGAAATGTAAATAAATGGGAATATTATTAAAGCAAGTTAGAGTTCACGGATTTAGAGGATTGGATAACCTTGAGGTTGATTTTGAGCCTACATCAGTTCTTGTTGGCACTAATAATGCAGGTAAAACAACTTTATTAAAATCACTACAACTAGCATTATCTAATTCGTTTCAGATTACTGATGATGATTTTTTCTTTTCAGAAGCAGTTATTAGAAGTAAAATAGTAATAGATGTCCTATTTATTAGTGTAGATGAACACGGAAATCAAATCCCTGCATTTGAAGATAAATGGGCTACAGTCATAACTGACAGTAGAATTACAATCGATTCTTCAGGAAATCAACTACTTGCTTTTAGAACAGTTGTTGAAGAAAACGCTCAAAGGAAAACATTTCAAAAAAAACAATTCATCATAGATGAATGGCTCGATTTTAAAAATGATGAAGATGAGTTTTGGTATGAGCAAAATTATGAAACCTCATTGAGTTTCTATTTTGATGAAATACCATTATTTTATTTAGATGCTAACAGAGATATTTTAGAAGATTTAAAATCTAAAACTTCTTTTTTAGGTAAAATTCTGTCATCTATAAATTATAATGCTCAAGATAAAAAAACAATTGAAGACCTCGTAAAAAAATTAAACAAGGAAACAATTGACCGTAGTGATGTTTTAACAAGTCTTCATTCAATTCTAGAAGAATTGGACACAGCAATGGACAACCCAAACAACAAAGAACTGAGTTAAAAAACAAGTCCTTTTAAGCTAATTTTG
>TARA_R110002012_G_scaffold321471_2_pt1 | contig 108198 bp, 90 predicted proteins | sample TARA_R110002012 | Tara Oceans TARA_R110002012 (sample SAMEA4396515) | marine metagenome | biome: Westerlies Biome; feature: [DCM] deep chlorophyll maximum layer (ENVO:01000326); material: water (ENVO:00002006), including particulate matter (ENVO:01000060) such as... | depth 40 m
GCATTCATTTTGCCCAGCATAAAAATCTCCACTAAAACCGAGTAATTGAAAAATAATTGAATTTTCTTGTCATATTTTTACAACTCTTGTCACTAAGGTTAATAGAGAACAGGAAAATATAAGATGCAAAAACAAGAAGAAGCACTATTTAATCAGATGCTGGAAGATAATAAGACCAGTATTTACAGAATTTGTCGAATATATGCTGTTTCACCAATTGAACCACAAGATCTTTTCCAAGAAGTCATATTTCAAATTTGGAAGTCATATTCAACATTTAATGGAAAATCCAATATCAGTACTTGGATTTATAAAATTGCGCTAAATGTATGTAGTCGTTCTAAACTACAGTTTGACAGCTTGAATAACAAAACGAGGCGGTTAGAATCCATCCAGTTTGAGGTGTCGGAAACTATTCCAGATGAAATTGAAGAGTTAAGATTCAAGGCATTACGTGAATGTATTTCACTATTGAAGGCAATTGATGGGTCAATTATTATCCTGTATTTAGACAAACTTCCTTATAAGGAAATTGCAGTAATAACGAATTTAACAGAAAATCACGTGGCTATAAAAATGAAAAGAATAAAAAAAATATTATTGGAATGCATAACACCAAAATTAAAATAAGATGGCAACACAGGAACAAGGAGAAACTTGGCAAGACATAAAAGAAATATGGGAAAAATCTTCCCGAGGGGAAAAGATTAATTTTCAGTTTTCAACTTTGATTGAAGAATTGAAAGCTAATACGACTCAATGGGAAAAAGACGCTATCAAATCAGATATGACGAAAATAAGATCATCTTGGAATCGATTTAAAGGAAATGTCAGCCAATGGGAAAAGGATTTAATAGCTAAAGATGTAACTACAATATCTCGCTTATTGAAAAAGTTACTTAAAAAATTTAAAAGGAATAAATAATAAGATTATGAAAAAGATAATGTCGACCATCCTATTTGCTTTGATTACTAACGTATCGTTTTCACAGACTGAAAAACCTACTTATAAGGTCGTGACAGAAGCCATTGTTAAAAACTACAATAGCAATAATTTTGAGGTAATTTTCTCGATGTTTTCAAGTGATATGAAAAAAGCAGTGCCTCAAGATCAAATAAAACCCTTTTTAAACGATTTAAAAAAACAGGTAGGAAACATTTCCAAAACAGAATTTGTAAACTATAAAAATGGAAGTGTGGCGGTTTACAAGACGAATTTTGAACGCGCACTTTATGCATTAAATATTTCGTTAGATGCTAATTCGGATATTAATGGTTTTGCAGTAACGCCTTATGTTGAAGAAACTTCTTCAGAAACTGTGATTAATAATTTATTTATTGAAGCTAATGTTATTACAGAAAACCAATCTGAATTAATATTTGAGAACTCTAAAGCTTTTCCTAATCAAACACAAGTTTCGATAGCTTTTATCAAAAATGGAAAAGTGAGGTATTACGGCATAAAAAAGACCAATGATACTATTTCGACAGTTGAAAATTATAAAAGTATTTTTGAAATCGGTTCTGTCTCTAAGGTTTTTACATCCACACTACTAGCTAATTTTGTTCTGGACGGAAAAATTAAACTGAATAGTCATATCAATGATTATTTAGAAATACCTTTTTATAACGATTTAAAAATAACGTTTAAGGAATTGGCTAATCATACTTCAGGTCTTCCTCGCTTACCTTCAAATTTAGACTTAGAAAAAGTAGATCTTGAAAATCCATATAAAGAATATAAGGAACAAGAATTGCAGGAATATTTGAAAAATAACCTTGAATTATTCAATACAGGCGAATATCAATATTCGAATCTAGGAGTAGGATTAATGGGTTACATCTTAAGTGAAATTGGAAATACTACTTACGAAGACCTCTTACAGGCTAAAATATTTTCCGAATATGAAATGCAAAATTCAACAGCAAATATTAATAAAGTAAAAGGAGATTTAGTTAGTGGAATAAATAATGAAGGAAAAGAGATTCCAAATTGGGAATTTTCAATTTTGGCGGGTGCTGGTGGAATACTATCAACGCCAGAGGACTTATCGAAATTTGTTGTGGCTCAATTTGATACTTCAAACAAAGCATTAGAATTGACCAGGCAGAGAACTTTTAATATAAATGACAATATGGATATCGGTTTAGGATGGCATTTATTAAAATCCCAATCTGAAAACATTTGGTATTGGCATAATGGTGGAACAGGTGGATATTCATCATCAGTCGTTTTTGATAAAAAGACAAAAAACGGTATAATTACTTTATCAAATGTATCAGCATTTAATCCGAATATGGGGAATATTGACAAACTATGTTTTGAATTAATGAAAACATTAGAAAAAGAATAACGAAATGCCAACAATGTGTATAATTCATAAGGAGTTCAAAGGTTTCTGAAAGGTGTTTCCTGCATTTAAGTTGGGTGGTAAATTGATGAGCTTGAAGTCCGCAATCCCTTACGAAATCATACACGGGACGTTGTGGTTAATTAGAGCATATGAAAATCAGGCTGATAGCATTGGTAATTATTGGATTCCTATTCATATTAGCGGAGAGGTGCTATTTTGGCCCGTCAGCCCGTGACCGAAAATTCTCGAACATCGAGTTACCAGAAGAACATGGCTTTAAAATAGCGCCAGAGAATCTTACTGCTGTTCAGACTGACTCCCTCGAGTCAATTCAAGCAAAGGACAGCAAAATTGAAATTATTGGTTCCGGCTACACTGGTTATGACTTCTACATGTGGCATCAACCGACAGAAAAAGGAGAGTTATACATTAAAGCCTTTGAAGTTACTACCAATGAGAGACTCTCTTCAGACGAACTTACCGAGAGGACAATGCATTCCATCAATGAATTTTCATCAAAGTATAAATTGTACAATGGACAATCAGTTATTTATGAGGGGACATTTGAAAAATATTATCCTGCAAGATTTGAGCTCTGGTTCAAATCTTCTGAGAATGGTAAAGAACAAAAACTGACCGAAAAGACATATCTAATTGATGGCTGGGATAGATAAATAAACCACAACATCCTGTCATAAATCATGGCTGTTTGTAGGTTATTGTTCCTTTGGCTCTTCGTAGATAGTCCAGCAATCCGCAGGATTGCCTTATTGGTGAAAAGATAATTTAATAAGCCAATCCTGCGGATTGCCTCGGTAGTTAACGCAAATTTTTATACTTTTAATCAGCCACGAATTTATACAGTGGCGTTGTATGCTATTATCCATGAGAACTACTTTTATCATATTATCCCTATTCATCGCTTTACAGGCGAACTCCCAGAACTACATCCGAACAATAGACAACCTAGACACTTGGGCTGGTCAACTTAAATACGATTATGAACTCCTATCAAGATTTGACAAGTACTGTCGCTCGAACAACTTACTAAATGGTTCACTTGCCATGATTGATGCACGTGGTGCCAACTCTTGGGACTATACAAGAGCAGTTGATCTTAACAATGATGGTCTGCAAGATGTCGTTTTTGATGGTCCAAGTGGCGGAGAGCCTAATATCGTTTACTTTTTCATCCAGACTAACTCTGGATTTGAACAGGTATTTGAGGTCATGCAAGGAATTTCAAAAGTCACTTGGAAGGATGAACTCTTGAGTCAAGTTATAACCTCAGATTGGGGTTGTTGTGCATCCATTCATTTAACACACACTATTTATAACGTCAATTACGACAACCAAAATAGACCAGTCTTTACCAAAGCATTTCAATCAATTGAAGTCAGAGACGAACTAACAAAACCGAAGGAATATTTATCAGACCCAATCCGGTTCACAGTAAATAACCAAGGCTACAAACTCAGATTAGAACCAGCAATTAACGATACAACTGAATATCACTGGCTAGATATTACTGGAAACACTTTCGCAAATCTGAAAGCAGGAACTGTTGGAACTGCCCTTGCTGAACAAACAGATGAGACTGGTCGAATTTGGTGGTATGTGGCTATTAACTTTGACACTAATGTTCAGAACTGCATTTTAAACACTACAGATGAATTTCCAACAAAGGTTATTAGCTGGATTTCAAGTAGATACGTAACCAAGAATGAAGAATAAACAGCATACAACATTCAGTATGAAATCATGGCGGGTCAGTGGCAGACGATACTTTTCTGCTTTCTGGAAGCTCCGCCAAATCTGCCATTTGGCCAGTGTGTTGAACAAAATTTGGTTTGCCAAATCACAGATTTGGCTATCTTGTACTTGAAACTTTAACTATATCAAACCGCCACGATTCATACTGTGGCGTTAGCATCAATTGCTTGAAATAGAATGCGTAGACTATTTGTATTCATACTGACATTATTATTAATAACTCAATTTTCTTGTAACAAGAAGGAGGATAAACAAAATAGCAAAAAAATGCCTCTGCGTTACATAGAAATTAGTCGCCAAGGAGGGCCTATCGACACGATTTACAGTAGGTTAGATTCGATTTCTTTTAAAGACTCTATTTACAGTCTCAGCTATACCGAAATTGATTATGAAGGCGATACTAACCGACAAGTTTATGAACTTCCCATTTCCAATTCGTATAAGACTTTTCTGCATTTAAAAGATACTTCTGAATATCGTCTACAGTACAAAGGATTACGGTACATTAAATACGACCGACAATACACTGTATATAAATATTTGTTAGATGACCCAAATGCCGTAGATGAGGAAATGAACTACTATTTTGTACCAGAATATGGCATTGTCTTAATCCGCTCAAGAGCATGGGGAGGCTATGGCAGACTGGTTAGTAATTCTGAACAAAATGACTTTGATAAAATTTTTTATTTGACAGAAAAAATTGTCGGTGGTTTTCATGAATTTTATATGCCAGAGAATAATTAAAAAGATGCTAACATCACCTATGAATGAATGGGGGTTTATCAGTCAGGAAAGTTTGGCGTTACTTGGAAAGTCAGCCACATTTAGTAAATTTATTAATTGCTGTGGCTGTGAGCGGATGGCAAGCTTTGTAGATTCAAAGCCCCACTCATCATAGCTAGGCGTTGTGTACAATGATTGCACCTCAATTAAGAGTAAAAGATAAACCAATAGAATATGAGATTAAATAGGATTCTTTATCTTATTGCTACACTTCTCTGTATTATATCATGTGACTACAGGACCGCAAGTAAAACACGATTTGAGAGAACTACAAACATAGAATTGTCTGATTCAATTACAGTAATAGAAGACATATTTCAAGAATCAGGTCCGGACTATGGCTTATCATATAAAGTATCTTTGACAAAAAATGAATGCTTGATACTTATTGACGAAGTTCAAAAATCCCCAGATTGGGAACAAGAGGGTAGCGAATTTGAATTCTATAAAACTATTGATGGAATAATTTACAATATCACTTTTTCCTCAAAAGAATGCATAATTACTTACTATGAGGACATGGTATGAAGAGACTGTACACAACATGATATAAAACCCATTTGCTCACCACCTTGTAGCCACTTTTCTGCTAAATAGCCCGTAATTTATGCTTGCTTTTCATAGCGGGCAACCAAAATCGTGCTTTGGGCATTTTTGGAGCCTCAACATTCTAAGCTTTTGCAATTAACAAAGTGTATCAGTTTGCGGAGAAAGCATAAATTACTACTTTCAGTATTTCATAGCCCAGTATAGCAATCGGGTTTTATACAGGCGTTGGGTGTAATTTGGAAAATATACCAATTTTTGGTACTTTCGTTAAAAGAAGAATCAGATGAGTAAAAACACATCCATATCGCTTGGTAATTATTTCGACCAATTTGTTCAGACGCAGGTATCAGCAGGCAGATATAAAAATGTCAGTGAAGTAATCCGAGCTGGACTTCGACTATTAGAAAATGAAGAAAGCAAGGTAATTGCCCTGAAAAGTGCAATACAAGAAGGACTGAATAGTCCGCGAGTTGAAAACTTTGATTTTGATGAAAATCTTGAAAGGTTAAAAGCGGAAAAAAGAAAGAATGGCTAAGGTTATATTGAGACAAGAAGCCATTAATGATTTAAATGACATTTGGGACTACACCTTCAAAAAATGGTCGGAGAAGCAAGCCGACAAATATTATGCGACCATCAAATTGGCTTGTAAAGGAATTGGAGAAAATCCTGAAATCGGAAAAGAATACTTTGGCATAAGCAGAAACTTGCTCGGACTGAAAACTGGAAAACATATCATATTTTATCATTTGATTTCAGAAGATGAAGTTGAAGTGATTAGAATACTTCACGAACGAATGGATTTAAAGAATCGAATAGCAGAATAGAAACTACACCCAACATTCTGTGCTATGAAAAGCCATAAGAGATTCAGCCAACTCTAAAAGCCGGGTTTGCTCTATAAATTTACGATATTTATTTCAAATCACTACTGCCATTGTTGAAACTGTTGATTGTGGGTAAGTTATGGGCAGGGCCCGTGGGATGCCAACTTATCCACTGTCAACGGTTTTGCTCTCTGTCTATGAAATTATAAGGCCATGCTGCTATTTGCGATAAAAGCACTGCTTTTTCGTATTTCCCTGTAATGCCTTATGTAAAGAGGGTCGCATGCTCATAATGCAAATGCTGGAATTCGACATTGCAACGAATGTTTTGCGCTCACCTCTTTCATTAATTGCCTTATAAAGGTTTTAAAATTTGATTACTTATTCCATCACTCCTAATACATATTCTTCTTTATTTTTTAAAACATATCTGATCCGGTTGAGCAGTTTGGCAGCTACCTTTACTATGGCCCGCTTTCCATTTCCCTTAGCTGCATGCTTCTTGTAATACAACAACATGGCCGGGTCTTTTCTTATAGCCTGCCATGAAGCTTCTACTAAGATAGTACGCAGGTAATTATTGCAGCGATAGCTCATTCCTCCCACTCTTTCTGTTTCTCCACTGCTACTGGTAAGGGGGAGCAAGCCCACATAGCTGCTTAATTTGTTGATGTTAGGAAACCTATTAATATCACCTAACTCGCTAATGATGGCAATAGCCGAGAGGGGCCCTATTCCCGGTATAGTTCTTAACAGAAAATAATCTTGTTTATGGTATTTGCGGAAGTATGCTCTAAGCTCTTTGCTTATCTGCCTGACTTGCTGTTTTTGGTAATGATAGTTGGATAGCATAAACCCGAAAGCAGTGCGTGCATTTTCAGTGGAGAATGTAACCTCATCTTCAAGCCATGCCTCATAGGCTTTGCTCCAATTATCATCATCAAGATGTGCCGGCACGCTGATAGTGTTATAGTTCAGAAAAACTTTAATTCGTTGCTTTGCTTTCCGTAAATCCTTCTGCATATTATGCCTCATTCTGGCAAAGCTTCCTAGATCCTGGTCAGCCTCATTAAACACATGAATGCCCCGTAAATCCCCGCTTCTAAGTCCCTTGGCTATTTTCCTACTGTCCACCTTGTCCGTCTTTCCTGCTTTGTCTTTATCAGTGGTAGGTACATCCGCTGGGTGGATAACTACATTGTCAATACCTAATTCCACTAATTGGCGATGATGTCCATACCCACAGAAACCAGCTTCATAGGCACTATAATAGGTTGCACCCGGAAAGTTTTTGTTCAAATTCTTAAATAGCACTTCTGCACTTGGCGGTTGATTAAATGTTCTATGTTCCTGTTCATCTACCAAAATAGTGACCGACCAGCTCTTTTTATGAACATCTATGCCTGCATAAATATTCATTCCTGAAAAATCGTTAACTTTAGTCTTCATAAGTCCTTGCTCCTTTCTATTAAGTTTATGTTGCAAACCCTAATTTAAGAAGTTAGCTGTTAAGGACTTATGTTTTTACATAGGGGCTATAAATCATGGCTGTTAGTTGGTTATTGTTGCTTCAGCTCTTTGTAGATAGCCCGTCAATCCTGCGGATTGCCTCGGTAGTTTACGCAAATTTTTTTTACTTTTAATCAGCCACGAATTTATACAGTGGCGTTGTGTGCCATAAAAAAGAACATGAAAAACTTAGACATAATTATCCCAGGACTATTTATCATTCTATTAAGTCTCTGTACTTATATCTTTTTTGGCAAAATAGGTCCTCTCGTCATTGGAGGAGCAAGTGCAGGAGGTTTTCTTTTATACCTAAAAACAGGATATAAATATCGTTTTGACACATCTAAAGTGATTATCGCTTACTTGTTGACTGCCATATTTTTTATTATTCATGTTTATGAGGAATACATTTTCGGTTTTGAAATTGTTGCCTCTGAACTTAGTGGTCAAGAAGTTTCACAACAAGGATTACTCACATTTGCTGCGTTTTTCGCACCTGTAATGTGGATAACTGGAGCAATATTCATTATTAAAAAATGGGCTTTAGGATGTTACTTTTTAGCTTTTTTCTTCGTAGCTATGACAATTGCCGAACTAACTCATTTTATTTTTCCGTTCATTTTATATGGGGAATGGAGATATACAGCAGGAGTAGCAACAGCAGCATTACCATTAATTCCTGCATGGTATGGGTTGATTGTGACACTTAAAGAAACTAAAAGATTAAGAGATGAATCATAAGAGAAAATCAGCTCTAGTGCTTCTGTCCGGAATACTCACAATACCAATACCTGTTTTCGCCCATACGGATATCAATTCAGATGCAGGAATACTTTCCAACATTATTGCTGTAGGACTAGTAGTTACATCTATAATCATATTTCTCTTGATAAGCAGAAGAAAAGAAAGAAAACGACACACAACAAAAAATAAACGGCATTAAAACGACCGTTTATTCAAACGTTACCTTTCAGAAGCAGTTCTTTACAAAAATTGTAGTCGAAGGATTTATTTTTACTACGAGTTTGTTAACTTCAAAATATGAAACAAGTAGCTCTTAAAAAATACCTTATACAAATAGCGGAAAAATTGACTCCAGAGTCAACACTTGAAGATGTCTATGAACAGCTCTCCCTACTTTCAGATATCGATGAATCTGAACAGCAAGAGAAAAATGGCGAAACTCTAAGTCAGAAGGATGTTCAAACTATGTCTAGGGAATGGTTAAGGTAATCTGGACTAAAAAAGCATTCGGACAATTAGAAAGAGCTATCAAGTACATTCGAGAAGAACAAGGACTTACATTTGCTGAAACAGTCCTGAATAAGATTTTACAGACAACTGAATTATTAGAGAACTCACCGAATATTGGACCTATTGAACCTCTTTTAGCACATAAAAAATCAGAGTACAGATTCCTTGTCGTTTGGAGCTATAAAATAATCTACAGGACAAGTAAAGATAAAGCTATCATATCAAGAGTTTTTCATACCTCAAGAAACCCAAATAAACTAAAGGGAATATAAATCCGAAAAGCTAACATTTGCTAAAAATGCATTTGCTTCTTGCTTCTAGCAAAGTAAGTAGGGAATTCTCGACAAAGCCAAACTTGATATTTCCTTTAGATTTAAGACAAGCAATCAGCTTAGTTTTTCCTTTTTTCTCTGTCAATAATTGTGGTTATGGTTTGGCTTCGTAACTTTAGTGTCTCGTCTGCTAAGTTTAGCAAACGCATTTTAGGCAGGCGATAGCGGTAATTCTGCTTACCATGAAAGACTACTACAAGATTTTACAATTAAATAAAAATGCTTCTGAGATAGATGTTAAAAAGTCATTTAGAAAAAAAGCTTTATTGACTCATCCAGACAAAACAAAGCGGGACTCTAAGCAACAATTTTTAGATATTTACGAAGCATATTCTGTTTTGTCTGACCAGAAGAAAAGAGCAAAATACGATCAATTTTACAAACAGCGTAGAAAGGAAGTAGACCGAAATATGGCTGAACCAGAGCTTGATCTTGTTTCTATTTCTGAACATGGAAAAGCTTATGCGGCAAACTTTCAGAAATTTAACCGTGAATTTCTTTTTATCATTATACTTGAAATCCTTCTTGGTTCAGATCGACTTTTATATGCGGCATTTATTTGTATAATTCTTGGCTTATGGACCGTAATTTCTGGAATCATTGATTTTCGCTTTACATATAGTTTAGTGGGGTTGGGATTAGCTTCTTTCGGTTTGTATCTGGCAATCTTAAAAATCAACAGAATAGATTATTAAATAATCCGCTAACAAGATATAAACCCCATTTGCTCACCATCTTGTAGGCACTTGTTTGCTAAATAGCCCGTAATTTATGCTTACTTTTCATAGCAGGCAATCAAAGATATTGTTTTGGGCAAGTACAGTGCTTAATAATTCTAAACTTTTGCAATTAATGAAGTGTATCAGTTTGCCAAATCGCACGATAGGTCTTAATACCTGCTTAGCGCATGATACTCAAACTACTTCTTTTTCTTTATTAATTTAAGGATTTTATAATAAATGGAAATCTTGGAATAATGATATGGTCACAATCTAAAGGTTGGCAACAATAACGCCCCTTGCAATTGATTCGTATTTGGTGTATATTTACATCAAACTTTAAATTATGGCACGTCAAAGTATTTCATTTACCGAACCGAATGACAAGTGGCTAAAATCCCAAGTCGACAGTCAAGAATATTCAAGCAAAAGCGAATTAGTTAACGACTTAATCCGACAAGCAAGAAACCAACAAAAGCAAATCGATTGGATAAGGACAAAACTGGAGAAAGCTGAAAAAAGTGGTTTTACAAATTCTACTAAAGAGCAGATTTTAGCACAATCTAAGTCCGATCTGAATGGCTGATTACAGACTTAGTAACGAAGCCAAAAATGACCTTATCAGAATACACCAATACGGAGTAAAAAGGTTTGGAGAAGTACAAGCCGACAGCTACTTTAATAATTTTTTTGACTGCTTTGATATGATAGCAAAGAGACCATTTTCATATGAATCAGTAAACTATATAAAGGAAGGCTATAGACGTTGTGTTTGTGAGGTCGACAGCATCTACTTTAGAGTAAAGGACGAGGTTGTTGAGATTATGGCTATCATTGGTCGGCAAGATGTTAATGGCATACTAAAATAAAGTTGCGAACATTATGTAAAAACAATGGCTTTAGCAGTTTCGGGCAATCTTAGCAGTTGCATCCCGCAATTTTTCACAGTCAAAGTAAAAAGACAATTCGAACATATATAGGCATCTCAACCAAGCCATTAGTAGCAAAATAAAAATTGATAACTTCATCACTTAAACAAACAGTAGGCACACGGTTTTTACGCGCGCCCGTTGAGAGCCATATCATTAGCACGAAGATTTGAAATATTTTGCAATAATTATTAGTTTAGCCTATTTTCAAGTAGGCTGGGGACAATCTGTAACAGAATTAAAAAATATCAATCCTGAATTAGGAAAGGAATATGAAATTCTGAATATTCAAACCTCAGAGGATGAAGAACTATTGAGGTTTGTCAATTATGATTCAGTTTCTTTACACAAGAAAAGACTTAAGAAGTTACATTTCTTTGAAGTACAAGATGAAATAGCTTACTTAAAAGCTGCATTAGATACCATTCAAGTCACATTAGGGGTTGACAAGATTCTTCAAGAAATGCCAAAAGAGTGGATAGATATTCACAGATACAGAAACGAATTCTTCTATTATTCACATTCAAATAACATATATCGCCAAAGATTATTTGAGAATGGATACATAAAGCTACAGTATACGGATGGCTTATACTTTGTTAAAGTAGTAGACGCAAAAAAATTAAGAAATAATAAAATACAGTTTGAAACTGTAGCATACGACTATAACGGCAAATTTAGAAGTGGAACTTTGGAAATTGGTGAGGTTGAAGAAAATAGTGAGGTCTACTATTGGAAAGGTAACTATCAAAGAGAGTTTGAGGAGATTTATTTAATGACACCTACTGAAGTAGTGGAAGATTATCCAATTCTCGTAGAATTGTATTGGTCTACTTCTTTTCACGGAGGACCAGGGTTTAAAGGGTTTTCAACGAGGAAATATTTGCAGAAATTTAGAGAAAAATAACGGCTCTCAAACTTCTGTCATAAATTATGGCTGTTGGTAGGTTATTGTTTCTATAGCTCTCGGTAGATAGCCCGGCAATCCACAAGAATGCCTTATTTGTCAATTTAAAATTAATATGCCAATCCTGAGGATTGCCTCGGTAGTTCACTGAAATTTTTATGCTTTTAATCAGTCAGGTTTCATGCTGTAAAAAAGGTTTCCTCAAAAAAAATGAAACAAACAGAGAACAAAATCAGATCAAAGATTGAACAGCTCAGAACTGAAGTAGAAGATTTTGTTAACTTCTTTCAGCAAAGGCTCGATTATGATCAGATGGTCTATGAGCTCTGGAATGCAAATGATATTCTTGGCCATATTACATTTTGGCATGAAAGTTATGCCCCGAAAATTTTTGATTTAGGGAATGAAAATACCCCAAGACCAATAAAAGGACTGCTATCTGAAGTAAATATATTGAGTGTTGAAACGACAAAAAATGTAAGTATACTCAAGTTAATTGAACGGCTGAAAAGTACTCAAATAGTGATTGAGAAATTCATTTTCATCAAGTCCATCAAGCACATCCCCATATAAAAAAGGATCTCGCGATTATTCAGGGGAAAAACACCTTTAAATAGTTTCAAGCCATAAAACCCAAAAAAAGAGACAGCTGAAACCTAATGATGTACTGCCACAACAATATTGTTTGAATACCCTAAGCAGGAAAAAAGAAGCAGGAAGTAGTTCTCGCTTTGCGTTCGAGATCAAAGCTGAATTGATTATTCAGTTTTAAACGATTTTCATTGCATGGTTTGATTTGAACTCAGATCAAAATTTGCAAACATTACTTGTATAGATTTCCCAATACTCAAAATAATAGAATTTGATGTGCAACAAATGTATATATCTATTGGTCCTTAACTACAGGTTTGGCTGCTTTGGGTTTAACTATTTAGGTAATGTTCAAGAGAGTTGAGCTGCTCAAGTAAGTCAAGATAAACAATTTGTATTCATCCAAAGAATTTATCTAAATAATTTGCTTTTTTCAATAAAATATTGTCTAAAACCAATGTTTTTTTAAATATGTTGTTCATTTATGCAACCTGATTCTTAAACAAAACTTTTAAGTGTGTGTACCAACATAAGATGTGTAATGAATCGTACTCTTCCACTTTTCCCCCTGAAGTTAGTGGCATTCCCTTACCAAAGCTTGAATTTGCATGTTTTCGAGCCTCGCTATAAAGAACTGATCAGTGATTGTATTGAGAATAATAGTACATTTGCAATACCGTCTTATGTACGAAATAAAGTAGAATATGGTACTGAGATGGAAATTAATGAAGTCACTAAAAAGTACAGTGATGGAAAATATGATATCAAAACCAGGGGGAAACGAGTTGTGAAAGTGCTCGATATGGAAAATCCATTTCAAAACAAAAAATATGCGATTGGTGCCATTGAAGAAATTCCCAATAAAAGCAATGGTGATTTGATTTTGAAGGAGGAAATATATGAGGCAGTTCAAGAAATGTACGACTTGGTAGAAGTTGATAACAGGACATTGTCAATGGATTTCCAGATTTTCGACATAGCACACCAGATTGGTTTGTCGCAAGATTCGGAATATAAACTTATTCAGATTGTAGAAGAAAGACAGAGACAGCGTTTTGTACTAGATCACTTAAAAGTTTTACTTCCAAAGTTAAGAGACGTTCAAAGAGCTAAAGAGCTCATTCAAATGAACGGTCATTTTAGGAAATATAATCCTCCACAAGAGTTCTAAATCCTCTTGCTGATTGTGTTCGTTCAATCTACCTCTTAACGATTCGGAACACTTGCTTTCTTTTTCGGGAAAAAATCTTTAAAAAATAGATACCCTTTTCTAATGTCTTTAGGTTAAGAACGTAATCTTTATCACTTAAAACTCCGTCCCTTAAAACTATACCGTCCAGCCCTACTAACTGAAAACTGTGAGGATGGACTTCTTTGACTCTAATCCTCAGTTCAGAATTTACAGGATTTGGATAAATCAATATGTCATCTTTCAAGGGATCATGATTGGATGTGATAACCGTCTCCACTCCTTGCACATTTAATTTTTGTTCTTGCAAACCCGATAAATGGGTAATCACACCTTCGATCATCCCTCCTCTTGCAGAGACAGGAGAAAATCGGACATAAATTTTCAGCTCAGGGATATCGCCTCTATTATTGATCGGCAATTGCAAGTCATGAGAATAATTTGAATTCTCTAATAAGCTGATTTGAAAGTTTTCACTTGCCTCAATATTTAGGTTTTCTGCTAAATTTTTCGCTTCAACTATGTAGCTTTTAGCTGTTGAAAATTCGTCCAAATCTACACTTTCGAATTTTAAGCCTTCTTCTGGTACTATTAAGGATAGAACTGTATCTCTTGGAATAATTTCCATATCCTGTTCTAATTCCGGATATAGATAGAATTGGTTATTTCTCTTATGAATGAAACCAGTCATATTGACTTTTCCATACGGAATATCTATTCCAACTAGTGGGTGGTTTGCAGAATTAAGTTTGATACTTATCGTATCTTCCCCTTTCCGTAATTTATACGCAGACATATTAAATTGTCCTTCGCCAATTACAAGTAAGTCTTCAATCTTTACTCTTTGATATTCAACTGATCCGCTTAAACTGTTTATAGTGGAAAGCAAAGGGTAAATCACGGTAGAATCAGATGATAGAATATTTATTTCCTTTTCTGGAATAATCTTTAGCCAACTGCCACGTTTTGAGATAAGCCCTTCTACTTCAACACTATCTCCAAATATTAAAGCCGATGAATTCAAACCCTCAATTGCTACTCCTGCGGTTTGATCTTGAATTATTCTCCTACTTTTAAAATGATTATTGCCTCCAATTACAACCCCCCTAATTTTCACTCTTTCTCCCTGTGGTTTATCTTTTACAGATGCTATAGATGTCAATTTTAGAGTACCTTCTTGACCCTGCACATTCAAATGTAAGGGAGCGACATCTTGGCTATGATGGATAATTTTTCCTTGATAAAATGTCCCACTGCTATCCGATGGAGTAAACCTTATAAAGATTTCAGTTTGATGCAAGCCTATATGATTTAAAATCAAAGAATCTGTAGCATTTTTAAAGTCGGAATTATTAGAAACCTGAAATCCTTGAGGAGCTACAATGAATATAGAATCTTTTAAGTTTTGTGCAGATAGTGAATATGATTGAATTTCAGAAGCTTCAGGATAACTAATCAGGCCAAAATCAGCATCAAAGCTAGTCGTATCAACTACCAATTCTGGTTTGATAAAATTAATCTGAATTTCTTCTGATATTAAACCATCGCTTAATTCAAGAGAAATTTTTCCAGCATTTAAATACTTCAATTCCTCCAAAACTCCCTGTCCACCACTAAGTGCAAGTTGAGTTTGGCCCAAAAAAGCGCTATCATCTTCAACCTCAATAGTGACTGTTCTGTCAGAAACATCTCTATTACCGTTCTCATCCTCAGCACTTAAGATGATGTTAAAATTCTCATTTACGTATACTTCCGCTGGATAAATATTTTTTAATTCTGAAGCTTCCACATTTATAGAATGAAGAGCAGAAAAAATTGATTCTTCGAATTCACTTGCCAACTGAGAGCCATTTGGTTCAACGACCCAGGAAGAATTTTGGGATGGAATATGAAAAGCTAAATTTTGCTCATCTATTACCTGATCTTGTAATTTAATGTTCAGTTGAAGTGTCTTAATGTTACCGTCAGCAATCTCTAATGCCTCTTCTAATTTTATTACGATGGAATCAGAGAAAATAAGATTTTGAGTATGGACGACACCCTCCGTAGACAAATCGAACAATTGCACCTCTTTTATAAAAGCACTGAAATTTGCTTCATTCTTATCAGATTCATGGATGACTATTTGGTTAATGAAAGTAGATAGTTCATCAGAACTACCTCCATCTTCTACCGTGAACTTGAAAACTGGAGTAAATATTTTACTAGCCTCAAATGCATTGATTGTGCTTTCTTTGACTTGCTCTTCAGGCGCTAATACTTTGATATCATGATCAGCATCCGTATTTAAAGTCGAGAAATCAAGTTTATGTAGTTCAGTGGCATTACCAAAGGAATCCTCGGCCATAATAAAAATAGAATATTTGGTATTGGATACTAATCCCTCTACGGTGATATTCACGTTTTCTTTTACATTAGGTAAATCAATTTTTCTGTGTCCTGATTCAATTATCTGTTTATCTGTTTGGGGATTTTTAAGGCTATGCAAGTTCGGTATCGAATCCCCTCTCTCTTTTATTACATAATAAACACCTGATAATTCATTTACTTCAAAATTCAAAGTGATTGATTCGCCCTTAGTTCTTGAAATTGATGGTTCTTTCGTAAATACAGGCGCATAAGCATCATACAATTCTAGATCAGAAGTTACTAATAACTGCACAAGACCATCAGGATTATCCACGACTCCAGACAAATCAACAGGACCTAGAGGAACTTGGGCATTGCCATTGTAATAATTGTTATTTGGCTGGATTTTTACCAAAACGCTATCTATTCCATTTGAAAACTGCAAAACATTAGCATCAAAATCTCCCCAAAATTCAGGCTGAATTAAACATAAGCTGTCAATTTTTACACGTATTCCAATGAGTTCACTGTGGGCACTAAACTCATTGGGTTCAATAGGAATTGCTTCAGGGATAAAACTATCATGATTAAGCAGAGTAACATAATCAGCATTTATGCGAGTAATTCCATTCACTTCTTCCCTAATCCCTGAAATTTTCACCTCATTGCCTATTTCCAAATTCAGAACTTCATTTTCTGAAAAGACAGCTACTCCATTTTCATAAGTATCGCCTTCATCCTTCTGAATGTAAAATTGAGTATTCCCCGCACCGTAATCATTAGAAGAAATAAAGCCAGAAACCACAAATCTTGACCCCTTAGTCCCTTGCCTGACCACAGCAATTGAGTCTAAAACCTCGATAACGCCTATTTGCTTTGATACAATATTATCTCCTATATTCGAAATAAGTTTAGAGCTTGAACTGCCTGATCCAAATTCATGTATTGCTGGGATTTGAAGGGCGAACTGACTGCTATCACTTACCTCAAAACGATTAAACCAAATGGCTAAGTTAAAACCAACAGACTGGCCTGAAGGTATTTCATACTCCTGATTTTCAGGAAATTCAATTTCAATTCTATCTTTGTAAACTGTCACATGAGCTTCATTAACTTTTTCATTCTCTTCTTCCAAAATAACATTCAAAGCATTTTCCCAAGCCAGGGTGTTTTGATGATGAGATCTGAAAACCATCTTTTCAATCAAAGTAGGCTTACTATCTTGAGTAGCCAAATCGGAAATTTCAAAACTAAAAATATCAACCGCCTCAGATTCCTCATCGATTGTTGATAGTAAAGAGGAAACTTCAGGCTGAACCAAATCATTGATTTCTGAATCTTGGTCTAATGAAATCTTAGTTGAGAAATTAGCAGTTACGGGGGAATCTACATTGTAACAGCTATCTTCGTAGGTATATATTGCTAAATGATAAGTCGTTCCATCATTAAGATTACTAATTTCTACAGTATCTCCTTCCCCAGCAAAAACAATTCTATTATCTCCCTCTAACTCATCCGCTGCAGAAAAATCGGCATTAGCCATATAAGTAGTTCCGCTTACTGGTTCAGTATTCACTTCATTTCCTTCCTTAATTAATACTAAAGATTTCAGCCCTTCTGAAGCATTCCAGTTCAATTCAGCTGTGTTTTCTGTGATATCTTCAATATTGATATTGGAAACATTCTCTGTCGGTGACTCGCATCTAAAATGATCTCCTAAAAATGAAAAATTATCCTCCTCAAAAACGATCCATTCAGCATCAAAGGTATTGTTTCCGAATGAAGCCAGATTATTAGGGTTCCCTTCAGTGACAGCAGCCTTTCTTACTAAGGTTTTATCTTGAGTGGCTTCTGCAACACCAGCTACTTCCCATCCATTTGACGGTCGTGCACCTATTTCTCCAATGACATCTATTACATTTCCTTTGTACAATAATGCCAAGGCATCGTCACCATTGAAGAAAGCAATGCTATGGATAATATCGGCAATATTTAAAATTTCATCATCCGCATTTGAATAAGCAATTACAACACTCCCTTGATCAAGTAAAACTGGCTGAATTTCAGAAAGTTGATATTCTGAAGTTATGCTTTCACTTCCATTAGTATATCTTGCAATTGAAAAATCATTCAAATCAATTGTCTCCCCACTATTATTGAATATTTCAAAGGCCTTATTATTGCTACTACCTTCAATGTATTCTGAAAAAAATACAGTATTGATTAATGGAATTATATCAATTTCGGGACTGCTGACAGTTATGCCATTTCCATCGGAAACTTCAATTATAATTGACTCTTCCATATCATGTTCCAGATCTGTCCATTCATAGAAGCCATCACTCATAGCTAAATTGCTTATCCCTACAGTTGAAGAAGTTAAATTCCCATTGCCTGAATTCAAGGACAAACTGATATTCCTTTCACCCAAGTCGGTATTGCCATGAGCATCAACTGCGGTTGCACTTAAATTAAAAGCTTCATTAACCTGAGCACTGGAACCCGTGCTAATTTCTAAATGGGTAGCTTCCACTTCTATACTAAATGGGTGGGAAGTAACAACTTCCGAGATTGGATTTTCGAGCAATGAACCACTTACTTCTGCCTCAAAACCATGATTCCCGGATATTTCAAAACCTATAGTGTCACTATCTATTTGACTGTCATTTAACCAAATAGAGAGTATTAAGCTTTCAGTTGACCCATCTACAATTTCGAACTCATTTCCCGTAAGAGTAAATTCAATATAATCTTGAAAAATCGAAATGTTAGAGGTGACCAAATCAGAAGTACCATCATTCAATTTTGCTCCCTTGATGACCGCTGACCAATCCTCCACATCATTAGCTTCACTTTTCTTAATTACAATTTTCTGTAGATAGGTTGATTTACCATCGGATGTCCCCAAATCTGATATATCAAATTTAAAAACTTCCATAGCTTCGGCTTCTGAATTAGCAAGGGAAGAAATACTATTTGCTGGAATTTGACTGGCAGGTTTGCTTATTTCACTATCATCGTCAAATGAGGTTGTAGTGGTAATCGAGATAGTTTCACTTGCAGTCAAATAGCATTGTTCTGTATTTAAATACTCAAAAATTGCAAAGTGGTATTGCGTTCCTTGAGTTAGTCCCTCTATAATCGTGGAAGTGGCAGTACCATCATAAACCACAAAAATACCTGTTCCTATTTCATCGGCCAATCCACTACTAAGATCATTATCGGCATTATAAGTAGTCCCATTAACAGGACTATCATTTACTGGACTATTTTCTTTAACTAAAATCACAGCAGCCTCGCCATCTCCACTTGACCAATTCAATGTAATTTGATTATCATCTATGTCCTCTGCTGTTGGGACAGAAAAACTGGCTTGAGTTGTTGGAGCTGTACAAGCAGCACCAAAAGTTTGTCCATTATTGAGTTGCCCTTTAGATTCCGAAGCAGGTGATTGCCAAGTGAAGTTTGAATAAGCAGTTCCGCTTCCAGATAACTGTAAAGATTCTCCAATTGGGGTTGAGGTCGTTTCTTCTACTATGACATCTTCAGAAACCATACCATTAGCAGGTCCATCTTCAGCTGTGAAACTGCCTTCATAGCTGATGAATTGAATTAAAGTACCGTCATAATCCAATGAAAATCCATCAGGGGCTCCATTTTGAATTCCTGATATTTCTAAATAATAAATCGTAAAATTATTTTGATTATCTCCTTCTGTGAAAGTATCTAGCGAATATGAACCATCAGATTCTCCATCACTACCATTATAAAGGTGAACATTAAATAAAGCTAAATCAAAAGAGTTAGCATCTTCAATCACTATTTCAACAAACTCGCCTTCATCGCCCCCATCATTATCATAATGGAATTCATTGATCCAGGCATTTTGTGCATCGAGATTAGAAAAAAAGAATAGAAAAAATAGGGAAAGGAGGATAGGTTTTGGTAAAAATGACTTCATTTTGAATACAATAGTTCGAATTCAAAAATGATAATTTACCTTTAAAATTCATAACTTTTCAGGGAAATTCTATATGAATTTATATTAGTCATGTTTAATTCAACACTAGTAAACAAATTTTACTTAAAATCTATCTCTTCAAACTTTTGATATAAAGTCGTTCCACTTTCTCTCTAGCCCATGGTGTTTTCCTTAAAAAGGTAAGGCTAGATTTTATTGAGGGATCATGATTGAAACTATTGATTTTAATTCTGTTTCCTAATTCTTCCCATCCATAAACTTCCACTAAATATTCCAAAATGGCTTTGAGTGTAACACCATGAAGTGGATTGTTGGGTTGTTGCTCTGGCATGTCATTAGTAATTATACTTTTAAAATAGAAAAAGCATCCGACATAAGCCGAATGCTTTTAAAGATTTTAGATAAAACCTGTCCTGTTTTCTTTTGATATAGAAGATAAAATATAAATGTTTTACTACTTTAATTTTTATAAACCTGACAGATCTAAATCAAAGGCTTTATTTATTTTACAATAAGCCATTAGTTTTTCTAACAGCTTCAGCACTTTCATTCAACTTTGCTTTCTCAGCATCATCTAAGTCAATTTCTACTATCTTTTCAATTCCGTTTCTACCAATTATTGCAGGAACCCCAATTGAGATATCGCTCAACCCATATTCACCGTCCAATAGGCAAGAGCATGGGAACATTTTCTTAGAATCGTTAGCGATTGCATGAACCATTGCAGAAACAGCAGCACCTGGAGCATACCAAGCGGATGTTCCTAATAATTTGGTTAAAGTAGCTCCACCCACCTTAGTTTCCTCTTTTACATTTTCTAATTGCTCAGCAGAAATGAACTTGGAAACAGGAACGCTGTTTCTTGTTGCTAATCTAGTCAATGGAATCATCCCAGTATCGCTGTGTCCACCAATCACCATTCCATCAACATCAGATGCTGGGCATTCTAATGCTTCAGATAACCTATATTTGAATCGAGCAGAATCTAAAGCTCCTCCCATTCCGATTATTTTATTTTTAGGCAGACCAGTAGCCTTATGAGCTAAATAAGCCATAGTATCCATAGGATTGGAAACTACAATGATGGTTACATCAGGAGAGTTTTTAATTAAATTTTCTGCTACTTGCTTAACGATTCCAGCATTTGTTGAAATCAATTCTTCCCTTGTCATTCCCGGTTTTCTTGGAATTCCTGAAGTGATAACCGCTACATCACTACCAGCAGTTTTGCCGTAGTCATTAGTAACGCCAGTAATTTTTGTGTCAAAACCATTTAAAGATGCACATTGCATCAAGTCCATCGCTTTTCCTTCAGCAAATCCTTCTTTGATATCTACCAAAACTACTTCTTCCGCAAAATTTTTAATGGCAATGTACTCGGCACAACTTGCACCAACTGCACCTGCTCCTACTACTGTAACTTTCATTTTATTTATTTTATAAGTTAAACAATCTTGATTTCGCCCACAAAACTACAAAAAATAATGCTATTATATTGTCCTATTTCAAAGTGATTATGAGAATAAAGAAGCATTTGGGTGTTAAAAAAATCTAAATTCAGTTTCACATTTTTCCATATACATGACCCAAATCAAAAAAGCCGAAATTTGTTTTATAAGTTGAAAATAATCGAGCCACATAATCATTCTGTTGTTGAGTATATGATTCTAAAACCTTGGCCTTTATTTTTGGGTAATGATCAAAAATTTCAAATATATTTATTTGTGGAATCACATAAATTTGAGCTTTCTCTGATGCCACAACAGCATTATATATCCTTCTTGCATCTGGTATTAAGGCATTATCTCCAAACGATCTATTTCCATTCAGTATCCCTAAGCTTTCAAATCGATCTTGAATATCAATGGTTAATGAAATTTCTCCCTTTTGAATTAAGTAAAGGGCATGACTGGGATCATCCCTAAAGAAAACTACTTCATCTCTTTTGTATACTCTCATATGCATAAACGGTAAGAAATGCGACAGTTGCTCAAAGTTTAATTGCTCAAAAATTTTCACCTCCTTCAAGAACTGAAAAAGCACCATTTGTTTATGGTCATAAGTTTTCCTAAATGGATTTAGTATTTTCATAATATGTAATTCTTAATATTCTGCTGCTCGATTTTTCTACTTTAAACAGATCGGAAAATTTATAACCTACTACCCAAACAATTTCTTCATTGCATTTTAAAACGATTGTTTGCTGCTTCCGATGCAAGGGTACTTTTTGATCGATCAATATATCACTTATTTTTTTCTTCCCCTTCATTCCTAATGGCTGAATTTTATCGCCCTCATGCCAGATATCTATTTCAACTCTACCCTTTAATTTGTCATAATCAATAAACGCTACATTGGGCTTTTGATTAAAGTTTACTACTTGCTGATCTATAAACTCCCATGCTAGTAATCCGAAAGGTACTTCAACACTATCCTCCTTTAAATTTAACTCCCTAGGAAAAAAGGAATAGTAGTCTTCATTCTTTGCTCTAATTATAAAAATAAAATGGCGATCTACACTCAAAACATAATCCGAGCCAAACAATTGAGCCCCTACCCTACTAAAATCAAAAGACTGCAATTGCGTCAATCCAATTCCGTAGTCTGATAATAGTTCAGAAAGATAAACCAAAGCATTCTCGTTTTCTAATATGGACTTATCAATTTTTACGTTCTGTCCTTCATTTTCAAAATACTTATTCGATATCAAAGCCAATTTTTCTTTCCAGGCTGCCTCCGTTGCCCGCAAACGCACAGCTGTCTGCTGAAAACCGGCAACCATATTAGGATTTATAGATAGCAATTCAGGAATTATATGGTGTCTGATTCTATTGCGCGTGTAATGGTCAGAGTAGTTGGAGATATCCTCTCTCCATATAATTGAATTATCTTCGGCAAATTTTTGCAATTCTTCTTTTTCTGCAAAAAGCAATGGTCGCACTATATTGTCATGCAAAGGTAAAATGCTTCTGAGTCCACTTACGCCTGTCCCTCTGCTTAAATTCAAAAGAGCTGTTTCAAGTAAATCATTAGCATGATGGGCCGTTAGCAACTTGCTGAAGGAATACTCCTTTATTAATTCCTCGAACCAGCTGTAGCGTAATTTTCTCGCTTGTATTTGTGTAGAACCTACTTTCTTGATTTCAACTTTCTTAACAAAGACCCTAACCCCTAAAATCTTTGCCAAGTTTCTAACAAACTGCTCATCCAATTCAGAATCATTTCCTCTCAGCTGAAAATTCATGTGAGCTAAAGAGAATTGAAAGTTATTTAGTTTTAAAAGATGGGATAAAACCACTGAATCGAGTCCACCGCTAATGGCCAACAATAAATGTTCGTCCTTTTTGAAAAGTCTTTCCCTTTTAATAAAATCTAAAAATGATTCGCTTAACATATTTCTTTATGAAATTACTTAGATTTGCACAGAATTTGCTAACAAAAAGCAATCAAAAGTAAATTTATGAACTTCCATCGAATTATAGTCCTTTGTTTCTTTCTAATCTTATCCTTGAGTGCTAATGCGCAAAAAAACGGTGTTAAATACGGATCAGAAGGCTATCAAGAATTTATAAATAAAGGTAAAGATAGTTTCACTCGCTTAGTAAAAAATGTATGGTTTGATATTGAAAAAGAGAATGTTAAGATCAGTGGAGATTCTGCCCTATATTATGACAAGCAAGGAATCATGATTGTTTTTGGAGATGTAGTGGTCACCAAAAATGACACTATTGACATCACCTCCAGAAGATTAAACTACTACATTGATGAAAACAAAGCAGAATTAAGAAATAATGTGGTTTACGATGATGGAGATATGCGCATGACCACCAATTATCTAGATTATTACATGAATACGGAGGATGGCCACTTCTTTAATGGTGGTAAGTTGGTAGATGATGAGACTACATTAATAGCCAGAGAGGGTTATGTAGTAAATGCGGAAGATTTAATAAAATTCTACAAGGACGTTGACTTAACTAATCCTGAATATCAGTTATTGACAGACACCCTATTTTATCACAGAACAACCAAAATTGCAACGACATTTGGAGCCACTAAAACCATTCTGCAAAATGGAGAAGTAGTAGATGCCGAGAAGGGTGGTAAATTCTATACCGATAAAAAAAATGCACAATACTCTTCTGGGAAAATCACGACAGAATCTTATGAAATATTTGGTGACGAGCTATATTTTGATGATTTGACTCAAGAATCAAAAGCGAAAGGGAATGTACGGGTCATTTCAGAGGAAAATGACATTATTATCTTGGGAGATGAAGCCGCCACAAAAAAAGAGAAGGGGATTACAAAAATCTGGGGAAATCCAGTACTGAAGCAAGCGGTAGAAAATGACACTCTTTACCTGACTGCAGACACGCTAATTTCCATAGATTCAGAATTTGATTCACTCAGCAGGTTATTGGCTTACAATAATGTAAAAATCTATAAATCAGATTTACAAGGAGTATCAGATTCAATGGCTTATATGATGCAGGATTCTATGATATTCTTCTATCACGATCCAATTCTATGGAGTGAAGGCAATCAAATTGTTGCGGACACAGTTTTTATGGAAATTAAAAATGGGAAAGTGGATAAGTTGAATATGCGCAATAAAGCCTTTTCAATAAATCAAGATACCGTGCAAAATTTCAATCAAATAAAAGGCAGAAATATGACTGCCTACATGAAGAATGATGAAATTGATAGAATTCTTGTGGAAGGCAACGGTGAGAGCATCTATTTTGCAGTAGATGAAGAAACATTAGACCTTATCGGAATGAACAAAGTTCTATGTAGTTCGATGAGGATACAATTCCTTAATGGAGAAATGAATGATATTACTTTTTATAAAGATCCAGAAGGGCAATTTATCCCACCTCATGAAATTGAAGAACCTGAAACGAGGTTAAAAGATTTTGAATGGAAAATTGAAAAAAAACCTAATATAATTGACGTTTTAGGCAAATATGCACCTGTTCAAAAACAAAATACACAAGAGGGAAATCCAGCGCTTCCTAAGGAAACTAAGCTAAAAACTGAAAATTAAAACGTGGCTAACGTACACATGATTTATTTATTATGAGACAATTCCATTTTTTTAAAAAAAACATTAGAAATTACAAGAAATAAATCCTATTTTTACTAGTCAAACTTTTAGAGCCAAATGAAAATATTTTTTACCATAATTCTATCATTTATTGTTACCATCTCAGCATGGTCACAAGATATAATGGTAAAGAATTTGGATAAAGAAATAATTACTGGCTTTCAAAAAACAAACACGAAGACTTTTAAAATACAAAACTTCACTAATCTTAAAAAGTCCATTAAGATTAAACAAAGCATTGAAAATATTCAAGGAGGAAGCACTTTACTCATTTGTCACGAAGAGAATTGCAGCGACAATAATGAATCTTTAATCATTAACATTGCTCCCAATAGCATATCTTCAGAAATAAAACTTATACTAAACGGAGGATTGTCAAATTTAAATATCATTGCTTATTTGGAATTTGTCGATTTAGAAGTAGACAATATTGTAAAAAAAGAACTAGCTATTAAAGTAACAGAGAACAAGCCAAAAGATGTCTTTTTTGAAAAAGGAGATTTAATTGTAAATAGCTTTTTCCCTAACCCAGCAGTTAAAAATGCAATCATGGAATACAGCATCAATCCCAATGAAACAGAAGTTAAAATAACTCTTCAAAACGTACTTGGAAGCATAGTGGATACCTATGAGTTGAGCCCAGACGAAAATAAATTAAACATCAGTACTGAAAATTTCAACCCTGGCGTTTATTTTTATACACTTTCCATAAAAGATGAAGGTTTAGCAACAAGGAAATTAATTGTAAAAAAATAAGCTTTTATCCAATCAAATCAATTTTGCTTCGTTAGCAATAAAAAATTGCTCATTCCACAAAACAAATGTATATTTGCACCCTTATGCGAAATTCGTACAAAAACCTATTTATTTTAATTCTTCTAGCAACTGTAATTTCATCTTGTAGTGATTTTAGAAAATTGCAAAAAAGTGACGATTGGGAGAAGAAATATGAAGCCGCCATTAGATATTATGAGGAGGGCGAATATTATAGAGCCAATGTTCTTCTGGAGCAGATATTACCTATTATTAAAGGGTCAGAAAAGGCTGAGATTGCAAACTTCTATTATGGCTATACCTACTACTACCAAGAACAATACCTTTTAGCATCACATTATTTTAAAACATTTTACGATACTTTTAACAGGAGTCAATTTGCTGAAGAGGCCAGGTTCATGTTTGGATATTCATTATTTCAAGACTCACCACGTTACAATTTGGATCAAGCAAGTTCAAAGGAAGCTATTACTGCGCTTCAAGGATTTATTAATCTTTATCCCAATTCCGAGTTTGTTCGGAAAGCAGATGCTGCTTTAGGACAGTTGAGGTCCAAATTGGAACGAAAAGCGTATGAAAAGGCTTTATTGTATTATGATTTGAAAAAATTCATGACTGGTGAATATCTGAAAGCTGCATTAGTTGCTTTTGATAACTTTCAGGATGATTTTCCAGGTTCAACCTATACAGAAGAAATTCAATATCTAGAAATAGAGGCAATGTATAATTTAGCAGAGGTAAGTATTTATTCTCTGAGAAAAGAACGTTATCAAGAAGCTATAGACTTCTACGAGATATTCATTGACACCTACGATGAAAGTAAATATTTAAAAAAAGCAGAAAAAATCTACGAAGACTGCTTAGAACAAGTTAGAAAATTAAATTCATAAATTAATATGGCAAATCCATCAATTACAACTAGAGACACAGAGGAGCTTGTAAAAGATACTGATAATATCTATCAAACTGTTGTAGTGGCTTCAAAAAGAGCTCGACAAATTTCAAGTAATGTGAAAGAAGAATTGAGCAATAAACTTGCTGAATTTGCTTCTACCGTAGATAATCTTGAAGAGATTTTTGAAAACAGAGAGCAAATTGAAATCTCTAAATTCTATGAAAGAATGCCTAAGCCTACAATTATGGCTATGGAAGAATTCTTAGAAGGTAAAGTATATTACCGAAAGAGAGAAGAAGAAGAGGAGAAATAAACTTGGTAAATGCTCCAAGGTAAAAAAATAATTTTAGGAATAACGGGTAGCATTGCAGCATACAAAACTGCAATGTTGACCCGTTTATTGGTTAAAGCGGGGGCTGAAGTTCAGATTATCATGACTGATGACGCAACTGAATTCATCACTCCTTTGACTTTAAGTACTTTAAGTCAAAAGCCTGTTCTATCCAAGTTTGTCAAATCAGAGTCTGGAGAATGGAACAATCATGTTGAATTGGGTTTATGGGCTGACTTATTATTAATCGCACCTGCTTCCGCCAATACCATTGCAAAATGTGCAAACGGAATTTGCGATAATCTACTATTGGCAACCTACCTGTCTGCGAAATGTCCTATTGCCTTTGCTCCTGCAATGGATTTGGATATGTACAAACACCCATCTACATCTGAGAACCTTAGAAAACTTGAATCTTTTGGTAACATTGTAATTCAAGCCGCATCTGGTGAGTTGGCAAGTGGTCTTGAAGGCCAAGGTAGAATGCAAGAACCTGAATATCTAGTGAAGAAAATAGAAAAAATTCTGGACGTAAAAAAAAAGTTTAAGGGCAAAAAGGTTATCATAACAGCAGGACCAACTCAAGAAGCTATTGATCCTGTCAGATTTATTGGTAATCATTCTTCAGGAAAAATGGGTTATGCCATAGCTAAATCTTTTTTGAATGCAGGCGCTCATGTTAACTTAATTTCAGGCCCCTCGTCCTTACATCCACCTTCAGCGTTATCTACTTACTCTAAAATACAGACTGCACAAGAAATGTACGCAGAAGTTGACAAACACTATGATACAGCAGACATTATAATTTTTGCTGCAGCAGTAGCGGATTATCGACCAAAATCAGTTGCCAAAGAAAAAATAAAAAAGCAGTCGGAGGCTATGACAATTGAAATGGAAAAAACCATTGATATAGCCAAAACTCTAGGTGCAAGGAAGAAAAAAAATCAGCTAAATATAGGTTTTGCTTTAGAAACTGAAAATGAAGAAGAAAATGCATTAAATAAATTGAAGAATAAAAACTTCGATTTGATCGTTCTTAATAGTATGCGGGACAAAAATGCAACATTTGGTCATAACACTAATAAAATTAAAATTTTTGGCGCCAAGGGTTTAGTAGCTGAAACAGAACTTCTAGACAAATCTGAAGTCGCTGAAATAATTGTAAACCAAATACATAAATTGAGCATCGAGAATGAATAAACTAGCCCTAGTACTCTTTATTTCAATTTTCAATATCAGCTGCTTAATCGCTCAAGATTTATATTTTCAAGTAAAGGTAGATGCCTCAACTGCAAATACCTCCGAAACTCGAATCTTTACGAATATGGAAAATTCATTTAGTCAATTCCTAAATGAAACAAAATGGATGCAGGAAGATATTGAGCTATTTGAAAGAATCAAAGGAGTAATGGCTATAAATATTACTGGAATCCCAAGAACGGGTAGGTTTGAGGCTCGAATGCAAATACAATCTGTCCGGCCAGTTTACAATAGCAATTATGAATCAATCATGATTAATATAGCTGATAGAAACCTAAACTTTGATTTTACGGAGTCTCAGCCTTTACTTTATTCTCAAAACAGCTTTAATGATAACTTGGTGAGTATTTTGGCTTTCTATGCCAATTTTCTGTTAGGAATGGATTTTGACAGTTTTTCTGAATTAGGTGGACAAGAATACTATGATGAAGCCTTAAACATAGCTAGATCAGCTAATCAACAGGGATTTAAGCCGGGTTGGGAACAGTTCGGAAATATTGAAAGTAAATATTCCTTAATTCAATCCGCCTTAAATTCACAACTAGAACCGGTACGCAAAAGCCTGTATCTGTATTACAGAAAAGGTTTAGATTTAATGGAAGAAGATCCTGAAGCAGCAAGAAAGTCAATTATAGAGGCATTGGAAAATATTCAAAAATCCAATAAACTAAACCCCAATTCACCATTTATAACACTAATAATTCAGACTAGAGCAGATGAGATTGTACAAATTTTCACAGAGGGTGATTTAGCACTTAGAAGAAAAGCTTATGAAATTATGAGAGAATTAGCTCCTGCTAATTCGGAACGTTACGAAGTAATGATTGAATAAAAGATCATATTTCATATTCATAGTATAGGATAAAGAATCTTTAAAAATTTATTGAATACTGCGATCGAAAGAATTTACTATCCGCAATTTTTAAGTAAATTAGCCCTGCGATAAAACTAAATCCTAATATGCTTCAGAAGCTTTTGATTAAAAATTACGCCTTAATTCAAGAACTTAATATCAACCCATCAGCTAAGCTAAATACTATTACTGGAGAAACAGGTGCTGGAAAGTCGATCATGTTAGGTGCAGTAGGATTACTCATCGGGAAAAGAGCTGATACTAAAGTATTATACTCGGAAGACTCAAAGTGTGTAGTTGAGGGCATTTTTGACATCTCCCAATATAATCTTTACCCATTTTTTGAAGCGGAAGACCTAGACTATGATAAAGAATGTGTTATCCGAAGGGAAATAAGTGCGAGTGGAAAATCAAGAGCATTTATTAACGACACCCCTGTAACGCTGGATATCCTCAAGAACTTAGGAAATAACCTGATGGATGTTCATTCACAACACGAAACATTGTTGATTGGGGATCAAGACTTTCAATTAAAAATCATTGACGCATATGCTGGAACAATAGGAAGTCTTAAAACTTATAAGACATTATTTAATACCTATACAAAGGCAAGAAAAAACCTTCAGGCCTTTCAGGAAAATTCTGCCCAAATGCAGCAGGAAAAGGATTTTAATCAATTTCTTTTTGACGAGTTGGATAAAGCACAATTAAAATCAAATGAGCAGGAAGAACTAGAGGAGAAATTAGAAATATTAGAAAACGGTGAACTGATAAAGTTAAAACTTTCAGAAGCCTATCAACTCCTAGATGGACAGGAATTTGCTGCTGTTCATAATTTACATCAAGCCAGCGAAAGTCTGAAAGCTATTCAAGCATATGGAAAAGATTTTCAAGAATTATCGGAAAGACTAAACAGTAGCTTTATAGAAATCCAGGACATTGCAAAAGAACTTGAAATCACAGCAAATGAGTTTGAACATCAGCCTGAGGAATTAAGTCAAACACAAGAGCGACTTAGCCTAATTTATTCATTGCAACAAAAACATCATGTTGACTCAATTGCTGAGTTAATTAAAATAAAAACTGAATTAGAGGAGAAATTGCTAGCGGTAGAAGATATTGAGGGCAGTGAAACAAAACTGCAAAAAGCCATGGATCAAGCTTTTTCAGAAATGGATCAAAAGGCTAAAGAAATTAGTAAGCAGAGGGTAAATCACTTTGAAAAACTCGAAATAGAGTTACAATCGCTTCTCGCTGGACTAGGAATGGAAGACGCTATTGTTAAAATCGATAATCAATCTAAAGCGCATGATAAAAGTGGCGTGGATGACATAAAAATCTTATTTACTGCCAATAAGGGTGTTGCACCTCAAAATCTAAAAAATGTTGCTTCAGGAGGTGAATTTTCCAGGCTAATGTTTGCCATAAAATATATTATGGCTGATAAGATAGCAATGCCCACTATAATTTTTGATGAAATCGACACGGGTATATCAGGTGAAGTTGCTATTAAAATGGTGAATATGATGCAGAAAATGGCAGAAAACCATCAGGTAATTACTATTAGTCATTTACCTCAGATAGCAGCAAAAGGACATCAACATTACTTTGTTTATAAAGATAATACGGCTGAAAAATCAGTTAGCAAAATTAAGCTATTAGATGAAAGTGAACGCTCTCTTGAAATAGCCAAGATGATTGGCGGAGAAAATCCTAGTGAATCGGCTATTCAAAGTGCTAAAGAGTTATTGGCTATCTAAAATTACGACACTAGCAAATTACATCCTCTAATATCTGAATTATCAAACCTGCCCAGGACCTTGAATTTACCATCTTCTTGTACCAAGCCTACATCTTGAGTTTCTATAAATGCGCAGCTGTCGATATTGGCTAAATCGATCACATTTAAGCCCCCGCTTCTTTTGTCATGAAATTTAATATCGAAAGGATCATTAACTTCTCGAACCATAATTTTCATACTATGACTTGGTTCAAAAACACCATTTCCCTTACTATAACTTTGTGAAAGAAGCTCAGTCATACCATATTCTGAATGTATTTTAGTGACTTTTAATCCAGTACATAAAATTCTGTGGAGTTCTTCTCTGGTGATTTCTTTTCTTCTCCCTTTCATCCCTCCTGTTTCCATGACAATGCAATCAGAAAAATCCACTTCATAATTCTCTGCTATATCCAACAATGCAAAGCTAACTCCCCAAACAATAATCCTTTTACCATTATTAAGATCTTTTAGTGCCGCTACTTTTTTAACTAATTCATCTATGTTATTCAAATAAAATCCTGATTCAGGTGATTTTGTTTTTTTTATAAAATCATCCACCATAGCCACCAGTGAAGATCCTTCTCTTTCTAAATAAGCTGGTAAAAGAGCCAAAATGATGAAATCCTCCAGTTTACCATATTCATTTTCGAAAATATTCTCTGCATGAATTAAATAATGATCCAACTCTTTGACATAATGTTTACTGCTAATTCCAGATCCAGTTCCGCTACTTTCAAAAATTGCCTCAAAATCATTGGACGCATCGGCATTAGTTATAACCTTATGCTTTTTAAAAAAATCTATAGGTAAATATGGGATCGAAGATAAATCTTTTACGGATTGGGCTTCAATATTTAGAGCTTGAATATATTTTTTATAAACTAAATTGTATTTACTTTGATAGTGAAATAGATTTAAAGCAAAATCTTGAAAATTTTTAACGTTCAAGGCATCAAATTGCTTTAAAAAGCGTTCTCTTTCTGACATTTGTAAAATTATTATGCAATACAATATTAAAAATAAGGCACGTCATCTCATATTTAATTCTAGTATTATTATTGGATTTTTAACAATCCTTACAGCCTGCCCTACTCCACCAGAATTCGAAGATGTTCCCAGTATTGAATATGAAGACGTTCAGTTCAGTATTATTACTGACACCTCCGCAAGCGGTCAACCTCTAAACCAAGACGTTATCAGCGTATCTCTTTCTTTTGAAGATGGTGACGGTGACTTAGGGTTAAGAAATAGCGAAAATGAACCTCCGTACCATCAATTTGATATCCCTCTGAATGAAGAGAGAGAACTGATTTTCTTTGGGAGCTCGCCAGAGTTGCCACCATTTAATTATTATGACTATAATATATTTAGAGACTCCATAATTGTGAATAACACATTACTCGTAAATGACACTGTTTTGGTTCGGTTTAATGAACGCCATTTCAATATATATGTGGCCTTTTTTGTAAAACGTCCAGGAAATAGTGATTTTGAACAATTTGAGTGGGAATCTGAACCTGGTTTTTATCAATCCTTTCATGGTAGATTCCCTATTCTTAATACTGAGAATTATGATCGTCCACTAAATGGATCATTGACTTATGAAATCAAAAGCGTTGGTTTTAGGGCTACATTTCGCGATTACCCCATGTACTTGGAAGTTTACATTCTAGATAGAGCAGGAAATAGAAGTAATATTATTCAAACGGAAACTTTTCAATTGATAAATAGAGATTAATATTTCCGAATAATGAAATTGTAAAGGCACTACTTTATAGTAGTGCCTTTTTGTTTGAAACTTGTACCACTTCAATTTCCAATCTTCATTTTCATTTTGGTCTTAGTTTCACTTTTCTCTTCTTTAGATGCTGCCGTGGAAATGCTATTTAAATTCGGAATAGGCTTATTTCCCGCCTTACTGCTTTTCACGTAGTACTTTTTCGCCTGAGGCAGTAGTTTATTCAAATCTTTCACTCGCGTATCACTACTTGGGTGCGTACTTAGAAATTCTGGTGGAGATCCACCAGATAAAGCCTTCATCCTTTTCCAAAATTCAGGAGCTTCAGCAGGATCATATCCCGCTAACGCCATAAACTTCAATCCTAATTCATCTGCTTCAGACTCATGTAATCTACTGAATGGCAAGAGCGCTCCAACAGTGCTCACTCCGGTATAAGCCGTCATAGCCAGTGCTTGCGTTTGCTCTGGCTGTTCTCGAAGTGCTACACTTAAAGCCATTCCTCCCGCCTGCTGTGCCAATGCTTGAGTCATTCGCTCACCGCCATGCTTAGCTACAGCGTGTGCAACTTCATGTCCCATAACGACAGCAATACCTGCTTCATCCTGACAGACTGGTAAGATCCCCTCATAAAAAGCAACTTTCCCTCCTGGCATACACCACGCATTTACCACATTTTCAGCAATCAAGTTAAACTCCCATTTAAAGCCTTCAGTGGCATCACCCAAATTATTCTCTTTGAGATATTGCTCCACGGCATCTTTAATTCGGTTACCTACCGTTTTAACCATTTCAACCTGAGCAGAATTTGAAGAAATTCTACTTTCTTTCATCACCTGATCATAAGAACTAAAACTGGAAGAATTCAATTGACTATTGGGAATGGCATTGAATTGTTTTCTATCTGTAAGTGGTACTTTTTTACAAGCAAATAGTACTACCACTAAAAGAATCAGAGAAAATATCTTTTTCATATTCATGTTTTTTGATAAACGAATTATAAAATTACATTTTTAAATCCTTTAAATACCATCTAAAAGATTTCTTTCATAATTTAACGAAACTTTCATTTTTATAGTTAAAAGAAGTCATATTTTTGCATAAATTTCCCACGAATGAAGATATTGGCTATTGGCAGAAATTATGGTGACCACATTAAAGAGCTTAAGAATGAGCGACCTGACGAGCCCGTAATTTTCACTAAACCCGACACTGCCATTCTTAAAAACAATGAGCCTTTTTATTATCCTTCTTACAGCCGTGATATTCATCATGAGCTAGAGTTAATTATAAGAATCTGCAAAGAAGGAAAATTTATCAGAGAAGAGCACGCCTCCAAATATTACGATAAAATTGGATTAGGTATTGATTTTACAGCTCGGGACTTGCAATCAAAAGCAAAAGAAAAAGGCCTACCTTGGGCAATTGCTAAAGGATTTAACGGATCTGCACCTATTTCAGCTTGGCTCAACAAAGATCAATTTGAAAATCATCAAAACATCAATTTTTCATTAAAAGTAAACGGGCAAATAAAACAAGAAGGAAATTCCTCGTTAATGCTATTTTCAATTGATTATATCATTGCCTATTTATCACAATTTTTCACATTAAAAACTGGTGATATCATTTTTACGGGTACACCAAAAGGTGTGGGTCCTATTTCAATTGGAGATCAGTTGGAAGGTTTTATAGAAAATCAAAAATTATTGGATTTTGAAATTAAATAACTCACTTACTACACTTCTAATATCTTTACTTAGCTTTCCAATTTCGGTTTTAGCTCAAAATTCTGATCCCTATACTTTTCCCATTCGTCCTAACAAAACCAATTTCTTGTCAGGCACCATGGGTGAGTTGAGATCTTCCCATTTTCATGCTGGCATTGATATCAAAACAGGCGGTATGATTGGAGAAGCTGTTCATGCCACAAAAAGAGGATACATTACTCGTATTAAAGTTTCCACCTCTGGATATGGAAATGCATTATACATGCTCCATCCAGATGGAAATACATCTGTATATGCACATCTAAATGAATTCGCTACTGAAATACAGAGTTATGTTAAAAGTGAACAGTATAAACAACAGACATTTGAAATAGAGTTATTTCCGGAACCTTACCAATTTGCTTTTAAGAGTCAAGAAGTAATAGGGATTTCGGGAAACACAGGGGGGTCTTTAGGTCCACATCTTCATTTTGAAATTAGGGATAAGCAGCAAAGAGTTTTAAACCCACTCCATTACGGTTTTGATGAAATAAAAGATAATATCCCTCCAATTGTCCAAGGTTTTGCAATTCGTCCAATGACAATTTCTTCTAGAATTTCAAATCAATTTGAAAGAAAGGAAATTCCATTAAAGAGAAATGGATTCAATTATAAGGCAGAAGACACCATCTCAGCCATTGGCGAAATTGGATTAGAATTATGGGGTCATGATAAATTGAATGGCTCCGCAAATAAAAATGGAATTAGTATTATTGAAGTATTTGTCAACGGGGAAAGGCACTTTAAACAAGATATAGATGTAATGAGCTTTAGTTTGCAAAGGCATATACTTGTGCACTACCCTTATGATGTAAAACAAACTAAGGGTGGTACTTTTCATAAACTTTATGTAGATGACGGAAACAAACTAAAATTCTATGACACCAAAAGTGAAAATGGAGCTTTAACAATAGAACAAGGTAAGGTATATGATATTAATATCTATATGTATGATCCTTATCAGAATAAAAGTAATTTAAGTTTAACAATAATAGGAGAAGATCAAGACCTATTTCTAAATGAAAATATTCCCTATGATATTGACGGTTTAGATTATAGAATTGAAAATGAAGTACTAAAGGTCTTTACTCAATCAAGTTGCGAAGGAGAGAAGGAAGAACTGAATTTAAATTTTGAAGGCAGAATTGAGAGCATCTTACCTGCTTACTATTCAAAAAATACAGTAGTGTACCTATGGCACCTAAAGAACGGAATTCCAAAATCAATCCTCAATTGTGAAAAGGGAATGAACCTTCCAGAAATAACTGAAATAATTCCAGGCGAGAGTAAAGAGGTAGAATTAAATAATATGAAGATTTCATTCAGTTCATATTCGCTATTTGACAGTTTATATTTACAAACTTTATATGAAATCAAGACTTCAGATTCCCTAGAAATATTTTCATTAGAACCCACATCAGTCCCTTTAAAAAGCACCATAGAAATTGAATTAACCCCACAAAAAGTATACGCTGATCAAAAACACACTCACATATATAAGACCGATGATTCTGGTAACTTTTCTTTTGAGGGTGGAGAATGGAATAATGGGAAAATAGATTTCAACACTAGGGAATTGGCAGACTATACACTTTTAACCGACAGTATTTCACCATTCATAGAAGCCAAAAATAATCTTAACTTTGTAATCAATGATGAGCTCTCCGGAATTAAATCATTTGAAGCTCGATTGGATGGTGAATGGGTCTTGCTAAAGTATGAACCTAAAGATAATTTGATTTGGGTAGATTGGCTCAATAAAGAAATGAAAAGATCCGGTGAGTTTAGTTTAATTGTAACTGACAATGCCGGAAACAAAGCAGAATATCTCACTAAACTATAAATTATATGGATTTGAATATAGGCGATAACGCACCAGATTTTAACGCAAAAGATCAGGACGGTAATGAAATCAAATTAAGTGATTTCAAAGGAAAAAAGGTAGTACTTTATTTTTACCCAAAAGACAATACACCGGGTTGTACGGCTCAAGCTTGTAACCTAAGAGATAACTATGAAGATCTTCAAAAGCAAGGATACGTTGTTTTGGGTGTAAGTCAGGATTCAGAAAAATCTCATAAGAAATTTATCGAAAAGCAAAGTTTACCTTTTCCATTAATAGCAGATGAAGATCATACGGTTCATAAGCTGTTTGGAACGTGGGGTGAGAAAAAAATGTACGGAAAAACCTATATGGGGACATTACGCACGACATTTGTTATCGATGCGGATGGAAAAATCGAAGACATAATTCAAAAAGTTAAAACGAAAGAACATACAGCACAAATTTTAAATTCATAATCAATGGCAAGTCAGGCAAACATTCAAGAGCTGGAAAAAATAGCTTCTCAAGTTAGGAGAGATATCGTAAGGATGGTACACGCGGTAAATTCCGGCCATCCGGGAGGCTCTTTAGGATGCACAGATTTTTTTGTAGCACTATATTTCCACATTTTAAAACATAATATCCAATTCAACATGGATGCTAAAAATGAAGATTTATTCTTCTTATCAAATGGGCATATTTCCCCTGTTTGGTATAGTGTTTTAGCGAGAAGTGGCTATTTCGAAACGGAAGAATTAAATACTTTTAGAAAAATAGATAGTCGTTTGCAAGGTCACCCAACACCCGAAGAAAACCTACCAGGCATAAGAATTGCTTCTGGATCTTTAGGACAAGGATTGTCTGCAGCTCTCGGGGCCGCACAAACCAAAAAGCTCAACAAAGAGGATAATTTGGTGTATGTATTGATGGGTGATGGGGAATTACAAGAAGGCCAAATTTGGGAGGCTGCCATGTATGGTGCTCATCACAAGATAGACAATGTTATCGCTACTGTCGATTACAATGGGCAGCAAATAGATGGTCCAATCGCTGAAGTGATGGACTTGCAAGACCTAAAAGCCAAATGGCAAGCATTTGGATGGGAAGTGATTGAAAGCAATGGAAATGACATGGCTGAAATCATCAAATCACTAGAACATGCTAAAAGTTTGACAGGAAAAGGAAAGCCAGTTTTAAATCTTATGAAAACTGAAATGGGTTTTGGTGTCGATTTTATGGTAGGTACGCATAAATGGCATGGTGTAGCTCCAAATGATGAGCAATTAGCAGATGCTTTATCTCAATTGGAAGAAACATTAGGCGATTATTAAACTACAATAATTAGCGTCAAGAAGATCTCTTGGCGCTTATCTAAATTCAATGAAGTGTAAAGTAATCATATCATTTCTCATTCTGTTTTTTGCGATGCTTGATGCAAAATCGCAAAGAGTAGAGCAAAGCATTCCTGAAAAAACAAGAATACTGTTTTTGTTTGATGCATCAGGAAGTATGCTTGCCCAATGGGGAAATGAATTAAGAATTGACGCGGCAAAAAGAGTTTTAACAGATCTTGTTGATTCATTGAGAGTAAATGATAAAATTGAACTCGCTCTAAGACCTTATGGTCATTTAACTCCAGCCAAAGAAAGAAATTGTAAGGATACTAAGTTGGAAATCCCATTTGCCCCAAATAATAATGATCGGATAATAGAACGCTTAAAGTACATATACCCAAGAGGAACCACTCCTATAGCATATTCCTTAGAGCAATCAGCCAATGACTTTCCTCAAGATAAAAATTACAGAAATATAATTATCATTATCACAGATGGCATAGAATCGTGTGATGGTGATCCTTGTGCCGTATCCTTGTCTTTACAGAAAAAAGATATTTTCTTAAGACCTTTTGTAATAGGCCTAGGAATGGAAGAGCAGTTTGCATCAGAATTTGATTGTATGGGTGAGTATTTCAATGCCAAAAATATCAATGCCTTCCAGTCCGTTTTAAATGGTATTTTAAGTCAATCATTAAGTAAAACCACAGCAAGTGTGGAACTATTGGATCAAAATGGAAGAAAGGTTGAAAAAGATGTCAATGTTTCTTTCATTAATACTTTTACAGGTATATCAGAATTTGATTTTATCCATTTTAGAGATCGAAATGGAAGACCAGATACGGTAGAAGTTGACCCAGTGTTGAGCTACGATGTGGTAGTAAATACGTTGCCGCCAGTAGTTAAAAAGAATGTATTTTTGAAAGGAGGAACTCACAACGTCATTGAAATAAAAACCCCACAAGGTAGCTTGAAAATTAATCAAGAGAATACAAGCGAGTATGACAAGAAGGTGCAAGTATTGATCCGAAAATCTTCAAAGTCTGAAATTATCAATACCCAATCTGTGCGAACAGAGGAAAAATATTTAATCGGAAATTACGATATAGAGATTTTAACTTTACCTCGTATAAAAATAAATAATATTGAACTACAGCAAGGTAAAACACGAAATATAGATATCCCTTCCCCTGGTCGAGTAAATATTAGCTACAGCAGTAGCGGTAAAGGAAGTTTGTATTCCATAGATGAAAACGGAAGACAGACCTGGATTAAAAAATTAGATTTAGGGGGCGGACAGTCAAGTTTTGGAATACAGCCCGGCAAGTATAAATACGTTTATCGCTCCGATAGAGCTATGGGTAGTAAGTACACCCAAATAAAAGAATTTAATGTCCGGTCAGGACAAACCATAAATATCAAAATTTACTAATTAGAGCAAAATGGCAGAAACTAAATTTACATTTACAGAAAAAAAAGATACCCGCTCAGGTTTTGGAGATGGTCTTTTGGAAGCAGGCAGAAAAAATGATCAAGTGGTAGGATTATGTGCTGATTTGATCGGCTCTCTAAAGATGGGGGCTTTCCAAAAGGAGTTTCCAGAAAGGTTTTTCCAAACTGGTATTGCCGAAGCAAATATGATGGGTTTAGCTGCTGGAATGACAATTGGAGGAAAGATTCCTTTCACTGGAACATTTGCCAATTTTTCGACTGGGAGAGTTTATGACCAAATACGTCAGTCCATTGCCTATTCTGAAAAGAATGTAAAAATTTGTGCCTCTCATGCTGGTGTTACCCTTGGAGAAGATGGTGCAACTCATCAAATACTAGAAGACATTGGAATGATGAGAATGTTGCCAAATATGACAGTTATAAATCCTTGTGATTATAACCAAACTAAAGCAGCTACATTGGCTATTACAGACCACCATGGTCCCGTGTATTTAAGATTTGGAAGACCAAAAGTGCCTGTCTTTACTTCTGAAAATCAAAACTTTGAAATTGGTAAAGCAATCAATATGATAGAAGGTTCAGACGTAACTATCTTTGCAACAGGACATTTGGTTTGGGAAGCAATTGAAGCAGAGGCAGTTTTAAGAGAAAAAGGGATTAGTGTGGAATTAATTAATATCCATACCATCAAACCAATAGATCAGGAAGCGATACTGAAATCAGTAGCAAAAACTGGATGTGTGGTAACAGCTGAAGAACATCAAAGAAATGGTGGTTTAGGTGATGCAGTTGCTCAAGTCCTAGCACAAAACGCTCCTAGCCCACAAGAATATGTGGCCGTAGATGATCAATTTGGGGAAAGTGGAAAGCCTGATGAATTGATGAAGAAATATGGATTGGACGCTGACCACATTGTCGCTGCTGTTGAAAAAGTGATTAAAAGAAAATAATTTAACTTACAAAATGGTCTCAAAAGTTAGATTATCCATTTGACTTTTGAGACTACTTTTTAATCTATGTTGATCCGAATCGTTAAAATGACCTTCCAATTGGACAAAATTGATGATTTTATTCAAATATTTGAACAAAATAAAGAGGCTATTCGAAACCAAATAGGTTGTTTGCATTTAGAATTATGGCAAGATAAGAATCAACCCCACATTTTTAGAACATACAGCTTATGGAAAAATGAAGAGTGTTTAAATAAGTATAGAGACTCTGAGACCTTTGGTAATGTATGGCCAGCTACTAAGGCACTATTCGCTGAAAAACCAGAAGCAAGTTCCCATATTCAGCGCTATGAGCTAAAATAGATTACTTTTTCCGTTCAATAGTGTATTTTACCAAGTCCATGAGTGATTGGCGATATTCAGAGTCAGGGAAGTCCTTAATTATATTCATTGCGTCAAGATAATAGTTTTGCATTACCTCTTCTGCATATGCTATTCCATTTTTTCCTCTGACAAACTCCACAACAGTTTTAACAGTGGAGTTCTTTTCACTCTTATTCTTGATCAATTTGATGATTTGCTTTTTCTCAGACTTGTCAGCATTGTTTAAAGCATAAATCAACGGTAAAGTCATTTTCTTTTCCTTAATATCAATTCCAAGAGGTTTACCTATTTCATTTGTTCCATAGTCAAATAAATCATCTTTGATCTGAAAAGCCATACCCACTTTTTCTCCAAAAAGCTTCATTTTACTACTGATTTCATCATCTTTATTAACAGATCGGCTTCCTACTGCACAACAGGAAGCAATTAAAGAAGCTGTCTTCTGTTTGATGATATCATAATATATTTCTTCCGTTATATTTAATTTTCTTGCCTTTTCAATTTGCAACAACTCCCCTTCGCTCATTTCACGTACCGCTTCAGAAACAATTTTTAGTAAATCGAAATCTTCGTTATCAATTGACAGGAGAAGACCTCTGGAAAGTAAATAATCACCAACCAATATAGCGATCTTGTTTTTCCATAACGCATTGATTGAGAAAAACCCCCTCCTATAATTTGCATCATCAACAACATCATCATGGACCAATGTGGCAGTATGTAATAATTCAATCAAAGCCGCACCTCGGTAGGTCGCTTCATTGATCTGGCCGTGAATTCCTGCAGAAAGAAATACAAACATCGGGCGCATCTGCTTACCCTTTCTTTTCACAATATAGCCCATGATCTTATCAAGCAAGTAAACCTTACTTTTCATGAATTGGCGGAATTTTATTTCAAATTCTGCCATTTCCTTGGCTATTGGTGTTTGTATTTCTTTAATTTTACTCCCCATCCGTGTGCAATATTACTACCAAATGAATACCTAAACAATGCAAATAAACAAAATGATTGAAGAAAATATAATTATTACAAGTACGGTACATACTAGGCCTATTACGGCTGATATAAAATACCTTCCAACTAAGACAAAGAAACCGTTAATCCTTTTTGTTCACGGTTTTAAAGGCTTTAAGGACTGGGGTGTTTTTAATTTGATGGCCACCGAATTTGCAAAACTTGGATTTATCTTTATGAAAATAAATCTTAGTCATAATGGAACCACACCAGAAAACTTAAAAGATTTTGCTGATTTAGAAGCATTTGGTCATAATAATTTCACAATTGAATTAGATGATTTAAAAGATAGTATTGATTATCTATTCTCTTCTAGAAGTATTATCCCTGCTCATGAAATCGAATTGGAAGACCTGAACTTAATGGGTCATAGCAGAGGAGGTGGTTTAGTACTACTTAAGGCAAGTGAGGACGAAAGAATTAAAAAAGTAGTTACATTAGCTGCAATCAGTGATTTAAGCAAAAGATGGCCTCAGTCATTTCTCGATGAGTGGAGAGCAAAGGGGGTACAATACATTGAAAACAAAAGAACCAATCAGATGATGCCCTTGTATGTACAACTATATGATGATGTTTTAAACAATCCAGACAGACTTTCTATACCTGGAAGCATAAAAGACATGAAACAACCATTATTAGCATTCCATGGTACTGATGACGAGACACTTCCTGTTGAAATGGCCTATCAGATAAAGAAGTGGAAGCCAGATACAGAATTAGTTATCATGGAGTCTGAGAACCACGTTTTTGGAGCCACTCATCCTTGGGATAAAAGTACTTTACCCAATAATTATACTTCGATAATAGAGAAAACAAGAGAATTCTTAAAATAACAATGGAGTTGCCTTTTAAAAGGCAGCTCCCCTTTTCACTTTCTTAGCTGTTTTAACATTCAAAATCGATATGTGATCGTCCAATGTTTCTGAATGACTTTTAACCATTCCCGGTGGATTGATGATTTCAACTTTATAATCTGAAATCCATTTAACTTTTCCGTTTGGAATACTTTCCTTATAAACAACAGATTCATTTTTGACATCAATTACTACAAACTTTAACGTATTAAAGCTTACTGAACTATTATCTTGAAAAATTCCAAGTAAAAAATCCTTGCTTTCATTATATGAAAAATCAATAGCATCAATATCCAAGGATGAATAAGCCAAATTATGAACATTAACATCTATTCTGTTGGTATTTACTGTTGATGCTGTACAAGCAGTGAAAAAACAAATTACCAGAAGTGATATATAAAACAATTTCATTATTCTTTAATTACTCGTTTGCTTACTAATTTACCCTGGTCATTTTCAAACTGGAAGAGATACACGCCTTCATCAAAAGAATCCAACCTAATAGAATTTTCACCCTCATTTAAAATAGATTTCATAATTAATGCTCCTGTTGAGTTATAGATTTTAACTTCCTGGAAATTAAAATTATTATGGTCAACATTAATAAAGTCTTTTGCAGGATTTGGGTAAATTCTTAAAAACTGACTGTTTCGAGAACTACTTGAAGTTACCAATGGCTCTTGCCCAATGGCTGTAAAAACTGTATCCAAAATATATCCTTTTACTTGTAAAATATTACGATTAGGGATATTATAATCAAATTCAATAATTCTGTCTCCATCCGCTTCCGTGAGCATCTGTTCATCTGTATAAACAATTTCACTATCGAACAAAACTTCTATTTTTTCATAAGGCTCATTGTTTTTCAATACCAGTTTAATCTGATACTCCCCAGCAGACCCCGAACTCTCTTGAGATACAATAATAGGATTGGCATCAATGCTTGGAATCGAGAATATTTGAGATTCAATTACATCCTCATTAAAGGTTGCTACAATCTTAACATTAGCACCATCGAAAGGATAAAAATCATTCAGCTCAAATAGATTCTCTCCTGACTGCGCTTCATCCAAGCTAACTATTTCCTCATTATCAATCACTAATTTTACATTTGTATAGTCAACCGGAAAATCAAAACTTATTTGAGCATTTCCATAGCCTAGATAATTAAAATCAGATAATGCTATATTGGCACTTCCTAATGCGCCAACTATAGCAGACCAGATACCTCTTCCGTGTGTTCCAATAACAACTTCATCATCTACAATTTTCATAGACCAAACGGATACGGCTGGAAAATCATCTCTTATATTCCAGGTTTCACCACCGTCCAGAGATTCATATAACCCAATCTCCGTCCCTACCCATATTATATCAGTATCAAATGGCATTACTAATAAACTATGGGCAATAACATCGGGAAAACCTCTATCACTACCATTACTATTACCTTCAAAACCCGAAATATCTTCCCAAGTTTGACCCAAGTCTGTTGTTTTCAAAACTTTAGGAAAATTTGCTCGACTAAACAATGCATAGGCTGTGTTTTCCTCTTTTGGATGGGTGTAAATACCAGTATAGTAAGCTTGCGGATTAGGCGCATAATTATTCACTGCTTCATAGGTTTCTCCAGCATCTGTAGATACAAATAAATTCAAAACACCATTGGCCATACCCGCCCCTGCCCAAACTATTTGATCATTGGCCAATGACACTTCTACGTCACTTGCACTAGCTGTGCCACCCCAACGATCATTATTAATTTCCTTCATACTCCAGGTCTGACCAAAATTTAAACTTTTATAAACCCCTTCTGGCCCGATGGCATATATAACATCGGGATTAGTCGCAGATCCAGCTAAACGAGTTATAAAAGGTCCATCAGTAATTCCACTTGTGGCCTGTGTAAATGATTGCCCGCCATTGGTCGATCTTCTTATACCATTAAATTGATAACCTCCAATTACTTTCTGAGGATCTGTTGCATGCCAAATAACTTCAAATCCATCACCTCCAATAGCAAAATTATAAAAATTGCTTTCGTCAACACTTGTTCCTGATGAAACCCAAGTACCGTTATCCTGCATACCGCCTATATACTTCTCTTCTCCGGGCTTTTTATCGGCACCATAAAATTGAGTGGTTATGTAACCATCAGTAATTTGATCTATTCTCTCACCATTATCAGTAGATATCCCAAACCCACCGTCATTTCCATTTACAATCATAAATGTTTGATTTACCTCATCTGTTTTTATTAGCGTAAGATGATGGTGGTCGGGATGAAGATTGCTTTGATTTTGATTTTCGTAATTACCATATGCATCATAAACGGCAATTGCATTGGCTGGGGCAACAAATCGAGACCCATAATTTATCCTCATTATTGAGTTGCTAAGGTTATCAGAATTCCATGTCGCAGTTTCAGCCAGAATAGGCCAAAAGAAATACATATTAGCAAATTCAAGCGCACCATCTTGCGCGATACTATTGTTTTCTATATCACTATAGGTAACATCGTGAATATATAAATATTCTCTTGCATTGGATAATTGAGCATCCGACTCGCTTCCTTTATTAAGATCAAATACACCATTGTCTTCTTGGTCTCTAAAAGAAACCATAAGCTGTCGATCATTCTCGATATCCCAGACTTCAAAAGGAACATCTACATAATCTTCGTAACTATAATCGGAAATATCGACATTTGAAGTTGCGCCAGCTGGTACTGTATAACGATGAGCTTTTTGCTGATTACTATTACCAAACCTAATTTCAACAGTTACTGGATCTTGTGAAGGACTATTGGTTCCCCCAGCAATATCTAGTGACCCGCCATTAAAATCAGCTTCAAAATTAACAAGTTCAATAAGAGTATTTTCTTCAAAATCAATTCCTACAAATTGTCTTTCCGATTCCCCAATATTATCTGAATCAATCGTATATTTCCCTATACTGACTCCACCAACGAACACTTCATAAGGATTATAGGGGTTCACAGCAATGGTATTATCATACCAACCCTGATCACCTAAAAAGTCGGTATTATAATTAGGATCGTCTACTAATATCCAATTTTCCCCCATGTCTTCCGATAAATAAAGTAAGGTGCTTGATCCTGAGAAAGTCGATGTATACACAATTTCAGGATCGCTTGGCGAAACTGCAATCTCAAATCTAACACCTTCGTCTATTCCTGAACTTGAGAGAGACCAACTCTCTCCACCATCAGTAGATTTAATGATCCCTAAACTGTTCACCCCAGCATACTGTATATTCCAATCATTTGGATTCACTTGCAAATCTTGAACAGAACCATTATTAGTTGGACTATACTTTTTATCCCAACTAGCACCGCCATTAGTAGATTTAAAGATTCCAGAATTGGTCGCAATCAGCACCACGTTTTCATTTGTAGGATCAATACTAAGTCTATTTACAGATAAGTAATCATTATCTGCAACTGTTGAAGGCAATAACTCCCACGACTCACCTCTATCTACAGATCTATAAATTCCATTTCCTCGAACAAATGAAGTGTTACCAGCGAAAACTTCTCCTGTTCCTACATATATTGTACTAGGATTAGATTGGCTTTGTGCAATAGAATTAGTAGATAAATTAGGTAAATCAGGAGAAAGATTTTCCCAAGATTGACCACAATCAGTAGTTTTCCATATTCCACCACTAGCAGCTCCTGCAAACCATGTGCAGTTCGTATTATCATCAGGATCTATTGCTATTGCTCTTGTTCTACCGCCTACATTACCTGGCCCACGTGAAATAAAATCAGCTGAAAGATTGTCACTTCTAGCTACACTCTTGAGATTTAATGACTTTTGCAATTCACTATATTGATAGCCTGCTTTATAAGCATCTCTCGACTGGTTCAATGTTTTTGTTATTGAATTATAATATTCAATAAATCCATCAGGTTTCATGTAGGCCTCTTTACCAGATTTGATTTTTATTTTTTTACTTGACCATACTTCTTCGGATTTTGATACCTCTATTGTATTCTCAAGCTGGATCGGTGCAGAAAAAAAATAAACTGCTATTAAAACAAGGAAGCAAATTATAGGGGAGTAATAATTTTTCATAAGCGCAAATTTCATCAAAACTAACACTAAATACTTCATATAAAAAATTAAGGCAGGATACAACTACTAAAGAATGGACAAAAAAAGAGGCTACCTTAAGTAAGGTAGCCTCTTATCAATAGTAAAAAATAATAAATCTACTAGTTCACATCCCACCAAGGGGCAACATCCATTTCATTATTAATTCCTGAGTTAGAAACAGAACTTCCGTTATTACCTAACTCATCTGAAGTATATAGTGCTCTAACAGGGATATATGATCTAACACCAGCAGCCGGTACCTCCAACTGAGGGAAATCTAATCTTCTCCATTCAGCCCAAGCTTCTAATCCGTTGGTATAAAGTGCTAACCACTTTTGAACACCTATAGATTCTTCCCAGTTACCTGCATCATAAGGATTAGCAGTTAAATAGTCAGTGATCGCTCCTTCTGAGTCATCAAATCCCCACTGATTCATTGAAGCAGTAACCGCTTCGTTATAAGCAACTTCTGCATCACCACTAACAATTCCTCTTTCAATAGCTTCAGCTTCGAAAAATTTAACTTCAGCATAAGTAAGCAAGTAAGCTGGAGCAGTTGCCTCTCTTATCGCAGGATTAGGACGAGATGCAGTTGCAAACAAATTAAATGACTCTCCATCAGATAGACCATAAGGAAGACCAGTATAATCACCTGTAATAGAAGTATCGGCAAAAGCCATCAATCTAGGATCATTTAATTCTTCAAGCTTTTCAACTAATACATCAGAAACTGCAAAGTCATCTCTGTTATTGATAGAATTATCAACAAAGAATGGATTCGCGATTCGCTGATCTGCTGCAAAATTAAATATGAAACCTTCATCATTTGCTGTAAAAACTCCAGCGTTTAAAGCTTGAGAAACCAAAGTAGAAGCAGTTCCTGCATCAACATCAGCTATTCTCATACCGATCTTCAATTTCAAAGAATTAGCGAATCTAGCCCAAGAAGCCATATCACCACCGTAAAAGATATCTCCTGAAGTAAAACCTGGCTCTCCAACTGTTATGTTAGAAATTGCAGCATTTAATTCACTGATTAAACCACTGTAAACTTCCTCCTGAGCATCATATGCTGGATTTGGAAATTCATCAGGATTAAATGCTTCAGAGTATGGAACATTTACCCAAGTATCAGTCACAATTTGCATTGACCATACTTTCAATATGTCCAATACAGCAGTTTGGTTGCCTTTAATCGCATCATTCAGTCCTTCGTTTGCTTGCACAATCTCTCTTGCTGCAATTAAGTCGTAAAGACTGTTTGCATAAAAGCTATTCCATGAAGCGGTAAAAGTACTTACGTTCTGATTGTAACGAGAATCTTCTGCATACTCTCCTTGAGAAAAATGTTGTACCATCAACATCCCGAACTCAAAGTTCATTGCCCTGCTCCAAACTCTATTAGACAAGTTGAATTGCGCTTGCGTTAATAGTGTTGAAGCGGGTACTTCAGTAGGATTATTAGGGTCATTATTAATTTCCTCAAAATCCTGCGTGCACGCTGCCAGTCCCACAAATAGTGAGGCCAACATTATGTATAATTTTGATATATTTTTCATAAAAAGTTATTTTAAATTAATGTCAAAACCTGATTTAGAATTTGAAGCTTAAGTCAAAACCTAATGATCTTGAAGTAGGAACTTGAGCATTTTCCAATCCTTGGATATTACCAGCACCATTTACTCCTTGAGGGTCTAGGTAAGGTAAGTTGCTGAATAAGATAGCTAAGTTTCTTCCTAAGAAAGATATTCTAGCATCTTTAATAGCCAAATTACCAAATACACTGTTAGGGATATTATATCCTACAGTTACCTCTCTTAACTTCACAAATGAAGCATCATAAACATTAGGTGCAGCTACAGTCCAAATTGATTGATAAAAAGTTTGAGCAGGTACAGCAGTTGTATTAGTTTCACCAGTTTCAGTTACACCATCAACAATAACACCTTCTTCTCTAATGTTTCCTTCAGCAGTTTCTGGCAACATACCCGAGTATTTAGCCCACTGCAAAGAAGTAGAGTGAATTACACCACCACCCTGAAAGTCAATCAAAGCTCCAACTGAGAAATTCTTATAAGTGAAAGTATTTCTAAAACCACCAGCAAAATCTGCGATAGTACTTCCTAAGAATTCTCTATCTTGATTTGCTAATGGAATACCGTTAGCACCTACAATAGTGTTTCCATCATCGTCAGTTTGGAAAGTTTGTCCAAATAATGACATATATGGGAATCCTTTTTGAACTCTAACGTCTGCTGCCCAAGTTGTACCTGCAATAATGCTTTCAACACCAGCATCTTCGTTCAACTCAACAACTTCATTATTAAATGTTGCAAAGTTTAAATTCATATCCCATCTGAAATCACCAGATTGAATTGGAGTCGCATTTAACATTACTTCGAATCCACTATTTCTCATCGATCCAGCATTCAACAATCTAGAAGTAAATCCAGTAGAAGAAGATGATGGAACATTAAAGATTTGGTTAACAGTAGTTCTGTCGTAATATGACACATCAAATCCAACTCTGTTATTCAAGAAGTTCATTTCTAAACCAAGCTCAAACTCATTGGTGATCTCTGGTAATAGATTAGGGTTTCTTCTTGAATTAGGTACAGTATATCTTGGGAACGAACCAAAGTTTGGTACAACGTTAGAGTATACATTTCTTAATTGGTATGGATTAGCATCGTTTGCAGCTTGTCCATAGCCAGCTCTTAATTTACCAAAAGAAATCACTGAATTATTCGCTAAAGCATCTAACTCACTGAACACAAAACTAGTCGATACTGATGGGTACCAATAGTTATTATCTCCTTCTGGTAAGGTTGAAGACCAATCACCTCTTAAGGCTAAATCAACGTATACTGTATAAAACAAGCCCAATGAAGCCGTTGTAAATACACTGTTAATCGCTCTGTTCTCAAAATCGGTATCAATTTGAGGAGAACCGGCAGAGTTAGCAATATTATAGAAATTAGGTAATACCAAACCACCTACAGTAGCAATTCTATTAAAAGTTCTACCTTGGCTCATCAAGTTACCACCCACCATAGCATTCAATGTTATATCCTCATTGAATTGTGTATCATATAGAATTTTACCTTCCAAGTTAGTTTCAGAAAATGTTCTAGTCACCTCATTATAACTTGGCTGGTTAATACCACCAACAGGTACACCTTCTCTAGATCTGAAAGTGAATCCATCTCTCATGGCTTTTACGTTTACGCTTAAACCATCAGTTAATTCGTAATTTAAATTAAAGTTACCAAAGAAACGATCTCTAGTATCTTCTTGTAAATAATTGTTTCTCACCCAGTAAGGATTATCAAAGAATCTTACGTTTGGATCAAAGCCTAATAATTCCCCAGTATTTGGATCAACCTGAGTACCAGTCGGATTCCATGTCTGCTGAGTTCCGTCAGTGAAAGTATCATCTTTCAATCTATCGAAATCCAACTGAGTTTGCCACCACTGGTAGAAACCTTGCATTGGGTTAGCATTCGCATAACCTGTAGCATTTCTTCCAGAAGCATCTTGTTGGATTAAACTACCTGCAGCAGATACACTTAATTTATCTGTCAAATTATAAGAAGAATTGAAACTTACTGTATTTCTACCCAATTCAGAATTAGGCATCATACCTTTCTGATCTAAATTAGTGTAAGATAATCTGAAATCACCTTCATCATTTGCTCCTGAAACTGCCACTGAATTAGTAAGCGTTACGCCAGTTTCAAAGAATTCTTCATACTGATTTTCAGGAGCTACCCATGGTCTTGTTTCACCATAATTAGCAGCGTCTGGATCCCAAGAATCCCAATGACGTACATTTATGCTAGGATCATACTTAGGTCCCCAAGCACCATCTTTAGAATAAACAGGAGCTAAATAATTAGTTCCATCCTCTGTAAACTCAACAAATCCTGACGCTGAGCCAGTTGTAGCTCCACCACCATATCTTTGCTGGTGCTCCATTAAGGCCAATGGATTTTCGAAGGTTGCTGAAGAGTTAATTGAAACTCCTAGTCCTTTTTTCCTTGAGGCAGATTTTGTAGTGATTAAAATTACACCATTAGATCCTCTAGTTCCATACAATGCAGTTGCAGCAGCACCTTTCAATACTTCCATTGACTCAATGTCATTTGGATTGATATCAGAAGCAGCATTACCGTAATCATACGAACCGCCACCAAAACCTTCTTGTTGAGCAGCTGAAGCATAATTATCATTGTTAATTGGCATTCCGTCCACTACGAAAAGTGGTTGGTTTTCTCCTAAGAAAGAGTTTGCACCACGAATAGTAATACGAGATGAACCACCCATTGCTCCTTGAGAACCTTGGATTTGAACACCCGCAACTGCACCCTGAAGTGAGTTTACAATATTGGTCTCTCTTGATTCAGCCAACTTTTCGCCATCTACAGATTGTGTAGAATAACCAATTGACCTTTTTTCTCTTGAAACACCTAAAGCTGTTACTACAACTTCACCTAGTTGTTGAACATCAGGCTGTAAGGTTACATCAATAACTGACTTAGAGCCAATTGCAACCTCCATTTTTTCAAAACCGATATAGGTAAATAAAAGTGCTTCAGCATCAGAAGACACTGAAAGTTTATAATTACCGTCTAAATCGGTAGTGGTACCAATAGTAGTACCCTTCACAATTACGTTTACACCTGGTAAGGGACCATCTTCGTCCACCACTGTACCAGAAACCGTTCTATCCTGTGCCCATGAGTATGAGGCAATCAGGAAGAAACTTAGCATTAGTAATAGTTTCTTCATCATATTATGTTTAGGTTATAAAATTATTATATCTCGAATATAAAGGATATATATACCAATAGACAAAAATCTATTGAACAATTCCTAAATATTTATCAAATTATCTATTTTATTAAAAAAAATCATAAGATAATCCTATTACCTTAAGGTTAGTATTAGGAAAAGTAACATTAGTATCTATTTTAATAGAAACTATCGAAATCATATACTTTTGCTTCTTTCTCAATTATTACTACATGTACTCTTTCTTTATTAGGTAATCTATCATCCTGGTAATCTAAAGGGTAATAGATCAAATCATTATTTTCTGAATAGCCTCTATACGGAGTTTGATCATAATCTCTGGAATAACCCGTTTCGGTTGATAAAAGCTTAGTATCAGGATACATTGTACTCCACGTACCCCATGTCGTTTCTGTCAGACTTATAACTTCTAATTTTTCATCTCTCAATTCTCCATTAATGGAAGATGCGGTCATTTGAGACCATAAACTTTCCGTGACTCTATCGTAGGCTATTAAATTGCTATTATATAATAAACCACTGACCCCAAAACTTTTATCGCCTTTCCAACCTATTGCTGTTCCTGTTAGCGGACAGAACGTAATCGTGATGTCTGTATCTTCAACTTTTTGGTTTAACACCTCATGCCAATTCAAAATATTATGGGGATAAGCAAAAGGCTCTCCTTCTTCAATCAATCCAATAACTAGATCATCATTGGCCGGTATTTTTGCTTGGTCGATATTTGGGCCATCATTATTAATTAAATTAAACTTTGGGTTATCAATTGCAGGGATGGCGCCAAAGCCTGTACCTACAAACAAATTAGTAGTAGGAATTGACCATTCTGGATTAGATTTTAAATTCAAACTCACTTCTTGAGCTCCTCTATTATGTAACTCAATACCTGGATAGAAAGCAGCTATTGCAAACCAATAAGATTGGTAGGATAATATTGGTAACAGATATTCTCCTTGGCGTTCACCTTCTACAATTAGACCAAAAACATCATAAAAATTACCTTCTCTATCTTCCATTACTATGGGCAGTCTCCCATTAACAACCTCTAAATCTGGAATATCGCCTGAAGAAAGTTTCTGCTCAAATGACACTATGAAATTTGCAGATGGATTCCCGACAACCACAATATCTTTCCCTCCAATATTATCAAAGATCAATTTACTTGTTACATTCGCAGCAGGTCGTTCCTCTTCAATACTAACCTCTTCTTTACACGATAACACAACCATCAAAAAAACTATGGTCAACAAATAGATATGTAGATTTTTATTCATAATCTCATTTTTAAAAATTAAATCTTCTCTCTCTAGGCTCTTCCTTAGCTCCAATAAACATATTGATTCCAAATCTAAACCGAGCTGAGGTAGTCAATTGGCTGCCATTTAGTTTTCTGAAAACTGGATTTTCATAGGCTAGCATAAATGTTAGGTTATTAGGTAAAAGGATATTTAGACCCAACATATTATATACCCAAATGCCTCCGCTACTTTCAACCAATGCATCGTTAATCCTGTCTTTATTGGTATATTTAATCCTAAACCCAGCCTGTGGAGCCAATAATATGTTATTATTCAAATATATATTATATCCTAAACCCTGATAAAACTGATATTCTGATCCTTGTTGAAAAAATTGTGCTGTTCCCGGTTTTTGATTGTTCAATAAATACTGATAGACCAATAATCCAAAGTAATTTAAATTATCCATGATAATCCTACCATTTTGGTATTGAGCCATCAAGACCCCTCCCCAACCCCCATAACCGGGTTGCAAATCCCATGGCAATAAAATATCAAAATTTTCATCGCGATTTGCATTGTTCCCGGTAGGAAGGACTAATCCTGCACCTATTTGAACATTATGTTTTCCCTGCTGCCAAATGTTGTAATTTGAAGTCAATATTAAATCACCTATTCCTCTGCTTTTGGTTTCCCTGTCAGCATTTATAGTTTTCCTATTTAAATAATGAGTGGAATGATTCAGCATCATTCCAAAAGTTAAATCATTATTTAAAGCCCATGAAACTTGTAGGAAAACCGATGAGTTATAACGGTTATAAGATTCATCATCTAGCACCTCGCTTCCGGAAACGAAATCATTCATTAAATTTCTGTCATAAACCATCTGAACAGATAAACCTGAATCTAAATTTGATAAATTAAGATTATTGGCTAAAGGAGAGCCTCCGGTACAACAATTTTGCCCAATTACGGGGAGGGCTGATAGTAAGAACAAAATAAAAATTAAAGCCTTCATATTGTAATACTAACAATATTCAGGCAAATCGAATGTCAATTTCCTTACATAAGATTGAATTAAAGATGAGAATTCGTTAAGACTTTAAGTATTTTTTGCATTAAACATACCTTAGCATATAGAAAATCAATTCAATTCCTCCTCTGTTTCAGGATTTACAAAAATAAAGCCTCGAGCATCATTTCCTTCGTGAAACCTAACTTCCATTCCAATTATATACATCACATGGCTTTTATCAATATAAACTGGAATGCCCTCTATCTCAAAAATTTTATCTGATTCTTTGGGTTTATCAAAACCCAGCATATAATTCATGCCTGCAGCACTGCAACCTCCTCCGCCTCGAACTCCTACACGCAGTCCATATCCTTCAGGGATATTTTTATTCTGCATGATATTCTTAACTTCATTAACTGCCTCTTCTGAGATTTTAACAGGAACCATAAATATTATTTTTAATTCAAGAACGAATGACATAAAACAAAAGTTTGCTCAATCCCCGTGCTTTTATTTGCTACGAAATTAACTAAATTTGACCATCAACTTCAAAAAACAACTCTATGGAGCCAATTTGGGACTTAATTAAAATCGTTATTCCGGCTGGAATTGTATTATATGCCATGTTTTTGACCATTAAAACGATGCTGCAGAAACAAAATGAAGCAAAAATCATTGAAATAAAAGCCAAAAACAAGGAAATTGTTTTGCCTATCAGGTTACAAGCTTATGAAAGAATGAGCCTTTTCTTAGAAAGAATTTCTCCAGATCAAATCATCAAGCGAGTTCACAAAAATGACATGAATGTAGCAGAGCTTCAATATATGCTACTAAATGAAATTAGAGAAGAATTTAATCACAATTTGTCTCAACAGGTCTACATGAGTGATGAAGCTTGGAAAATAATTAAAAATGCCAAAGAGGAGTTGATTATGGTAGTGAACCAAACTGCTAAAGAATTAGAACCTGAAGCCAAAAGTATCGAATTGGTCAAAAAAATCTATGAAGAATCACTTGAGAAAAAGATTGATAGTATAGAATACGGTCTTAGTTTCCTGAAAAATGAAATTCAACAGGAATTTTGATTTATTGGCTTAAACTCTAATGTTATTATTTTTTCTTAATATCTAATCTTCATTAGTTAACTCCAAGAAAGCATCTATTTTATTATTATCAATGGTTACTGATAAATCGTATAGGGCTATTTTCCAGCCTTCTGGTTTTAAAACCAACACAGCTGTCCCTTTGCATACCCCCATCCAAGTATCCAGTTTTTCATTTATCCAAGCTGTTTTACCATTTTCAGAAAAATAAATATCTCTTTCTGAAGCTGTGAAAGACCAGGCAGATTCTTTTTGAAAATGCTCATCTGCCCATTCAGCCATTTCCTCTCTCGTCCACTTTTCAGTTTTGTCGGTACCTAAATAAATACCATCTTCCGTCATGCTTCCAAAAAACACATCTTCATCGGCTGTAGCCGCAGCTTTGTGCCAATTATCCATAAATTGATTGATGGTTGCAGTGGGAGTCTGAGCTTTTACAGTAAATGGTAGTAAAAGAATGGTTAGAGCAAGGAGCTTCTTCATATACATAGTTGTTGTTAAATTTTATAGACTTATAACTTCACTGTAGCAGCAAAAAAAGGAATCCCAAATGGAATAACATCCGCTATTTCCTGATTATAAAAAAAACCTAAATCATAACTGGCAGTTTCCGTCAGATACCTACCTCCGTAAAAAACAAAGCTTAAGTTATCATCAAATTCAGTAGGAATATAAAAGCCTTCCGATACCACCATCAATTTTTTAGAGATCCTTGCCATACCAGCCAAAGAATAAAATGGATTTAATCTTTCCGCATCACTTATAGCTCCAAAATATACAGTGCCTGTCAAATTCAAATCAGGATCGCCAACGGTAATTCCAGTATTTACAATTGCCCCACCTGCTCCTTCACCGGCTTCCAATGACGTGCCTGCAAATGCATCCAATCCAAATTTGTAATGGACAGATTTGCCCAATTTACTGGTAAACTGAGGATTTACGTATATCACAGGGACTCTTAGAACCAATGCCCAAAGACTTGTACCTACTCCAACTGAAAAATTGTCGGTAATTCCCCTATGGTAGGTCATAGGGTTATTCCGAATATAATTGCCCCCCTTTTCATAATTGAAGGCACTGGTTCCCAGCATATATCGAACAGGATTGATCTGTTGAAGTCGTTCGTCTTTTAGTTCTTCCCCGGACTTGCTTTCATCCAAAGTTTCTACCTTCTTAATTCTTTCAGTTGGTATCCTTACTGTACCAACGCTTTCTGTTTCTATTTCTAGAAAATCTTTATTTTGACTAATGAAAAAGCCTTTATAAATCTCTCCAGTTTTTGTATAAACGACTATTTTAGTTCTAGGATTATTCTGAGCTTTTTCAATTCTCGGATCTTCTATTTGTGCAAGAGAAACAACATTTGTTAAAAATAGTAGTAAAATGGTAAAGGATAGTTTTTCCATAGGAAACAGCAAAAATGGTTCAAATTATTATAAATTTACCTAACGTTTAAATTGTTAAAAGTATTATGAATAATCCACACAAAAGTAGTCAAATAAAAGCAAACAACATTCGTTTATGGGTTGGTATTATTAGTTTAATAGTTGCATGGGGGCTATTTATTTACAAAGGTCTATTGCAAGATTTATATTTGGTATTATTAGGCGCATTCTCGTTATATACACTATTTGTTTACATCTGGAAGCCGGTTAAACAAAACCGGAAATTAAGGGAAGCTGACGATGAGTAAAAGATTAAACCATAAAAATGCTTTTAGAAGAGCCACCCGTGTTTTAGCAGATAAAAGACTGAGCAATAAGCTGCTCATGGAAGTAAAACAGACTTTAACGAGTCGGGCCAAAGCTTCTGAAAAGATTGGACAATTAAGAAATAAAATCTCAACACTTATTCGATTAGTAAAAGCCTATACTAAAGGGAGTTATAAAAACATTTCTTTCAAAAGCATGATTTATACCGTTGGGGTTTTAATCTATTTCATTACCCCCATGGACATTGTGCCTGACTTCATTCCCGTTTCTGGTTTTATTGATGATGCATCATTAATTCTTTGGCTTTACAATCATTTAGGTTACGAATTGCAACAATTCAAGGCTTGGGAGAGTAAGCAAGAAGAAAAGTAAAATTATATGCCTGAAATTAGTACCTCCAAAAAAGTAGAAGCTTTTAAAAAAGCAATTGATTACGCATCTTACAGAAATCTAATAAAATCCCTGCTAGCAGAGAATCAGACAACAGGCGATAATCATTCAGAAGCGATGATAAACTATACTTTTATGAATGATAGGCGTATGGATAGATGGGATAAGAAAATAGATTTGGACGCGGATTTAGTCAACATTATGAAGGGTTTACCTCCTATGAAATGGATGGTCATCACAGAAGCTTGGTGTGGAGATGCTGCACAAAACATTCCCTTTTTGGCTAAATTAGCAAAGGAGAATCAAAATATCGATTTACGATTTATCATGAGAGATGCAAATCTTGAAATCATGGATCAGTATCTTACAAATGGGGCCAGATCAATTCCAATCTTAATTGTAATGGATCAAGATTTTAATGACCTAGCTACATGGGGACCAAGACCAACTCCTGTTCAAAACATGGTAATAGATGCCAAGAAAAAAACAGATTTAGATCAGACGGCATTTATTGAAAGTATCCATAAATGGTATGCAGTAAATAAAAATCAAACTATAGCTGAAGAGTTTAAGGAAATAATTAAAAAAATTCACTAATGGCAAAAACAGCATTAATTGCAGGCGCAACAGGACTTGTCGGTGGGCACTTGCTAGATTTACTTTTAGAAGATGAAAATTATACTGAAGTAAAGGTATTAAGTCGAAGAAGTTTGGGCGGAGATGATGGAAAACTGAAAGAAATCATCATTGAAGATTTCGCTAATCTTGAAAAGGAAGCAAAGCAGTTAAAAGCAGATGATTATTTCTGCTGCTTAGGCACCACTATTAAGAAAGCGGGTAGCAAATCAGCTTTCAAAAAGGTTGATTTTGAATACCCTGTGAGCATAGCAGCAATTGCCAGAGAAAGTAATGCTGACTCTTTTCACCTGATATCTGCAATGGGAGCAGATGCGAAATCGATCATATTTTACAATCAAGTAAAAGGCGAAGTAGAAGAGGCCGTAAAAGCCTTAAAATTAAATAGAGCCTATATTTATAGACCTTCTTTTATAGCTGGAGAAAGAGCAGAAAAAAGAGCAGGTGAAAAAGCGGCCTTATGGTTTGCCGACAAATTTGATTTTATTTTCTCAGGTCCTTTGCAAAAATATGCGGCCGTTCACGCTAAAACAATTGCTAATGCAATGCTAATAACAGCAAAAAACGATACTGATAGCTTTAAAATTATTCCATCTGATCAAATTGAAAAAATAGGTAAGTGATTGCAGTTCTTCAACGTGTTACGGAAGCCTCAGTTAAGATTGGGGAAGAAATTAAAGGTAAAATCAAAGATGGACTAATGATTTTGCTTGGTATTGAAGAGGCCGATAGCGAAGAGGATATTGAATGGCTTAGTCGCAAAATAATAAACATGCGCATTTTCAATGATGAAAATGGTGTGATGAATAGAAGTCTACTCGATGTACATGGAGAAATATTGTTAATTAGTCAGTTTACTTTGCATGCCAGCACTAAAAAAGGAAATAGACCTTCCTACATAAAAGCAGCTAAACCAGATATTGCTATTCCATTGTATGAAAAAATGCTTAGCACTTTAGATATGGAAATTCCAATAAAGATTCAGAGTGGTGAATTTGGTGCTGACATGAAAGTGAGTTTAGTGAATGACGGGCCTGTTACTATCATTTTGGATAGTAAGGATAAAAAGTAAAGTCAGGGGCGATTAAGCCCCAAATTTGTTAATCACCTGGATTGAGTGATTCTTTGCAAGAAACACAACATATTGAAGACCCCTCTGGCCAAGGACAAACCAAAAAATCCATTGGATAATCACCAATCCTCATGATCGTTCCAGCAGCTGCACATCTACTAATTTGCGCACATGGATTTTCTGCTTGTGCATTGACAATTTGATTACCATCAAAGAATAACATCCCACTAAAAAGGGCTGCTACCGTAATTTTAAATAATCTGTTCATAATTTATCTATTTTACCAATTAAAAAAACTTCATTATCAAATTCATATTTAGATTTTGATAAATGAAACAAAATTTCGTCTTTTTCTAAGATTGCAGCAGGAGAAACTAACATATCTGGCAAAATAATGTCCTGATAAAGTTTCCTTCCATCTTCAATTATATGCATGCAATGTTGATAATTTTCTGTAATATATTCTTGTAGGTAAAGTCGATCTCTGTAAAGATTAGGATCATTTTCAAATTCTGTATTATCAATTTCTTTTGTATAATTGATAAAAATTCGATCTTGGAAACAGTTTAAAGATTCTATTTGAGAATCAAAAAGTGTCTTTGTATTATCAAAATCATCTCCATAATTAAAGTTTGACTTTATACTGTAGTGATCGAAATCAAAACTATAACTTTTCTCAAATTGCAGTTCGCTATCATTATCCAAAGAATAATAATATAACTTTTCATCATTTCTATAAGCAGTTATTAGCTGATTATCATTTTTCAAATAATCAAAATAAGACAAGTAGGGCGTATAAAGTTTGGATTCAGTTCTATAATTACTTGTTTGATGAAAACCAATATCTAGTTTATATGAAGAGTCTTGAATATTAATAATAGTCAATAATTTAACAAGATTGTAATGCTCTTTCATTTCAATATTATGACCTGTGGGCGCTGTTAATAATTGAGTGATGATATAATCAGTTTCATTATTCTTAAGCTCAAGTAATTTATTATTTGGATTATATCTCGTATATATCCCTCTTTCAGGGTTAGGAATATGATGATTTTTAGTCCATGTGCTATCAAAATAATAAACGCCACCTTCGGAAATGATAATATATCCATTTTCAGCTTCATTAAAGCCAACTGCATTTATTTTACCACTAACCGAATTTTCCCCTGCAATACGATTATCGAAAGTGCTTTTAATATCTCCATTCCTATCAAATATTAAAATCACTTCTTTATTTCTAGCATAGTCTACGGCAATGAAAAGCTCTACTTTTCTATGAAAATCTGCAATTTTTAGATTTCCTTGATAATCAACTTCGAGTGTATCTGTAATATTAACAGTAGCTTTGGGCAATTCACCATAATCCTTTGATTCCTGTTTAGAATCGCAACCGAAAAATAAAGTGGTGAGTACTAATAAAATCGTATATCGCATAAATACTTAGTTGAAAGCCCAATAATAATAATAATAGGGGTAAAATAATTGAGGGAAAAATTTCAATTTATTTTCTCAACAACAAAGGCAACAAAATCAAGTCCGTAAGCAAAGCAAAAAGCATAGCCAAAGAAAGAAATAATCCCAAATAAAAGGTGGTGGCAAATGATGAAAGTGTAAACAATACAAATCCGCCAATAATTAGTACCGAAGTAATTAGGATAGCCAAACCTGCAGATTTGAAAGTTTTGATGATTCTCCAGATCGGACTTTTTGCTTTTTGCTTTTTATATGCACCCAGAAAATGAATAGTATCGTCAACTGCTATTCCAAATGCAACAACAAAAATAATGGCGGTTGTCAGTTTTAAAGGAACGCCCATAAAACCCATAATTCCTGCAGTGAACAGCAGTGGAATAAAATTAGGAATTAGACTAATCAATAGCATCTTAAATGATTTGAAATAAACTGCCAGCACCATAGCAATCATCAAAACGGCTACTATTAATCCTTTCATTAACTCAATCGAAAGATTTTCATTGCTCTTGTCTATCAAATAAGTTGTGCCGGTTATTCTAGCACTCAATATATTTTCGTCAACTTCTTTATGTATAAAAGCCTTTAAAGCGTGGTTGCGTTTTTGGGTATCATTTGATCCCCATTCCGGAATAAATCCTGCAAACCGAGCATACTGCCTACTCGAATCCACCAATCCTTCGGCAACTCCTCTACTCAAAAGCTGTCTCCTGATCCCTTTTTGCTTTTCAAACGCTTCTTTTTGTGGGACCTTATAAAACTGATTAGCTCCTCCTTTATCAATCTGATTGGCATATTTTACAAGATCTAAGGGCGAGAGTACTTTCTCAATACCAAAAGAATCTCTTAAGTAATGATCAATTTTTATTGCCTCTTTTAAAAAAGCATAATTAAAAACACTAGTATGTTCATCAGCAGGAACAATGGCCATCTCCCAAGGTTTTGATCCTCCAAAAGCCGAATCCAGGTATTGAAAATCATTCCGAACTTGAGAATCTTCAGGCAAATCTTTGAGCAAATACGCATCTGTTTTCAGTTGAAAAAAGCCGTAAACTGAAATTGATATTAGAACAGCATACACTGTGATCACAGTCTTTCTTGCCCTAATAAGCTTTACAGCCCATTTTTTATAGGGCAATCTTATACTTTTTCCTTTGTAATTTCTTCGAATTAAAAGTGGCCCAAATAGAAAGTTGACACCAAAGGCTATCAAAACTCCAATTCCAGCAAAAACGCCTAACTCCTGAATGGGCTGTGTTGGCAATATCAATAAACTAAAAAAACCTAAAGCAGTCGTAATAGAGGTCAATAAAGTTGGAGAAAAAACTTTCTTAATGGAGGATTTTAGTCTTTTAATAAAATCACTTTCTTCATTCTGTCTATAAGCATTAACTAAATGAATGGCATCGGAGGTAGATACAAAGAGGATAATGGGTGGAATCAAAACACTGAGGATACTTAATTCTATTCGTAGCATTGCCATGAAACCAAGCAAGTAAACCAGAGAAGAGACACTCATCAATAAGGGTAATAGCATTATATTGAATGAGCGGTAAATCAGCAAAAGGAGGATAATGGTTACAGCGATTCCTAATCCCAGGAAAATAGTGAAGTCGGACCGTATGTGATCAATAAAGCTCTGCTGAGCCACTAATTTACCCACCATACGATAATTTTCTATATTGGATTGTGCTAGAGATGTTTTTAAAGTTTCAAAGAAAACTAGCTCGTTATTTGGGGTTTTAAAATGCTCGTGATTAATCTGAAAAATCAATGCTCTAGCATCATTGGAGACAAAATTACTGTAAAGTGGATGACTCATAATCCTTGCGCTATCTCGCTTTAGTCTTTTAGCATCTTCACTATGTACTAGTGGGACTGCAGTGATTCCATAAGGCGATTTGATCAAGTGTTTCAATTGAAATATTGACTGTGTTTCCGTTATCCCCTTTATAGAATCCAATTCACTTTGCCAGGCTTGCACTTTCTGTAAGAACTTACTTTCAAATACAGAGGGGCCATTCTCGATTGCTAACAGTAAGTAATCATTATCATAGCCAAATTTATTGACATGATACTCAAAAAATACCTTATCCTCATTATCATCGGCAAAGAACTTCTCAAACTCAAAAGCTACGGATAGTTTTGGGAATTGCGAGACAAAAAACGCTATGCTAATCAACCAAACGGCATATAGCATAAAGCGAAATTCTCGGTCTTTAAAATTGCTGTAAAACTTTTTGGCTAGTTCTTTCAAGGACAAAATAGACTTCTAAAATATAAAGGTAAATAAACGTAGAAAAAGACAACTTTGGATTGCAAGAATTTTACGGTTTTCTATTTTCGACAGTATGTGTAGCTAAAATTCTTCTTGCTTCTAACTTCACTAATGGCTCCTTCCGCATATCCCATATCACTTTTCTAGCCTTTTTTCCAGCATCTTCTAAATCAATTATTGGACTTGGATAATCTTTTCCTAACTCAAAATTCAATTCCTTCTGCTCAATAAAATTCAATTTCCATGGTTCATGAATGAAAGCTATTGGAATGTTTTTTAACTCTGGCACCCACATTTTTATAAAATCACCGTTGGGATCATGCTCTATTGATTGCTTGACAGGATTATACATTCGGATGGTATTAATTCCGGTTACACCAGCTTGCATTTGAAATTGAGGGTAATGGATTCCGGGTTCAAAGTCTAAAAACTGCCTACCTAAATGTAGGGAACCTCTCTTCCAAGGTTGCCATAAATGATAAACTAGAAATGACACCAGCATAGCTCGCATTCTGAAATTGAGATAGCCCGTTTCGGTTACACACCTCATGCAAGCATCTACCAAAGGAAAACCCGTCTCTCCTTTCTCCCATGCTTCATATAAGATGTCATTTTCATTCTGACGAATGCTGTCATATCCTCTATTAATATTTTCACTCTCATATCTCATTTCCATTTCAAATTTCTGTATAAAATGGCAATGCCAGCGTAGTCGAGAGGCGAAATTATTTAAAGCGCTTTTATTTCCCTTTTCCTTTGCACTTCTCATAGATTGATAGACAGATCGCATACTGATATTTCCATAAGCCAAGTAAGGAGACAAGCGACTGCAGGATTTACGAGCTTCAGTGGGCTTACTTATGCTTTTATTGTAAGTTTTATGCCTTTCTTTTAAGAAGCTACTTAAATATTGATATGCTTTAGAACTTCCCCCTGTTTGCACGATCTCTTTTTCCCGGTGAATCCCTAATTCACTTACCTTTTCAATAACTTTTATTCCTCCAAACTCTTGGCTTTCAACTGGTTTTAAAGCCGATAGATCGACTTCCAGAATAGCTTGAGACATAAATTCATACCAAGACTTTGACCAATCTGTCCGATTCTTTCGACCTCTCTGCAAGCCAAACTGCTGAAATTCTAACCATTCTATATTCTTGCTTTTACAAAATGAATTAACAGCCTTATCTCTTTCATAAGTGATTTGAAGTCCAGTTTCTTCATGGGATAATAAATACTTGATTTCATATTTTTCTTGAATAGATTTCAATAAATCAATCACTTCAGAATGTGCTTGAAGCAAGTGTAAACTATATTTCACTAGTTCATTCTGAATTTCTGCTAAGGATTCACTAATGAAATTCCAATGGCGATTACTATAATTGGGAGCAGACAATAAACTGGGTTCCCAGGCATAAAAAATTAGAGTAGGCAAACCGATTTCAGCAGCTTTCTGCAATGGAGCGTGGTCCTCCAACCTTAAATCTCTTTTTAGCCAGACTAGGGTAATCGGTTTTTTCATTTCAAACAGGATTGTAATCAGTTGAACAGAAAACCTGTATAAAGTCCCATTGTTTGAAATGAATTTTTAGCTATAAAAAAAACCGATTCGATGAATTCTCCATCAAATCGGTTTTACTTAAATCTATTTAATTAAAACTATATCACTTTCGTAAAAAGTCTCTTAAGACATACTGTAGAATACCTTTATTCTTATAATATTCTACTTCAATTTTAGAATCTAATCTAGCCAACACCTCAAATTTCACTTCTTTTCCGTCAGACTTTTCTGCTACTGCAGAAAGCTTTTTAGAAGGTGATAAGCCTTTGCTAATTCCGGAAACTGAAATTTTCTCTGAACCATCTAATCCTAAAGACTCGGCAGATTCTCCATCTGAATACTGTAAAGGCAAAACACCCATACCCACTAAATTACTTCGGTGAATACGCTCATAGCTTTCTGCAATGACTGCTTTTATACCCAAGAGATAAGTACCTTTTGCTGCCCAGTCTCTGGAAGATCCACTACCATATTCTTTTCCACCTAAAACCACTAATGGGATATTATCTTCTTTGTATTTCTCAGCGGCATCGAATACTGTCATTTCTTCACCGCTTGGGATATGCTTAGTATAACCCCCTTCTTTTTCTGCCAACTGATTTTTAATTCGGACATTAGCAAAAGTTCCACGAGTCATGATTTCATCATTACCTCTACGAGAACCATAGGAGTTAAAATCTTTCTTTTCTACCCCTCTCCCCTTCAAATATTTACCAGCCGGACTATCTTCTGCAAAAGCACCAGCTGGAGAAATATGGTCTGTGGTTATAGAATCGCCCAATTTTAATAAGACATGCGCCTTTTTAATATCTTCGAAATCTTCAGCCTCTTCGCTGATATCTTTAAAGAATGGTGCTTCCTTAATGTACGTAGACTTATCATCCCATTCATAATCTTCAGATTCGGGCGCTTTCATGCTTCTCCACTGTTCGTTGCCGTCAAAAATCTCACCATAGTTCTTTTTATAAGAATCCGGTGACAGCACTTTTCTCATCACTTCAAATATTTCATCTTGGGATGGCCATAAATCTTTCAAGTACACTGGCTCACCATTAGCATCGTAGCTCAGTGCATCATTGTTTAAGTCAATGTCTACCCTACCTGCGATGGCATAAGCCACTACCAGCATTGGGGACATTAAGAAATTCATTTTCACGTCAGGGTGTACTCTGGCTTCAAAATTTCTATTCCCTGAAAGTACCGAGGAAACCACTAAATCATTTTCTTTTACAGCTTTGGCAATATGCGGTGGTAAAGGACCTGAATTACCAATACAAGAAGTACATCCATATCCCACAACGTGGAATTTCAGTGCTTCTAAGTCATCTAATAATTCGGCTGCTCTTAAATAATCGGTTACCACTTTCGAACCTGGAGCTAAACTGGTTTTGACCCAAGGCTTAACATCAACACCTCTTTGAATAGCTTTTTGTGCTACTAAACCTGCACCTAACATCACGCTTGGATTCGAAGTATTAGTGCAACTTGTAATAGCGGCAATTACAATTGAACCATCACTTAAGCTAAATTCATCATTGTGCGTTTTAATCTTTACCGTTTTCAAGCCGTTGCTATCGCCTTCCTCTATGGCTACGTCATCACCGACCTCAGCAGTTTGTTGTACAGGTTGAGAGCCTCCTTCAGCATACCACCTGCTTACAGGACGTTCGTACATGCCTAGGTATTCTCTTCCGTGTTCTTCCTTCAGCAAGTCTTTGAATTTGTCTTCAAACTCTCGAACCAAAATCTTATCCTGCGGTCTTTTTGGACCAGAAACTGTAGGCTCAACTGTGCTTAAATCCAATTCTAGTACTGTGGAGTAATTAATTTTATCTTCGTTTTCTCTCCAAAGCATATTGGATTTCGCATATTTCTCTACCAAATCAATTTGCTCTTCCGAACGATTGGTTTTCTCCATGTAGGATAAGGTTTGATCATCGATTGGGAAATAGGTAACCGTACAACCAAACTCAGGAGACATATTGGAAATAGTGGCTCTATCCGGAATCGTTAGATTATCCAAGCCAGGACCAAAGACCTCCACAAATTTACCCACTACACCATGATTTCTTAATAAATGGGTGATAGTCAGTACCAAATCTGTTGCAGTGGTCCCTAAAGGCATATCTCCATTCAACCTTAATCCTATTACCTCAGGCATAATAAAGTTAATAGGCTGTCCAAGAATAGCAGCTTCAGCCTCAATTCCGCCAACTCCCCAACCTACAACTCCGATGCCGTTCACCATAGGTGTGTGTGAGTCAGTACCTACCAAAGTATCAGGAAAAACATACCCATCTCTTTCAATGGCACCTTTTGCTAAATATTCTAAATTCACCTGATGGCATATCCCCATGCCGGGAGGCACAACAGAGAAATTATCAAAGGCATTTTGTGCCCACTTCAAGAATTGGTATCGCTCCCCATTTCTCTCATATTCCTTATCCACATTCTTTGCATAGGAATAATTAGTACCGAAATAATCGACCTGGACGGAGTGGTCAATTACCAAATCAACAGGGATTAAAGGATTAATTTTTTTCGGATCTTTTCCTTTTCTTACGGCCTCAGCCCTCAATGAAGCAATATCCACCACTGCAGGCACACCCGTAAAATCTTGCATTAATACTCTAGCTGGTTTGTAAGGAATATCTTTATCAGAAGCCTCAGGCTTCCAATTGAGAAGCGTCTCTACATTCTCCTTTGTTATCGCAAAATCATCAAAATTTCGAACTGCATTTTCCAATAAAATTCTGATTGAAAAAGGCAATTTATCAACATCATGGCCCTGTTTCTGTAATTCTTCCAGACTATAATATTTCAGTTTTCCTTTTTTGCTATCTAGCTCTTTTACAATTTTGTACGGATCTTTATGCATGGTGAAAAGTTTTAGTTTCAGTTAGTTCGTTAAAATAAAAAAAGGAGACCATTTTTATCAATGACCTCCTATATTATACCTCATTTATTCAAAATTGTTACTCTAAGCTGATAACCAGATCATCCTGCTGCACCATATCACCTGCTTTTAAATGAACCTCTTTCACTACTCCTGCTCTCGGTGGCGTAATTGAAGACTCCATTTTCATGGCCTCGATTACGAACAAAGCAGTGTTTTCTGTCACCTCATCACCCGGCTTCACTTTGATGGAGGCCAATTTTCCTTGCAATGGTGCACCTACTTCATTTTCGCTTGAAATTTTTCGATTGGTAACTTTATCTACTTTGGCATTATTATCCTTAATTTTCACCCTTCTAGTTTGCCCGTTCAATTCAAAAGCAACCGTTCTTAATGCCTCCTCATTAGGCTCAGAGATGTAAAGTAATTTGATGATGATCGTTTTACCTTCAGAAATTTCCACCAAGATTTCTTCTCCGTTTTTCATCCCGTAGAAGAACGCTAAAGTTGGGATATATCCCACCTCACCAAATTGCTGCTGATGCTTGTAGAAATCTTCATATACTTTCGGATAAAGCAAATAAGCTAACAAATCTGATTCATCGTCATGACCGTCAAATTTCTTTTTAAAAGCTTCCATTTCCTTACTGAAATCTATCGGTTCCAAATGTTTATTCGGCTTGTCAGTAAATGCCTTTTCCCCTTTTAAAATAATCTTGCTTAATTCTTGAGGAAATCCTCCCACTGGCTGACCTAATTCACCACGGAATAAATCCACAACAGAATCAGGAAAAGAAAGTGTATGACCTTTTTCAAAAATATCATTTGGCGTTAAATTATTGGAGGTCATAAATAGCGCCATATCTCCCACAACTTTAGAAGAAGGCGTTACTTTTACCAAATCTCCAAACATCTTATTGACCAAGGCATAGTTCTTTTTAACGGTCTCAAACTTATCTCCTAAGCCCAATGCATTTGCCTGTGGACGTAAGTTTGAATACTGTCCGCCTGGGATCTCATTATCATAAATCTCAGCAGTTCCTGCTTTCAATCCAGATTCAAAAGGATAATAGAATTCTCTCACATATTCCCAGTAAGTAGAATAATCGTTTAAAGAATTGATATTTAATTTCTGCTCCCGTTCATGACCTTGCATATAGCTGGCTACTGAATTGAAATTGGGTTGTGATGTCAATCCCGACATACTTCCCATCGCCACATCCACCACGTCTACGCCAGCTTCTATTGCTTTCAAGTAAGTAGCAGACTGAACTGATGAAGTATCATGCGTATGTAAATGAATCGGCAAATTGATCTCTGATTTCAATGCTCCGATTAATTCTGCTGCAGCATAAGGTTTTAATAAGCCTGCCATATCTTTTATAGCAATAATATGAGCTCCTTCGCTCTCTAATTGTTTTGCAAAATCTACGTAATAGTCAAGCGTATACTTCTTTTGCTCAGGATCAAGAATATCCCCCGTATAGCAGATGGCTGCCTCAGCGATTGAATTTGTTCTTTCTCTCACGGTCTTGATGCTGACTTTCATCGCTTCTAGCCAGTTCAAAGAATCGAATATTCTAAAAACATCTATTCCTGTTTCTGCGGATTTCTCAATGAATTTCTCAATTAGATTATCGGGATAAGCTTTATAACCAACTGCATTTGACCCTCGAAGCAACATTTGCAAAAGGATATTAGGCATCGCTCTTCTGAACTTTGCTAATCTTTCCCACGGATTCTCATGTAAAAAGCGCATGCAAACATCAAAAGTAGCACCGCCCCAAACTTCCATAGAAAATATCTCAGGATTGTTTTTAGCATAGCCCTCTGCTACTTTCATCATATCAATTCCTCGCATTCTGGTGGCCAATAATGATTGGTGTGCATCTCTGAAAGTGGTATCTGTATAGTGAATCGCTTTTTCATTTTTCAGCCATTCAGCAAACTTCTCTGGGCCCAGTTCAGTCAGGATGTTTTTTGTTCCTTTAGGATAGGTTCCATACTTATCATAATCAGGGACAACTGGATGCCGGAAAGTTTTGTTCTCTTCCTTCACCTTCACATCTGGATGTCCATTAACGCTTACATCCGCTAAAAAACGTAGTGTTTTGGTACCCCTATCAAATTTTTGAGTGATTTTGAATAAGTCAGGATGCTCATCTATAAATTTAACCGTACATTCTCCATTGTAGAAAGTAGGGTGCGAAATCACGTTTTCTAAGAAACCAATATTAGTTTTAACCCCTCTAATCCTAAATTCTCTTAATGCTCTATGCAATCTTTGTGCAGCACCCCTTAAGGTTCTACCATGAGAGGAAACTTTAACCAACATAGAATCAAAGAATGGCGATATATTTACTCCGGCATAAGAACTACCTTCATCTATTCTAATTCCAAATCCACCTGCATTTCGATAAGCTATAATGGTACCATAGTCGGGTTTAAAACCATTTTCTGGATCTTCAGTCGTAATTCTGCACTGAATAGCAAAACCATTGGCTTTTACATCTTCTTGACTTTTGATAAAAATTCTCGGATCGTCTAAAGCATGTCCCTTCGCAATTAATATCTGCGAACGCACTATATCTACTCCTGTAATTTCTTCCGTAATGGTGTGTTCTACCTGAATTCTTGGGTTCACTTCAATAAAGTAGATATTCTCCTCTTTGTCCACCAAAAACTCAACAGTCCCCACATTATTATAATTAACTTGTCGGGTGATGGCTAAAGCATATTCATAAAGTTTATTCCGAGTTTCTTCAGATAAGTTTGCGGAAGGCGCAACTTCCACTACCTTCTGGAATCTTCTCTGAACAGAACAATCACGCTCGAATAAATGGACAATATTTCCATAGTTATCACCCATGATTTGCACCTCAATGTGCTTTGGGTGGTCTATGTATTTCTCAAGAAAAATGGTATCATCTCCGAAGGCATTGCCCGCTTCACTTTTGGAATCGACAAAGGCAGACTTTAGCTGATCTTCATTTTGAACAACTCGCATTCCACGACCACCTCCACCTGCAGCCGCTTTAACCATGATTGGATAACCAATTCTTTTAGCCTCACCAACAGCCGTAGCTGTGTCAACCAAATCGATTTTACTATCCTCTATAATAGGCACATTGGCTTTTACCGCAATATCTTTGGCTCTAACTTTATCACCTAAAGCATTCATGACTTCTGGCTCAGGCCCAACGAAAATGATGCCTTCCTCCTTACATCTTCTAGCTAAGTTCACATTTTCAGAAAGGAACCCATATCCTGGATGAATAGCATCTACTCCCTTGTGTTTCGCCAGACTAATAATTTCTTCTATATCCAAATAAGGTTTTAAAGGATCATCCTCTTTCCCAATTTGATAGGCCTCATCTGATTTATATCTATGCAAAGAATATCGGTCTTCATAGGTGTAAACCGCTACCGTCCGAATTCGAAGTTCCGAAGCAGCACGGAGCACCCGAATAGCAATTTCACCTCTATTCGCTACTAATAATTTATTGATTTCAAAAAGTTTCGTTGTCATATTGATATCTTGTATAGTCTGTAGTTTAGCTTTTTTATTAAGGATGCTGAATTTAAAAAGGGATTCTGAGAAAGGGAAGGAAAACCAGGAGAAATTGGATTTTTAAGTTGAAATAGAAGTTATTTCAGATAAAATATAATTACAATCAGCACGAAGACTTCTGCATTTTCGTATTAGAATAAAAATATTTTAAAAGCTACAAATCTTAGTCCTAAGAAACACATTCAATGCAGAGTTTCCTCCATACTTTCCTATATTTGCCACAAATTACGAACAATGCAAAAATTGAATAATAGATATACCATAACCGCGGCATTACCTTATGCCAATGGACCTTTACATATTGGACATATAGCAGGCGCCTATTTGCCTGCGGATATTTTCGTACGCTATCTTAGGTTGCGTAAAAAAGAAGTGGCCTTCATGTGTGGAAGTGATGAGCACGGTGCTGCTATCACTATTCGCGCTAAAAAAGAAGGCGTCACGCCTAACGCCATTATTGATAAATATCATGAGCTGAATAAAAGCACTTTCGAAAAATTCGGAATTGCTTTTGATATGTATCACCGTACCTCAGATCCTTCTCACCATGAGCTTTCACAGGAATTCTTTATGAACTTATACGAAAAAGGTGAGTTCGTAGAGCGTGAAAGTGAGCAATACTATGATGAAGAATTTAATCAATTTCTGGCTGATCGATACATCACTGGAAAATGCCCTAAATGTGGTAATGAAGGAGCTTACGGTGACCAATGTGAAAAATGCGGAAGTTCTTTAAACCCAACTGATTTGATTAACCCCGTTTCAACCTTGAGCGGAAAAACACCTGTTTTAAGGAAAACTACTCACTGGTTTCTGCCATTAGATAAATATCAGGAATGGATGGAAAAATGGTTGGTTGAAGGCAAAAAGGGCAAGTGGAAATCAAATGTTTATGGTCAATGCAGTTCATGGCTCAACCAAGGATTACAAGCTAGAGCGATGACCCGAGATTTAGACTGGGGCGTTGACGTGCCGCTAAAAGGCGCTGAAGGAAAGAAACTATATGTATGGCTAGATGCCCCAATTGGTTATATTTCTGCTACCAAACAGTGGGCAAAAGATACCGGAAATGATTGGGAGAAATTTTGGAAAAAACAAGCTGATCCAAAAGATGATAGCACATTAATCCATTTTATAGGCAAAGACAATATTGTATTTCATTGTATTATTTTTCCAGTGATTTTGCATGCGCACGGTGATTATATTTTGCCAGAAAATGTGCCCGCAAATGAGTTTTTGAATCTTGAGGGAGATAAATTATCGACCAGCAGGAACTGGGCCGTTTGGTTGCATGAGTACCTCAAAGATTTCCCTGGACAGGAAGATGTATTACGATATGCATTAGCTGCTACTCTCCCTGAAACAAAAGACAGTGAATTCACCTGGAAGGATTTTCAAACTCGCAATAACAGTGAGTTAGTCGCTATTTTCGGTAATTTCATTAACAGAGCCGTTGTGCTGACACATAAGTATTATGATGGAAAAGTGCCAGCAAGAGGAGAATGGTTTGATTATGATCAAGAAATTCTGGATGAATTGAAGGGTTATCCTGAGCTCATAGAAGAAAAGATTGTCAACTATAGATTCCGTGAAGCTTTAGCTGCTATGATGGAGTTTGCGCGCTTAGGAAACAAATATCTGGCAGAAACAGAACCTTGGAAACTACAGAAAGAGAATCCTGAAAGAGTGAAAACCATTATGAATTTGGCTTTACAGATTGCAGCTAATTTAAGCATTGTTTGTGAGCCGTTCTTACCATTCACTGCTACCAAGCTTAGAAATATGCTCAATATTGAGGCTTATGAATGGGATTTGGCAGGAAGTGCAGATTTGTTAGAAGCCGGTCATCAGATCAACAAAGCAGAGTTATTATTTGAAAAAATAGAAGATAAAACAGTGGAAGAACAAGTCAATAAATTAGAAGAAGCCAAGAAAGCAAATGCTGGCGGAAGCCCTGATGTGGAACCTATGAAGGAGGAAATCAAGTTCGATGATTTCTTGAAAATGGATATGCGCGTTGGAACCGTTTTGACTGCTGAAAAAGTTAAAAAATCGAACAAACTTTTAAAACTTACTATCGATACTGGTTTGGACAAACGCACTATTTTGAGTGGCATTGCAAAACACTTCAAAGCAGAAGAAGTGGTAGGAAAGCAAGTAACCGTATTGGTGAACCTAGCGCCTCGACCTATGATGGGTGAAGTATCAGAAGGTATGGTTTTGATGGCAGAAGATTCGGAGGGAAATTTGCAGTTTGTGCAGCCGGGGGATAAAGTGAATCCAGGGAGTACAATTTCGTAAACTCAATAATAAAATATGGTATTAAAGGAATTAGAGAAAAGGATCAAAGCTTATCAGGAAGAGGGTAAAAAATATTTTACCACCTCTTCCTTTCAATCACATAGTTTAGTGCTTCTACATATGCTGAGTAAGATTGATTCTAGTATTCCTGTATACTTTATCAATACTGGTTATCATTTTCCAGACACAGTGGCTTTTCGAGATAAAATCATGAGTGACTTTGGCTTGACTAATTTAGTCGACTTAAAACCTCTCACACCTAAAAACATGCAACGTGATGCTAGTGGAAAAATGTTCTTTACCTCTGATCCTGATTATTGCTGCTATCTCAATAAAACTCAGCCCATGGATGCAGTATTGATGCAAAATGACATTTGGATCAATGGGGTTCGTGCAGATCAAAGCAAAACTCGTTCCGCCATGAAAGTAGAACAAGCAGCTCCACATGGTTCAACGCGACTCCACCCCATGCTAGAATGGAATTCTAAAATGATTCATGATTACCGCAAGGAACATCAATTGCCAGACCACCCTTTAGAAGCACAAGGTTACTTTAGTATCGGCTGTGAGCCTTGCACTCGAAAATTTGATTTGGATATGCAAGAAAGAGAAAGCCGTTGGTACGGGATGAATAAAACTGAATGCGGATTGCATACTGATTTAGCATAACTCCCACTTTTAATGTTGCAACATATAAATATTACAGACGTGATATTTGTTATGTATGCATACTATTTTACTCATTTTCCAATACTATATTTAGCAAACTGTATAGAATTTTTACTTCCTAGTAAAAAGAAAATCGAGTGGAGCTTCTATATGATTTTTCTTATTTTTTGCTTCGTCCAATAAAACTGACTGTTGGTTTAAATTTTTTAATACTTCATAGAATTTGAAAAAGATAGTAGTTTAAAGTTTAATCAAAACATTCCAACTATTTTTAGATTTTAGATGAATCGCTATTCATATATGTTTCTTGTACTTTTTAAAGTAAAAAGCAAATACATATCTTTGGAGCAAGTATTAATTTTGCATTATTATTACTTAAACCTCCAGTTAGGAGTGCTAATACTATGTGGAAACGGAAACTCATCTTTTTAATCACTACTATTTTTGCCATGCAATACCCTATGCTTGGTCAAAAAGCTTTATTTGATTTGAGGGATAAAGATTTAAATTCAGAAATAGTATTACTTCAAGACGAATGGCAATTTGAATACGGTAAATTGCTTAGCGCTGAGGAAATGCAAGGATCAACATCCCCCTTCTATTCAGAAATTCCTCATACTTGGACAGGAATGGAGTTTAAGGATGAAACCCTTCCATCAACAGGTTATGCCACCTATTACGCTCGAATTATTGTAGATGAAAAATTGAACGACTTAGCAATAAATTGTAAAGTAGTAAGTACAAACTATAAGCTATTTATCAACGGTCAAGAGATGGTCGAAGTGGGTAAAGTGGGGGCCTCAGAAGAAACGGCCGATCCCAATTACCGCAGCACCATTATTTCTCTCCCTGAAGATCAGGATACGATAGATCTCGTATTTCACATTTCAAATTTCCATTATCGGAAGGGGGGTATGTCAAGACCAGCAGAAATTGCTAGCAAAAATTTACTTCTCGAAAATAGAGGACAAAATATATCATTATCATTTTTCCTGATCGGATCAATTTTCTTTATGGGTCTTTATCACTTAGGTTCCAACCTATTTCGAACAAGAAACAAAATGAACACCTACTTCGCTTTAGTATGTCTATTCACGATTTTAAGAACCTTAAGTGTTAATGAATATTTACTAATTGAATATTTGAATTTCCCTTGGTGGTTAAGCGTAAGGATTGAATTAACAAGTTTCTATCTGATTCTCGCTTTTACAGTACGCTTCATCTATCACCTATTTCCTGAATACATTCCAAAATTCTTCGCACATATCCCCTATTATATAGGGATATCAGCTGCCATTATCACCCTTTTCACTCCTATTTTATTCAATTCCAATTTAGTCCCTATAATGCAGTTGGTGACGGTTATCACCGGAGTAGGAATACTGTACTTTCTCTTCAAAGCAAGTATAAAAAGAAACCGTGAAGTGCTTGTTGCCTTAGTGGGCTTTATTTTACTTTTCGCAGTGACGGTTCTTGATATATTAATACATCGCTCTCATATTGTCGGTGAAATGATATTTGCACTAGGAATCTTCTTTTATTTATTCAGTCATGTCGTCATATTAGCAAATCGACAAAATCAAACCTATATCAAAAATCAGGATTTGAGTTTGGCCCTCCAACAGTCAAATCAGCGCTTAGAAAAAACGGTTGAAGCAAGAACCAAAGAATTAAATGAACGAAACAAAGAGCTGGAGAAAAATAACCTAGAATTAAAACAAACCCATGATGAAAGAAACGGCTTAATACACGTTTTAGCGCATGACCTAAAATCACCGCTGAACAATAATAAGGGACTAATTCAGTTAATCAAAATGCCTGACAACCTGAATGATCAGCAAAAAGACTATTTAAAAAAGCTAGAGAAATCAAACGAACAAGGTGTTCAATTGATTGAAGATTTATTGCATCTGTATAGGATTGAATCAAAACAATTACCGGAAGTTGAAGCCATCAATATTCAAAATTATTTTAATGATATCATTCAAAAGCATGAAGATACTGCCAGCCTGAAAAAAATTAAAATTGAAAAAGAGATCAGAACAAATCAAACTTACTTCAATACCGATACAGACAAATTGCAGCGCATTATGGATAATCTCATCTCTAATGCTTTAAAATTCTCCTATGAAGATTGTTCGATCTATATTAAAGTTGAAAAAGAAGGGAGCCAACTCAAAATTGAAGTAAGGGATGAAGGAATGGGGATAATGGAGGAAGAACAGGATAAAATCTTCCAGAAATTCCAGAAAATGAGCAATAAACCCACTGCTGGGGAAAGTTCTTCTGGTTTGGGCTTATCCATAGTAAAAACCTTAGTAGAGCAATTAAAAGGTACTATAGAGTTTGAAAGTAAGCCAGGAAAAGGAACTAGTTTTAGGGTGATGCTACCAGTGCTGACACTAAAGTAATTTCTTAGATTTCTTGATTTCTGGAAAAATCTAGAGTAGAAAGTCAGGTTATTGGTAACCATTATATTTTCTTGAAAAAGAAACTATTAAAGTTTAAGTCCCCTTCATTTTTACAACTACCAAGAAAAGCTTAATTTCACCTTCTTGACGTAGGATACCCCATGAAGAAAATATTGATTACTGGAGGAGCCGGCTATATTGGTTCAGCATTGATTGAAAAACTTTTGCCTTTGCAAGAAGTAGAGCAGATCCTGATTTATGATAATTTATCTCGAAATAATTATCACTTCTTTTTAGGAAACAAACTCCCCAATCAAGAAAAAATCAATTTTATTCAAGGCGAATTATTAGACACAAGAAAGCTTAAAAAAGCTTTAAAGGGAATTGATACCGTTATACACTTGGCAGCAAAGGTAACTACACCATTTGCTGATGCCGATCCGCACTATTTTGAGCAGAGCAATCATTGGGGTACAGCAGAATTGGTTTATGCGGTAGAAGATTCGAATGTTGAACATTTTGTATTTGCCAGTAGTGTTTCGGTTTTCGGATCATCAAAGGAAATAATCAATGAAGAACATCAACCCAATCCCAGAACTATTTATGGGATCTCAAAACTTAGAGGAGAAGAGCATGTAGCACGTTTACTAGACAAGCTTAATACACAAATTTTAAGATTGGGTAATGTTTATGGCTATGCCAATGCGGTTCGGTTTGATGCCGTCATTAACCGTTTTATGTTCGATGCTAATTTCAATAAACGTATCGCCATCCATGGAGATGGGAAACAGCACCGCCCGTTTATCCCTATTCAAAAAGTATCAGAGATTTTAAAGCAGGTTGCTATCAAAAATGATATCCCTTCAGGCTTTTACAATCTGGTAGATAAAAATTTAGAAGTGTTGGATATAGTAGATGCACTTAAAGCTATTTATCCAGACCTGGAGTTTACTTTTATCAACCAGCATTTGAAACTGAGAGAACTATTAGTCAATCCTGAGACTACTCTCCAAAAATACATTGATTTTCCTAAGGGCAATTCCAGCTTAAAAGATGATTTATTGCTTTTTAAGGAGCATTTGAGGTTTTGATGGAAGTTAGAAGTCGGAAGCTCGAAGCAACTTCCATTGTCCATCTTCCTTCTATAAATCATTTATTAGTAAATCAAAATATTTGTTAAAGACCTAATCTCCCCTTCGGAGGCTAGGGGGCTTTAATCCTTTGTATCCCGAATAATCGTTTTCAATTTATCCCCAGAGACTTCCTCCACAGTTTCCCATTCTCCATTTTCGTTCAGACGTTGGATCACATATTTTTTAACTCCTTCTTCCCAGCCTTTAAAGGCATTCCACCTCAATTCGTATTTTCTAAACTGAACATCTTTTTGTAAAAGTACCGTATTGCTTTCCTCACTGCTCTCCGTATCAATCGAACAATCATTTATGACTTTAACTTGATAGGTATAAGTATGATTCTCGGTATCACTTTCTTCATCAATATAAAATTGCTCATGTGGTTCTACAGTATCAAAATATTCAAAATCCTCTCCATTCTCACTTCGGTAAATTTCAAATGAAGTAATCCTGCCTCTCCCCTCTTCTGGAATGCTCCATTCGGTGAAAACCTCACCTGTTTCCATCACCGTAGTATTTTTAATTTCGGCCACTTGATTTACGTATATCTCATCGGTGACTTCAAATTCAACATAATTACTAATCGAACGCAAACTGTTCTGCTCAAAAGCTCCAACCCTATATTCATAAAAACCTGGACATAAATCTTCTTGATCCAGAAAACGAAGAGCATTAACTTCTAAAACTGCAATTTCATGCCATTGCTCTTCTCCTTTTAGCTTTCTAAATATTCGCTGATTATCTACTTGAAATCCCTTTGATGAATTCCATTCAATATATCGTTGATTGTTTTCTTGACTTTCACTATGTAAAAACATGGTATTGAAAACAGTTAGATGCTCTTTTTCTAAAGTATCTGCGCAGAAAGAAACCGCTTGAAAAATATATTCATGAGACATTTCTTGCGGTCTGCAACTTTTGTCATCATACATAATTCTTTGATTTACACTTCCCGATAAATCAATTTTTTGCAATAAATGGAAACCAGTTGGACTGTCCCGATACACATTATAATGAGAAATATTATTGAAGCTAAAAGGCTTTAACTCAAATTTGACATTATTATTCTCCACTAAAATTTGATTTAAGTCAGCTTCAATGTGCCTTACGGTGTCTCGTACTAAAATCTGATTTGCATGTGTATAACTTACTGGGCAACCCTTATCATTTTTTACTGTTAAAGTCACATTAAATGTTCCTGTCTTTTCAATTAACACAGTTGGGTCTTTTTCAGTAGAGCTCTGTCCGTCACCGAACTCCCAAAAGTATGATGCTTTTAATAGGTTACTACTTTTGTTAGTCAATCGGACTTCAACAGGATAACATTCCCCTGAAATTTCCATATCAAAATCTACTTTTGGGGTTGGTAGAACTTTTATTCCTTTCATCCTAAAAGTCTGTTCGCATCCTTCTACATTTTCAGCAACTAGTGTAACATCATAAACACCAGCTTTCTCATAGAAATGCTGAGGATTTTGTTCATGTGAAGTATTTCCATCTCCGAAAATCCATGTCCACTTAACAGCACTGCTGGAAACATCAGTGAAATTTGCTGTATTAGGGAGGCAAACTGTCTTTTCTTCAATTTCAAAGGCTGTTTGCGGTCCACTTACATTCACAAATTGTTCTTTTGTTAAGGTGTCCTGACACCCCAACTTATTGGTAATCACTAAACTTACATCAAAGTTTCCAACTGAATTATATAAATGTATAGGATTTGCTACTCTGGAGGTTTGACCATCCCCGAAATCCCAGAAGTAACTTTCTGCTCCATCAGATAAATCCTGAAAGCTTACTTGAACAGGTACACAATTTGACTCTATGGATTCAGCTAATTTAAAATCTGCTTTGTATGGCGTTACTTCAATGTATTGTTGCATCAAGACTGTATCAGCACAGCCACTATTATTTTCAGCAATTAATTGAACATCAAATATTCCAGCACTTTGAAATTGATGCTGGGGATTTCTTTCAGTACTGGAGTTTCCATCTCCAAAATCCCAAAACCAACTCACTGCATCATCACTTTTGGCTGAGAATTCAACGATATCGTCCTGGCAAATCTGCTTCTTGTCTACTTCAAAATTAGCACTGAAAATAAAGTTCATCGGCTTCTTAATGCTAAGCTTACATCCATTTTCATTTGCAACTATTAATTTAACGCTACTTTTAGGTGCTTCAAAATAGATATGGGTAGGGTTTTGATCAGTGGAAGTATTTCCATCACCAAAATCCCATTGCCATGAAGTAGCATTTACACTTTGATCTTGAAAGGATACTGTTACAGGCAAACAGCTTTGATCATATTCAAAACTAAAATCACTAGTCAAGTCATCAATTTGAATAAATTCAGCTTCAGTACTTGTCTTACTGCACTCACCATTTGTGGAAGTAAGCGTCACTGTGTACGAGCCGGGGATGTAGGTGACTTTTGGATTTTCTTCCGTACTTGTTTCACCATTTCCAAAGTCCCAGAACCATTCTACAGCATCTTGCGATTTATTTTGAAACTGTATGGTGGTCTCGCCACAACCACTCCTTTTATTCGCTGTAAATTCTGCAATAGGATTTTTGACAATAATCTGTTGCGGTAAATCAAAAATTGACTCACAGCCTTCGTAATCTGTAGCAATAGCTTTAACCTGATACTCACCTCTTGCATCAAAAACGTAAGGGATATTGAAATTATCAATTAAAACTCCATTTCCCATATCCCATTTTATAGATTTAAAGCCAATAAGCGTATGCTCTATAGTGAATCCGTCTCCTAAGCATAAAGAATTTGGAAAGCTAAATCGATTTTCTTGATTACCTATATATACATTTTTTATTTTAGTAGTTGCGCAGCTGTTCTGACCGCTTGCTGACAGACTTATTGAATACAGCCCTTCCTTTTCTACCCAATATCTGCCGCCATCAGATAATTCTATTGGGAGATTATTCATTTTCCATCTATAATTCTCAAATTCAGTGTTTTCTGGATTTAAGATGATCTCATAACCTTCACAATATTTTTGAAGCTCGTAATCAAAGTCAATTTCTGATTGTTGAATATTGATTGTAATATAATCTTCCACAAACACAAAACTATCTCTTTCAATTTTAGCCCAATATCCTATGGTATATTCACCTATTTCATGGAAAGATTGCTTAAAATCTTGCTTAGAATGAGTTGTTCCATCTTTAAACCTCCACTCAAATTTATCTGCCTCCGGAATGGGATTTACTAAATCTATGGAATATGGAACGTTACAACTTGAAAAGTTAAATTTGCCAATGGGACTATCACTTTCTTGTTGGTCTAAATCACCCTCCAATTCCGGATTCTCACAATTAGTCCAGGGATTCGGAACCATTATCGCTTTTGATTTGGTACATTCTCCTTCGCTTCCTACACTTAAGGTTATCCCTACGTCTCCCAATGAAATAAAGGAAGCATGCAACTCAGACTCAGTACCAATCAGGCTTTCATTATAATACCATCTAGCGGATTGCCAGTCTTCCAAATTGGCGACAACAAGAACGCTAAAAAACCCACATTCTTCCCCTTCAGTAACTTCCATATTTGTCTCTACTTCCAAATCAGGGATTTCAATTATATTGTAATTCTCTATTGTAGTTCTGCAGCCATTCTTATTGTTTGTAGTCAAAGAAACTTTGTAATTTCCTGCTGCACTATAACTATGTATTGGATAACGTTCAATTGACTTTTTTCCATCTCCAAAATCCCACTCCCAAAAATCATATCCCATGTCTCCGCTGAAATGGACTTCAGTGTAAGTGCAAGATTCAATAACTTCAGGTTCTGCTAAATCAATATCATTATCAAAAACAATTAATGGCGTTTCAAATTCATAATCGACCTTACAACCCTTGGCATTTGTATATGAAACGATCGGAAAATAGACTCCAGGATTTTTAAATTCATAATTTACATTTTTACCATCCAATTGTTTTTCTCCAATAGTCCACTTGATATCTGTAGCATTTTCATTCAGTAAGGCTATTTCAGGAGTAAATGGAGCACAGCCTTGCCACTCATTGACCTTTATATTTGTTTCCCTTTTAAATACTTGAACCATGTCTACAAGTTCTGTTTCGATTTGACAACCGCTTTCGTAATGCGTAACAGCTACAATATTATAATCACCAGCTTGGTCAAAAGTGTAATTCAATTCGACACCGTTAATAGTTTCTCCATTTACTTTCCAAGCATAGGCCACAGCACCAGGAGTTCTGTTTGTAGCCACAAAATCAAAAGGCTCACAGCCCATCGTTTGATCGTAGTCAATCTCTACAGCTTCAACCTCCTGAACATTTAAAAGTGCTTCGTCAAAAATAGACACTGAGCATCCAAAATCATTAAAATAAGTTAATTTAACTGCAATGTCGCCAATTTCAGAAAAACCTAAGCTCACTTTTTTGCCTTCATATTGCTTTCCATTAATCTCCCATTCAAATCCAGTATTTGAAGGATGAAGGGCTTTAAGTGTGACCTCTTCACCTAGACAGATAGAGCTCTCGCTCACTTCCATTTTGGGTGACTCAATTTCACCAACATTGATTAAGGAATCCAAACTTATCGTTACGGAACATCCAAATTCATTTATATAAGAAACTTCAACCTTATATGCTCCTACAGTACTATATGAATATTCAACATAGGAGCCATTTTTGACAGTACCATCACCAAAATCCCAACTCACGTGACTAACTTCTTCATCAAACGAAAAAATGATGGGTTCCTTGTCTGAGAGACATTGTACGTAGCTGCTAGCTGAAAATGAATTTTTGTTTACTTCATGGATTTCGATGACATTTTCCATTACTTTGATTTCCTGACATTCACCATCTATTTTTGCGGTTAGAGAAACTGTATACTTTCCAGATGCTTGGTATTGATGACTAGGATTTTCTTCTGTTGATTGATTTCCATCACCAAAAGACCATAAGTAAGAATCAGCATTTGTGGTTAAATTATTAAATAAGATTTCCTCACCTATACAACTCACATGGTTTTCTATGGAAAAGTCCACTAAAGGTCTTTCATTAACAGTGATAAGATTTTGATAATGAACGGTATCGATTATACCTGTATTTAAGGCGAGAACTGCATAAACACCCCATTCCCCTGCTTTTTCAAAAATAAATGTAGGTTTTTTTGCTGTCGAAGACTGTCCATCTTCTGTTTGCCATTCTACTGATTCAACATCATAATTCTCAATTTCGAAAATCACCACTAATGGCAAACATCCAGCATTTTTATCTGCTTTAATCTGACCAAAAGATCGAGAGGTAAAAATAAGCGTGCTGAAAAAAAACAGCAATCCAAGTTTAAAAAATATAGTTTTCATTATGACGATGATTATTTAATGAGAATTACTTTTCCAGACCTATCAACTCCTTGTCCTTCATTACCCCTAGCATAAACTTGATACACATATCCACCAGAAGGTGCTTCATTACCCTTTACTGTTCCATTCCATTTTGTGTTGATATCTGAAGTACTAAAAACAACATCCCCAAATCTATTGTAGATAATCATTTTATATTCCTTTACACCTTTAGCTACGGCTCCAAAACTATCATTCAATCCATCGCCATTGGGTGTAAATGCAGTTGGAAGTTCAATCGAAAATGGCTGAAATAACGTTATCACGTTTGATGCGCTCATAACAGAATCATTAGAGGCGCTTACAGCTAATATACGAAATTTAGTGGGTTTTTTATCTGGATCAACATTACCAAAAGAAGCATTGGCTGCTAAAATAACTGTCGCGATAAGGATAAGAAATGATTTCATGATGAATTCTGATTAAATGATATATCAAAATTCGACATATTAAAGCTCCCATAAATCAGAGGAATTCTAATTTAAAAGAATAAGGGAAGCACCAATCAAATTAAGGATAAGTACTATAAAATATTAGGTATTTTACTTAATTGGGTACGGATTGAGTACTGTTTAAAGTTTTGGTAAAATATCAAAACGTGGGGAGAAGATTTCATCATTCCTTACTTCTACTTCCTTTCTACAACAACTTTCTGCAGAAAAAAATATTAGATAAAATAATTAGAATTTATAACTAATTAAATTCAACATAAAAACCTACTGTATTTCTAACTGGGACACCTTAGTTAATGCAAGTATTGAATAAGTTAAATAAAGATTAAAAATTCATTATTAGAGCCTCAAACAAGGATAAAATATGTTTGAATTAATTGTTAATTTTATTCGAGGCTAACACCCCCACTTTAGCATAAAGCGAAAAAGCGGGTTGGAGGGTAAAATGGCGGGCAGGCGATGGCCATTGTGGGAAGTAGCATCATTTTACCTAAATTTTTTGCATACTTTTTCATCAATGGAAAAAGTATGAAAGTGAAAGGTAGCATTTAAGAAAAGAAGTCTACTCTTTTTTGCTAAAATCAATACACTGGGACATCCAAAAATACAGAAAAAATACCATATGAAATTATAATTTAGAATTTACAACTAATAAAATTCAACAAAAAAACCTTTCTTAAAGTAGTAGACTCTAAAAAAGGTTTCATGCAATCAGTATATTATTCAATAATAAATACTTTATTTCTTTTTCTTATCATATAGTTTCTTGGCACCAAAAGCCGCACCAGCTGCAATTAAATACTCAATACCTGTGATAGGTACAGGATTATCATCTGGCGGATCTGGAGGTCCAGGTTGTGCGCTCAGACCATTGATGCTCAATATAAGTAAAATACCAAAGGTTAATAATTTTAATATATTTTTCATTTCCTTACCCCTATTCATATTCAGCAATGTTGCTTATTGCTTTACAATTCTTTTCGTAACTACTCCTTTATCCGATTCAATTTGTATCAAATAAGTTCCTTTAGAAAATTTAGCCATATCAATTTCAGAATGACTTGCGTTTAAGACGAAACTATCGATAAACTTTCCTGTAATTGTAAAAATAGTAATATCTACAGAATTAATATTATTTAAATCGATAAACATTTTATCTATTACCGGATTTGGATATAATTTCAATGCATTTTCCAATGCTTTATTGGCATTTAAAACTTCCTCATTGAAAGTAAAGGACTCACTTATATTACTGCAATCACCTTTTGAGACTTCAACTTTGTAGTCACCTGATGCATTAGCAACTAGTACTTTTCCAGTTTCGCTATCCATCTGATTTCCGTCCAAATACCACTGATAGCTATCTCCTTCTATTGAACTTTCTAATACATTTCCAGAAACCAATATCCCGGGAACAGTCAAATCAGTAACTTCAATAGTAAAATTGATATCGTTAATCTTGCATCCATTTGCAGGAACTCCTGTAAGCTTATAGGTTGTCGATTCTTTGGGTTCTAAATTAATAATGTTACTTTGTGTCTCACTTATCAACTCATTACCTATATATACCAGATATTTATCAATTTTTACATTTGCCGACATTTCAATTGTAGCACTGCCATTTAAGCAAATATTTTGATTTTCAATACTTTCAATCACAGCATCTTCATACAGCTCAAATTCAACTATTTGCTCTGCATTGATTGACTGACAATACTCCCCTTCAATTAATATATTGTATTGATTGATACCCATTTTTAATTTGGACGAGTCCAAAGTAAATGAAAGTTGACCATCTGTATTTGCTGTGGCACTATGAGCAATTTCTCCATCTCTTACAAGTGAATATTTTTTAGCCTTTTGTGCATTTTCTATTATCACATTTACATTCTGCAGCCCACACACATTTTCTGTAACTATATCCAAATTTGACTGAATACTTTCTTCTACAGTCAAGCTAATCTTTTCAGCAAATTCATATTCAGAACAACTACCAAGATAAGCCATGACAGAGTATTCATTGTTACCAACCTCAACAAATTCTGATGGAATTGTAAAGGATTGGTTGCTTCCATCCCCTATCAACGTATTCACAATTTCATCATTTTTATAGAATTTGTATTCTACATTAGCTTGACTCTTAAAATTAATGCTAGCTTCATTGCTGTTGCATATATCACTAGTTTCAAAAGTCACTGTCCTGTCAATAGATAAATTCTCAACTACTATTTCTAAGACCTGTTCTAAAGTTCCGCTCTGGCAACCGTCTTTATCAGCTGTAATTACAAACTCATTTAATCCATCATTCAAATTCTCTGCTGCTATATATCCATCATATTGACTTCCATTTCCTTGGAAAGTCTGGACAGTTTCTTGGCCATCCATAATATAATAAGTAGCTCCTACTTGGGTATTTACGCTAAATGCGGCTTGTGTTTCTACTTTACAGACAGAAGACCCAACAACTTCATTATCCAGACTCAAGACTTCCTTTATTCTTATTTGTGCACTTCCAACGCGTAGGGTATCACAACCCCCAATAAATGATTTGATTGTGAATTCATTCAATCCATCGGAGAGCTGCTCGCTTTCTATTTCAAAATTTAAATCACCACCATTACCTTCCGCACTGCTGATAACTTCATTATTTTTATACAGCAAATAGTTAGCAAAATCCTCAGTTGACTTTAGCAGAATTTCTCCACTTTGGTTGGGACATATATCTTCAGCTACCGTTTCTACACTTTTCGGTACTTTGGTCTCAAAACTTAATTCAAAACGTTCAGAGCCTTTAGAAGCGATATCTGCAGTAATCTCAAAATCGTAAACACTGCCTTCGTTTATTTCAATAACTTCATCACTAAAATTATCTATTAAATAAATAGATTCGCTCATTTTAATGCTATTCAATTCTTCAAATTTCAAGCTAAACTGACCAGTGGTATTTGACCTCACAAATAAAGGAATTGATTTCCCACATTTATTTTCCTCATTTAAATTAGCCATATGATTTACTTTCAAATCTTCAGCATCAGTGGTTAAAGAAGAAATATTATGCTGATCGTTTCTCAAATTTGAAAAATCAAACCTGGGATCATAAGCATCAGTTGCCTCATTATTAAAAATGATATAACTATCATCCTTACGTTCATTACCCTCAAAAATAATCTTAATTTTCTCTTTGGGATTTTCCTTGAAAAATTCAGGAGTTCCACCTGTATATTTGACACTTTCTTGTGCTGTAACTGTACCTGAAGAAGTAGCTCTTACCCAAAAAGCTTGGCCCATAGCAATATACTGATCCATTCCGGCAGTGCTTCCACCACCACTAGTATAGTATTGATTTCCATCGATTGGATCATACACATAAAATCCGTTTTCAATATTTGCTTTATTCCATCCTGCTGCATCAAAATCGATAGCGGAAGGGAATTGATTGGAGATGAGATTCCATCCATCATCAACACCGCCTTGATCAGTAACATTCCAAGTGGCTTGACCAGTATGAAATTCACCGATAGTATTGGCCGTAACTGTTTCTTGTGCGCTTCTTAAAGAAACAGCATATCCAACACCTAACTGAACTGGCGCAGAATTATTTGTTGTGGGATAGGCGACATATCTGTCATTTATTCCTCCACCTAAGCTTTCATTATAAATATATATAGACGGAGTGCTAGAATTAATCCCAGGACCAGTACTTGCCCCCGTGAAATTACCAGTCACATAAAATTCATTTTGCCAATCTGATATGGTGGTTGCAATTGGTGATCCAATGTAGTGGTAGCTTGAAGCACCTGTACCCCCAGTGATATAACGTTCCACAACAGCATTTCCTTGAATGTTTGCAGTTCCAACATTGGCTACCGCTGCATCTCTCGTAGCGGTTGATTTCAAAGTGAACACTCCAGAATTGGCACTTCCATCTAAATCTATTGCAGGACTGCCAGTAAATGACAATACATTCTCCAAGTCAACATTTCCGTCAATCTCAACAGTAGCAGTATTCACTCCTTCTAAAGTCAGATTATAAAAAGAAGTAAGTGATGAACCTGAAACCGTCACAGGATCCGGATTTGAGAATAGCACTGTACCCAAATTATCATTAAACACGCCATCATTAGTCCAATTATTTTGAACTTCCATGATTCCAGTAGGAGCGGTTAGGGTACCAGCACCATCAATTTCAACATTGTAGAAAGCACGAGTACCACCCCCTAAGAAGGCAGTGGTTCCATCAAAGATAAATCCGCCAGGATCAGTACCAGCAATTAAATCGCCATCAACTCTGAAGTTTCCAGACATCGTAACGACTTGATCACTAGGATCAAAGGAACATGAGGGATCAATATCTAATTCGTTATCTATACTAACACCTACATTATTAAGGGTTAAACCTGTTGTATTCCCTACTCTAATTCCACCTCCAAAAGTAATCTGGTTTGTTCCATTAATAGATTGAGCAGCAGTTCCGGAAAAAATTACTCTTTGGCTCGGAGACCAATTCCCCAAATTCTCTACATTTCCTTCTAGATTTATAGGATTTGTGTTTGGAGATGTATCAAATGTAACATTGCCGGAATTTAATCTCAATAAACCCTGAACTAACAAATTTCCTGCTGCTTGTAAGGTCTTTATTGAAGACCCTCCTTGCGATCTTAATTTCAAATCGCCATATTCTTGCGCACCAACCACCTGGTTTACAGATGCATTATAAATTACAGTTGATGTAGGATCTATTGAAAATGTACCTGTTGGACCTGCAGATTGGTACCACCATCCTTGTGTCTGATTTACTCCATTAAAATTTATTATAAGCGTACTTGCAGCTCCCAAGACAAAATTGGTTGAATTAACATATCCAGAGATCCCCGTTGTAACATCACCTTGAAAATTAACAGCATTAAAACGAGATGTAGGACTACCATCTCCATTAATAGCTCCATTTACAGTTAATATTGCTGAAGAATTTAAATTAAAGCTCGCTGCAACACCTGTGCCTGCAACTATACCAGAAGACTGTATTTCAAATGTTCCTGAATTTAAATCAATCGATGTATTAATTGGTAAAATTTCATTTAATCTCACAGCTTCTGCTCCAACTTGATTAATAAATACCTCTCCAAATACACAATTGGTTGACCAAACCCCCAGAATTGAATTTAGACCGCTAAAACCAGTAATTTTTTCTCCGGTGAAAGTAAAATCTATATTTGAATTGAATATTTGAACAGTAGGTGCTGTAGGAACGAAACTAGGATCCTCAGAAATTATTGCCTCTTGAATTGTTAAAGTAGGTAAGGCTCCTCTTCCCGCAGCAATAGTTAGTTGATCAATAATATTATACCTCACAAATAAGGTATTACAAGTAAAATTACCATTTCTTGCTAAACTAACATTAAAACCATCTATAGCCACATCATCTCCTGATGAAGGCCAGTCGACTCCTTCTGTTCCCGGACTTAAGTTACCCCAGGTAGCTCCATCATTCCAAGAGCCATCTTGCATAGCAATGAAATCCTGAGAAAGACCCATTGAAACAACCCCCACAAAAAACAATATCGAAAGTAAAAATCTCTTCATATTAAATATTTTAAAATCAGCTAATTAAGGATTATTCCTCCAATCCAGCATCATTTACTCTAATCAACAAAAATACAAACATATTTACACAATAGGTAAGCAACCAACTACAATTTCATACATTTAATCGAAAAACTCTTGAAAATTGGCACATCTTAGCCTGATTTCCACAAAGAGACGTACGAATTTACATAATGGTTGGATTTAGAGCGCCCTCACCCCAAGAGGAAAATTGGTTTGCGTTTTAATAGCAGGCTTAGGTTGGAAAGTTTTAGTATTTTCAAGTTTTCAAGTTACCAGCTTGTAACCAGACCTGCGATGCTGACCTTACTTCATGCTTCTAACTTCTAACTCCCTCTCCTTTCCCCTTTCCGCAAATTTTCAGATATTAGCATTTTAAAATTTTCGACTTACAAAACGACTTTTTCATATGAAGCATAAAGCCAATAATCCAGCCCTTAAAAGCTGGGTAGAAGTAGCAAAAAATTCAGATTTCCCTATTCAAAATCTTCCTTATGGGATTTTTTCAACCAAAGATAAATCACCAAGAGCTGGTGTGGCCATTGGAGATTACATTTTGGATTTGACTGAAATCCAGTCCGCTCAATTATTCAATGAATTAAACCTTCCTGAAAGAATTTTTGACAGACCCATTCTCAATGACTTCATGGAATTGGGCAAAGAAGTTACCGTTCCGGTCAGAGAAAGAATCTCTGAACTTTTACAGCATGACAACCGGGAGCTTCAAGGCAATGACCAATTAAAAGAACATGCCTTAATTCCGCAAAAGGAAGCTAGTATGCATTTGCCCATACGAGTAGGCGATTATACTGATTTCTATTCTTCAGAATCTCATGCAACTAATGTGGGTACCATGTTCCGTGACCCGGATAATGCCTTACTACCCAACTGGAAGCATATTCCTGTGGGTTATCACGGTAGGGCTTCTTCTATCGTGATTTCAGGAACACCCTTGCATCGTCCAAAAGGACAAACTATTGCACCTGATGCCAAAAAGCCGGATTTTGGGCCTGCTAAATTGGTAGATTTCGAATTGGAAATGGCTTTCATCACCTGCGGTGGTAATACTCTTGGAGATGCTATCCCGACCAAAGAAGCTGAAAACTATATTTTCGGTTTTACATTGTTTAATGATTGGTCAGCTAGAGATATTCAAAAATGGGAGTATGTTCCGTTAGGCCCGTTCTTAGCCAAGAACTTTGGTTCTTCTATGTCACCATGGATTGTAACGATGGAAGCTTTAGAGCCATTTAGAATTGCAGGACCAAAGCAAGAGCCAGAAGTATTACCATACTTAAAATTCGCAGGAGATTACCATTTTGACATCGACTTGCAAGTGGGTATTCAACCTAAAGATTCCAAAGAAAAGGTAGTCACCAATTCCAACTTCAAGTATATGTATTGGAATGTAGTTCAGCAATTAGCACATCACACAGTTAATGGTTGTAATATCAATACCGGAGATGTTTATGCTTCAGGAACAATCAGCGGAAATGACCCTTCTGCTTATGGTTCCATGTTGGAAATCAGTTGGAGAGGTTCCAAACCAGTCGAAATGCCAGACGGAACAGAAAGAAAATTCATTAATGATCATGATACCGTCATCATGAGAGGACATGGCGAAAAAGATGGGGTAAGAATTGGTTTCGGTGAAGTTCGGACTGAGCTACTTCCAACTAAATAACAGCCAAAGGCTGTGGATTAACCACAAAGGCACAAAGACACGAAGATTATAAAATTACTTCAGCTTTAAATTTCATAAGTTTAATTGTACGAGGATATCCAAGAAAATAACATTCTTCTTTTTGAGATTTAACGTTCCATACTAATATAATTTCTTCATGAAGCTTTGTGTGTCTTCGTGTCTTTGCGGTTAGCAATCTTCAGCTTTAACTGAAAACCTTTTGTTTTCTTTGTTTCCTATTGTGGTTCATTTTCGCTTTTTTATTTCTGATAGCTATAATAAAAAGCCTTTAATTCCTTAATTTTGCAATTAAATGTCATTTTTGAATAAAATTTAATCATATATATATGTCACTGGCAACAAAATACAATCCTTCAGATATAGAAGATAAATGGTACAAACATTGGATGGAGCAGAAGTTTTTTGCTTCAAAACCTGATCCTAAAAAGGAGCCCTATACTGTGGTAATTCCGCCTCCGAATGTAACAGGAGTTTTGCATATGGGGCATATGATGAATAATACCATTCAAGATGTATTAATCCGAAGAGCCAGAATGCAAGGAAAAGAAGCTTGCTGGGTACCAGGAATGGATCATGCATCCATAGCCACAGAAGCAAAAGTAGTAAATATGCTTAAAGAAAAAGGCATCAATAAAAATGACATCACGCGTGATGAATTCATGGAGCATGCCTGGGAGTGGAAAGAAAAATATGGAGGTATAATTCTGCAGCAACTGAAGAAATTAGGCGCTTCTTGTGATTGGGATCGTGAGCGTTTCACTATGGAAGAAGATATGTCCGCTGCCGTGATTGAGGTTTTCGTTGATCTTTATAAAAAAGGCTATATCTATAGAGGAACCCGTATGGTGAACTGGGATCCGGAAGGAAAAACAGCTTTAGCCGATGATGAAGTAAATTTCAAAGAGGTTCAGGGGAAAATGTATCACATCCGTTATAAGATTGAAGGAAGTGATGATTCTTTGATCATTGCCACTACCCGACCTGAAACCATTATGGCGGATGCTGCAATTTGTATTAATCCAAATGACGAGCGCTTCACTCATTTAAAAGGCAAAAAAGCAATCATTCCATTAATTAATAAAGCTATTCCCATTATCGAGGACGATTATGTTGATATGGAATTTGGAACAGGTTGCTTGAAAGTGACGCCCGCTCATGATATTAATGACCACGAAATTGGTTTGCGTCATAACTTAGAGGTAATTGACATCATTGCTGATAATGGAAAGCTCAATGATAAAGCGCAGATCTTAGTTGGGGAAGATCGATTTGTAGCCAGAAAGAAAATTGCAAAACTACTTAAGGAAAAAGAACAATTAGAGAAAGAGGAAGATTATACTAATAATGTTGGGCATTCCGAAAGGACCGATGCGGTTATCGAGCCTAAGCTTTCTACACAGTGGTTTGTAAAGATGGAGGAATTGGTGAAGCCGGCTTATGAAAATGTAATGAACGATAACATTAAGCTGATTCCACCAAAATTCAAAAATACTTATAAGCATTGGATGGAAAATGTAAGGGATTGGTGTATTTCCCGTCAGCTGTGGTGGGGGCAAAGAATCCCAGCTTATTTCATGCCTAATGGTGATTTTGTTGTGGCTCAAAATAATGAGGAAGCATTAGCCTTGGCTAAAGAGAAGAGTGGCGACAATAATTTAAAGGCGGAAGATTTAAAGCAAGACGAAGATGTTTTAGATACTTGGTTTTCTTCTTGGCTATGGCCTATTTCTGTATTTGACGGATTCAAAGATCCTGACAATGAAGAATTTAACTATTACTATCCGACTAATGATTTGGTAACGGGTCCTGATATCTTATTCTTCTGGGTAGCCAGAATGATTATTGCAGGCTATGAATTTAAAGGTCAATTGCCATTCAAAAATGTTTATCTGACTGGTATCGTGAGGGATGATAAAGGTAGAAAAATGTCTAAGCAACTAGGTAATTCTCCTGATGCCTTAGGTTTAATTGATAAGCACGGGGCTGATGGTGTGAGAGTTGGTTTATTGCTTTCTGCTGCTGCCGGAAATGATTTATTATTTGAAGAAAAACTTTGCGAACAAGGATGGAACTTCGGTAACAAAATCTGGAATGCTTACAGGTTAGTAGAAGGACTGGAAGTAAAAGAAAAAGATACGCCAATTGAAGCAATGAAAGCTCGTGACTGGTTTGAAGCTCGCTTTCAAGATGCACTAAAGGAAATCAATGATCATTTTAGTAAGTTCAGAATTTCAGATGCTTTAATGACTACGTATAAATTGATTTGGGATGATTTCTGCGCATATTATCTTGAATTGGTGAAACCCCCTTACGGTGAAGCTATTGATAAGGAAACCTACGAAGCAACTATTGTTTTCTTCGAAGATATCCTCACGATTTTACATCCATTTATGCCATTCTTAACAGAAGAAATTTGGCATCAGATCACAGATAGAGGTGATCAAGATTGCGTGATTGTAAACCATTGGCCAATCGAAAAAAATTATAATACAGCCATCTTACAAGACGCTAAAACAGCCTTTGAATTAGTTTCACAAATCAGGAACATAAGAGCTTCCAAGGGGATATCGCCTAAAGATTCACTTAAGTTGTATGTAAAGACCAAGAGTGAAATGATCTATCAAGAATACATTTCTGTCATTGATAAATTGGCTAATATTGATGAATTGGCTTTTACTACTGAGAAAATTGATCAGGCAGTTAGTTTCTTCATCGGTTCTGATGAGTGTTTCATTCCAATGGAAGGTACAATTGATGTAGAAAAGGAAAAAGAAGAAATCCAAAAAGAGTTGGATTACACCAAAGGCTTTTTGACCAGCGTAAAAAAGAAGTTGGAAAATGAGCGTTTTGTAAGCAACGCCCCGGATCAGGTAGTGGAAATGGAAAAGAAAAAACAATCTGATGCTGAAGCCAAGATTAAGACTTTGGAAGAAAGCTTGAAGAATTTGGGGTAATGCAAAAAGGCCCTAAGGGCTGACATATAAAGATGTGGGAAAGAGCCCAACTTAAAAGATGGATACATTGCCTTGGAAGGAACAAATATTACGCCACTTCGGGGCTATGATAACATTTGTTAGTTGTTAACACAGGGCTTCACCCAGTGTTAAAATATGTCGTCCTTTTAGGACTAAGTATGGAATCATAATTATAATATTATTAAAAAAACAGAAAAAGCACGACTCTCATCGTGCTTTTTGCATTATCAATTAGATAGAGAATATTTTTTATCCCATCTTTTCATCGCCACCCATCAAATAAGCTTTAATATAATCGTTTAGATCTCCATCCAATACGTTTTGAACATCGGTTCTCTCTACTCCTGTTCTAGCATCTTTAATCAATTTGTAAGGATGCAAGACGTAATTTCGAATCTGAGACCCAAAATCAATTTTCTTCTTGCCAGCTTCCACTTCACTTCTTTCGGCATTTTGCTTTTCTACTTCCATCTGGTATAGCTGAGATTTCAACATCTTCATGGCCTCTTCCCTATTTCCTAACTGCGTCCTATTAGCTTGGCATACCACTACAATTCCCGTAGGTTTATGGGTCAATTGCACCTTGGTTTCGACCTTATTCACATTCTGACCACCAGCACCACCAGAGCGAGAGGTATGTAGCTCCACATCATTAGGATGGATATCAATTTCAATGGTATCATCCACAACGGGATAAACATAAACTGACGCAAAAGAGGTATGTCTTCTTCCACCGCTATCAAAAGGTGAAATTCTTACCAAACGATGAACCCCATTCTCCGATTTCAAGAATCCATAGGCCTGTGGTCCATCAAATTCTAAAGTAACAGATTTGACACCTGCCACATCCCCTTCTTGAAAATCTACTTCACGCACTTTGTAACCATTAGATTCACCCCACATGATATACATCCGCATCAGAATCCCAGCCCAGTCATTGCTTTCTGTCCCTCCGGCACCGGGGGTTATCTGTAGCATTGCGGATAACTGATCTTCCTCTGAAGAAAGCATCTTCTTCAATTCCAGCTCCTCGGTTTTGGTTAGTGCTTTCTTGTAAGCTTTGGCTACCTCTTCCTCAGAGGATTCACCCATATCTAGAAATTCGTAATAGGTCTCTACTTCTCCATAATACTCTTCCAGCTCCTCAAAATGCTTAGTCCAGGTTTTTAAGCCTTGAATTACCTTCATGGTCTTTTCCGCTTCATCTGAATCATTCCAGAAATCGGGCTGGGCAGAAACCAATTCTAACTCTTTTACTTCTTCTACTTTTTTATCGTAGTCAAAGATACCCCCGAAGTGCTTCCACTCGGGCCTTTAAATCTTTTAAATCGTCACTAGTCATTAGGACTTTGTTTTATGTTGTTTTAAATTTAAAATTTTGAAACTCACGTAGCTATCATATAGCTTCACTGAAATTAGAAGTTATATTTTTTTGCTCAAGTATTTTCCGTTTTTCTCCTATAATAGAAGTTTTGTTAGCAAACATAAAATATCTCTATAAGCAGATTAAAACCAGCTAAAGCTAGAAGTTTAACCACAAAAGAGACAAAAGAAAACAAAAGTACAGCCACAGGCTATTTTGATTCCATTTAACATCAATAACAATCAAAGAAAATAATTCAATTTTCTCTTAATCTCATTTCACAAAACCACACAGACGTTAAAAAATAACTTTAGTTATTTTGCTTTGTGTTCTTTTGACTCTTTTGTGGTAAGATTTTGCTAACAGTTTTACAGAGTAGCAATCATTTCCAACTAACCACACTATATCTTGTTTTTGCCAACGCTGGCCCCCTATTTTGTCCTCCAGGTGGCTGGTTAGGGACCATAAAAAATGCCGCATAATCGTTCATTATACGGCAAAATCAATATTTTTACTATATACTAAAGCTTAAAAATCCAGTCGAATTTGTCTTCTGCTTCACCTAATTTAATTGCGTCCATTGCTTTCAATACTTTATTAGAAAATTTCCTTTCTTCAATAGCCGGTAAAGTATAATCAACTCCATCGTGACCGATCAAAGCAATATGTGCAATTGTGGCGGCTGTCCCGGCACCAAATGCTTCTTGTAAAGTTCCTTTTTTGGCAGCTTCAATTACTTCATTAACACTAATTCTTCTTTCCTCTACCTTCATCCCCCAGTCTCTGGCTAAGGTCAAAACTGAATCGCGAGTAATTCCTCTTAAAATAGTAGAGCTTGCTTCAGGGGTAATTAAAGTATCATTGATGACGAACATAATGTTCATTGTCCCCGACTCCTCTATATATTTGTGTTCAGTAGCATCAGTCCACACCAATTGGTGATAACCTTGCTTTTGTGCCAATTTAGCTGGATATAAGGACCCTGCATAGTTTCCCGCAGCTTTCGCATAACCAGTACCGCCTTTAGCCGCTCTGGTAAATTCTGTTTCAATTTTCACCTTCACTGGCTCACTATAATAAGCACCAACCGGGCAGGTGATAATCATAAATCTATATTTTTCCGATGGCTTGATTCCGATATAATCATCCATTGCAAAAGCAAAAGGGCGAACATAAAGTGCTGTATTTTCTTTGTTCGGAATCCAGGCGCTATCCAAATTCAATAGTTCAGTCATGGCTTGGATGAAGAGCTCTTCAGGCACCTCCGGGATGCACATTCTTTCAGCCGATTTGTTTAACCTTTTGGCATTGGCCTCAGGTCTGAAAACCACAGCCTCACCTTTACTATTCTTGTAAGCTTTTAATCCTTCAAAAACAGACTGTCCATAGTGAATAACACTAGATGCAGGAGCCATAGAAAGATCTGCATAAGGCACGATTCTTAAATCGCTCCACTGACCATCTTCATAGTCCGCAATGAACATATGGTCAGAATAAACTTTCCCAAAAGGGATATTGTTAAAATCCACCTCATTGATGCGGGAATTCTGAACTTTTTGTATAGAAATATCTAAAGTATCTAACATGATGGTCGGTTTAGTTTAAAATTGCACAAAAGTACAAAATAAAGGGCTCTTTTGCAATTACTTTTTTGGTACCCAGGGCACTTCATTGGCATTCAATTCTTGGGTTAACTTGCGTGAAAGCACAAATAAGTAATCCGACAATCTGTTCAAATAGGTGATTATCAAATCATTGACTTCCTCATGTTCTTTCAAGGCCACCACTCCCCGTTCAGCTCTTCTGCAGACTGTTCGTGCAACATGTGTAAAGGAAACCAGTTGATGCCCTCCTGGCAAAATGAAATTTTTCATAGCTGGTAAGCCATCGTTCATTTCATCTATCACTTTCTCCAATCGCTCCACATCCGATTCTGCAATATCCGGAATAGGAAATTTACTCTCCCCCGGCTCTTTTGCTAATTGCGAACCAATAGTAAACAAGCGATCTTGAATTTCTATGAATAATAAATTTCGCGATACATTTTCTTTATGGTCGCGCAAAACGCCCATCCAAGAATTTAATTCGTCCACATTGCCATAAGCATCAATACGTAAATGTGCTTTGGAAACCCGTGAACCACCCAATAAAGAAGTTTTACCTTTATCTCCGCCTTTGGTATATATTTTCATGTGTATATTGTTTATAATTTACGACCACATGACAACTTTTGATAAAAATTCAACTTCAGCTAGTGTGGTATTCGAAGTAGGATTTTTATTGTTAATTTTATTTTATGTAGTCATTTGTCAATTTGCAAATATAGAAGAAATGCTGGGAAGAAATTAGAGGTTGAGCGTGAGAAGTTGGAGTAGGACCAAAAGATTTCGCATCATCGTTTCTGCTAATAAATTCTGTAATTTATCTTAAAAATGTACTGTAGGGCGACATTTTGCATTCAATACCTTCAAACTCCTTACTTTTCAAGTATAGTCTTATAGGAATTAAGGAATGCATTGCCAATACTTTTGCCACCAAAATTACGCAGAAAGAACCCCAAAAAGCCTGGGGCTGTAATATTACTAATTGTAATATCAAGCTCCACAGTGTCGGCCTTAGCTTCAAAATTTTCCACAAAATGAGAAGTTGTGGTGAGCTTGCTGGTAATATATTCTTCATCGAATTCTATTACTATTCGATTTTCTGATTTTAAAACCGAAAAATTGGTTCTTTTCATAAGCCCTTCGCTCGTTTTTATGCTTACATAGTCATCACCATGTTCAATCAATTCAATGGTTGTCATGCCAGGATATACACTAATGAGATTTTTATAGTGCTCTCCCAAATTTCCGATTGATCTGTTAACATTTTCAATATCACAGGCAATCTTAGTTGATTGCTGAAACCAAATATTATCTCGTGTTTTGTCCATAATAACTCCTATTAATATTAAAACAATGGGTGCTGAAATTAAAAATATTTTCGTTTTCATTGCTCATTCCTTTTAAATGCTTTAAAAAATCGGTTTTCCTGTGACTAGAGAAAAATCTCCATTAGACATCGGATGTGACCACTATCTGTCATCATTTATACTCGACATCAATTTCATCAAAGTAAAACTTAGAAGAATTTGCTGAAGTTTTAAGAGTATAGCGCAGCCCCTTATCAACACTAAAAAACGACAAAAGCTAGTCTTGTAGTTGTCTTGAAGTATCTACATTACTAATATACTGTAATAAAAAAGATTTTTTTATATAAGAAGGTGAAAATTCATGGGTAGACGTTTACAAGCCTTAGAGGAAGATAATAAGAAGATCACACCAGAGGACAAAGCTGTTGAGTAAGTCTAGTTCTGGCCTTTATGCATTTGCTTTTCGTGCTCTCCAAACCAGCTTGGAGCAGGAATTTCATTATCGTGGATATATGTGACTATTGCTTCAATCTGAGGTTGATCCAAGGCGGTCTTTGGCATTAAACCAAATCTTTTAATAGGTCCTTTCATCATCGCTGCATCTTTAGAAGGATTAAAAGCGAAAGAAGTCATTTTCTGTATAAATTCTGCTCTATTAGATGTAGCGCTTTTATATCGTTTTTTTATACCTGCAAGTGGCGGTGCAAGTAATTCGTCATGTGAACTGCTCTTTGGATCATGGCAGACGTAGCAATTTATTGCAAGTAAATTTGATGCTGAGTCAGACGTTATGGAAGAGGAATGGAGAGGCTCTTGATTCAATCCAGCAATACTCTCCTGCTTAGTATTTTGACAAGCAAAAGTAGCCAGCAATGTAAAAAAGAGAACTATCATTCCTGTTAGGCCAATTTTATTTTTTAAACTCATTTTCATATAGATTTTATATTTTTCTTAAACTCAATTGATGATTGCATCATATTCTTCTTGCGTTAAATATTGCGGCTGGTATGTCACTCCTTGATTTGCCAAGTTCTTAACGAACGACCTAAGATGATTTTCAGATCCCTGCATTAAGTTATTATAAACTGCTTCGATATCTTGATTGTCAACAAAAGCCTCTAATGCATTTTTAAGGTCTAGAATATCAATTTCCTCTATTGCAGCGCCTACCTTTAAAGCTTCGATGATACTTTGCTGACCAGTTTGCGTTAAGTCATCATATAATTGCTGGATATCATAATTAAAAAAAACACCTGATTCCTTCCTTGCTGCTGGGTCTTCTAAGTCATATCTGTTGAGCAGCATTAATACAGCATCCATATGGGATTGTTCGCTGGATGAAATATTATCAAATAGTGGTCTTGACCATTTTAGGTAAAGATAGTCGTACACATCCCTGGCTAATTTTTCTTCTTCTCGCATAAATAAAAGCGAAGATTGCTCACTCTCGCTCAGCGGTTCCAGCGGAAAGCCATCAATCATTTGGCTAAACTCGTCATTAACTTGCGGAACAATTTCATCATTTGCAGTATTACACGAAATAATACCTAAGGGTAGAAGAAAAAGGATATAGAAAGATAGCAATCTCATGATTTTTAGCTTTAGTACGTATGTAAGTTAAGACTAATAATATTGAGAAAGGGTAACTCTTGTTACACCTAGGCGAGTTTAAAATCTTTATCAAATACTGCTTAAACAACACTTGACCAAGCAAAACACAGCTAAATCCCTACATTGAATGTGAATTAGCTCCAATCAGAAGAGGATCAGTTAAAACAAGAAGAACACGATTATATCCCTCCCGGAAGAAAATATCAGCCAGACGCCTAAACTAGGAGACCTTCGGCTGGAAAATACATTCTTTACATGCATAAAGTCGGGGGCAATGCCAATTCCTTTCTTAATTCTGCATCAAAATTTTCTTGGGTTAATCCGACATTACCCAAAAGATCCCAAACATCATCGGCTCCACCTAGCAATTCCAGCAGTCCTACTTTTCCATATAAACGATAAGTTCTTTCACATATCAGAGCGCCTATCATATAGGGAATGGAGGTTTCACCCGCAAAGAATCGTTCGAAAGGCTCTAAATGTTGTAAAAAGTCAATCTCAGGATGCTTCTGGACATGACTTCTTAAGTTCGCTTTATGCCACGAATAGCTAAATACTCTACTTCCCCCTACATAGGTCGCCATTCCTTCATCGATTAGTGGAGTACCCGAAAGAACTAGTGCACTACTGTAAAGATGCATTATCTCGTGGGTGTAGTATTCCGAACTATTCCCTGAAAAAACGATGTTAAAGGTAGCAGCTAAACCACCTCCCCCTTCCCTATACATAATCGGGTTGTAATCAAAGCCTTTGATTTGAAACAGTTCCTCAAGGCCGGTGCATGAATAATAAGTGATTGGCATAGGATCGGTATCAAAGAATTCACAAATTTTGCTAATGTCCTCAAGCTGCTTTTCAGCCTCCTCCTCATTGAAATCTCTATCTGGCGAGATAACATATTCTATACTCCCTCTCTGAATTTTTTCCCAGTTCCTGGTAAAGTAAGGAAGTGGATGACTAAACAGTATGCCAGTGTCCGTTTTGTTGGCTACAATATTGAAAATGCTCTTGAGGGTATTTGCATTTGTGGTATCATTATGACCGATGAAAGCCAATTTAAGCAACTTCTTCTTTTCCTGCTCAGTACTGCCAATTTCCATTAAACTCGGCTGATAATAATATAAAGCGCTGTCTTTATGTTCAATTTCGTAAATATCTTGAAAGGGAAACCAAAATGTATCAAAGTCTTCTGCTAACCAATATTCATTCTCCTTGAAGGAATCATTCTTTGTTTCAAGAAACTTCTTCAGGCTGCTAATAATATCTTGATTTAAGGGGATTTCTTGATCAATAGAGGAAGAGATGCTTAATTGAGTGGCCTGTGGATTATCAGTTTTTTCCTCTTGAGTACATGAAAAAATAATTAATAGTAGAAAGATGATTAAGAATTTCTTCATTTTATCCGTTTCTGTTCCTGTCAAATCCAATAATAACCACAAAATACTAAAAAAAGCAAGCGAACAATTTAATTACAGCTAATTGACTTACAGATTAAGCAATCCTAACTTCATTTAAAACACCATTCTTAAACCAACAGCTTGCATATTAGCTACAAATTTCAAGCTATACTTTGGCCTGCTATAGCTGATGCTTTCCAAGGAATTATTATAGATATCAACAGCTTTCTTCATATTTTTTGAGTAGCTAATGGAAAGCGGAATTGCCAATACCATCGCACCTGCTCCAATTGCAGCCAGGTTCCAATTAGGATCGCCACCTGCGATCTGAGACCCAACAGTCCAGCCCATCAGAAAACCACCAGCACAGTTTAGCACTGTAGCCATAACCCTATTCATTTTAGCTTCTTCAAGGAGTACATAAGCGTCAGAAAGCGTGTCCAATTTACTTTCCAATTGTTTTGCACTAAGAGGACGGTCCTCTTGATAAAACTTATAGCTCCCCACTGCTTTTTTATATTCTATTTTTTGAGCATGAATTGAACCTATCAATACAGCTCCTAATATGCAGATTAAAACTAGACTTTTCATCCTTTCAATCATTACTAATCAAAACACATAGATAATAAAATTTAATCCAATAGTTCTAATCTAAGCATCAAGAATTAAAGACTTTTTTTTGGCACTGGCATAAAACTAAGATGTGAAACAAGTTTCAATTTTACAATATCCTATTTTCTATAAGATTATACAAAGCTTAAGCTTGAGATAAACTAAGACTTCCTCACTGCTAATAAAGGAAAAAAGAAAAACACCCCAATCATGGAAAATATCAATCCACCTATAGTGCCCACAGCTAAAGAAAACCAAAAGACTTCATTTTGTCCGCTCATGACAAATGGAATTAAGCCGAAGCAAGTGGAGAATATGGTTAGTAAAATCGGGGCGGCCTTTGTACTTACTGATTTTAGGAAGCCTCTGCTATTTTGAATCTTTCTGTTTTTGAAATCATAGAGAATGTAAATCCCAGCATTTACGGTTAAGCCTCCTAGCATAACAAATGCGGCATATCCTCCTTGATCAAAGTAGAATTCAAACCAACCAAAGGTGAGGAACAAACCAATAAAGGTAAGCGGGATCAATAGCAAAATATAGAAAGGCAGTTTAAAGCTTTCAAATAAAATACTACAAATAAAGAAGATAGCCACTATCAGCAATAACAATAATGAGTACTGCTTTTTGGCAGCATCCGAGCCCCAGCTGTAGGACTGCTTTTCAGCACTATAGCCTAAAGGCTTGATTTGATCATAGGTTGTCAATACCTCCTCTAAGTATTTACTTCCAAAACGAGAAGATCCGTAATACTCAAAGCTCAACACGCGGATATAGCTACGGTTTTCTTTATAAATCGCATTGACGGTACTTTCCAGCTGCAGCTTACTCAAATCTCCTGTAGGAATTCTTTTGCCTGCATAATCCAAACTGTATTGCTCCAAGGCAAACTTATTGAAGTTATCGGCTTGAGCTGATGCCAACACTAGTGGAAATTGCTCTCCACCGATGGGTAAATAGGCAGTAGCTCCATTAGCCGGGGCATGCATACGGATCGCATTGGTGAAATCCGACAAGCTGATATTATAAAAAGCTAGTTCCTTTAAATCAGGACGAATAATATATTCCTTACTTTTCTGGTCACGCCAGCTCATCCTTTCATTGGTATTCACTTCTTGAATTCGAGGATGTTCCAACAGCATCTCAGCTAATTTATCGGCCTGATTTTCCAGTTCAAAATAATTATAGCCTTTTAAAGCCACCCTAAAGGATGGAATTCGATCACCCGAACCAGTAGAGAAGCCCTGCCCTACTCCATAGACGCTCCAATTAACTCCGCTCCAGTTCGTACTTCTGGAAGATAGTTTAGCCTTCAGCTGATATGGAAATGCGGATTTCTCATATTCTTCTTTAAAGATGATTTCGATGCTTCCGTATTGTCCCGAATAAATTTGAGTGGTGAAAATATCAATACCCTCTTGTTTGAGCAGAAAATCCTCAAAATCCTTCATAATGGTATTCATCTGCTCAAGCGTATTCCCATATGGCAATCTACCGGTAATATAAAGACGTGTTTTTTCATTTTGTCGATAGCTGGATCGCTCATAGACATTCCGCACAAAAAGTCTCAAACTACCGCCCAGCCATTTGTCAGAAATCAGACGGATGTCATCCTGATAAATATCGGAACCGATAATTTTATTGTACCACTCATGATCTTCCCATTTGGCGGGGAGCATAAAAACAGGTAAGCCAAATCCCAGCAAAAGCAGAATAAAGAAAGCTTTGCGATATTTTACCGACCAGTGAATGGCATTGGAATATCGATTAAACCAACGCACTTTTCTGCGCAGCTGTTTCATACTATTGCCATGTCGATTCTTATTTTGAGCAGTAAATAGCAAGGTATAAAGCGATGGCGTGAAAAACAAAGCGACCAATAAAGACACACCCAACAAAAGTGCTACCACTTTGGAAAAATCAACCAGATTCATTTTCTGTTCTTCTGGCAATAGGAAAACTAACAACAAAGCGGCTATGGTAGTCAATGAAGCGGCCAAAAGCGCCAAAAACAAATGACGATTTTTGTATTTGTGGATGTGATCGATCATGACAATGGCATTATCTACTATCAAGCCAAAGGAAATCGTCAAACCCGCCAATGAATACAAATGGATTTCAATATCCAAGGCCCAAACGCCAATAATAGCTAAGGACACATTCACAAAAACACCTGCAAAGAGCACTAATAAATATCTCCAATTTCTGTTGATTAGGAAAATGAACAATATCAAAATACCAATAGATAAAATGGATCTTTCGTAGAGTTTGTCCAGTTCTTTTTCCAGATATTCGGTATCGTCATAAACCAAACGGAGTGCCACACCTTCTGCCAAATTATCTTCAATTTGATTTAATCTGGATTTGACTTCTCTGGCCAAATTGATTCGGTTGACGCCCTTACGAACCTCTACCACTAAAGTCACAAAGTTTTCCCCATTGATTCTGTAATAGCTATTGGCTTCCTGCTCCTCTAGATTAATATCCGCTAATTCTTTTAAGCTATAGCTATTGCCTGATTCAGTGTGCGTGATTTTCAACTCTCCTATTTGCTGAATATCCTCAAACCTTTGGTCCAGCACTAAAACATATTTTTCATTGCCGGCACCTTGTGCCAAACCGGGATAACGCAACTGACCGCTTTGTTGTAAAGCCGTTCTTAAATCGCTGGGATTTAACCCGTAGGCTTCCAGTTTATCGGGATGGAAATTAATGCTGATTTGCAGATTATTGGCTCCGTAAACTTGAAGTGCTTCTATTCCTGCAATATTTTGGAGTGGTTTCACAATCGACTCTTGAGTAATTTCCTTTATTCTGTAAGAAGCAAAAGGCCCTCGGATTGTATATCTCAGAATGGTTTTGCTTTCCGTCTCCTGATCTCCCCCACTACTTTGCAGAATGGGATAGCTCACTTTTTCATCCAATTGCGGATAGACTTGTCGGATGAGCGTGGCCACTTCAAAGCGTTTATAGGCTAAATCTGCATTTTTAGAGAAGCGAAGTGTGATATTTCCGCTTCCATAACGAGACTGGGAATTGAGTTCATCCAAATCCCTCAATTGGGAAAGAATGTTTTCCAGCGGTGCTGTAGCCAGTTTCTCCACCTGCGTAGGATCTGCATTACGCACATTAAATTGCAGACTGATCTCAGGCGTCTGATAAGTAGGGTTCAGGTTGACCGACAGTTTGGGAATAAGTGCTAAACCCATTAAACTGACGACTAAAAATGTAATAATTATACGAAATGGGGTCATTAGAGGTAAAGATAGGAATTATTGGGGGATGAGAAAGGGGTAACTATAGATTTAGGTACACATTAATACCAATTTAATGCGATACAATAGTTTGGTACTAAAAAAAGTATAATGATAACCACATTAGATAAGTTAGCCTTCTAAACATATGGCATTATTGCAAAGACTGGTAATCAGAAAAAAGTCAATTGATCTAAATTATAAATTCAAGTAAATCGCTATTCTTCAATTTCTAAGATCTAATCCATAGCTTGTGAGGTATTTAGCCTCAGAATCAGGATTGAATGGAATAGTGGATATTACATGGTCCTGATAATCTAAAAGATTGAAAAAATCTACTTTATCATAATAGATCGTATCAGATTTAAACTTCTTGTAGGCTAAATAAGGATCTGGTTTTCGTTCACCAAAATAGGAACCCGTATTGGTAAAGTACGTAAAAACCAATTCTTTGCTATGCTCATCCACATAAAAATCCATCACCTGATCCTTGATAACTTGTTTCCCTGCTACTAGAACCTTTTCTTTATTAGGAATGACTTTAAAGTCCAACTTCACCTTTTGTTTAAGGGATCCCTGGAAGTCAAATTGATACAGCTGGCTGCTTTCTTTCTTAAGAATATAAAATGCGTTTTTGGTCAATTGATGCCTAATCCCATGATTAGCTAATATAAACCCTGGTATTGCTTGATCATTATCCTTAGTGAAATCACCAAAAGTAGATTTCAATTGCCCACTAAGGTCGAAAATACCCACCAACTCGACTCCTTTGTATCGCTTACTTTTTGTCAATCCCAAATAAAAAATTTGCTGTCCTTCATTCCATTGAAAAAGACTTTCACCCATATCCCCCTCTATTTCGTAACGACCTATTTTTAAGGGAATCTCTTTTATGAACTTCCCTTCTTTATCAAAAACAAGTAAAAGTTTTGACTGGGAAGAAAGCAAAAAAACACGATCACTTCCCACTGAAAACTCATTGATTTTAATGGGCCTTTCAGAAAATTGATATTTAGTACGAGAAGAGTCTTGAAGGTGATAAGCATCTACATGATTCAAATCATTTGCTTTCAAGTAAAGAACATCACCAATTAAAATCTCTTTGATGAAGAAATTGCTTTGCATGAAGATCTCGTCTTTTATCTTCTTAGCATCTTCAAAGCTTACTAAATCTACTGTATTAATTTTTATACTTTCAACAGATGATTTGGACTCAGTAATCTTGCAGGATGAAAAGGTCACTAAAGCAAAGATTAATACATAACGGAATATGATCATATTTTTTTTTATTAGAAGCACCTTACTGAAGACTTCTGGTGCAGTAGAAAAAAAGTAGCTACCCCATGAAACTGAAATCTAAAAATGTGATAATTATACGAAACGGGGTCATTAAGGGTAAAGATAGGAATTAATGGTGATGAGAAAGGGGTAAACTAGAGTTTAAGTTTATCAAAAATATTTAAAATCACTAATCAAAATTACCCAAAGAAAATTGAGCGCTCAACAAAAACTGTCTTGGTCTCATTTGAAATTGGTTAAGCACATAAATATTAGCATCTGCAAATACTGAAATATAGTTTTGATTATTCAATAGATTCCTACATTCGAAGGTTAAGTCAAGGCCTATCTTATTAAAGATGTAATTGTATGATAAATTTAAAAATTGATTAAATCCTGTATACTCTCCTGAAATAAAATTATTATTGACCTGATATTGGCCTCTGAAATATTGACTTTCACTTGCAAACACGTCTAATAAAAGCTCATGCTTTTCTCTTCTTAAAAAATTGGCACTTACTTCATTAAGTTCATTGGAAAAAAAATCTTGTTGAAAAGTATAATCATATTCTATAAAGGAAGTCAGAGAACCTTTTGCTCCTACGCTATAATTAAAATTGCTATTTTCAACATCTGTCATGCTACCGTTCAAAATTCTTGGACTCCGCATTTGCATGGCATTCGAATTAGCAAAAAAAGTAGTCTTAATGGCATTGAAATACTTGCTTATGTCCATGGATACCATTTGTCTGGTTGAATTAATTTCATCTTCCAATGTATTAACAATGGAAGCTCCTTCTACGGAATAATTGTAGCTTTCTTGAATGTTGGAATTCATCAGGCCATATCTGTAGCGAAATGTCCAGAAAAATGCTTTAATAGGATTTCTATACTGAATATTTCCACCAATAGTTTGTGATTGAATTTCTTCCAGAGGCGTTTCAAACCTCAATAAATTACGATAAGATCTTAAAATATACCCACTGTGAATTCTGTTTGCATTGCCAAATTCATTTTTGATTGCTGCATTGAAATTTGCTTTCCAAAAGTTGTTGAATTCGTAGTGCGCATTGAATTCAGGCTCGAGATTTAAACGAGTAAAATTGTTTTCTTGAGTAGCTAAACCATTGCCTTTAATCCAGAAGTTCCTGTAAAACAAAGGGAGGTTAAAAGTCAGAATCCACTTTTTATATGCATATTCTGTCTTAATATTTAAATAAGGAGAAAGATTAATTAAGCTCAAATCATTTGATCTTAAGGAATCTGAAGACTCTTCACTTTCATTCTCCGCATTAATTTCTGAATTTAAGTCCTCTGATGATAGGTTAAATCCCATCTCAGGATTCACTAATAATCGTCCGAACTTTTTTGACATGCTCATTTTATTTTTTGTATCCAAAATATCTTTATTCAGATGCTGGATAGCTATTGGAGCATTCCCAATTACATTCGAGAAAACCGCAGGATTGACACTGAGTAATTCACTATTTTTGATATAATTAGAACTGGATTTAAAAGTAATCAAAGAATTAAAAACCTTTTTAATTGCTAAAATATCATTCCGAATCCATAAATGAGACTGATCTAAATCCTGATTAAAATCTGACTGATTGGTAAGATTAAGTGAACCAAATTTATTATCTACAGTAGAATTAATGGAAATGCTCTGTTTGTAATAGCTACTACTTATATTTTTCTCTAAAAATAGTGCCCCCTTTATAACATTTGAATTAAACTCATTTCTCTTATTCTCTGATAACTGAATGCTATCATTGGGTGTAAATATTTGGGTTTCTGTACTGCCATTTAGTACTTTCACTGCATCCAAGTAATTAATATTGCCTTTTATCTCCCATTTTTCATTGACTTTTCTCAAATAATTAATACTTCCCAAGTGCGATTGATTATCTAACCAAAATTTTTCATTAAATGGAGGTTGGTTAATAGATTGAACTTCCAGGAGATAATCTTTTCGTCCAAAATTTAAACTAGAAGATCGAAAGGATTGCAGTTCTCTTTCTAGATTATTACCAGTATTGTTTGATTGAAAAGAAGCTATCACTTGTTGTTTCCTATTAAATAACATCGGACTGACGTTGGCTCCCCATAAAGCCGGACTTAAACCTCCGCCCAATTTCCCACTCCCGGTTAGTGTGACATTTTTATTGAGCTTAATATTTAATGAAGTTTTATTAGAAAAAACCAAACTATCATAAATTCTAATCGGTTGATGGTTTTCCAATATTTGAACATCGCTTACTGCATCTGCCGGTAAATTATTATTGGCTAAATTATATCTACCTTCTAATAGGTCAAGTCCATCAATATAATATTTTTCGATAGGCTCTCCCATATAGCTTACACGACCATCACCATCCACTGATATGCCCGGTAATTTTCGCAATACATCGGCTATCACTCTATCCTGCTGGCTTTTAAATGCATTGACAGAATAATTGATGGTATCTCCAAAATCAATAATGGGAGGTGCTTTTAATTTCACCTCATCTAACTCCACCACATCCTCTATCATTTCAAAGTTAATCTCCCTTGAAGCGTCCACAAAGATTGACTTTTTGGACTTTTTATACCCGATATAAGAAACTTCTAATGTTACACTATCTGCCAAGTCAATGGGAATTTGATAATTGCCATCCTTATCGGTTATACCAAAATCTATAATTTTGGCGCTGTTCATATTTTTCAATAAAACAGATGCCCCTATGAGCAATTCTCCTCTTTCATTTTCAACTTTACCAAAAATTTTGAATTGTGCATAAGCATTGGTTAAACCAATACTGAAAAAAACTATTATGGTAAAAAATATTCTCATTCCAGCTCAATAGGATTATTGGCTGAAGACTTCTTTGGTTTTCCA